>Ga0180432_10006408_pt1 | contig 15254 bp, 9 predicted proteins | sample SS_ome_10_FD_132414 | JGI IMG/M metagenome (GOLD analysis project Ga0180432, IMG submission 132414) | Hypersaline lake sediment archaeal communities from the Salton Sea, California, USA - SS_1_MS_2 metaG | ecosystem: Environmental > Aquatic > Non-marine Saline and Alkaline > Hypersaline >... | reverse complement strand
TGTGGAATTGGGCGGTCTCACGCTTCCCGAAAGGGTCCCCTTGCTCGCGGATCATGCTGAGGCGGTACGGGCGGTCGTAGGACAAGGCAGGGCGAGCGTGCGCGGGGGCGCGTTGTGGATTGACGGCGCGCTGCTGTTGGTGACGGCCGCGGCCAAGGAGCTGCACGCCCTGGCGGTTGCGGGATTCGAGTGGGCGGCGTCCGTCGGGCTCGAAGCGCGCGAATCGGAGTACGTCCGCGCCGGTACGAAGCGTCGGGTCAACGGCCGCTCGTTGAAATCGGAGACAGATTTTACGCACGTCACGAAGTCCATTCTGAGGGAGGTGTCGCTATTGGCGACGGGGGCAGACTCACAAACGAAAGTTAGAATCGCGGCGGCAGGCCGCACAGGTGCAGACGGGGAGACGGACATGGATGGGGTGAAACAGGTTGAGACGAAGCCCGACAAGGACCTGGTCGGGGCTGAGAGGCAAAGGATCGCGAGCATCGAGGCCGCGGCGGATGCGGCCAAGGAAGGGGCGCCCGGGCAGGCGGGCAAGCTGGACGCGATCGCGCACAGCGCGATCACGGGCGGATGGGATGTCGCCAAGGCGGAGGTCGAGCTGGTGAGGGCGGGCAGGCCGGACCCGCCGAAGATCTCGGGCGGCTCGCGCGACGCGGACCTCGACGAGCACGTGTTGGGCGCGGCCGTGCTGTTGGCCTGCGGCCAGCGCAGCATGGCGGAAAAAGGGTTCGGCGCGGCGACGGCGCAGAGAGCTGAGGACCTGCGCTGCCGTTCGCTCGTTGACGTGGCGGCCAGGGCGCTCGAGCTCGACGGGCGGCGGGTGCCTGCCTCGTCGGGACAATTGGTTCAGGCCGCGTTCTCGACGGTCAGTTTGCCGATCGCCCTGGGCGAGGCCGCGACGAAGCTGGTTCTGGACGGCTATGAGGCCGGGGAAGCAACCTGGAGGTCGTTCTGTAAGGTCGTGCCCGTGCCCAACTATCTGCCGGCGCGCACGATTCGGCCGTCGTTTCTCGGCGAGCTCGGCGAGGTCGCACCTGGCGGCGCCGTTGAGCACGGTTTTCTGGAAGAGGAAGCCGGCACGGTGACGGCGAAGTTGTATGCCCAGATCTTGGGGATCGCGGCCCAGGCGATCAAAAATGATTCCGGCGGCGTGTTCCTCGACACCGCACGCGAGCTCGGAAAAAATGCGTCGAGGATCGTGAATGACATCGTGTATGGCGCGATTCTCGGCGACGACGGTTCGTTTTTCTCGACGGACAATGCCAACTTGCTCGAGGGCGCAGGGTCGGCGCTGTCAATGAGCTCGCTCGGGACGGCCGTGGCCGCGATGATGAGTCAGCGCGATCCCGGCGGCCGCGACATTGACATCAAACCGCGAACGCTCCTCGTTGGCCCGACGCTGAGGCAGACGGCGCTCGAGCTCACCAGGTCCGATGCCGTGCAGCGGTACGTTTCGGAATCCGTGGACCGCGCGCCGATGGGCAACGCGCTCAAAGATATCGTGCCCGTCGTCGAGCCGCGATTGGAAAACACCACGAAGTTCGCGGGCGCCTCGACGACGGCGTGGTACTTGATGGCGGGCCCGGCGGATGCGCCGGTCGTCGTCGCGTTCGTTGACGGTGTTGAGAGCCCATTCATCGAAACCTGGCAACCCGGGGATCAGCCCGACTATTTCGCATTCACGTGGCGCGTGTCGGTGAGCGTGGGCGGCGCGCTTTGCGATTATCGCGCCGCCTTGAAGGCGGATGGCGCGTAGCAGCTCGTTTCCCCGCACCGTTTTCTCCTTTGCGGTGCGGGTTTGATAGAGGTTCATTCCTCTACGACGGGGGCCGGCGGATTCGCCGCCGCCGGCCCTCCCGAACCTCGACGAGATCGAGGCAGTAGGAGGCACGCTCGAATGGTCATAACGACACAGGAAGGTGGAGATCCGCAGGCGCTGGTGTCTCTGCTCAAGCCGAAGCGCTCGGTCGCGGACGTGCTACGTTCCCAACGACCGACCAGGGGAACGGAGGCCCAGGGGGAGACAGCGATCTCGGGCGCAATCGGCGGCTTCGGCCCGGAGACTGCGCGGGCCTTGCAGGGGCGGGGGAAACGCTAGTGGCGATCACGCTGACAGAGCGGAAGGACAGCCGGGCGTTCATGGCGGGCGCGTACACGCGGCGCTGGTGGCTGAAGGGGACGAGCGACGAGGGGGCGGCCTTGGCCTATTTCCAGGCGCACATCCCATCGAGCTTCGGGGGCCTGGCGATCCAGAAGAACCTCTCGATCGAGCCGGTGCCGGACTCGATCGTCGGGAGCGAGGACAAGGGGCAGTGGGAGTGCTCGGCTCAATACGGGTCATTCCGGTTTCCCGAAATGGCGCAGGACGAGATCGGGACCGTGCGCATTTACGGCGACACGACCGGGGCGGAGACGCAGCGGATCTACAAGAGCATCCACACCGAGGAGTACGGCGAGGCCCAGAATTGGGGCGGTAAGATCGGCGCGCGCATTATCGGTGGAGTCGTGGAGTACGAAGGCGTGGACGTGCCACGGCAAAGCCACCGGATCACCGTGACGAAGGTCTGGACGAAGGCGACTCTCCCGGACCCGGACTCGTTCAAAACCCTCTCGAAGCACGTGAACAGCACGGCGTTCACGATCCGGGACACGGTGACGGGGAAGTCGATCACGTTTGCTCCCGGCGAGTGCTTTTTCGAGGGGGCGCAGTACGGCAACATCCGGGGCGACGATGGGATGGAGGTGACCTATTCTTTTGCCTCCTGCGAGACACGAGACGTTTTGCTTCCGCTGCATGAGGGAAACGTGAGCGTGTCGGTCCCCGGTTGGCATTATCTCTGGTGCTACTCGCACGACGGGGATTGGTACAGCGCCTATGTCGAGCAGGTGCTCGAGGAGGCGGACCTAAACGATTTGAACATTTGATCGCGGCGGGCGGGAAATGAACCGCCGGCCACCGAGGACGTGAATGGACATCCGCGGGGAGCGGAGGCCGCAGTGAGAAACGAAACACGGATTGAGCGTTTGAAGGCCAGCACCTTGCCCGCCGGCGCGTCTGCGGCCGCGCCGGCACATGGGGACCCACAAGGCGAGGGCCTCGACGGATCGGGAGCGGTGGGATCCACCGCTCCCGTTCTTTTACCCTTCCAGGAGGACGACGCCTTCGTACCAGGGCACCGAGATTCACCGAAAAAAGTGGTTGACGCGAAGATTGCGGCGGCGTACTCTCGCACCAAACAGTGCGATTCGCCGCACCTGACGATGATCCTGGACTCGACGAGCTCCAGGAGGACGGCCGACCTGGCGGCGCGAGACGCGAACCGGCCGGCGTCCCAAAGACATGGCGTGGCAGGGCAGGGCGCGGCAAGGCTTGGCAAGGCGCACTGGGGTAACCGCCCCGGTGCGCCTTCTCTTTGTCATAACGAGGAACCACAAAGCCGCAGAGGAAACCAAGCCATGAACGCGAAAGAGCAGAAAGCGCGCGAGGGCGAAGACAGGATCAACATCATTGTCTGGCCGAATCGTATCGGCGGTGGTGGGAATGCCTGCCTGGGCATGGCAATGGAGAATTGAGATCCCAGAAGCATCGAAAAGGCCAGGCCGCAAAACCGCAGCGGCAGAAAGGACAGATCGATGGGAACGCCTAAGGTCATGAGACTGATTGACCCGAACACGGGTCTGATGGAGTGCAAGGTTTGCGGGGCTAGGCACGTTGCCAACCTCGCCCCCGCAAATTATAGCTCCGATCGCCGGGCGGTGTATGTCCGCGGTTCATGGCAATGCCCGAAGGGGTGCCGGTTGCCCACGAAGCGGGGTATCAGTGCGAGAACAAGGCAGTAGGAGGCCGCAGGAGACACGATCTCGCGCGGGATCCGGGCGCGTCGCCATGCTCGATGACGGGCCGATCACCGTAGGGCGGCGCGGCGGCCGTGAAACCGACGCGCTGGGATTGCGCAGGAACGACGATCTCGCCGGGGGCCGCTGTCCTGACCCTTGGCAGGAGGCGTTGGTACCAGGACGGGCAAGGTGCGCGGTGCCACATACCTTAGAAACATTCTCCGGCTCGATGAAAAAAGGGCTTGACATCAATGGTTCGCCGTCAGAAGATGGCGGCGACATGGGACAGGCTACAACCGCGAGTCTGTTCTACGCGACGCGCAAGACACAACAAAATAAAATCTTACGACGCGACGCGCAATTCGACCTGATCTCATCTAATCTCACCTTACTCCGCCTAAATGCGCCTTGCTCAGAAATGCTGAGAGTACCCAAGACGGCGACCTGGCGGAGACCGCTGGTCTTGATCCTCGGCAGGACGTCTTCACGCCAGGGCGCGCACGTGGGCGACGCGCTGGATAGGCCAGGAAGATGATGGAGAGCACGGAAACGATAGCCACAACCGAGGAGGCGCCCGGCGCCGGGGCGAAGCTGCCGCAGCTCTACGGCCGGTTCGCTCGCAGCTTCGGCGCGCCGGCGTGGGGCGAGCTCCCACCGGGCGCACGCGAGGCGTTCCTGGCGGCCGTGGCCCAGGTCGGCCACGACCATGAGGATGAACAGGCGCACAGGACCAGCGCGATCGCGGAGCCCTATCTGACGCTGGCCGAAGTCGCGGGCCTTCTGCACGTTTCCACGGCGACGCTGTATAGGGAGGTTGCTGATTCGCGTCTTCACGCGGTAATGATCCGGGGGGCGCGTCGCGTGCGGCGCAGCGAGCTGGTCCGCTATCTTGAGGCACAGAACGACCGGATGGGGGCCGTGAATGGATAGCCTCGACGAAAAGGTCGCGAGGTACGAGGCGCTCCGGGCGCAGAATCGGCACCTGGGGCGGCCGCGCACGGGGCGGCAAAAGGCGCGCGTTTACCGTGAGGGGATCCGGGGCGGCCGCGTCAAGTGTCCGGGCCTTCCCGTCGTGCTCGTCTGGCCCGATCGCGCCGGCGACGTCCACCAGATGCGCTTCGCGGATGAGGAACGGGCCTACGCACAGCTTGCCGAGCTGCGCGCGGCCGGGATGGTCGGGCAGCGGGCCCGGGCTGCCTACACGTTCGCGGAGTACGTTCCGGTGTTCCTGGGCGAACGCAGGGGCGCCGACATCAAGACGTCCACGTTGCGCGAAGATCTCCGGCGTCTGATGCGGGACCTGGTACCCGTCTTTGGTTCGTTTCCGCTCGACGAGATAGATGCGGGCGCCGTGCTCGAGTACCGCTCGCGCGTTCTGGCAACGCGCACGGCGGCGACGTGGAACCGGCTCCGGGCGCTGCTGTCAGCGGTGTTCTCATCAGCGCTGCGCCGCGGCTTCATCAAGAAGCACCCGATCAAGGGATTCATTCCGGCTTCCCACGAGGAACAACCCGACTTGCGCGACGTCGTCTTCTCCGAGCCCGAACAGGCCGCATTGCTCCGGGCGTGTGCGGAGCTCGACGAGGAGCTCGAGCATCCCTTCATCCTGGACCTGGTGCTCATTGGTTTCGACACGGCCGCGCGTCCAGGCGGTGAGATCTGCCGGCTCCGTTGGCGCGATGTAGACTTCGAGAACGATGCGATCACGTTCTATGGCACGAAATCGGGGCACGATCGGACCGTGGAAATGACACCGCGATTGCGGGCGGCGCTGTGGGCCAGGTATCATGCTCGCCGCAGCGAGGTGTACGTTTTCCCCGGCAGAGGCTCGACGAGAGCACGGGTCAACTACAAGGACGTGTGGCGTGCGGCGATCGAGCGCGCCGGCCTGCGCTACCGGAAGCCCTACGCGATGAGGCACACCGCGATCACGAATCTCGCGCGGGGCAGGATGACCGTGGCCGACCTGCGCGAGTGGGCGGGCCACTCGAGCGTTGTCGTGACTCAGCGGTATCTACACGCGGGGCGCGCCGTCGGCGCCAAAGCCCGTGCGATTCTTGGTGCCGTCGGCGAGCCCGCTGAGGAGACTTTTTCACGGACTTTGGCGCGGAAACGCGATAGAGCGAAATCGGGGTAGGACGTGCTATGGTGCCTGTACAGAGAACATTGGGGCCAGTAGCTCAGTGGTCAGAGCCGCGGACTCATAATCCGTTGGTCGGAGGTTCGAATCCTCCCTGGCCCATTTCATCATTCCTTCTCGTCGAGAGCCTTCCGCAGCCGCCCGTCTCCAGCGTCCTCTGATCCACGCAGCGGAAGTCCGGGGGTCAGATGTCAAAGGCCGCTTGCTCTGCGAACTCTGAATTGCTTTTCGACGACCAGGTTACGTCCGTCTGACCTCTTGGCCGCCGACGTCGAACCACCTTGCCGCGTACCATACTTGTGTCATCCTCCGTGGTCCGTCCGGTCACTTCGGCGTCATTCGATTCCATCCCTTCTCACGAGACAAGTGCACGTCCCCCGTGAAGAACCACCGCGAGAACAGGCGGCGGTCTCTTCCGCGCTGGCCGTCTTCTCGAACTCATGGCTCTACCGCAGGGACGTCATGTCGGCTCGAGTCCGGCCTCCGAACAGTCCTTGCCCCAGGCGCTTACAACCGAGGCAAGAGCGCCAGGGAACGGCGCGAGTACTCGGCAAGGGACTTTCAGTCCCCTGCGTTAGCCCTGCGTTCCCTCCATCCTCATCTCCGGCACCATTTCCTCGCCAGTCACTTACGACCCAACCGTGGCCGCCACGATGCGCCACCGAAAGCGTCCGGGGCCAATCCGGGGACACCAGGAGATCAAGATCCCTGAGGAGACGCGGACGGTGGGTTGCTCTGCAACCGAACCCATGCGTATACTATCGCGTCAGCGATGCCGACGCCCGAAGCTTGAGGAGAAGGGATTCGCCAATGAACGACAAGACACATTCGCTCAGGACAAGGCGCCTGGTAAGCGCAGCGCTTTTCTTCGCCGCTTTGTTCGCCGGCTCGTTCACGGCCGGCACCTGTGTGGCCGCAGAAGGATCGCCGCCGCCCCAAAAGCCCGACCTTGACGTCACGTACATATCCCTCAGGCCGCTCTATGCCGGATATTATCTGGCCTACCCGAACGATGTCCCGACGTTCTGGGTCGTCGATCCGAACGCCGCCGATGGGAAACGTGAAGTATCACGCGAGGAGTACCAGGAGCTCATCAAGTTCCAACATGCCAAAGGCGACGACGTAACGTTCACCGCGCACATTCGAAACAACGGTTTCGCCCCTTCGCCCGAAACTCAGTACCGGCTCTACATCGACGACCGAGAGCTGCAACGCGGCACGATCGAGGCCCTGGATCCCGACGAAGAGGCGATCGTCCAATACAAGTGGATCTATCGCGAGGGGCAACACACGATCTCGTGTGAGGTTGATCCCAACGACCAGATTGACGAGATCTGCGAGATCAACAACCGCCTGACCGATCCCACGCACGGCATCGGACTCACCATCCGAGCCTATACCAAGGAACACTACACCGCGTTCCGCAGCACCCCGAACATCTGGGGCTCCTACTCGTTCGAGGACTGGTGCCAGGCGCACATACAGGAATGGCGAAAGGCCTTCCGCGAGGCCATTTATCCTGCCACGCCTGAGGGAGTCGTGCGCGGCATTCGCTTCGATGGCATTTACCGTTCCCTCGACGACCCCGGCGTTGAAGAAAAGCGCACGGCCGTCGCGGCGTCTTTGGCGAAGATCGGACGCGACTATAATGGGCCGGACTTCGAGCTACATCGGAAGGACCCCATCAGTTGGCGAATCGCGCCTCGGATTGAGCAGATTCCCGACTACGCCACGAAGATTGACCGGGGATTGATTCATGAACTCTGCCACCAGTGCGGGATCATTGACATATACCAGATAGGCATCGGCCTCGAGCACAACCTCGTGCCCGATCCGAACGGTCACTTCAGTTGGGCGACGATGGGATCATACAGGCAGCACAATGACCTGATGGCCGTTTTCGGTCCCACCGAGGGAGTACCGCAAAAAGGTCTCTTCAGGGAACACACCGCCGCCGCATTCAACAGCGAGATGAATAAACCGCGCTGGGGCTACGGGCTGTATCTCTTCGATGTTCCCACACACAATATCGTCGAGGTGCTTGACAATCGCGGCCGGCCGATTCCGGGCGCGAAGATCAAGCTGTACCAGCAGGAGATATACACCCACATAATCGGGACCATTCCGCCAAAGAGCGGCGTGACTGATTCCGAAGGTAAATGGGACATGGGCGCGAAGCCCATCGACAAGATTCACGTCGTCGGCTCGAACGCCCTCATGCTCCTGGACGTCCAGGCCTACGATCAATGGGAACAGCACTATCTCGTCCTGACCGAGATGAACATCGCCTACTGGCGGGGCGACCGTGAGAGACACGTCTACACGATCCAGACGGGGATCGCGCCACCGGACGCGGTCCCGGCGCCGAAAAAGGCAACCATTGAACCGCTCTCCGTCGAGAAAGGACTTCTTACGTGGGAGTATCCGGCAAACGTCCGCAACGTCCAGAAATTCGTCGTGCTCAAGCGAACCGATCGCTTCGGGACGGTGTATGAACCTCCTTTTGAGGAGATCGCCGCGGAAGTCTATTCCTCCGAACGCTCCGTCGAGGTGGACATAAAGGCCCAGACCAGGGTGTTCTTCACCGTGGTCGCCGTGGACCAGATGGGCAACCGCAGCGGCTATTCAAACCTCGTCGTGTACCCACACGATCAGGTCCTTCCCGAAACATCGAGGATCTGCGGCATCGTCTACACCCCTGATGGCTCTTTCTATGCCGTCAACACGGATGTGGCCACCCTGTACGGCCTCAACCCCAACGGCGGCCGTCTGAATTTCGGACCCGACATACGATTCCCCGGACGGATGAACGGCCCGGACAAAGTGGGGCCGATCGTCTCGGATTCGGAAGGCGTGCTGTATCTGCCATACACGGAAGGCGGATTCATCTATCGAGTGGACTCCACAAAGGCGACACTCCTCGACAACCTGCAGTGCGACGCCTTTGAGCAGCCATCAGGGATTGCACTGGATTCGGGGCAAACTCTCTACGTCACAGACCTTGGAGCCAGGAAAGTACATGTCATCACGAGACGCGGGAAACTTCTCGGCTCAATTGACGGGACAGATGAGAGTGGTCAGAAGCTGCTGAAGGCACCGACAAGAGTGTATGTCGACAAGAAAGGTCTTGTCTATGTTATCGATTGCGCTCGAACCGAGAAAGATCCACGCCTTTCTCCGGGGGCAGTCCACGTATTTAACAAGACACCTGGAGCCACGTGGGCGTATGAGCACACACTCACGATAGACGGCCTGTTGTGGCCTCAGAGTGTCGTGGTCGACGATCAAGGCCGAATCTATGTCGGCGTGAGTGATGGCCTCCAGGTTTTCGATTCTACCGGTGACAAGACCGACGTGGGGTGGAAAGCCGTATGGGAACCGTGGCGGGGCCCAGATCATCTACGCCATGACATGGGCCCCGGACGGCTGCCTCGTCGTATCGCAGGGTCTGACTCTCCAGACAGTCATACGTGTTACCTCCAGCGAGATATTCAAGCGATAGCGCAACCATGGTATCGAAGGGAGTCTTGTCATGAAACGGGCCGCTCGCGTTCTTGCCGCAAGTACCTTGATCTGTTTCATCTTGTCCGGGTGTGCGACGTCAACCGACCCATCTGGTAAGAACCAGAAAGAACCTGAGTCATTGACTCTTGAAGTTCTCGCAACGACAATGACCCAGATCGTCCTGCAGTGGAAAGGAGTGCCTCCGAAGACGTCCTGTGAGCTTGAAAGGGCAACGGATCCCGAGTTCACCAAGAACCTAAAACCGTATTCGCTTGATAAGGACACTTTCGTCTTTTCTGATACGGATCGCGAGCCTGTGTCGAGGACGAGGTTCACTGGACATAAGCGTGAACCTCTTCTGGATCCCGACACGACATACTATTATCGCGTAAGAGCCACCGTTCAAGGAACGGAAGCACAGTATTCCAATACGGTCAGCGCGACGGTGAGCGCGCCGGTTCGAGGTACAGCAGGCGACTTATGGGCTGACCTTGTCCTGGGGAAGCCCGATTTCGGCACAAACGCGTTCTACCAGGCGACGAAATACACCATCTCTCATCCCGGGGGACTCCTCATTGACAAGACCGTGACGCCGAACCGGATGTATATCTCGGACTGCAACAACAACCGGATCATCGGTTTCAAGACAACATCCGCAAAAGATGGGGCGGATATCGTGCTCGGACAACCCAACTTCAACTCCTCGTCGGGCAATGGCGATTCCTGTGCCCAACTGTTCCCGTACCGGGCAAAAGCATCGGCCAAGACGCTCTGTGTAACGAACCCGGAGCAGATAAGTATGGCAGAGACCGTGGCGAGGGTGAATATTGCCGTTGACGAGAACGGCAATGTGTACGTGCCGGATATCTTCAACAACCGGGTCCTTAAGTACAATAATCCCTTTGCCACAGACAATGGTGCTGATGAGGTGTGGGGGCAGGCAGATTTCACCGCGAACGAGGCAAACCGAGGCCAGAAAAAGCCCAGTGCCAGTTCTCTGAAGTTCAGTGCCCGTGCAGGGGTCGCCATTGACGCCGATGGAAACTTGTGGGTCGCTGACAGCGGCAACAACCGCGTCCTGCGTTTCGCCAAAAACAAAGAGACAGGGATCATCGCCAAGGATGCGGATATTGTTCTCGGTCAACCCGATTTGGAGTCAAACGGCGAATGGGGTGTCAAGCGAACGCTTGCGCAGATGTGTTGCCCGATAGACGTCGAGTTCGATGCCAAGGGCAACCTCTACACCTGCGACGGCCAGAACATGCGTGCCCGCCTCCTCGTGTTTGAGCCGCCGTTCAAGAGCGGGATGGAGGCGACGAAAGACATACCTATGCCGATGCCCGAAGGCATCGCAGAGGAGCATCGCCGGGGTGTGTATGTCGGCAGCATCGCAAGGGACGTGGACCCGAACCGAATGTGGATCGAGAACGGCCAGAACACCGCCGCGTCAGAGCTGCTCGATCTCAGAGACGGCACGATTCTAACCTCCCTCCGGTGCGAGCAGGGCTGCGGCATCGATGTCGACTCAGAGGGGAACCTCTACATGATCGGCAAATGGGGTAAATTCATCCGCTATCCGCCATCGAGCTTCTCGCTGCCGCCGGCCGAGAGGATGAAGGCCGCCGAACCCGTGCCGATTAAAAACAACGGCCCCACTGCCGCGAGCACCGGAGGAATCGTAGGCATCTCCACGTTCAAAGACCAGCTTCTTATCTGTACAAATTCACGCGTACTTATCTGGAACAAATTTGATCTCGACAAGATGAAGAACGGCCAGCCTGCTGACGACATCTATGGCGAAAAGGATTTTACGACCATCTCGGACTGGGAGCGCTATCTCTACTCTCCTCAAGAAGACAAGAGCGGGAGGCTCTGGCTGGCGCACAGGAAGAACGTGGGCGATCATTCACTGCAGGCCTTCGCCTATCCGTTGACGCGTAACTCCAGGCCGCTGAAGACGGTGCCGATAGGCGGCGGCAAGCAAGACGTGCTCCCGGTTCTCGGAGGAGGGAAGATGCACGCCTTCTGGGCTGATTTCATAGATTTCGCGGTCGTCGGAACAGCCGACAAGGTGTGGGTCGCTGACAGGAACGCGAGCCGGATCTTCAGGATAAACAACATAGACGGACTTGAGGACCCCCAAAGCGGGCCGTATGTGGACATCGTGCTCGGCCAGAACAACCTGACCGAGACGAAATACCATATGGGCAAGGATGTCATCACCGGTCAGTCGCTTTGCTGGCCCTATAACGTAGACGTCTCTCCCAACGGCGAACTGCTGATAGCCGACAACGGCGGCGAGTGCGGCACCGACGAGAGGATACTCATATACGACGCGAAGCGGTTTCCCGATAAGCCCGACACGTGTCTTTTCGCTCGCGACATCGGCGACCCGGACAGAGTCCTCGGCACCGGAGGCAGACTGGACGTTGCCGGCTCCAAGTCCGGCCACCCGATCTGTTCTCCGTTCGAGGTCGGAGTCAGCCGGAAGGGAACTATTGTGGCCCCAACGAACAGCTACTCACAGCAGCGCTTCCCCCTTGTCTATCTCGATCCGAAGAAGAGTACCGATCCGCAGATGGCGCTTGGAGACCTCACGTCATATCCCATTACCTGTTTCATAGACAAGGACGGCAACGTTTACATTGGGGACTGGGACTGGTTCAGAGTGATTATATACAAGAAACCGTTCAAGAACGTAAGGTATTGATAGACCATATCGAGAAAAGAATCCGCTGACACAACGGAGGTCCACAATGAAAAGCCTGGTTTGCTGTTTGACGGCGATGATCGCGCTGCCCATTCTGCACAGCGCAACGGCAATGGAATCGTACGAAAGCGTCCCGCCGGAGATCGAGGAGCGGATGGAGGAGTCGCGCTCGAATCTGATGGACTGGCTGAACGACGTGGACAGGGACGTTTTCCTGCCCGGGAAATCGATCGCAAGAGACAAGGTCTATTTCAAGGACTATTCAACCGCCGAGGGGAAAGTGCTGGACTACGGCCCGTATCTCGTCGTCGTGGATGAATCGCGACGCCGTGTGCTTCCGCGCGAAGAAGTGGAGAAGTTCGATCTGTCGTGGGGGGAAGGGCCTCCCAGGAAGCCGGACATCCCGGACCTCGACGTGACATATATCGAGCGCCTGCCGCGGTATCGCGCGAACCATGGCAACAATCAGTTCTTCCCCTGGAAACACATTATCCTCAAGGAACCCAATGACGAGCCCGTCTGGCCGCCGGCAGGGACGAAGACGACGTTTAAGGCCCACGTCGTCAACAAGGGGCCGGTTGTGAGCAACCCATTCAAGTATGAGTGGCTTATCGATGGAAAGCGCGTCGGCAAGGGCACGCATAAGGCATTGAAACCCGCGGAGGACGTCGTCTTCGACCACATTTGGAGAGCGAAAGACGGGTCTCATACCGTGACGTTCAGCGTCCTCCCCGATGGCGATGATTTCTCCGCATGGAACAACAGCCGCACGGACAGGACCGATTCCCTCGGCCTCATGTTCATCTGCGCCAGAAGCACCTATGACGGTTTTGACGACAACCTGAATATGGTCGAGTCGTTTTCATTTGAAGATTGGCTCCAGCATCATCTGGACGTCATGAACTTCCTGTTCCAGGCTTCGATCTATCCCGGTTCGCCGGAGGGGTGCCTCGAGCGCGTTCGAATGGACCAGTTTGTGGTGGTTGATGATGACAAGTTCGGGGAGGCGGTTCAGACCGTCGGACTTCGTCCGGACGGCTCCGCCGAGAACGAAGGCCGATGGTCGTTCTCGCCGTGGAGCAATTACGACGTCCGCGCGCGGGGGACGGACTGGGGGCTCATCCACGAATTAGGCCACCAGCTCGGGCTCGTCGATTACTACACCCTCGATTTTGGACGGCATGGGATCTTCTCCAGAGACAAGAACGGCGACATCATAGACGTTGGGACGTCGTACCCCTACGTCGGGATGATGAGAGGGCACGGGCCACACGCTTTTACGGAAGTCTCCGCCGTGTCGCTGAACCTGGAAAGAGGCGAGCATCGAGGAGGGTACGGCGACCACCTCTTCAACATCCCCAAAGAATGTGGAATAAGAATTCTCGACGGGACCGGCAAGCCGATACCGAACGCAGCGCTCAGAATCTTCCGCAGGGCAAGCGGCGTCTGCTCGGGTGTCAGAAGGCTCATCCTTATGTCGGAGGGCCCTGTCTTCCAGGGAAAGACCGATGAGAACGGCGTGTTCATGCTCCCCAACGAAAAGCCGCCGTTTACGTTTACGACCTACAGGGGCTACACGTTTGGCCCGGGCCCATTCGGTGATGCCCTCGTCCTCTGCGATACGGGATTGCTCCTCGTCGAGATATGGAAAGACGGCAGACGCGACATCCAGTTCACCGACGTGACCGAGTTCGTCAAGGGCAGGGGCCGGGGCTTCGCAGACAAGTACATCGACGACATCGAGACGATCCTGCCGGGAGGCGAAGGCTCGTTACAGCCGCCGAAAATCATCGCCGTGGAACCCGAAGGCTCATGCGATTTCGTGAGGATCCGCTGGATGAATATGGACAGGAAGGCGGTGAAACTGCGCATGTACAGGTATCGCGACGGCCTCCCGTTTATCGATCTGTGGAAATCGCAAGTCGCAGCGGTCGATCCCAACGGCGTCTGGTCGCTGGTTGTTCGTGTCGGCGGATGGATCACGATGACGACCATTGACCGCGTCGGAAACGAATCAGCGCCGTCGGAACCGGTCTTTGTCCCCCGCCGTTACTTCGCCAGGATCGCCGTCAACAACAAGAACGAGGTCCTCTCAGCAGAGTGGGGCATCCTCAAGATCCGGCCCGACGGGAAGATCACGTCTCTCCCCGTACGCGCCGTCTACGGCATCAACCCGGCGTACTGGGTCTCCAGTGCGGTAGCCGTGCTGCCGAACGACCATCTCGCTGTCCTCAATGGCGGCGCCTCGAAGGTGGGCATCTTCGGACCGCAATTCGACTACGACAAGTTCGGCCCGAAGGAAAAAGACGCGAACGAGGACGAGTCCTACGCGCCCGAGATCGAGCGACGGGCCTACGAAGCATACAAGGGCAACTTCCCCACCGAACCGGGCGAAGGGCTGTACATCCAATCCTTCTTCGGCGACAAGGGGAACGGTGATGGGCAGTTCGACAATCCCCGTGACCTTGACCGCGGTAGTGACGGGAAGTTCTACATCGCGGATACCGGCAACAACCGGATCGCGATCTTCTCGCCAGAGGGAAAGTTCATTGCCAACGTCGGCGAAGGCAAGATCGAAAAGCCCGTCCAGGTCGCGGTCGATCCCTCAGGAAACATCTACGTCATCCAGCAGGGGAAGCCCGGCCTTGTGCAGATCCCCAGGAACGGCGAAGGCTATGGCGATCCCATCGAGCTCGTCAAGACCACCGCGCAACCCTCTGATGTGACAAGCGACTCCAACGGAAACGTCTTCCTGGCACAGAGAGCGGAACCGGGCCTGATGGCCATTGACCCCCGAGGTGCCACACGTGGAACGCTCGATAGCTGGAACGGCAAGAACTTGAGGGAGATTTCCGGGCTGGCCGTTGACCGGTCCGGGAACGTCGTCTGCGCGATTGGCCAGCGCGGCGACCTGCTCCGGGTGCCGGTTGGCCAGATCATTGAAACGCGATAGGAACGGAAAGCCGCCCTGCGGGCTTTTGGGTGTGAGTCGTCAGCAGAAGGGGAAGTTTTAAGACCCGAACCGAGGACCTCTCTCATAAAGAATTCCGTAGCAAGATG
>Ga0180432_10006407_pt1 | contig 15256 bp, 13 predicted proteins | sample SS_ome_10_FD_132414 | JGI IMG/M metagenome (GOLD analysis project Ga0180432, IMG submission 132414) | Hypersaline lake sediment archaeal communities from the Salton Sea, California, USA - SS_1_MS_2 metaG | ecosystem: Environmental > Aquatic > Non-marine Saline and Alkaline > Hypersaline >... | reverse complement strand
GGTCGCTCGAAGTCTGCCGAGCAGGCCACCATCGAATCCGGTTCTGGCCGGTGTGTTGATCACCGGTTCCGAGGATGGGCTGACCGTTGCCGGTTTTGACTTCGATGTCTCTGCCGAAGTCCATCTTCCTGCTGAAATCGCCTCGCAAGGAACCGTTTTGGTCTCCGGGCGGCTTCTGTCTGATATCACCCGCGCCCTGCCGGCCAAACCGGTGGAGGTCAGTGTGGAAGGTAGCCGGATGCTCCTGAACTGCGGCAGCGCCAAGTTCTCGCTGCCGGCCATGCCGGTCGAGGACTATCCGGCGCTGCCAACTCTCCCCGATGAGACCGGTGTGATTTCCGCGGATCTGTTTGCCGAGGCGGTCGGTCAAGTAGCGATCGCGGCCGGTAAAGACGACACGTTGCCGATGTTGACCGGTATTCGGGTAGAGATCGTCGGTGACAAGGTGGTTCTCGCGGCCACCGATCGGTTTCGGTTGGCGGTCCGCGAGTTGATCTGGACCACCGCGACGCCCGACGTTGACGCCGCGGTCCTGGTGCCGGCGAAGACGCTGGCCGAAGCGGCCAAATCGGTTACCTCCGGTGCCGATGTGCATCTTGCACTCGGCTGCGGCGCCGCCGTCGGGGAGGAACGACTTCTGGGTTTGCGTAGCGGCGGCCGTCGCAGTACCACCCGCTTACTGGACACCGAGTTCCCGAAGTTCCGCCAGCTGCTGCCCGCCGAGCACACTGCTGTCGCGACTATCGATGTCGCCGAGCTGACCGAGGCGATCAAACGCGTCGCGCTGGTCGCCGATCGGGGTGCCCAGGTGCGGATGGAGCTGACCGACGGGTTCCTGCGGCTGTCGGCGGGTGCGGACGGTGTCGGCATGGCCGAGGAGGAGCTTGCCGTCGACTTCGCCGGGGAACCATTGACCATCGCGTTCAACCCGAGCTATCTGACCGACGGTCTGGGTTCGCTGCGCTGTGAGCGGGTCACTTTCGGATTCACCACACCCAGCAAGCCGGCGGTGCTGCGGCCGGCGGCTGACGATGCGCGGCCGACCGGGCCGGGTCCGTTCCCGGCCGTCGTCACCGATTATGTCTACCTGCTCATGCCGGTCCGGCTGCCGGGCTGACCGGGAATATCCGTCGAGAGAGAAGAGCACATGCAATTAGGTTTGGTCGGTCTGGGCAAGATGGGTTTCAATATGCGCCAGCGTCTCCGCGAGGGTGGCCATGAAGTCATCGGCTACGACCCACGCCCAGAGGTATCGGACGTGCCGAGCCTCGCCGGACTCGCCGAAGCGCTGAGCGCCCCCCGGGTGGTGTGGGTGATGGTGCCGTCCGGACCTGTTACCCATGAAACCATCGCGGCCTTGGCCGATGTACTCAGCCCCGGTGACGTCGTCGTCGACGGCGGCAATTCCCGCTACACCGAGGACGGTCCGCATGCCGAATTACTGGCTGAGCGTGGTATCGGTTTCGTGGATGCCGGCGTGTCCGGGGGAATCTGGGGACTGACCGAGGGATACGGCTTAATGGTGGGCGGCAGCGATGAGAACATCGCCCGGGTAATGCCGATTTTCGACACCCTCCGGCCGGCCGGGGACGCGGCCGACGGGTTCGTTCATGCTGGACCGGTTGGAGCGGGCCATTACGCGAAAATGGTGCATAACGGTATCGAGTACGGCTTGATGATGGCCTACGCCGAAGGATACGAACTACTGGCCGCAGAACCGTTGATCGCCGACACCCAGGCGGTCATCCAGGCGTGGACCAACGGAACAGTGGTTCGTTCCTGGCTACAACAACTCTTGGCGAAGGCACTGAAGGAAGACCCGAACTTCGGCGACATCTCCGATTACACCGAGGACTCCGGCGAGGGCCGTTGGACGGTTGAAGAAGCCATCCACCATCGGGTTCCCACGCCGGTGATCGCGGCTTCGCTGTTCGCCCGGTTCGCCTCCCGGCAGGAGCAGTCCCCCACGATGAAGGCGGTTGCAGCGCTGCGGAACCAGTTCGGTGGTCATGCCGTCAAACGGGTTCCGCTGTCCGGTTAAAACGTCTCCGATTAGAACGATGTATGTCCGCCGCCTGGCCCTCCGCGACTTCCGGTCATGGTCCCACATCGACCTGGAACTGGCGCCGGGCCGGACGGTCTTCATCGGTGCCAACGGTTTCGGCAAGACCAATCTCGTTGAGGCGCTGTGGTATTGCGCCACCTTGGGTTCCCACCGGGTGGCGACTGACGCCCCACTGATTCGTGCCGGCGCAGACCGCGCCGTGGTCTCCACCATTGTGGTCAATGATGGGCGCGAACTGGCTGTGGACATCGAGATCGCGGCCGGTCGCGCGAATAAGGCGAGATTGAATCGGTCGCCGGTCCGTGCGACCCGGGAGGTTCTGGGCGCGGTCCGCGCAGTGCTGTTTGCTCCGGAGGATCTGGCTCTGGTCCGGGGTGATCCCGGCGAACGGCGCCGCTACCTCGATGATCTTGCGACTCTTCGGCGACCCCGAATCGCCGGTGTGCGGGCCGACTACGACAAGGTGCTCAGACAGCGCACCGCCTTGTTGAAGTCCGCGTCGGCGTCCAGGTTCGCTTCGGACTCAGGCGTGCTGGAGACCCTCGACGTGTGGGACGGCCACCTGGCAGCACATGGTGCCCAACTGATGGCGGCTCGTCTGGATCTGATTAACGAACTTGCCCCGGAGGTCGAAAAGGCCTACCAACTGCTGGCGCCGGCGTCCCGGCCCGCGGGTATCGCCTATCGCAGCAGTATTGACGACCATGACGGCGACCTTGAGTACCTTGAGGCCGCGTTACTGGCCGCGCTGGCCCGACGTCGCACCGCTGAACTCGACCGTGGGATCAGTCTCGTCGGTCCGCACCGCGACGATCTGGAACTGCGCCTCGGAGATCAGCCGGCGAAAGGGTTTGCCAGCCACGGCGAATCATGGTCATTCGCCCTGGCCCTGCGGCTGGCCTCCTATGAGCTGCTCCGCGCCGAGGCCGGTGAGCCGGTGCTGATCCTCGATGATGTCTTCGCCGAGCTCGACCAGTCGCGCCGGCGCGCGCTGGCCGACGTGGCTGCCGGGGCCGAGCAGGTCCTGATCACCGCCGCGGTCGGTGAGGACATCCCGGCCGATTTGGAGGCCACCCGTGTCGGTGTCACTCTGGTTGAAGGTGATGCCGGGCGGATATCGGCGGTGGTCACGCCATGATCGAATCGAGTGACCCCACTCCCCCGGATCATCTCACCGGGCTTGCAGGAATGGACCTGGTTCGCCGGGCTCTGGAGGAGGCCCGGTCCGCCGCGCGTGGACAGGGTAAGGAAATCGGCCAAGGCCGGCGCGGCGCGTCGGCTCGTCGTCCGGGCACCTCGGGCGCCCGTCGTCGCTGGTCGGGCCCCGGACCGGACCAGCGCGATCCACAACCACTGGGCCGGGTGGCGCGTGATCTGGCTAAGACCCGGGGCTGGTCCCCCCGTGTCGCCGAGGGCACGGTGTTCGCGCAATGGTCCGAAGTGGTCGGCGATCAGATCGCCGAACATGCTCAGCCGACGGCTCTACGGGATGGTGTTCTGGCGGTCGCGGCGGAATCCACGGCGTGGGCGACTCAGCTGCGTATGGTTCAGAGCCAATTGCTGGCTAAGATCGCCTCGGCGGTCGGCGACGGTGTGGTGACCTCATTACGGATCACCGGTCCGAACGCCCCGTCCTGGAGAAAAGGTCCACGCCATATCTCCGGCCGCGGGCCACGGGACACTTACGGATGACCGGCACCGTGCGCTGCTCCGAGCGGTCCGGTATGGCGCCGTCTACTGGACCAGCTGCCGGCCGGCGGAGACCCACCCCCGTGTCCCGCTGCTGAGTTCGTAAATTCTGTCGATACCGGCCGAGTGCATCGCGGCTACCGCAGGTTGCGAACGATTCCCGCTGCGGCAGTAGACCGCATAGGTGGCATTCGGATCCAAGTCGTCGACGCGCTCGGCAAAGTCCGGGCTCTGAACGGGGATGTTCACCGCGCCGGCGATGTGCCCGCTTGCGAACTCGTCCGGGGTACGAACATCAACGACCTGTATGTCCCGTGATTCGGCCAACGTCGCGAACTGACCAACGCCCACCCGCATTGGAGTCGACTGTCCCACCTCGGCATTGGCGGTGGTCTCGGGCGGTCCCGATGAACAGCTCGTGAGAGTGGCCGACACCACGAAGGCCGCCGCACAGGCGGCGAGGCCGCGACTCTTGAAACACCGGTTCATACCCCTCAGGGTATCTCACGGACGCCGGCGAGAGCCGCCGCGCGCCGGTCGATCATCGCAGTGCCCTCACAGGCCCGAGAAGCCAACTGGCGGGCGCTTCCGGCGTGAGGACGCGTCCGAATCGGAAAAATGCGACACACGACGCAAATAGGTGTGTGGAAACGCGGCCACAGGATCAGTCCTGTCCTTCCTCACCGGTAGACTGTGACAAGAGATTCGCTCGTGTGACAATCCTGAGGAGAACCGCCGACCGTGGCTGCCGCCAAGAAGAACCAACCCGATGACTACGGTGCCGGATCGATCAAGATTCTGGAAGGCCTCGAGGCGGTTCGCAAACGCCCCGGCATGTACATCGGCTCGACCGGTGAACGTGGTCTCCACCACCTGGTCTGGGAGGTGGTCGACAATGCGGTGGACGAGGCGATGGCCGGCTACGCCACCCAGGTCGACGTGCGGCTCCTGCAAGACAGTGGGGTCGAGGTCACCGACAACGGTCGCGGTATCCCGGTCGAAATGCACGAATCGGGAGTCCCGACGGTTGATGTCGTGATGACCGTGCTGCACGCCGGCGGCAAGTTCGAAGAGGGCGCCTACCAGGTATCCGGCGGTCTTCACGGGGTCGGCGTCTCGGTGGTGAACGCGCTGTCGACCCGACTTGAAGCTGATATCCGCCGCGACGGCTACGAGTGGTTCCAGAGCTACGACAATTCCATCCCGGGCACTCTCAAACAGGGCGAGGTAAATAAGAGCAGCGGCACCACAATCCGGTTCTGGGCCGACCCGACGATTTTCGAGACCACGAACTACGACTTCGAGACGGTTGCCCGCCGGTTGCAGGAGATGGCCTTCCTCAACAAAGGCCTCACCATCACTTTGACCGATGAGCGGGTCACCCCCGCCGAGGTCGTCGACGAGGTGGTCAGCGACAAGGCGGCAGCACCGAAATCGGCCCAGGAACAGGCCGCCGAACAAGCCGTTTCGCCGCCGAAGGTCAAGCACCGCACGTTCTACTACCCCGGTGGACTGGTGGATTTCGTCAAGCACATCAACCGAACCAAGCAGCCGATTCACAGCAGCGTGGTGGACTTCTCCGGTAAGGGGGTGGGCCACGAGGTCGAGGTCGCCATGCAGTGGAATGCCGGCTATTCGGAGTCGGTGCACACTTTCGCCAACACCATCAACACCCATGAGGGCGGTACACATGAGGAGGGCTTCCGGGCGGCGCTGACCAGTGTGGTCAACAAGTACGCGAAGGACAAAAAGCTCCTCAAGGAGAAGGAGGCCAACCTCACCGGCGACGATATCCGGGAGGGCCTGGCCGCGGTGATCTCGGTCAAGGTGGCCCAGCCGCAGTTCGAGGGTCAGACCAAGACCAAACTGGGTAACACCGAGGTGAAGTCGTTCGTTCAGAAGACCTGTAACGAGCAACTTAGCCATTGGTTCGAGTCCAACCCGGCGGATGCCAAAACCATTGTCAACAAAGCGGTTTCGTCCGCTCAGGCCCGCCTGGCCGCCCGAAAGGCCCGTGAGTTGGTCCGTCGCAAGAGCGCGACCGACCTCGGTGGTCTTCCGGGGAAGCTGGCGGACTGCCGCTCAACCGATCCCAGAGCATCGGAACTCTATGTGGTGGAGGGTGATTCAGCCGGCGGCTCGGCGAAGAGCGGGCGCGACTCGATGTTCCAGGCGATTCTGCCGCTGCGAGGTAAAATCATCAACGTCGAAAAGGCCCGTATCGACCGGGTGCTGAAGAACACTGAAGTGCAGGCGATCATCACCGCCCTGGGTACCGGTATCCACGACGAGTTCGACCTCGCGAAACTGCGTTACCACAAGATCGTGCTGATGGCCGACGCCGATATCGACGGCCAGCACATCACCACCCTGCTGTTGACTCTGCTGTTCCGGTTCATGAAACCACTCATCGAGAGTGGCCACGTTTTCCTGGCACAGCCGCCGTTGTACAAACTGAAGTGGCAACGTAGCGAACCGCAGTTCGCCTACTCCGATCGTGAGCGCGACGCGCTTCTCGACGAGGGTGCGAAGAACGGTCGCAAAATCAATAAGGACGACGGCATCCAGCGCTACAAAGGACTGGGCGAGATGGACGCCAAGGAACTCTGGGAAACCACGATGGACCCGGACATCCGGGTGCTGCGTCAGATCACCCTCGACGACGCCGCCTCCGCCGATGAACTCTTCTCGATCCTGATGGGTGAGGATGTCGAGGCCCGGCGCAGCTTCATCACTCGCAATGCCAAAGATGTTCGCTTCCTTGATGTTTAGCGGCGACATCCAGTGACGACCTGTAGCCAGTTAGGGAGCAGAATATGACCGACACCACGCTGCCTCCGGGTGGGGCCGAAGGCGACCGGATCGAGCCGGTCGACATCCAGCAGGAGATGCAGAACAGCTATATCGACTACGCGATGAGCGTGATCGTCGGACGCGCACTGCCGGAGGTTCGCGACGGTCTCAAGCCGGTGCACCGCCGCGTGCTCTATGCGATGTATGACTCGGGGTTTCGCCCGGACCGCAGCCACGCCAAGTCGGCGCGGTCGGTGGCCGAGACCATGGGCAACTATCACCCGCATGGTGACGCCTCCATCTACGACACCCTGGTCCGGATGGCCCAACCGTGGTCGCTGCGCTATCCCCTCGTCGACGGTCAGGGCAACTTCGGCTCCCCGGGTAACGATCCGCCGGCCGCCATGCGATACACCGAGGCGCGATTGACTCCCCTCGCTATGGACATGCTCCGTGAAATCGACGAGGAGACAGTCGATTTCATCCCGAACTATGACGGTCGGGTGCAGGAGCCGACGGTTTTGCCGAGCCGCTTTCCCAACCTGCTGGCCAACGGCTCAGGCGGTATCGCGGTCGGGATGGCCACCAACATCCCGCCGCACAACCTGCGCGAACTCGCTGAAGCGGTGTACTGGTGCCTGGAGAACTACGACGCCGACGAGGAGACCACCCTCGCTGCCATGATCGAACGGGTCAAAGGCCCGGACTTCCCGACCCGCGCCCTGATCGTCGGTACCCAGGGAATCCTCGACGCCTACACCACCGGCCGGGGTTCGGTCCGGATGCGCGGTGTGGCCACCACCGAGGAGGACAGCCGGGGCCGGACCTCGATCGTCATCACCGAGTTGCCGTATCAGGTGAACCACGACAACTTCATCACCTCGATCGCCGACCAGGTTCGGGACGGGAAGCTGGCCGGCATCTCCAATATCGAGGACCAGTCCAGCGATCGGGTGGGTCTGCGGATCGTCGTTGAGATCAAGCGCGACGCGGTGGCCAAGGTGGTGCTGAACAATCTTTACAAGCACACCCAACTGCAGACCAGCTTCGGCGCCAACATGCTCTCGATCGTCGACGGGGTGCCCCGCACCTTGCGGCTGGACCAGATGATCCGCTACTACGTCGAACATCAACTCGACGTGATCGTCCGGCGGACCACCTACCGGCTGCGCAAGGCCAACGAACGGGCTCACATCCTGCGCGGACTGGTCAAGGCCCTTGATGCTCTTGACGAGGTGATCGCCCTGATCCGGGCGTCCCAGACCGTCGACATCGCCCGCACCGGCTTGATCGAGCTGCTTGACATCGACGAAATCCAGGCGCAGGCGATCCTGGATATGCAGCTGCGCCGGCTGGCCGCCCTGGAACGCCAGCGAATCGTCGACGATCTGGCCAAGATCGAGGCCGAGATCGCCGATCTGGAGGACATTCTGGCCAAGCCGGAGCGCCAGCGCCGCATTGTCCGCGACGAGTTGGCCGAGATCGCGGAGAAGCACGGCGACGACCGGCGCACCCGCATTGTGGCGGCCGAAGGCGATGTCAACGACGAGGATCTGATCGCGCGCGAGGACGTGGTGGTCACCATCACCGAGACCGGCTACGCCAAGCGCACCCGAACCGATCTCTATCGCAGCCAAAAGCGGGGCGGCAAGGGGGTTCAGGGCGCGGCTCTCAAACAGGACGATATCGTTCGGCACTTCTTCGTCTGCTCCACCCACGATTGGATCCTGTTCTTCACCACGCAGGGCCGGGTGTACCGGGCGAAGGCCTACGAACTGCCCGAGGCGCTGCGGGCCGCGCGCGGACAGCATGTGGCGAACCTGTTGGCGTTCCAACCTGAGGAGCGAATCGCGCAGGTCATCCAGATCAAGACCTACGAGGACGCCCCCTACCTGGTCCTGGCCACCGGCAACGGCCTGGTGAAGAAGTCCAGGTTGTCGGACTTCGACTCGAATCGGTCCGGCGGGATCGTGGCGGTCAATCTGCGTGACGGTGATGAACTGGTCGGTGCGGTGCTCTGCTCGGCCGACGAGGATCTGTTACTGGTCAGCGCCAAGGGCCAGTCCATCCGGTTTTCCGCAACCGACGAGGCGCTGCGGCCGATGGGCCGGGCCACCTCCGGAGTGCAGGGCATGCGGTTCAACGCCGAGGACCGGTTGCTGTCCCTCAATGTCGTCCGCGAGGGCACCTATCTGTTGGTCGCGACCGCCGGCGGGTACGCGAAACGAACGGCGATCGACGAGTACAGCGCCCAGGGTCGCGGCGGCAAGGGAATCCTGACAATCCAGTACGACAAACGCCGCGGCAGCCTGGTCGGCGCGCTGATCGTCGACGACGACACCGAGTTGTACGCGATCACCTCCGGCGGCGGGGTGATTCGCACCGCCGCGCGTCAGGTTCGCAAGGCCGGACGCCAGACCAAGGGCGTGCGCTTGATGAACCTCGGCGAGGGCGACACACTGTTAGCCGTGGCCCGCAACGCCGAGGAACAGGCCGAGGAACAGGCCGAGGAACAGGCCGAGGAACAGGCCGGGGAACAGGCCGGGGAACAGGCCGCGGAACAGGCCGGGGAACAGCCGGAAAACCTTGAGGAATCGGACTCCGACGCGACGTAGCGCCGGTTGAGGTACCGCGCCAACTCCGACGGGGTACGCGGTCACAGTAAGGAGTAGGGGTGAGCTCACCGAACGAGCCGGGACAGCCCATGGCGGGCGACCGTCCCGGCGGCGGAGATGGGTCGCCTGACCTTCCGCCCTGGTACGGGGGGGCGAAGAGCCGACCGGATGGGGCGTCTGCCCGAGTGGCCGGCGAGGGGCCTGTGCGCCCGCCCGCTAAGCCGGTTTCGGCGGACACGAGCGGGTATGTGACCGGGCACGCGGCTCCGGACCAGTCGACGCCGATCCCACGGGCCCAACGCCGCGATCCCGAACCGGTTCGGTCCGAGCGGACCGAGCGGACCGAACGGACCGAACGGACCGAAGTCGCCACCACGGAGCCCCTTCCCAGCGAACTGCCGGACCTCTCCAGCTCGGCTCCCCGTTCGCCCCAACCGCGCAAGCCGGCCGTTCCCGAACCGGCCAGGGTGCCCGCCCTGATGTCCCGCCTGCAGGTCGGCGGCCGGCCACGCGGCCCGGTCCGGGCCACCATGCAGGTTCGCCGCATCGATCCGTGGAGTGCGCTGAGGGTGTCTCTGCTGCTCAATGTGGCGCTGTTTTTCGTGTGGATGATCGCGGTGGCCTTCCTCTATCTGGTGCTCGGCGCCATGGGGGTGTGGAGCAAGCTCAACAGCAATGTCGGCGATCTGCTGACCAGCGGTAGCAGCGGCTCCGGTGGTGACTTGGTGTCAGCAGGCTCTGTCTTCGGAGGCGCAGCGATGGTCGGGTTGGTGAACATCGTGCTGCTGACGGCGATGGCCACGATCGGTACTTACATCTACAACCTGAGTACCGATATCGTCGGCGGCGTCGAGGTCACTCTCGCCGACCTCGACTGAGCACTTCGGCCCCGCCGCATGCGTTTGGGCACGCTGCCGTGGGTGCGGTAATCTCACCCGCGACACGGGCCTATAGCTCAGGTGGTTAGAGCGCTTCGCTGATAACGAAGAGGTCGGAGGTTCGAGTCCTCCTAGGCCCACGATGTCCTGGTCGAAACCGGGCCGGCTGATCGGGCTGGCCATGTTGGCGGTGGGCGCGGCACTGGTGCTCGCGGTTCGCCGCCCCGAAGAGGTGTGGCACACCCTGGCCGACCAGAACAGCGGCACGGGGCCTTAGCTCAGTTGGTAGAGCGCTGCCTTTGCAAGGCAGATGTCAGGAGTTCGAATCTCCTAGGCTCCACAGCAACGGATGCGCGGCAGATCACCTGCCTTCGGGTCCGCCTGACCCCTGCGGGCGACCGCTGACCTCGTGATGGCACACTGTGGGCCGTGACCACAAGCCCTATCCAGACCGCGACCGCGACCCTGCACACCAACCGTGGCGACATCAAGATCGCCTTGTTCGGCAACCATGCCCCCAAGACCGTCGCCAACTTCGTCGGTCTGGCACAGGGAACGAAGGATTACTCGACGCAGAACGCCTCCGGCGGAAGTTCGGGGCCGTTCTATGACGGCACCGTGTTCCACCGGGTCATTGACGGGTTCATGATCCAGGGCGGAGACCCGACCGGCACCGGCCGCGGCGGCCCCGGGTACAAATTTGCCGACGAGTTCCATCCCGAGTTGCAGTTCGACAAGCCCTATCTGTTGGCGATGGCCAACGCCGGTCCGGGAACCAACGGCTCGCAATTCTTTGTCACCGTCGGCAAGACCCCGCACCTCAACCGCCGGCACACCATCTTCGGTGAGGTGGTTGACCCGGAATCACAGAAAGTCGTCGATGCGATCGCCGGGACGGCAACCGATCGCAACGACCGGCCGTCCGACGACGTGGTGATCGAGTCGGTCACCATCGCCTGACGGCGCTGTTGACGCCGCGTCAGGTGTCACCGAGCGGTCAGCGCTGTCCGGCGTAACCGGCTTCGGTCAGCACGTCGAGTGCGTCGAGTGGATCCCCGCCGAGATCCCACCGGCTGAGCACGAACAACCCGCCGTTGACGGTGTCGATTTCCAGCAGGCGGACCTGACGGCCCCAGCGCCGGAACTCGGTGATGCGGATCAGGTCGATATCGGCCCGGCGCAGTGTCATCGTGCGCATCCAACCCCGGTACAACAGCCCGTCGGGGGTGATCGTCAACCGTGGACTGGACCGCCAGGATCCGGCCGCGAACACCAGCAGACCGATCGCGGCTATACCGGTGAGCATCCGCCCGGCCGGGTCAGCGGCGAATGTCGCCGACCCGACTGCCATCAGGATGCCGGCCAGTGCGACCCCGGCGATACCGGCCATCGGTGGCCCCCACTCAGTACGGGGCATAGTTATCCACAGGCACTATCCACAGTGGGGATGAATCACACACGTGTGATTGGGCTCACCGCCACCGCATGGTCAGCAGCAGCCCGAAGATCATGAACCCGAAGGCGATGGCGTAATTCCAGGGACCCAGATCGGACATCCACTGCAGCGCCGCCGGGGTGTCGTAGCCGGAGGCCGCCAGCTGGAACACCAGCAGCCAGATCAGACCGAACAGCATCAGGCCGATGAACAGCACGACGAACCAGACGCTGGATGGGCCGGCTTTGACCTTCACCGGAGTGCGGCTCACCGGGTTGATGGTGAAGTCGTTCTTCTTGCGGACCTTGGACTTGGGCATGGCTACCTTCGCAGACGTTCGTCGGTGGGACGAGAGCCGGATCGACCATGAGACTAGCCCACCTGGCCGGGTAGCCTTTCAGGCGTGCGGATCCTGGTCGTCGACAATTACGACAGTTTCGTGTTCAACCTGGTCCAATACCTCGGGCAGCTCGGGGTCGAGGCGGACGTGTGGCGTAACGACGACCAGCGGCTGGCCGGTGCCGCTGACATCGTTACCGCGGCCGAGGAGTTCGGCGGCGTGCTGCTGAGTCCGGGACCGGGCACCCCTGAGCGCGCGGGGGCCTCGATCGGACTGGTCCACGCCTGCGCGGCCGCGAAGACCCCGTTGCTGGGTGTATGTCTGGGCCATCAGGCGATCGGTGTGGCGTTCGGGGCCACCGTGGACCGCGCGCCCGAGCTGCGGCACGGTAAAACCAGTTCGGTTTTCCACAGCGATGTCGGCGTCCTGCACGGTCTGCCCGACCCGTTCACCGCCACCCGCTATCACTCGCTGACGATCCTGCCGCAGACCCTCCCGCCGGATTTGGAGGTCACCGCGCGAACGACGGCACCAGGCGAGCGCAGCGACGGGAAGGGCGAAGGCGAGCGCAGCGGCGGGAAGGGCGAAGGCGAGCGCAGCGACGGGAAGGGCGAAGGCGAGCGCAGCGACGGGACGGGCGAAGGCGAGCGCAGCGACGGGACGCACAGCGACGGGACCGACAGCGTCATCATGGCGGTGCGGCACCGGGAGTTGCCTATCCACGGCGTGCAGTTCCATCCCGAGTCGATCCTCACCGAGGGGGGACACCGAATGCTCGCCAATTGGTTGGGCTACTGCGGGGCCGCCCCGCCGGAGGAGTTGGTCGGCCGCCTCGAGCGGGAAGTCGCCGACACCGTCCGCGTGGCTACGACGCGAAACTCAGCGTGATCGAACCACCGAAGTTCAACCCCGCGCCCGGTGCCGGGCTCTGCTTGACCACAGCGTTGGTGCGCTGACCGCTATTGGACACATCGGGGCCCTTCACCAGGACGCCGGTCCAGCCCAGCGCCCTCAGATACGGTTCGGCTTCCACCCAGAACTGTCCGGTCAGGTTCGGGACAACGAACTGGTTACCCTTGGAAATCTTCAGGGTGATCGCAGTGTCCAGCGTCGCCGCGGTCCCGGCGGGAGGATCACTGGCCAGCACCTGCCCGGTCGGCTCGGGGCTGTCAGTCGGCGCGGTCAGAATGGTAGGGAACCCCAGCGTGTTGAGGTTGGTGGTGGCGACTTCGGCAGTCTGCCCGACGACGTTCGGCAGGTCCCGGGTGGCCGGGCCGGTGCCGACGACGATGGTGATCTCATTGGTGATCGCCGAGGTCTGGTTGGCCGGCGGGATCGTATTGAGGACCTTGTCGCGTTGCTCGGGGTTCGAGGGCGCCTCAGTCTGCTTGAACTTCCCGAACCCGGCGGCGGTCAGTTCCTTGACCGCGTCGGCGTAGCTCAGGGTCGAGACGTCGGGGACCTCACGTTGTTCGGGTCCGGTGGAGACATTGATCTGGACCTCATCACCGGCGCTCACTGAGGCGTTACCTGCGGGGTCGGTGCTGATCACATGATCGGGTGCGATGACGCTGTCCGGTTTCTGCTGGGTCCGGATCTTGAAACCCCGGTTCTGCAGTTCGGCGATGGCGTCGGCGGAAACCTGGCCGCGCAGATCGGGCACCTGGACGGCGCGCGTCGTACCGCCGCCCAGGCTGATCGCCAAAGTCACCACCACGGTCAGGATGGCCAGGATCGATAACGCCGCCAGCCATTTACCGGCCGACCCGGCCGTCCGCTCGTTGTCACTGAAGTCGTAGGCGACCGGTGTCGCCGCTCCGTCGTCACGGTGGCCGGGCCGCGAGTTCATCATGATGGTGCGGTCGGCGTGCGTCATCACCTTGGGTGCATCGGGCTTTTCTCCGCTGTGCACACGGACCAGGTCGTTGCGCATCTCGGCGGCGCTTTGATAGCGGTTATCCGGGTTCTTGGCCAGCGCCTTGAGCACGACGGCATCGAGATCCGGTGAGATGTCCGGCCGCTTCTGCGACGGCGGCACCGGATCCTCCCGGACATGCTGGTAGGCCACCGCTACCGGCGAGTCGCCGACGAACGGCGGTTGGCCGGTCAAGATTTCGTAGAGCACACAGCCCAGTGAGTAGACATCGGAGCGGGCATCCACCTGCTCGCCGCGGGCCTGTTCGGGTGACAGGTACTGCGCGGTGCCGATCACCGCCGCCGTCTGGGTGACTTTGTTACCGCTATCGGCGATCGCGCGGGCGATACCGAAATCCATCACCTTCACCGCGCCAGTCTTGGAGATCATGATGTTGGCGGGTTTGACGTCGCGGTGGACGATGCCGTGCTGATGGCTGAAGTTCAGCGCCTGACAGGCATCGGCAATGACCTCCAGGGCCCGCTGCACCGGCATCGGGCCGTCGGTGTGGATGATATCGCGAAGGGTGACCCCGTCGACGTACTCCATGACGATGTAGGGCAACGGTCCGCCCGCGGTCTCGGCCTCCCCGGTGTCATAAACCGCGACGATCGCGGGATGGTTGAGGGCGGCCGCGTTCTGTGCCTCGCGCCGGAACCGCAGATAGAAGCTGGGGTCGCGGGCCAAATCTGCTCGCAGTACCTTGACCGCGACGTCCCGGTGCAGACGCAGATCACGGGCCAGGTGCACCTCGGACATCCCGCCGAAGCCCAGGATCTCGCCCAGCTCATAGCGGTCCGACAGATGTGGGGGTTTGCTCATCGCGGCGCCTCACAGTTGGTGTCCGGCGCAGACACGGGATGGGCAACGGTCAGCCACCGAGCCGGAACCGCGGTCACGTCGGTGCCGCCGGGGAGCACCCAGTCGGTGAACCCCGACGGTTCCACCGGAGCGATCGGCGACTCCGCGGGCACGGTCTCGGTGACGGTCTGCTCGCCCGGTGTGGTGATCCGCCGCTCCCGGTCGGCCAACACGATCAGGATCGCGCTGATGATGGCCAGCGCACCGAGAACACCCGCGGCCCACAGCAGCGCCCGCTGACCGGAACTGAACGTTCCCCGCGCCGGCGGGGGGCTCCGGTGCCCGCCGGTGCGTGGCCGCGCGGCGGTGGCAGCGCGGGCGGCCTCGACGGCAGCCCGTTGGGGACCGGGGATTGCCGCCGGGGTCGCTTTGATGGTGGGTGCGGAATTGGGCCGGGGCGGACGCCGACCGGCGCGGACCGCGGCGACGGCGTCGGAGAACTGGCCGCCGCTGCGGTAGCGGATCCCCGGATTCTTCACCAGGGTAATCTCGATGAGCTCGCGGACATTCGGTGGAATGTCCGGAGGAAGCGGAGCGGGCGCCTCTTTGATGTGCTTCATCGCGACCGTCAGCGCACCGTCGCCGGCGAACGGGCGTTTACCCGAAACCGCCTCGTAGCCAACAACTCCCAGCGAGTACACATCGCTTGCCGCGGTCGCATCCTG
>Ga0180432_10006405_pt1 | contig 15261 bp, 16 predicted proteins | sample SS_ome_10_FD_132414 | JGI IMG/M metagenome (GOLD analysis project Ga0180432, IMG submission 132414) | Hypersaline lake sediment archaeal communities from the Salton Sea, California, USA - SS_1_MS_2 metaG | ecosystem: Environmental > Aquatic > Non-marine Saline and Alkaline > Hypersaline >... | reverse complement strand
GTCGCGCTGAACCTCGCGTCAGGGGCCATTGGCGTCCGTTGGCCTGAGACGCGGCGGTACGTCTTCCTCCTTCTGATCGTCGGGGTGCTGGCATCCGAGGTGGCCGTTCGCAAGAGGATACACCCCAGGGCGAGCGCCCCATTCCTGTATGCCGCCCTGGCGAGCCTGGCGATGGCCGGCGCGGCGTGGATTCTCGACGCCACCGGAACCATCTGCCGCCCCGATAGCTGGCTGCAGGGACATGCGATGTGGCACGTCCTGATGGCCTCGTTGATCGGCTTCATCCACCTGTACTACCGCTCGGAGGCCGTCGGCGGGGCTGAATAGAGCGAAGGTACCCGGCCGCCGAACGGCCCGCGACCCAGCCCGTGGAGAACGCCGCCTGCAGGTTGTAGCCGCCGGTGTCGGCGTCTACATCCAGCACCTCGCCGGCAAAGTACAGCCCCGGCACCACGCGCGAGGCCATGGTGTGCGGATCGACCTCGCTCGTATCCACCCCACCGGCGGTGACGATAGCCTCCTCGAAGGACCGATGGCCGGTCACCTCCAATCGAAAGCCCTTCATCCAGGTTCGTAACCGCTTGCGCTCCTCGGACGTGATCTGATGGGCGACCTTGTGCGCGGGGATGCCAATCAGGTCGATACAGACGGGGATCAGCTTGCTGGGCAGCAGGCCCTTGAGCAAATTCTGAACGTGGCGCTTGGGGTGCGCCTCGACGTCGCGGAGCAGCCGTGCATCGAGCGCGGGGTGATCGAGCGCGGGCTTGAGGTCGAGGGACAGGGTCACGCGCCGGTCCCGCCGCAGTGCATCCACGACCCGGCGGCTCAGCGTGAGGATGATCGGCCCGGAGACGCCGAAGTGGGTGAACAGCATCTCGCCAAAGGCCTCCCCCTCCTTGCGCCCGTCGAGCCAGACCGAGACGTTCACATTGCGCAGGCTCAGGCCCTGCAGCCGTGGGGCGACCTGACCGGCCGTCTCCAGGGGCACCAGCGCCGGGCGGATCGGCACAATGGTATGTCCCACCGCCTCGGCCATGCGGTAGCCATCGCCGGTGGAGCCAGTGGCGGGATAGGAGGCCCCACCGGTGGCGACGATCACGGCAGTGGAGCAGGGATCGGGGGTTCGAGGGAAAATCTGACCTCCGGACACCTCCACCCCGGCCACCCGCCCGTCCTTAACCAGCAGGCGACTCGCTGGCGAGCGCGTCCGCAACGTCACGCCCTGCTCGTCAACCCAGCGACCCAGCGCATCGACGACGTCCCTGGCCCGTTCACTGACCGGGAAAACGCGCCCGCCGCGCTGAACCTCGGTAGGCACGCCCAGCTCATCCAACAAGGCGCGCAGGTCGTCGTTGTAGAAGCGGTAGAAGGCCGGACGGAGGAAATAGCCGCTGGGCTCGAAGTGTCTGAGGGCCTGCTCCAGCGGGTCGACGTTGGTTAGGTTGCAGCGCCCCTGGCCGGTGATGCGCAGCTTACGCGCCGGGCGCTCCATCTTCTCCAGCAAAAGCGTCTCGGCACCCATAGCGGCGGCCTGCCCGGCGGCCATCAACCCAGCAGCGCCTGCCCCGACGACGATGACCCGACGTTTGCCCATCCCAATACCCTCCTCACACCCCCAGTGCCTCTCGCTACTTCTGCTGATGGCCTCGCGCCTGGCAGGCCGCGATGCGACGCCCCCAGCGCCCCGTTAGTATACCCCCGGCGCGTAGGGGCGCAAACCCCATTCCCGTGCCGGCAACCCCACCCAGGGGGAAGCGAGGCAGTTGCACTAGCCCGGCTGTTGCGTCGAACGGGTAATTGGCGTACAATTGAACCCAGCAGCTTTGCAGAGGCTAAACGGGTCTGACTCTACTTCCAGCAGCGGATTCTCACCCGCTGCGAGCACGAGGGGATTCATCGCCACCAAGTATGCGGGGCGGGTCTCCATACCCGCCGGCAGGCGTCTCCCCCAGCATGGTTCGGCGAAAGTCGCGTCTCACGTTCTTGACACAAGGAGGAAGCATGCCGATTGAGAGACACAAACCGCTTATGGCCAACGTCGGCATCTTCGGCGTTGGATTTCACGTCTACTGGGGTCAATTCCCGGGCTTGAAGGATGAGCTGCTCAGGTATCTGAACGTGTTCGAGAAACAGGTGCAGGCCAACGGCGTCGATACCGTCAACTTTGGCGTCGTCGACAACGCCCAGGCAGCGTACGCCGCGCTCAAAGAGATGAAAACCGTCGACTTGGACCTGATCTTCTGCGATATGCTGACCTACGCCCCGTCGTCCACGTTTGGCATCCTCATCCGCGAGCTAGACGTGCCCATCGTTCTCGTCGCCCTCCAACCTCGGTCTCGTCTGGACTACAGAAACGCCACTACCTACATGCAGCTGTGCAACGATAACATCTGCTCGTTGCCCGAGTTTGCCGGTGTGGCTGTGAGGATGGGCAAACGTGTCCCTGAGGTCGTGATCGGCACCCTGCACGACGACGACACGGCACGGCAAGAGATCGCCCAATGGTGCAACATCGGCAAGGTGCTTCACGACCTGAAGGGCGCGCGCATCGGTCATTTCGGGCATCCCATCGAGGCGATGCTTGACATGCACAGCGATCCCACGGCCTTTACCGCCGCCTTCGGCCTGCACGTGGTGCAAACCGAAATCGACGACCTGGTCCGCCTGGAGAGGACCGTCACAGAGGGTGAGATCGAGGCCAAGAAAGCCGAAATACTTGACATGTTCGACACCCCAGATCCGCGCTCCGATCCTCTCACCCGCAAGCTGAGCGATCGAGACCTCCAATCTGCGGCGCGGATGGCCGTCGCGTTGGACAAGTTTGTGGAGGAATTCAAGCTGGATGGCCTGGCCTATTACTACAAAGGCGAACCGGGCGGCGATACCGAGCGCGTCGCCGCCAGCTTGATCGTGGGCAACTCACTGCTTTGTGCGGCAGGGTTCCCAATGTGCGGCGAATCCGATCTCAAAACCTGCGTGGCCATGTTGATTATGGATCGATTGGAGATCGGAGGCAGCTTTGCCGAATTTCACCCCATCGACTTTGAGGAAGACTTCATCCTCGTCGGGCACGACGGGCCACACCACATCAACATCGCCGCAGGGAAGCCGAAGCTGCGTAGCCTGACCAAGTACCACGGCAAGCCGGGCTCCGGTGCATCTGTCGAGTTCAAGATCAAGGAAGGACCGATGACGATGTTTGGGATCACCTCTACGTACGAGGGGCGTTTCAAGTTCGTCATTGCCGAGGGCGAGTCGGTACGCGGTCCCGTTCCGGCGACGGGCAACACCAACACACGCGGCTTCTTCAAGCCCGATGCGGTGACCTTTCTCAAACGCTGGTTGGCCGAAGGCCCCACGCACCATTTCGCGCTGGGCATCGGCCACCAGGCCCAAACCATCAAACGCATCGGCGACGCTCTGGACATCGAGAGCGTGAGTATTGCGACAGACTGACCGGACGCATTCCCACCCAACTGCGGGGTGTAGGCGCCGGTCACCTACCATCCCATGAACGCTCGCTACGGCAGAAGAAGGGAGGATGAATGCCTGAGCCCACGGCGGCAATCGAGGTTGCGGGGCTGACCAAGCGCTACGGCCCGCCGGAGACCGGGCTGGTGGCCGTAGATCACATCGACTTTGAGGTACGGCCAGGGGAGATATTCGGCTTCCTGGGGCCAAACGGCGCGGGTAAGACGACCACCATCCGCATGCTGACCGGCCTTTCCCGGCCCACGGCGGGACACGCCCGCGTACTGGGGCTGGACCTGGCACGCGACATGCCACGGATCAAGAAAAAGATCGGCGTCGTGCCCGAGGCATCCAACCTGTACGCCGAGCTGACCGCCCTCGACAACCTGATCTTCTCGATGCAGCTCTACGGCGTCCCGCGGCGCGAGCGGGCCCGCCGCGCGGAGGAGCTACTGGATCGCTTCCGGCTGGCCGGCAAGCGAGACGTGCCCTTTGCCCGCCTCTCCCGCGGCATGAAGCGCGCGCTGACGATCGCCGCCGCGCTGGCCCATCGCCCGGCGCTCCTCTTCCTGGACGAGCCGACCACCGGCCTGGACGTGATCAGCGCGCGCGGCCTGCGGCAGATGATCGCCGGGTTCAGCGACGAGGGGGTCACGGTCTTCTTAACGACCCACTACCTGGAGGAAGCCGAGCGACTGTGCGACCGGATTGCGCTGCTGGTACAAGGGCAGATCGTGGCCCTGGACACGGTAGAGGGGTTGACGGCATCCATGCAGGAAGCGACCACCGTCGAAGTGACGCTGGCGGGGGACACCGACGGCACCGAGACCCGGCGCGTCGTGGACAACGATGTAGCAGCGGCGGTGCAAGCCTCATTGGCCGGTGCACAGGCGGAGGGGCGACGCGTGCTGGCCGTCAACACGGTGCGCCCGACGTTGGAAGACGTGTTCGTGCAGTTGACCGGCTTGAGTGCCGACGTGATGCGCGCGGAAAAGGGAGGAAAGGGGGGATGACATGCTGATCGACGACCTGCGCGGGATGTGGGCCATCATGCTCAAAGACCTGCGCACCTACTATTTCAAGCCACCCAACGTTAGCTGGGGCCTCCTGTTTCCCTTTGCCTTCGCGCTGGCCTTTGCCATCCGCGAGCCAACCAACGTGCGCGACCTGGTACCCGGCTTGCTGGCGCTGACCATTCTCTTTGGAACCAGCAGTATGGAAGCGATCGTCATCACCTTTGAGCGGCGGGTCGGGGCGCTGGAGCGACTGCTGCTGGCCCCCCTGCGCCTGCCAGCTCTGCTGGTGAGCAAGCTTCTGGGAGGAATGGTCTTCGGACTGGTGACGGCCTCTGTCGTCCTGACCGTCGCACTGGCGCTCTTTGGCGCGGTCGGGGTCAACTGGCCGCTGCTGATCCTGACCATGCTCCTCTCGGCAGCGGCGTTTTCGGCGCTGGGGGTGCTGATCTCGGTCGCCGTCAAAGAGGTGTTCGAGGCACAGACCCTGGCCAACGCCTTCCGCTTTCCAATGATGTTCCTGGGCGGGGTGTTCGTGCCGACGACCTTGCTGCCCACGGGGCTGCGGATCGTGGCCCACGTCCTGCCGCTGACCTACGCGGTCGAGGCGCTGCGCGTGGCCATGCAGGGCGGGTCGTTCGCCTCGGCAGCGCTCGACCTGGTCGCGTTGGCCTTCTTCACCGCCGTGCTGTTCGGGCCGGCGGTGCGGGTGCTGGCGCGGCGGATGGAGTGAGAGGTAACCCTGATCCGGCCCGGCGGGAGCGGATCCGCGCCGCTGTGGATGGCGTTCACCTGGTCCCGGCTTAGGGTGTGCAGGGTGAGCAGGCGCCCGCGGGACGCGAGCATTCGGGCGCCGCATCCACGCGACGGCGCGCTCACACCAGCTCGACCCCTTCCCCCTCCACCACCTCGCCGACCACCCAGCAGGGATGGTCCGCCGCGGCGAACAGATCGCCAAGCGCATCGAGCCTTCTCGAAGACACGGCGGCCAGCAGGCCGCCCGACGTCTCGGGCGTGAAGAGCAATTGCTGCATCTCCTCAGCGATCCCCCCGCCGAACGTGACGGACTGCGCGTAGGCCCTCTCGTTGTTGCAAGTCCCACCGGGAAACAGCCATTGGTCGGCGTACTCCACCGCACCAGCGACAAAGGGAAGCGCGTCAAGGAAGAAACGCAGCCGCACGCCACCTTTGTGGGCCATCTCGCAGGCATGGCCCAGCAGGGCAAAGCCGGTGATGTCGGTGCAGCCATTCGCTCCCACCTGACCGATGAGCCGCGCGGCGTCTCGATTGAGCCGCTGCATACTCTCCATCGCCTCCGCGACGTGGGCGGGCTCGGCTATACCACCTTTGAGGGCTGTGGTCACGATGCCTACACCCAATGGTTTGGTCAACACCAGCGCGTCGCCCGGCCGCGCGCCGCCCTTGGTCCACACCCGGTCGGGGTGCACCAACCCCATCACCGCCAGGCCGTAGGTGGGCTCCTTGGCGTCGATGGTGTGGCCGCCGGCCAGCACCCCCCCCGCCTCGGCGACCTTTTCTGCGCCGCCGCGCAGAATCTCGCTCACCACCTCCGGCGGCAGCTCGGGTGGAAATCCGCACACGTTGAGCGCCAGCACCACCTCGCCGCCCATAGCGTACACGTCGCTCATCGCGTTGGCGGCGGCGATAGCGCCATAATCGTAGGGATCGTCCACCACGGGGGTAAAGAAATCGATCGTCTGGACGACGGCTACCTCGTCACTGATCTTGTAGACGGCGGCATCGTCGCTCACCTCCAGGCCGACGAGCAGGTTGGGATACTGCTCGGCGCGGAACATTCCCTCCAGCGGGCGCAGCACCTGCGCCAGGGTCTCGGGACCCATCTTGGCCGCTCAGCCGGCGGCGCTAGTCATCTCTGTCAGACGAATTTCCTCGCGTGTCATCAGTCCTCTATGTCTATGTACTCAAGAGAGGGCATCTCGCCTCTCAAAGCTTCCAATACCCTTTGGGCCGTGCCCGTGTCTATGCCCAGCTCCACCGGCGGCTCACCAGGCACGGCGATCCACCGCTCGTCAAAGTGAAGCATCAACTCGCAGACAATGCAATAGGTCTCATCCTCCTGGCGCTTTTGCCAAAAGACTGTCAGATCGATAGGCTGCGTTTTCCGTCCCAGAAACAGCGCACGCTGATCGGCATCGTGGAGAAAGACATAGCCTTCTCCCCTCGACCGGAAAGCCATCAGGATATAGCGCTCATCCTGGAAGCAACACCACACGCGTGACATCCGTTGAAGAGCCTCGTCGGCATCCCTAAATATCGTGGACACCATCCATCTCCACACCAACCTCCTCCAGCGCTTGTCGCGCCGCTTCTTTGTAGACTTGCTCAATCCGCACACACACGCCGCAGTTCGAGCTGAGGTGGCGCGGGACAGGGATCATCTTCGACGGGATGCCCGCGTTTTGGAGCACCTTTTCCGCCCGGATGGCATGGCTGGTGGAATAGAGGAGGATGACGGCGTGTTCCCCTGGCCTCATCGGGTCTCCTGGGCCAGTTCGCCCACGGCGGCCAGCGCGCTCTCGACCTCATCCGGCGTGTTGAAGGCGCTCAGACCAAAGCGCACCGTGCCACCGGGGAAGGTGCCGATGGTCCTGTGGGCCGTCGGCGCGCAGTGCAGGCCCACCCGGCACATGATGCCATACTCGTCGTCCAGGCGCAATCCCACCTCCGACGGCGCCAAATGAGCGACGTTGAACGAGACCGTCGCTGTCTGCAGCTCTGGGTCCAGCGTGCCGGAGGGGGTCACGCCGTCGATCCGACTCAGACCGTGGATCAGCCGCTGCGCCAGCGCCACCTCGTGAGCGCGGATCGTCTCCACGCCGCGTTCCAACACCCAGCGCACGCCGGCCCCCAACCCGGCCAGACCCACCACGTTGGACGTGCCGCTCTCGCACATATCGGGCAAAAAGTCGGGCTGCACCTCGTGCTCCGAGCGGCTGCCTGTGCCGCCGCGCACCAGCGGTTCGAGCTGCGTCTCGTCCACCCGCCGGCCCACGATCAGGCCCCCGGTGCCCATCGGTCCGCCCAGCGACTTGTGGCCGGTGAAAGCCAGCAAGTCGATCCGATCGGCCTGTACGTCGATCGGGTAGGCACCGCCGGTCTGGGCGGCGTCCACCAGTAGGAGCAGGTCACGCTGGCGACAGATGGCGCCTACCTCAGCCACCGGCAACAGCGTGCCCACCACGTTGGAGGCGTGGTTGAGAGCGACCAGCCTGGTGTTGGGCCGGATGGCCGCTTCCACATCGGCGGGGTCCAGCACGCCCTGCGGCGAGCATCCCACCACCGTCACCTCGACACCGCCCGAACAAGGTTCAGGTTGACGCTCCAGTGCCCGCAAGGGGCGCATCATCGAGTTGTGCTCCATCGAGCTGGTGACGACGTGATCACCGGCGCGCAGCAAGCCCCGCAGCGCCAGGTTGAGCGCCTCGGTCACGTTCTTGCCAAAGACCACGCGCAGCGGGTCCGGGGCGTGAAACAGCTCACACACCGCCTCACGGGCCTCGTAGACGATACGCCCCGCTTCCACCGCGCGGCGGTGTGCGGCGCGGCCCGGATTGGCCCCTATCTCATTGAGAAAGTGCATCATCGCCTCCGCCACGCCCGGCGGCTTGGGCCACGAGGTGGCGGCGTTATCGAAATAAATCATCTCGGCCTCCCAAGGTGCCCGGCACCGGTTCTGGTGCCGGGCACGTGTAGCGAGCCATCACCCTACACATCACCCTACAAAGGGCCATTCCGATGGCGCACTATTTTGTCAGCGTCAACTTGAACTCGTCCCCCATCTCCTCCACCTGCACGGTGCAACCGAGTTTCTCCGCCGCGCGCCTGACATTCTCGCGCGAGGTCACGGTCTCGACCAGCACCTCGATCGGAAATTCCTCTGCCTTGATGGCGTTGCGGGCCAGGATGACCGGTTGGGGGCACGAAAGCCCGCGAGCATCTACTGCATGAGCCATTGCGCTATACCTCCATTTTCTGACGCATCGTGAAACCGACGAGCACACAGACCACCAGCCCCAGCACGACTGCTGCCATACCGTACGGGCTGATGCCGCCTACGATACCTTCTGCCGCCTTATCCGGGCTGCCGGCCAGGGCGAAGTTGTGAGCCAGCCCCGCGCCGGTGACCATTCCCAACACGAACACAGCGGCGTCGCCGTCTCCCTCGCCGGCAAGGAAAAGCTGCCGGCCGGGGCAGCCGCCGGCCAGGGCAAAGGCCAGCCCGGACAGCGCCATGCCGAGAAAGTTCCACAGGTGACTCGAGTGGGCTACCGGCTGGCCGAAGAACGCGGGGGTACCGAACTGGCCCAGGATCAGGTTGGTGATCACGGCCACCACCACCAGCGCACCCAGCCCGCTGATGAGGTGCGTGTCGCCCATCAGCAGCACGTCGCGGATCGAGCCCATGGTGCAAAAGCGCGTGCGCTGGGCCAGGAAGCCGATGATCAACCCCGCGCCCAGCGAGATCAGCCAGAAGGCGTGCTGTGAACCGGGCCCGCTCTCGCTGAAAAAGAGAGCGCCGCTGTCGCTCACCTTGACCCGGAACACGAGCAGCAGGAGCAGCCCGATCATCATGACCGGCATGATCCAGCCGACGGCGACATAGGTGTTATGCGAGCGGCCCAGGTTGTAGCCTGACTTGAGGAACTGCACGCCGACAAAGATGCCGGCCGCCAGGCCGATCAGGCCCACCACAGCGTTCAGGTCGCCGGCCGAGAGCCGCAGCAGTGCCCGCCAGGGACAACCCAGGAAGGCCAACGCGCCGATCATAGCGAACATGCCCAGCACAAAGCGCACAATGGGCGCAGAGCCGGCGCGGGCCTTGAACTCACGAAAGGCCAGCGCCGCCAGGCATGCGCCCAGCACAAAACCGGCGATCTCTGGGCGGACGTACTGGACGACGGCCGCGCGGTGCAGCCCCAGCGCCCCGGCGATATCCCGCTCGAAGCAGGCCACGCAGATGCCCATATTCTTGGGGTTACCTGCGTACTGCAGCAGCGGCGCCAGGACGCCGATGACGGCCCCGGCCAGGATGATGCCCCAGCGCGAGGCAAAGAAACGGGTAAGCTTTTCGGACATAGTCTACCTCCTAAAGATATGATCTCCAAACGTGTCCCCCGTTGAACAGGGGAACGCACATTTGGGCAACGAAAAACCGCCACTGCACATACCAGTGGCGGCACGTCGCCCAAGGGAGGGAGACAGCGTCCGAACTCAGGGTGCGGTCATAACGCCGCCCCCTGGCATGTGCGGGCTGGCCTGTGGGCGCCAACCGGCGCCCCAGGCCGCACCTCAGGTGCGGCGGTGATACAACATGACCATCACTCCTCTAGTCTTCATCTCAACGGCAGGAAGTGTACCATGAAAGGTTGAAGGAGGCAAGCCCTGAACCGGCGACTGGCCGCCTTTCACGCCGAGCGCCGCCCACCGGCCACGTAGTGCGCAGCCGTATCTTCCACCCACACGTAGCTGAAACCAGCGTCGAGCAGCATCTGCCGCGTCTCCTCGCCCGGCGGCAGCAGATCGTGCTGGATCGGGGGGCCGCCGCCGCTATGGATAGCGTTCACCTGTTCGCGGCCCAGGTCGTGCAGGATCAGCAGGTGCCCGCCGGGAGACAAGACCCGCGCCAGCTCGCGCAGAGCGGACGGCATATCGGCAAAGTGGGGAAAGCTGTTGTGGCAGACGGCCAGGTCGAACACACCCGTTCGTTGGAAGGGCAGCCGGTGCACGTCGGCCTGGACGAGCGCAGCGTCCGGGCAGCGCCGATGGGCGCGCCGCAGCATGGCGTACGCCAGGTCAATAGAGACCAGCCGAGCCGCCGGGGCGCGCTCGCGCAGGCAGGGGATGAGCGCCCCGGTGCCGGTGCCCACCTCCAGGATCACTCGCGCTGTCCCCAATTCGGCGGCAAAGGGCGACAACAGTTCTCGCAGCACGTGATGCCGGCCGGCGGGCTGTTGCTCGTCCCACCGGCCGGCCAGGTCCTCGAAAAAGGCGCGCAAATCGCGCGCGAATTCGTGTGAGAGTTTGTCCAGAAGTTCTCCCGATCAACCAAAGTCGTGATTACGGATCCGATCTTTTACGGCGTTGGCTTGACCGCGATGGTCAGCTCTGCGCCGACCCACTCTGGCAGCGGGACGATGCGCGGCGGCGCGAACCCGGCCTCGGCCAGCCAGCGTGCCCAATCGTCGCGCGTGTCGAGGCCGCCGGCCTCCGTGGCCAGCAGCATCTGCAGGGCAAAGATGGCCGCTTCAGGTGGTCCGGCCCGGTCCGGGTCGAGCACGAAATCGCGCAGCACGATCCGGCCGCCAGGGCTGAGGCAATCATAGACCTTGCGGATCAGGGCCGGCCGCCCCTCCGGCGGCTCGCCGTTGAGCACGCCAAAGACCAGGGCGACGTCGTAGCCGTGGCCCAATCCTTCCTGCTGGAAGTCTCCTGCCTGCACCGTCACCCGATCCGCCAGCCCGGCCTGATCGATGATCTCGTGGGCGAAGGGCGCGACGGCAGGCAGCTCGAACACCGTGGCGATGAGGAGTGGGTGGCGGCGGGCCAGCGCCAGGCTGTAGGCGGCGTGGCAGCCGCCTACATCGATCACGCGCAGCGGGCGATCCTTGGGCAGGTCCAATGCCTCGGCGACGAAGGTCGCCACGGGCCGCGCCATGTCGTACAGGCCGTAGACAAAGTTGCGCACCCAGTCGTCGGCCTGTTCGTCGCGGCGGTCCTCTTCCGGCCGTTGGCCGCTGCGCACCGCGTCGGCCAGGCGCCCCCAGCGGCGATAGAACGCGCGCTGCAAGCGCAGACTGCGCACCAGGCCATCACCCCCGGCGGGGGCGAGCCAGGTCTCGGTCAGCGCCGCGTTGGCGAAACGGTCATTCTGCTTGTCCAGCAGCCCCAGCGCAACGGCGGCGTTGAGCAGCAGTTCCACGCCGCGCGGGTCGGCCTCGACCGCCACAGCAACCTCGGCTGCCGTGGCGGTGCGCCCGGTCAGCGTCTCAAAAACGCCCAGTTCGACACAGGTCAGCAAAACCTGGGCCTGCCGGAATCCCTGGGCCATCTTCCGCAATTGCCGGCGCCGCTGTAACAGGTCTTGATTTGAAAACTCAGGCATAGCCAATTCGCTTCTCGTTTACTCCTCACTCAAGTTCAGTTGCTTGAACCCGCCGAAGGACTCAGCCATCTGCGCGTAAGCGGGTTGGCCCAACAAAGACCGGTAAATCTCGTCCGCTTTCTGCACCGGGTCAATATCCGCAAAGGCCGTCGGGTAGAGAATCTTGCCCAGGTAATAGGCATCGGCAATGGCCGTGCCGATGTTGGTATTGTAATAGTTATAGGGCAGTTGGGCGTAAACCTGACCGTTCTGCACTGCCGAGAGGGATTCGTAAAAGGTGGGGTTCTTGTGGTAATCCTCCAGCACCGGGGCAAAGCCGCCCTGGTCGATGAAGATGTAGTCAGGGTCCCAGGCCAGCAGTTTTTCTTTGTCAACCATGATCGAGCCGCTCTCTCCAGTTTCATCCACCACGTTTTTGGCGTGGATCACATCCAACAACGCATACCTCCCCTGGGTACTTTCGATGCCGTGCGCGCCCCTGGCACCCAGCCCGCCCACATACACGGAAGGCTTGTCGGTATCTGGAATGTCCTTCGTTCTGTCTTCCAAATCCTGGCGAGCCTTTTGGATGAAATCAATCGCCGCCTGCGCCTTTTCAGTCTGCCCGGTGATATCTCCAATCAGTCGTAGCGAATCTTGCACCGCCCCGCCGAAAATCGCCGTGGTGCCGAAACCGATGGTGCCATAGCTGATCACCACCACCGGGATGCCAGTCTTGGCCTGCAACTCATCGGCGACGGAGGCCTCCGTGGCATAGGTACTAAAGATCACGTCCGGCGCGACCGTCAGGATTTTCTCCGGGTCGGGGGCGTTGTTGGGGCCGCCCTGCCCGATGACGGGTAGCTCCGCTAGTTCGGGATTGGCGAGCAAGTAGGGCCGGCCGGTGGGGTGATTGGCTTCGATTTGCTCCACCCCGACGACATAATCCAGGTTCCCGGCGTACACATACAATCGCAACGCGCCAGGGCCAATGGCGACGACGCGGCTGACATCAGCGGGGACAGATACTTCTCGCCCCAAAAGGTCGGTAACGGACACGGTTTCCGTCTGGTTTGGGTTTGCGGCATTGCAGCCGACCAGAGAGATGGATAGAACAGCGACAAGCAACATCAAGATGGTGAAAAGACGTGACTTCATGAGCATCCTCCTGTGATAGATTTAAGGTTGAATAGGCACCGTGCACACTTCCATTCGCCGGGCAAGGACTTATCGAGGGATCACCACCCGGCTACCATTGTGGACCGCGATCGTTACCGGGACCGCGTAAACCGCTTCGATGTTTTCCGGGGTCATCACCTCCGATCCGCCGGCGGCGTAGATGGTTTTGTCTTTGAGCAGAATAAAGCGATCCGCAAACCGCAGCGCCAGGTTGAGATCGTGCATCGCCACCACCGCGGCAATGCCCCGTTCGCGGCTGATTTGGCGGATCAGGTTGAGCACCTCCAGTTGATTCCTCAAATCCAGACTATTGGTCGGTTCGTCCATCAGCAAGATTTCCGGCTCTTGGGCCAGAGCGCGAGCAATCACCACCTTTTGCAGCTCGCCCCCGCTCAGCTCGTCCAGGTAGCGCAGGGCATACGCTTCCAGCCCCAGCGTTTCCAGCGCTTGCGCCGCAATCGCCATATCGTTCTGGGCGATGTCCCAGCGGATGTACGGCTTGCGCCCAAGAAGCACGGTGTTGAAGACCGTGGCCCGCGAACCGTTGCGCTGTTGCTCCACATAGCCCATTTTCTGCGCTAGAGCGTTGCGGCTGAAGACCGAAATGGGTTCATCCTTAATCAACACCGTGCCCGCCGCAGGCGTGAGGATGCGGTTGAGGCACTTGAGCAATGTGGTTTTGCCGGTGCCGTTGGTGCCCAGAATCGCCAGCACCTCGCCCTTTTCCACGGCAAAACTGGCCTCTTCCAGCACGGGGCGGCCCGGATAGTCAAATCGAATGCCTTGTACGGTCAGGATCATCGTCGGGAGTAGCCTTTCGCCAAAATGAACAGGAACAGCGGCGCGCCAAAGAAGGAGGTGATCGCGCCCACCGGCAGGACCACGGGCGAGATCAAGGTGCGCGCCAGGGTGTCGGCAAACAGCAGCAGCGCCGCACCGGTCACCGCCGAGGCGGGAATCAGAAAACGATGGTCGATGCCCAGCACCCGGCGCATCATCTGAGGGGCGATCAGCCCGATGAAACCGATGATGCCCATAAACGAGACTGCCACCGCGGTGATCAACGAGGCCGCCAGCATGCTGCGGAAGCGGATTTGCTCCACGTGTACGCCCAGGCCCTTGGCCGCGTCCTCGCCGCTTTCGAGGGCGTTGTAATTCCAACGTTGCAGCAGGAAATAGATCAGGGCAGCCGCCGTCAGGATCGAGAGAATCGCCGCCTCGTGCCAGGAGACGCGGCCCAAATCACCGAACGTCCAAAAGACCATCGCCGCCACCTGCACGTCCGCGGCAAAATACTGCACCAGGGTCGAGCCGGCCGCGAACAGCGAGCCGAAGGCCACCCCCGCCAGCACCACCGATTCGGGCGAGAAGCCGCGTAGCCGGGCCAGGAGCAAAATCAGGATCATAGCGGTTACCGAAAAGACAAAGGCGCTGATGGTGACGGTATAGGGATTGGCGATGAACACCGCATCGTGGGTGTTGCTGTGCAGGGTTCCGGCTCCGAAAAACACAATCGCCAGGTTGGCGCCAAACGCGGCGGCGTTGGAGATACCCAGGGTGAACGGCGAGGCCAGCGGGTTGCGCAGGCAGGTCTGCATGACGCCGCCGGCCACCGCCAGCCCGATCCCGGCCACGATCCCGGCGATGACGCGCGGCAGGCGGATGTTCCAGATCACCACGTGGGAGGCGCCGCTTTCCAGGCCCAACAGCGCCCGCAGTACCTGCACGGGATTTGTATCCGCGGCCCCGGCGTTGATGGCGACGACGGCCAACAGCAGGGCCAACACTGCTAAACCCAGGATGAGACGCTTCTTGCGGGATGACTGCCGCAAGAAGGCCGCGGCCGCCGGAATCGCGGAGCCGCCGGGAGCGGAGATTTCTTTATGCATGGGGCGGTCTCCCTTTTGAAATTTCCTCAAGGCTGGTCGGGATACTGCCACTGGCGGCATCGGCGATAGCATCAATGGCTGAGGCATAGGCTTTGATATCCAGTAGCGGGCTGCCGTCCAGGGCATCCACCCCGCGCACAATCAGCCGATTGTCCTCCTGCCGGATCAAATCGGCCACGCAAAAAGCGATCGGATTAGGGCGGTTGGGCGAGCGGCTGGAGAAGACACCCACCGGCACGTCGCTGAACGGCGTCCGCGATTGCAGGGTTTCCCGGTTGGCCTGGTCGCCCCAGTATAGCACAATCAGGTGGGAGCAACGGGTAACATCTTTGAGCGCCGCCGCAAATTGCGGATAGATTTCCAAAGTGATCTCGTTGTCGGACAGGCGGCCCTGGCGGGGCGCGTCGCCACGTTGCTCGTAGGGGCTGTGAATGACGCCAATGGGGGTTAGTTGCATAGTAGAACTACCTTCCAGAATTGAATGAGCATTCACAAAGAGTGATTATTCACCTGCTCCTGCTGGATGACAATGTGCATCCTGCCCAGCAGCCTGGCAGAGGCTGAACGGGTTTGATTCTGCCTTCAG
>Ga0180432_10006404_pt1 | contig 15261 bp, 24 predicted proteins | sample SS_ome_10_FD_132414 | JGI IMG/M metagenome (GOLD analysis project Ga0180432, IMG submission 132414) | Hypersaline lake sediment archaeal communities from the Salton Sea, California, USA - SS_1_MS_2 metaG | ecosystem: Environmental > Aquatic > Non-marine Saline and Alkaline > Hypersaline >... | reverse complement strand
GCCACCTCTGCCACGATCACCGGGGCCATTACGGCCACGTCCGGGACCATCGGGTCGTTTACCATCGGCACCTATCTGTACTCTGGGTCTAAAATCGCCTACAACGACGCCAACGCCGGGGTCCATCTGGGGTCAGACGGGATCGGGATCGGGAACAATGTGTTTACGGTGTCAAGCGCCGGCGCTCTCACCGCCACCAGCGGCACCATCGGCGGGGCCACCATCACGTCGACCTACCTGTTGATCACCGCCGCCGCAGGCCTGGTGGTCGCCGCCGACGGGGGCATCAAGCTCACCGGGCACGCGACCACCCCCGCATTCATCCACATGTACGGCACGTCCTACACCTCCAAGCTGGGCTGCAACGCCACCGGCGAGGTCCAGGGATGGCGGCCCGAATCAGACAACACGGCCAGCCTCCACATCGGGGTGGGGCCTACTGCGTTTACTGGCTTTTCGTGGATGGACCAGCACCGGTGGTCCTATATCTACCTGGATGGCTACAACCTGTTCCAGGCCCGCGCCTATATGGGCGAATACACCCAGACCTTTCTAATGCTGGACCAGGGCAACGACAAGATCGAACTCAAAAGCCACAGCGAGCAGTACGTGTTTTCCGAGGTCACCCTCGAAGCGGGCCAAAAATGGTCCAACGATCATTACGCGTTGATGAAGGCCAGCCCCTATCACGCGTCAGATACCGGCACCCCGGAGACCACCGGCAGCGGCTATCTGACCGATACCGACAAGGGCTGGAGCAACGACGAATGGATTGGCTATTACCTCCAGGACAGCGCAGGGACCACCCATGCCATCACAGACAACACCGATACGCGGCTGGACTGGGACAGCGCCGCCACCCCCGCCTCCGGCGTCTACTGGATTCGCAACCCCGCCTTCGTCCAGGTCACGGTCGACGGAGACGCCAACAAGATAATTTTGTCCACCAAATCCTTGGGAGACCCCGGCGTGATCGACATCGAGTATGCCGACCGCATCCGGCTGCAGACCAGCAAGACGCCTGCCAGCAGCACCGACACAGGCGTCGTGGGCGATATTTGCTGGGATGCTGACTATATCTATGTGTGCACGGCCACTAATTATTGGGAGCGGGCCGCTATCGCGCACTGGTAAACGTAACCCTGCAACCTATAGAGGAGGCACATTATGACAGACGCCATCACCATTACCCACGCCCAGATCGAGGCCATTATGGCCAGCCCGGGAACCCTGGAAACCATTAAAACCAAGCTGCCCACCAAGGCCGCCTATTGGCTCGCCCGCGCCATCGTCGAGATGCAGAAGATCTACAAGGTCTATAAGGATCAGCAGCAGCAGATCATCACGGCCCACGCCATGGTGGACGACCATGGCAAGCCATCGGCCAAGCCCAACGGCCAGGTGATCTGGAAGCCAGAGGACGAGGAAACGGCTGGGCAAAAGCTCAAAGAATTGGCCGAGACCGAAGTGGATCTGCACGTCCGTCCGATTGTCATCGATCCCATGCCCGAGAGCATGACCATCGAGAGCATGATACTGTTGATGCCCCTGCTCAAAGAGATCGGGGACGCGTAAGGAGGCCGCCATGGGCCAGTACAAAACAGGGACCGCCAGCGTCACCAACGGGTCCGCGGTAGTTACAGGGTCCGGGACTCTCTGGTCTACATACGTCAGCATAGGCGATACCTTCAAACTTAGCGGCGTCAATGCGCTCATGTATATCCAGAGCGTGGATTCGGACACGCAGATCACCCTGACCACCCTATGGGCCGGGTCCACAGCGGCCAACAGCGCATATATGATCTGCTCCGACTGGACGCCCAATTTTGCCCTCCCTGAGATCTGGGCGGGAGACAAGGATTGGCCGTTCCACCTGACTACCGCCCTGCGCATGATCGATGAGTTGCTGAGCGAGGTCATCTGGCAGGAGTCTATCCGCACGTATGACGATTCAGCTCTCAGCGGAACGCCTATTGTGGTCCGGTTCAAGTACCTGGGATACAACTACTATACAAAAGCCTATCCGACCATTGCGGCCGAGGCTGGCGCCTCCAGCGATGACGTGCAGACCAATCTATACAGCATCGACGACACTGCTCTGAGCGGGTCGCCGGTCATTTTAAAGATCTATACAAACGGCATCGCATATTATTTCAAGGCCTACCCCACAGTGGCGGCTTCCGTATTTAATGCGGGCGATCAAGACATCCATTTACCCCGGTTTGGAGACGCATCCCTGAGCGGTACGGCGAGGGTGGCCAAAACCACTATTGGCGGGGTCGATTACTACTTTAAACTCTATCCAACCAAGGCGTAGTAGAAAGGAGGCCCACATGCCCAAAATCAGCGCATACCCAGCAGCAAGCGCGCTCGCCCCGACCGATGAGCTAATTGTCAACCAGGCCGGGGTCACGCGCAAGGTCACAGTGGCCCTGATGGAATCGGCCACCGAGGTCCAGGTAGTGTCGTATGCGGACGCAGCGCTTTCCGGAACGCCAAAAGCCATACGGTTCAGCTATCAGGGGACCTGGTATTACACCAAAGCCTATCCCACCGCTGGGGCCGAGGCGTCCGGGTCCGGCAATGACCCGGGAGACAATCTGTATGCCATCGACGATGCCGCTGTAACCGGTACCCCTGTCGTGTTGGGCATTATGTCGGGCGATACGGAATACTATTTTAAGGCGTACCCGACCGCAGCCTCGCCCACGCATCATGATGGCGATATCAGCCTGCGATTAACCCGTTATGCCGACGCGGCCGTTACCGGGACGCCCCTGATCGCCAAGACAGTGATTGGCGGGACCGCATATTACTGGAAAATTTACCCCACAAAAGCATAGGAGGGATCAACCATGACTGAAAAATGGGAAATCGGCAACATTGACAACAGCCCGATCGGGCAGGCGACGCCGGCAGCCGGGGCATTCACAACCCTTGCCGCCTCTGGAAACGTCACCCCCGATACGTTAACCGCAAGCAAACCGGTCTTTACGGATGCGAGCAAACACCTCGTATCTACCGGCACCCTGGGGGTCGATCAGGGAGGCACTGGCATCACTACATTGACGGATCACGGCGTGCTGGTGGGATCTGGAGTAGGCGCAGTGACGCCGCTCGCTGTGGGCACCAACGGCCAGGTCCTGGTGGGATCTACCGGGGCCGATCCGGTGTTTGCCACCATTACCGACGGCGAGGGGATCACCACCACCCTGGGCGCCGGGACGTTGCAGATCGATTGCGAGGACGCCAGTGATACCAACAAAGGGGTTGTCGAGCTGGCCACGGACGCGGAGGCGGTGACCGGGTCAGATACCGACCGCGCCTGCACCCCCGCCAACCTCACCGCCCGCCTGGCTGCCCCTGGGGCGATTGGTGGGACCACCCCGGCAGCGGGGGCGTTTACTACCCTGGGCGCAGCCGGGTTGAGTACCTTGTCCAGCATGACGGCAAAAAAGACCAATGTGGACGACGACAATTATAACCCGAGCGCCTTAACCACCGATCACATTATCGCCTTTATTGCCCTTACTGCGGCCAAAAACTGCATCATCAGCACCGAGGACGAGGACAGCGGCACAGCTACCCAGCCCAGGGTGATGATTATCAAAGACGAGAGCGGCGATGCAGGCACGTACAACATCACCATCAGCCTGGAGTCCGGCGGGACCATCGACGGAGCCGCCACCTACACGCTCAACCAGGCGTACGAATCCGTCAGGCTCTATATCAACGGGACCAACGCATTTACCATGTAACGATCCGTCTGATCCGACCGATTGGACTGATCCAACATTATTACTAAGGAGGAAATAATCATGAACAAAAAACAATTATCCACCCTCTGTTCCTCTGCGCCTCTGCGCCTCTGCGCGATCATCTGCGCTGTACTCGTTGCCGCCCTGCTGATCGCCGCCCCGCCTGCCCTGGCCAAATACGACGGAAGCCTCGGCTGGTATGGGGTATCCTGGAACCAATCCACTGACAGCTATTCCCGCCGCGGCGATCTGGTGGATTTTGCCGCCGCTGCCAGCCCGGGCGACGACTACCTGCCCGTGCAACGCCTCATGCGCCGCTGCGTGATGAACGACTCTGGCGTGGTGGTTTATTACCTGGACCCAACAGACTCGACTAAGAAGTACAATGGGGCCAGCGCCAGCCTCGACGGGACCGACGGTCAGGTGATGGTCGAGATCCCCAAATTTTATATCCGCACCAGCTACAGTTCCAACGTCCACTCGTGGGACATCTCCCTGACCCCCCGCGACGGGTTTTTCCCACACCCCGCATTTTACAAAGACGGGGCCTGGGTGGACTACCGCTACATGGGGGCCTACGAGGGGAGCTTGTGGGACGACGACACCACCGCTATGTACTCTGATGCGGACGCCGTGACAGCCGACACCTACGACGATGGAGATAAGTTGTGCAGCATTACCGCCCAGTGTCCCAAAACAAATGAGACCCGCGCTGAGTTCCGGGAGGCCGCCAGCGACAGAGGCGCAGGCTGGCGCAATCAGGAGTATGACATTACAACCGCTGTGCAACTGCTCTACCTGGTCGAGTACGCGGATTTTGATTCGCAGTCCATGATCGGCAAGGGGCGCACCATGTTTTCCTCCGGCGCGTGGACAGTAGCCGGGACCGGAGTCGGCGACTACATCGGCCGCACCGGGTACAGCAACAGTTATGGCAATGCAACAGCCACCTACCCAGCGATGGGCAGTCAACGGTCATCTGCTCTGGACATATCTGCCATAGATACATCACAGGCGGCCTATTGTGATTTTGTGTCGTATCGAGGCATTGAAAATTTCTACGGGAACGTGTGGCAATGGGTGGACGGCATCAATGTGGGCCTGGCTGGCACGCACGACGGCGGGGATAACGAGGCCACCGTTATGACCGACAGCGGCGAGTCCTGGCCGACGAACAGCCTAATCGGCGCCACCATCACAAATACGACCGACAGCAGCTCGGGCACGATCACCGCCAACACCGGCACGACCATCACCGTCGCGTCGCTGAGCGGCGGAACGGACAACGACTGGGATACCGGCGATGCGTTCGTGGTCAGCAACATTGTCTGGCTGTGCAGCAATGAGGCCAATTTTGCCGACGATGCCTACACTAACTATGATGCCCTGTACGATACCAGCGGAGACCGGGCCGTACTGCACAATGCCGACGGATATGCCGGAGCGCTGGAGCAGATTTACACCGGCTTTTTGGCGACGGATGTGACCGGGTCGAGCACAACCAAGGTTTGCGATTACTATTACCAAGATACTGGGTGGCGTGTGGTCGGCTTCGGCGGGGCTGCGGGTAGCGCGTCGGCTGCGGGTGCGTTCTGCGTCTCTGCGGGTAGCACGTCATCGTATGTCAATGCGAGTATCGGCGGGCGGCTCTGCTATTAACGTCAACACGCCGCGCGCAGCGCGCAACACGCAGCACGCGCGCGACAAAACCGTGAAATGGTCCCGGTCGTGGCGTGTGGTCCGCTTCGGCGGGGATGCGGATAGCACGACGACTGCGGGTGCGTTCTACGTCAATGCGAATAACACGTCATCGAATGTCAATGCGAATATCGGCAGGCGGCAAGGCTTATTTCAAACAGTTCAGGTTTTTGGGAGGCCGGGACCCTGCCCCTTGGCAAAACACAAAGCAAAGCCCCATCGGTGCTGGTAGCCTGCCATGGCAGGTCGAACGTTCCGGGGCGAAATAAGCAGAGGGCAACAATGAAACGATACGGAAACCTGTATCCCAACATGTGCGATCCGCAAAACATCCTGGCCGCCCACCTGGCTGCCCGCCGGGGCAAGGGCCATTACCGCGAGGTCAAGATGGTGGATGCCGATCCGGAGCGCTATCTGGATAAAATCAGGGATATGTTGGTCAACAAGATATTTGTGAATGCTCCCTACAAGGTGTTTACCAAAACGGATCAGCGCAAAAACCGGGTGATCCACAAGCTGCCCTACTATCCGGACCGGATCGTTCACCATGCGGTTGTGCAGGTGCTGGAGCCGATCTGGATGGCCGGGTTTATCCCCACCACCCTGGCATGCATCAAGGGCCGCGGCATTCACACAGGGGCGCGCCAGATTAAGCATGCTATCCATGCTGATCCGGACGGAACCCGGTATTGTCTCAAAATGGACGTCAAACAATTCTACCCCAGCATGGACCACAAGGCGCTGCTGGGCATGCTGGCGAGAAAGATCAAGGACCCGGACGTGATGTGGCTGTTGAGCGAGATCATCGATTCCACACCGTCTCCGGGTCTGCCCATCGGCAACTACCTGAGCCAGTATTTTGGCAATGTGTATTTGTCTGGGATCGACCATTATGTCAAGGAGTCGCTGGGGTGCAAGCACTACTGGCGCTATTGCGACGACATGGTGATCCTGGATGGCGACAAGGCCCGGCTGCATGGGTTGCGCCGGGATATCGACGAGGCCCTGGGAGAGATCCGCCTGACCATGAAGGCCAACTGGCAGGTGTTTCCGGTATCTGTGCGCGGACTGGATTTTATGGGGTACCGGTTTTTTGGCGGATACACCCTGCTGCGCAAAACAACGGCAACCCAGTTTAAACGGGCCATGGCCAGGATCAAGCGATGCTGGCGCCGTATGCGGCCCATCAGTGTAGTGAGCACGGTCATGAGTTATTATGGCTGGATGACACACGCTAACTGTTTGCATTTGTGGCATGCCTATGTTGACGATCAGATCCGGGACATCCTGGCGACAGTGTGTCGAACGGCCGGGATACGCAACCCCATGAAAAGGAGGTTTGCGTAAATGGGAGATGGCATCACGGTGCTGGCAGACAAGCGCAAACCGCGGTTTTCGGAGTTCGCCGACGAAAAGCCCCCGCTGGAGGGCGATAAGCTCAAGATAGACGACATTTTAAATCAGGAGGTGGAGCTGATCGATTTCAGAATTGGCCGTACCAAGTACAGCAAGAACCAGTCGGGCAAATATATCACGCTCCAGATCCGAAAAGACGGGATGTTGCATGTGGTATTTACGGGGAGCGACGTACTAATCAGTCAGGCAATGAAATACGCGGAACATGTCCCGTTCTTGGTCACCATTAAGAAAATCAACCGTTATTACACCATGACATAACGAAAGGAGATCATTATGAAAAACGCATTGATCATCATCGTAACCGTTGCATGCGCCGCACTGTTTGTCTCGCCGTCCATGGCCGCTGACCATCCGGGGGCCGACTACGCCTGGGAATACAGCTCGTATGCCATGCCTGAAACCGGCGTCACCCGGGGCCAGAAAATATTCCGGTGGGCCAGCGAATCATTTGTCAATGACGATGGCGACACCATCTATCGGTGCAAATACGTGTGGACAGGCACCGGCAAACAGGACCCAGTCAAAACTATGATCCAGACGAAATATCCGTCGGAAAAAAGCGTTGATGATTTGGTTAAAGATGTTGAAAAATAACATTGCCAACCATGCTCGCGTGGCTGATCGGAAAGGAGCGGAGTCCAAGTAAATGACCCACCGCTCCGACTACCTACTCATCGCCGCTGCGTGCCTGTTAATAGGCATTGCAGTGGCGTGGGTGGGGTGGATGTGAAGATGGACAAACGCAGCATCAAAATAGGTGCGCCAAAACTCTGCCCACGATGCGACAGTTTGAATCCGTCAGGCCGGAAGCTACCAGGGGAGTGTATGTGGTGTGGTCCTGGTGGAGGCAAAGAGAAGATGGCAAGGCTGGCGGCTCAGATGAAGGATGATCACCGATTCGACAAGGTAGTTGATGACCATTTTTGGGAGTTGTTCTGATGACCCCTATAACCTACGGCGACAACAGCCGACCCTTGTGGTCACTCATCTGGCGCACTCGACGCGCTTTTAGAACATTTCGAGCTCTGTACGGTTTGGGGTGTGCGATGCAAGAGTTGGAGGGAAGAGTGGAGAAGATAGAAAAGATGCAAAGTAAACGAATAACACCACCAGACTTTGGAGAGTTTACACCTGAGTCAAAATGCACCTGTGTTTTTGACAACAATGAGAACCTTGTCGAGGTCTGCAAGCTGCACGCTGACTGGAAAAAGCAGGCTGAGGACCGGGTGCATATCCGGGCGCTTGAAGGGATGATTGAGATACTGACAAATGGATTCGGCAAGACTATGCCCCCTGACGAGAGTACAGTTGACAGTCGTGCGCTTGGTCGAGAGTAACGCGGCGGACCGGTCTGGAGCGACTCCGCTTAAGGCAAACCGTTTAGGCTCCAGGGGCCAGACGAGAGGGTGAAGAGCCTATCGTGATACACGGCGGAAGGTAAGACACTCTGATGGGGGTTCCAACTAATAACGTCTAACTAAGCTCTAAGGAAAGGACACCATGCATCATGCATACCGTAATCGACTGGACTCTGTTGGGGACAGTAATCGCTGTAGCTGGAAGTGTAATCGCCGGAATCAAAGCATACGGTCGGCATGAAGAGAAAATCGATCAGCATCAAAGGGCCATAGATGCCTGTCACATGGAGGACGTGATGACAGCTCCAAAGTGTGAAAAAACTCACGAAGCTACCAGGAATCAGTTTCAGTCCGAGCTGCGGCAGTATCAAGATTTGAGCATGGCGAACTTGAAGCCATTGGTAGAAGATGTGGCCGAACTCAAGAGCGACACAAAACAAATCTCTAAAGACCTGACAGAGCTTCGCCTCCAGCTATCCGGCATCATGGGGCAGATCACAACGATGACGTCTAAAGGAGAGATGAGATGACTATCAGAACGGGGGTTAAGGCGAAACGAACTATCCTGGCAGTAGATGATGAAACACCCTGGCTCGATGTGTTATGCCGGACATTGAACAAATGGAATTACACTGCCGTCTGTTTTCCGACAGCACGAGAGGCGCTGGATGTGTTCCCGTCCATCCGGCCATTCCTTGTGCTTACCGACTTGAGACTGACGAACCACATCGACGGCGCAACGATGGCAGCTAAGATGCACATGCAGGACCCGATGTGTATTTTCATTGCAATCAGCGGCTTAGTCTCAACGTGGGATCTGGGCTTTCTGCTCGGGAGCGTATTCACGGACGTGCTGAACAAGCCAATAGATTTTAATGTACTCAAACAGGTGACAAATTACGCCTGGGAGAAGAGGCAGCGGTGGGAGCAGTTGATTTAGACCTTCAATCAGTTGATGAATTCGATCTGCTTGTGGCCTGCCTACGCGGTGAGGCTGAGGGTGAGCCGTTCATGGGCAAACTCGCCATTGCCTGCGTTATCCGCAACCGGGTTAAGGACAAGCGCTGGCCGGACACCTACCGGGGCGTCATGTTGCAGCCATATCAGTTCTCTTGTTTTTTGCCCCAGTATTTTAGGCCGCAAACACTGAAGCACGACTGGGATAAAAGCTATTGGAAAGAGTGCAACTTCGCAGCCTTTGGGGTTTATCACGATTGGGTTCGGGACATCACTGGCGGAGCGAATCACTATCACGCCTTCGGGGTGCATCCGAAATGGGCTGATGACATGGAGCGGGCAGACATCAACATTGCAGGGCATCATATATTTTATAAGGGATGAGAGCCAAGCACGTAAAGCATCAAAAGCCTGATTCACCCGCCATCGGGAGATGGATCAAACGCTACCTGGCCCTGCGAACGTGCCGGGACATCATGCGCCGGGCAGAGCAGGAACGGATAGAAGTGGCAGAGTGGGAGGCTGAACGAGGTGTCAATCATGATTCATAAATATTTAATCAGAGACCCGGCAAAATGGTAGCTGACTTGCACCCGGTTGTATTCGCTCTTGGAGTAGCTGTCGGGCTGGCCATTGGCGTGCTGGGCATGTGGCTGTGCCGGGACACTGGCCGGGAAGACGCAGAGCTGGAGAACGCCATCCTTCGCCACCAGCTCTGCATCGAAGCAGACCGCAAGCAGGAGCTGGTTAAACAATTAACGGCAGAGTTGGCCAGACGGGAGAACGGCAATGTTTCATAAAGGAATGTATATCATCTGGCCGGATGAGTTATATATCGACCAGGCCGTAAAGGCAGGCATAGACACGCTGTTAGTCAACCTGAATGATGGGACTCCTCGATCAGAGACCGAGCGTCTATGCCGCAAGTACCATGATCAGGGCGTAACGGTGGTCCCCACTGTCGCACTGGTTCAGCCGAACTATGCCCTGGAAGACGATGAACAGTTTTTTGATGGGACGAACCGCATCCCACATTACTATTGCCCAACCAGTTCGGAGCGAATCGATAAACTCCTGAGCGTTCCGTTGCACCTATGCAAATCCTGGGCCGCTAACGCCGTAGGCATCGACGATGAGGACTATGTGCCCGGAATGAAATACCATGAAAACTATACGCAATATCCATGTCAATGCCAACGCTGCAAGACCCTATCCGTAGACCAGCAGCGCAGCATGCACGCGGACATGATCCGCCAGGCCCTCGGCGAGATCCCCCTGTATCACATGCCCCATATCAATCCGTACATCTGGCGCATTGGGTCGGTATGGTGCAACGAACATACGTACGAAAAATGGGGCGCGTACGACCGCGTGCTCAAGAATACCCGAAAAATGAAAAAGAAAACGATATCTACCCGCAACATCTCCGGGGTCTGGGCCGAAAAGTTCAGCGCGCACAGGTATCTGGACCGACTCAAATCCATTGTCACATCACCCGCTACAGACGGCTACTGGATCTATTCGCACATGCGGTTCTCGCGCAATAGCCTATGGCGCACCCACCCGGAGACGCCCGAGGCTATCGAGACCCTCAAGTCCCTGCCGTATCAATCCCTGATTGACGAGGAGATGCCCGCATTCTTTGAAGAGCTGCGCGCCCTCAATCGCCGGGTGGATAAATACCGCAGCGGGGCATGGTTCTGGATTCTGGATAAACTGTATGGATTTTTTAAATAGGAGGCTGTTATGGACCTGACAGGCATTGGCAGCGTGTTTGATTTTGCCAAAGGGATCGTGGACCGGATCTGGCCCCCCGACGCCGACCCAACAGAGAAGGCCAAGGCGCAACTGGCACTGCAACAAATGATCGAGCAGCGCGAAACCCAGATTATAGAGGCCCAGAAATCGATCATTGTCAGCGAGATGAACCAAGGCGACGCCTACACAAAACGCGCCCGACCCACCATCGTATACGCCGGCCTGGCATTCATTTTCCTGGTCAACGTGGTTTTCCCTCTCCTGGCCTGGGCCACCGCGCTGAGCACAGGCAAACCCCTCGCCGACATCCCCCACATCACCCTCCCCGGCGAGTTCTGGGCCGCCTGGGGAGGGGTCTGCAGCATCTGGGTCATCGGCCGCAGCGCCGAAAAACGCGGCGCCGCCAACAAGGTCACCAACCTAATTACCGGAACATAACGCCCCTGGTCCTACATCAATATACGACCAGTGCTACCCCCTAATTAACCTAACATTATTAAGCCCTTGCCCTCCATCAACCACCCTGACACGGTAGGGGTCAAGGGTTCAAATCCCTTCGTGCCTACCAGCGTAAAATCAATAAGTTAAGCCGCTTTTCGGAGCGGCTTTTTTTTGGGGGTTTTGGTCGCAAATTGTAAGACCAGGGATTTTGGCCACGGTGTCGATGCGGAGGCGGTGGGAAACGTGCTGGTAGGTGCGCATGAGGGTTTCCGGGCGGGAGCCCATGATCTCAGAAAGGGCTTTGATGTCTGCGTCTCGCTCCAGGGCTGCGGTGGCAAAGGCGTGGCGCAAATCGTAGGGGCGGAGGCGGCGGGTGATTTTAGCGTGCTTCAGGGCATGGCGCCAGGCGGTTTTGATCGATTGGATGGGTTTGCCGCGATAGTGGATGATGGGGCCATGGCCGTCGTCAGTTGCAAACCAACCGGTGAGGGTGGGCAACAGTTGGGGGTGGATGGGGACCGCTCGCTTGGTGGGGCCGCCTTTGTGCGCCGATGTGACCAGGATGGCCTCGCTTTCCCACGATACGGCTGGCCAGGTCAGCGACAGCAGCTCCACGGCCCCAGGCCGCAGGCCCAGGTAATACGACAAGACAATAGCGCGCCGCAGGTGATCCGCACTGTGAACCAGGATACGCTCGACCTCATCCACGGAGGGGGGCGGGATAATGGCGTCATAGGCTTTCGGTTTTTTGTAGTCTCGGACCGGATTGGCCGGAATGAGCGGCGGGTTTCGAGAGACTGCGGCGTTGAGGATGGCCTGGATCGCGGTCAGCTCGCGCCGAATCGTGCTGTCCTGCACCTGTGCTCGCCGGCTGTGGACATACTGGTCCAAATCATGAAACCGCAGCCCGATAGCGTCTCGGTGCCCAAAATAGGGGATGATATGGGCCTCCAGTTGGTAGCGCAGCACATCCCTGGTGCTCATAGCCAGGTGCTGGGTCTGCACGTATGACCTCGCCAGGTCCGCAAAGACCGGCCCCACATGCCGCCGGGCTGGCCGCCGTTTGGCCAAATGCAGCGCATCATGCCGAGCCTGTGCCCGTTTTTGTCCCTCGACCCCTCTGCCGAAATATTCCCGCCGCTCGGTCGCTTTCCCGGTATCTGTATCCCGCTCACGATAGTAACAGATCCATCGCCCGTCTTTGAGCATTCGAATGGCCACAACTCACCTGCGACTGTCTTGGATCTCCATCGATATGTCATCGATCTTTTTTGTAATCTTCTGGAGTTCGGTGTAACATTTATGCGCCCATTTTTGGGCCGAATACACAGAGAAGGGGATCAATATTACCATCACGATCCCCACCAGCCACACCAACCCCATCATGCCTGCAAAGGCCTCCACGCCGCTACCTCCCGAATTTGATGTAAATCACGTTCGCATTTACCGTTTTTATTCGTGCTGGGCAGGGTCCACAGGCTCGCGCAAGCCAGGAGGACCTTTTTTTTCTTTGCTGAGTTCAGCCTTCAGTTTTGCCACCTCTGTATTTGTGGCGATGATTTGTTGCTCCATGCCAAAAATGGTCCCCTTCAGTTGTTTTTCCTTTTCGATTTTTTCGCCAAACTCCATCACATTCATCTTGAGCGCCATGGCCGTACTGGTCTCGCCGCTGGTTAAGATCCGCGCCACAGACCGCATGATTTCCGCATCGTCTGCCTTGTCCAAAACTTTGATCAACATGGCGATGTCTTCTTTCTGTCCAACCAGGGCTTTTTCAAGGCGGTAAACCAGCGGGGCCAAATCGGTTGATATGGCAACGTGAGGCTCATCATGTTGTTTTTCAGCCTCATACAGCGTCAGCTTAACCACCTTCCCATTTGCGCTAACCTCCCTTGTTTTTCCCCATAGGCCGGATTTGTCTGAGATATTATCAACAGTTTGGCTATTTTCATGAATCTTTTTTGGATCAAAATACCATTTCGACAAAGGAAAACTTATTTGTTCAAATTCAATGAGTCGATCAGGTGGGATTTTATTTCTGGACATATAACTGGATAACTCCGGTTGGCTTGTTTGTAACCTTTTTGCTAAATCTGTAACCCACCGTTTTTTTATCCTTATTCCAAACAGTTGTGCCAATCTAATAAAATTTTCTCTTGTTATGTTTGCCATGTATGTATTTTTTGCTTGACAAGCATTACTAACGTGACATATAAAGCCGTCAACCTACTCAAACTCCCCTACCGCCGGGACCCAACCCCGGAGAACAAAGGGGTTATGAAAAACAGAGATGCACAGAGGAATTGTAATAAATGTCAAATAATATGTCAACAAATATTCAACCTACCGTTTTCGACCGGAATCTTCTGACTTTCGAGGCATTGCTCAACCTCGGATGGCCCCCCAATAAAGCTCGATCCGCTTTAATCCGCCTTAATGGGGTGGATATTACGAACACCGCCAGGTCTCATCAGATTCCATACGCCACGTTATACACAGCGGCCCACGGCACGCGGCCATGCAAAGATGGCCGAACCATCCTCAGCGACATCCTCAATATCCCCGAAGACACGTTATACCCGGAGGCGAATCATGGATAGAACTATATCTGAGTTGATCCGGTTGCGCCATGCCGTTGTGGCCATGCGCGACTGGATTGTTCCCAATCTGGATGCTCTTGAGCGTCAGATTGATGCCCTTGTTCCAAAACACGATGCCCCCGCGAAAACGAATTACGATGTTAAATCGTGGTTCGATGAGGCATCGAAATGACCCGACAATGGAGGCGATCATGACACATATTGGCTTGATGGGGACACATGGCACAGGCAAAAGCACCTACTCGCGCAAGCTGTGGGCCTGGGCTCAAAAGGAGTTTGGCGGGGGCGTGTCCTTAATAAAGGAAGTCGCCAGGAGATGCGAATACCCCGTCAATAAGGAAACCAGCGCAGAGGCCCAGTTGTGGATATTCACCACGCAAATGGCTGAAGAGCTGGCCGCCATGCGCAGGGCTGAGGTGGTTATCTGTGACCGAACCGTGTTGGATGGACTGGCCTACAGTGAGGCCGCAGGGTTGACAGATGTGGTGGATGCCTGCCTCCCCATGGCCCTGATGTGGATAGAGAGATATTCCGAAATATATTGGTTTCGCCCGGTAAAAGGGAGATTGGTGGCAGATGGGTTTCGGGACACAGATCCGAAGTTTCAGGCTGAGATTGACATGATTCTGGCCGACTGGATCATCACATACCACCTCAAAGTTACGGAGGTAAACGGAGATGGACTATTTATTCCATGTCATTAACACACACTGGATATGGGCAGGGCCAATCTTTCTTGGCATTCTTTTGGTCATGTTTCTGAACGTGATCCGCGATTTATTCCGGGCATGAGACCAAGCCCCGACATCATGATCCCTATCGCTGGGATCATAGATGAGACAGACAATGGCATTCAGGTGGTGGTGCGAACCACCAACAAAGCCACCTGGCTGCCCAAAAGCCACCTGGACTACCTGCCCGGCGCCGTTCTGGTTCCGGCATGGCTGGCCCGCAAAATCAAGGAGGGGAAAGATGAGAGCATGGATCGATGGTCAATGGCGCCCTGTGCAAGCGCCCAGGGAAATCAACCAAGGCCGAAACAAGGGCCGCATCGAGGTAAAGGTCAACAAGTTGCGCAGGGTGGATAAGACATGGAAATGCGTCGCCCACCCTGTCATTCTCGACCCAACTCAAATTGTAGGTTATGAGGTTCCCGCATGACTACCACGCGCGCCCCCCTCTCCCTCACTATCTGTCGCGCCCAACCTCCATCACGACATCACTATCATCAAACCCGTGGGTCCTTCCCCGCCCCCCGCCAAACGCAGTTTC
>Ga0180432_10006402_pt1 | contig 15264 bp, 12 predicted proteins | sample SS_ome_10_FD_132414 | JGI IMG/M metagenome (GOLD analysis project Ga0180432, IMG submission 132414) | Hypersaline lake sediment archaeal communities from the Salton Sea, California, USA - SS_1_MS_2 metaG | ecosystem: Environmental > Aquatic > Non-marine Saline and Alkaline > Hypersaline >... | reverse complement strand
AGCATCCTGGGCATAACATTTCAGGCCAGGGACTGGATGGACATGAACAAGAACCTGTTCGCCGCACTCCAGATGCAGAAGGTGGCCCTTTCCATCATCCTCATCATGATCGTGCTCGTGGCGGCGTTCAACATCGTCTCCACACTCATTATGATGGTGATGGAAAAACAGAAAGAGATCGCCATACTCAAGTCCATCGGGGTGTCCAACGGCGGCATCATGCGCATATTTATATATGAGGGGCTGACCATCGGCGTGATCGGGACCGCCTTGGGCGTTCTGGTTGGCCTGGGACTCTCTTTTATACTGGAGCGATACAAGATCATCAGCCTCGATCCGAACGTCTATTTTCTCTCCTCGCTGCCGGTCAAGATCGTCGGCACGGACCTTTTAGCTGTCGCCCTGACTTCCATTTTTCTCTGTTTTCTGGCGACCCTGTATCCCGCATGGCGGGCTTCCCGGATGGATCCGGTCGAGGCGATGCGATATGAATAAATCCGCGTGGCTTCGAAGTCCGGTCGAATCCGTTCGGAACGAAGCGTATCGTCCCCTCGCACGTCGTGTGTTTCTCTATCGACATGCGGGGACGGTAATGATATGATTACTCAGCGATGTACCTATGAACTATGAGCTTCTCATCGGCCTCAGATACCTGAGGGCCAAGCGCAAACAGACCTTTATCTCCATCATCAGTGTCATCTCCATCGGCGGGGTGGCCCTGGGGGTGGCGGCGCTGATCGTGGTGATCTCCGTAATGGCCGGTTTCAAGGAAGACCTGCAGAGGAAGATCCTCGGCGCCTACTCCCACCTGATTGTCGAGTACGACCGGGATGCGGCGGGTGTGGACGAGCTGCCGCCATACCCGGAGCTGATAGCCTTTATCGAAGACGTCCCCGGCGCCGTCGCTGCGTCTCCCTATGTGTCCGGTCAGGTTATGCTCAAGGGGGATTTCGGCGTGTCCGGATCCGTCATCCGGGGCATCGACGCTGAGACCGCCCACGAGGTTCTCAGCCTGAGCGAATATGTCTCGCCGGAGGATCTTGCGCGACTCACCGGAGAGGGGGATGAGCTTCCCGGCATCATCGTGGGAGAGGAGCTGGCCCGGAACATGGGGGTCATCGAGGGAAACGAGGTTCTGATGCTGTCGCCCGAAGCCGCCATATCTCCCCTGGGGCTGGTCCCCCGGACGATGCGGTTTCGGGTGATCAGGCGGTTTAACTCCGGGCTCTATGAATTCGACGCCACGTCCGCCTTCATCGCCCTGGAGGAAGCCCAGGAGTTTTACAACATGGGCGATGCCGTGACCGGCGTCGAGGTGAAGGTAGAGGATATCTATCGGGTCGATCGGGTTACGGACGTGTTGGAAGAAGAGCTTGCCGGGGGCTTCGTTATCAAGGACTGGCAGGAGATGAACCAGAACCTGTTCGCAGCAATCAAGCTGGAGAAGCTTGCCATGTTCATCATACTGGTGATGATCGTGTTCGTGGCGACGTTCAACATCGTTTCCACCCTCATCATGATGGTTATGGAGAAGAACCGGGATATCGCCATTCTCAAGTCCATGGGCGCCACCGACCGGAGCATTATGAAGATATTCATGTACGAGGGATGCATCATCGGCATGTTCGGAACGCTCCTGGGGCTGATCAGCGGACTGCTGATCTGCGGCGCCCTGAAGCGATATGAGTTCATCAAGCTCGACCCGATCATGTTCTACATGACCACTCTGCCGGTGAAAATCGTCGTCAGCGATATAGTAATCATAACCGTCGCGTCGTGTATTCTCTGTTTCGTCGCCACGCTGTATCCGGCCTGGCGGGCGTCACGGCTCAATCCGGTGGAAGCGATTCGTTATGAATAGCCCAAAGAGGATGAAGGGGGATTCATATGACTGATATCAATAAATTGAAGCAAACGGGCATCCAGCAGATTGCAAAGGGAAACTGGAAGAAGGCTTTGAGTGAATTCGAAAAGGTGCTCGAGGTGGCTCCCAATGATACCTATGCCCTGCTCAAGGCGGGGGATTGTTACCACAAGCTGGGCAACGACGACGACGCCCTCAAGCGGTACGACCGGGCCGTCAGGATTCACACAAACGACGGCGACGTGGTCAAGGCCATCGCCGTCAACAAGCTGATGCTCAAGGTGAATCCGGATATCCCTCAGATCAACGCACGGCTCATGCAGCTGTATAACGAAAAGATCGCGAGCGATGAGGAGAAGTATCAGCAGCGCCCCTCGGGGCCGACGGTTTCCGCCGATGACGCCGATGACGGAGAAATGGCGTTCGAGAGCACCCATTACGAGGTTTCCGATGATGATTCGGCGGTATCCGGTGAAGACATGATGGACCTCATCGAGCCGTCGTCGCCGTCACAGAAATCGGAGTTATCCCTGGCGAACAAGGGCGGTGAAGAGAAGATCACGGTCGATTCGGGCTCGTCGGAAGGGAGTATGCTGGACCTCATCGAGCCGTCGTCGCCGTCACAGAAGTCGGAATTCTCCCAGATGAGAAGGCGTGAGTCGGGGGAAGGAGAGGTCGTTCGGACCGAGGCCTGGGAGGAGGTGCAACCGAAAAAGAAGATCAAGGCGCCCCGCACCGAGCTCTTCAGCGAGCTGTCCCAGGAGGAATTCCTGGACGTGGTGGATCGTATCAACCAGATCGATTTTCCCGCCGGGAGCATGATCATCAGGGAGGGCGAGCTGGGAGATTCCATCTTCATCATCGCGTCGGGGGAAGTCAGCATCTTTCGAAACGACAAAAACGGCAACGAGATGTGGATAACCAACCTGGAGGAGGGGAGCTTCTTCGGCGAATTCGGCTTCTTCGCCGAATCCAGGCGACACGCCTCCGTCCGGGCGGTTGAGGATACGATGCTGTTGGAGCTGACCACGAAGGACATCGCGATTATCGTCGAAAAACACCCCCGGGTGACACAGATCATGTTTGAATTCTACAAGCGGCGTGTGCTGGACAACCTGGTGGCGATATCACCGATGTTCTCCGTTCTCAACCGGGAAGAGCGCCTGGAGCTGGTCGATACATTCGTCCCGAGATCCTTCAAGCAGGGCACGGTCATCATGAAGGAGGGTCATCCGGGAGACGACATGTACTTCATCCAGAAGGGGCAGGTAAAGGCCTCGGTGATGCGGGACGGCAAGGAAATAATGATCGCCACCCTTGCCGCCGGAGATTTTTTCGGCGAATATGCCACCATCACCGGGAAAAACAGGATCGCCACCGTTGAGACCCTGACCGATGTCAACCTTGCGAGGCTTCATCGGGAGACGGTTAAGAAAATCATCGTCGTCCATCCCGAGATCAAGGATGTCCTGCGGAAATATATCAAAGAGAGGGTGCAGATGGTTCTCTCGACCATTGCCCAGTACAAGCACAGAAAGGACGTATCCGGGATGATCTGAGTCTCCCCCGACGAACCGGGTGGATGTGCGGTCGGTTTTAAGGAGCGAGCGATCGAGTCGTGGACGCCCCGTGCGTTTCAGATATATGATGTCCGTCTCCGGATGGATTGATACTATCGTTCGATAGATGAACTAAAAGGAGTCGTTGGTATGAGCGACATGAGAAAAAAAATTGCGTCGTTGAAGGACGAAGCGGCGGCTTTCATGAAGAAGGGGAATATGGAGAAGGCCATCAAGGCGTACACGGAGGTGCTGCGGGTTTCCCCGAAGGAGCCCCACGTGATCATGAAAATCGGCGATTGTTATATAAAGATGAAAGACTCGAAAAACGCCATGAAGTTTTATAACAGGGCTGCAGACATCTATGAAAAAGAGGGATTCGTCGTCAAGGCCATTGCGGTTATCAAGCTGATGCTGAAACACATGCCGAATTCACCGGAGTTGATGTATCGTCTCTCCACCCTCTACGAGGACCGCATCAACGTGCAGAAGCCGGAGCTGAAGATCCGGGAATTCAGCGATGAGGTGATTGAAGACGCCGAGATCGTGGAGGAGGAAAAGCCCATCGCCCGCATCGCCCTATTTTCCGACTTCAACCAGTCGGAGTTCATGGCGGTCATGGAAAAGCTGCGCCACATCGATGTGGGGCCGGATGAGGTAATCATCAGCCAGGAGGACTCCGGGAAGTCGATCTTCGTCATCGCCTCCGGCGAGGTCGGTGTCTATCGGGAGGATGACGCGGGGAACGATATCTGGGTGACGAACCTGCACGACGGAGATTTTTTCGGTGAGTTCGGCTTCTTTTCCGAGTCGAAGCGGAACGCAACCGTGAAATCCATCAAGGAGACGACCCTCCTGGAGCTGACCAAGGAGGATGTGGACGTGTTGATCAACGATCACCCCCACATCAGGGAGGTTCTCTTCAAGTTTTACAAAGAGCGGGTCCTGGACATACTGCTTGCGGTATCACCGATATTTTCCGTTCTTCCGCCGGAGAGGCGTCGGGAGCTGGTGGCGAAGTTCACATCCAGCTTTCTCAGACAGGGGGAGTTTATCGTCACCGAGGGAGAAGTCGGCGACCAGATGTATATCATACAGACCGGCGATGTGGAGATGGTCACGGAGCGGGAGGGGGAGAAAATCATACTGGCCCGATTGAAGGCGGGGGATTTTTTCGGAGAGGTATCGCTTCTCACCGGCAAGCCGCGAACGGCCACCGCCGTGGCCACAAGCGACGTGCGTCTTGCATCCATCACCAGGGATGATATCCGCGGTGTCGTCAAGGAGTACCCGGAGATTCTTGAAACCATCAAGAAACACGTGAAGTTGAGGATGGAGGATACCATATCCACCATCATGGAATACAAGAACCGCAGGGATGAAACAGGACTCCTGTGAGCCGGGGGCGCCCGGCCGGGGAAGTGGATGAGACGTATGTTGTGGTGATAGCCCGAAACCGGAGAGACATCTCAGAACGGTGGTGAACTGCACCGATGAGCAAGAAAAAAGATTTATCGGCCTCGCTGAAGGCCTCGGCGGAAAAACACATGGCCAAGGGCCAGTGGGAAAAGGCGCTGGGAGAGTATCGGGACATTATAAAGCTTCAGCCCGATGATGTCCGCAGCATCCTGAAGGCGGGAGATTGCGCCCGGAAGCTCGACAGAACGGCGGACGCTCTGAACTACTATGATCAGGCCGCAAAGCTCTTCGAGGCCGAGGGATTTGTCGTCAAGGCCATCGCCGTCAACAAGGTGATGCTCGGCATGGAGCCGGAGCTGGAGCATGTCCAGGAGCGTCTCTCGAAGCTCTATGAGGCCAGGATAAAGGACGAGGGGGCACTCCCCGGGGCGGCGGGCAAAAAGCCCACCGCCGGCGACACGGAGGAGCCCTACCCCCGCACCGAGCTTTTTTCGGACCTGTCCCACGATGAATTTATTGCGGTGATGAAAAAGATGGAGCCCATTGAGGTTCCCCCCGATACACTGATCCTCTCTGAGGGCGATCCGGGGGATTCTCTCTTTATCATCGCGTCCGGGGAGGTGAAGATATTTCGGGAGGATCATGCGGGTGGGGAAATCTGGATTGCGAACCTGGGGGAGGGAGAGTTCTTCGGCGAATTCGGGTTTTTTTCCGAAGCCAGGCGGTCGGCGTCGGTGAGGGCCCAGGTGGAGACAACGCTCCTGGAAATCTCAAAGGAGCGCATGGACTCGATACTCTCGGAGAAGCCCAGGATCAAGGACGTCCTGTTTCGATTTTACAAGAGACGCGTTCTCGATACGCTCCTCGCCATTTCGCCGATCTTTTCCTCTATTCCCGCAGAAGAGCGGGCGATCCTTGTGGAGGCGTTCAGATACGGCTCGGTGAAGGCGGGGAATGTGATCGTGTCCGAAGGAGACCCGGGCGATCGCATGTTTTTCATCCAATCGGGAGAGGTGCAGGTCTATACGGATAAAAACGGCGACAGGATTCATCTTGCCTCTCTCTTTGAGGGGGATTTTTTCGGCGAGGTGGCGGTCATTACCGGGAAGCCGAGAACGGCGACGGTTATGGCGGTGACGGACGTCCAGCTTGCCGAGATAAAGAGAAAGAGCCTTATGGATGTTGTTGAGGGACATCCTCGAATCAGTGAAGCCATCGAGCGCTTCATCCACATGCGGGTTGAGAATACGATATCCGCGATTATGGAATACAGAAACAGAAAGAGCGAAAGCGGGTTGATTTAGCAGTATGAAACTCATGCAGGCAATCGATATTTACAAGACCTACGCCAGCGACGGCAAGCGCGTTGAAGTGCTCAAGGGACTGGACCTTTCCATTAAAAAGGGCGAGGTGGTCAACATTCTCGGCGCCTCGGGAGTGGGGAAGTCGACGCTGCTCCACATCCTGGGCGCGCTGGATCGTCCCTCCGGGGGGCAGGTCATCCACGACGGGGTCGACATCTTCAGACTCTCGGACCGGGAGCTAGCGGCGTTTCGGAACAGGAAGATAGGATTTGTTTTCCAGTTCCATCACCTGCTCCCTGAATTCACAGCCCTGGAAAACGTGATGATGCCGTGTCTTGTGGCCGGGTGGTCCAAGACGAAGGCGGCTTCCGCCGCCGAAGAGGTGCTGGGGAACCTGGGTCTTTCGGGACGGCTGCTTCACAAGCCGGGAGAGCTGTCCGGGGGAGAGCAGCAGCGGGTGGCCGTCGCCCGGGCGATCGTACTCGAGCCGGACCTGGTTTTGGCCGATGAACCCACCGGCAACCTTGACACCAAAACGAGCGAGGAGGTTCACCAGATGCTCATGACGCTGAACACCGAGAGGCGGATCACGATGATTATCGTGACCCACAACCTGACCATGGCGAACCTCCGGGGCAGAAATCTGAAGCTTGTCGGCGGTGCGTTGACTGATGCATAGTATGAATTAAGAGAAACCCCGGGGAGGTTTTTTTTCTTTACATACAGAAACTGTTTTACTATAATGAGCGGGCTCTTTATGGTGACCGGTATCTTATGCCATACATATGGAGGACATAATGGCTAAAAAAGTCCTTTTTTATTTTTTAATCGCATCTTTTCTGGGGGTGACCCTTTGCACACCGGTGTTCGCCGCCCAGAAGAATGTGAAGATTGCGGTACTTCCCTTTTCCATCTATTCCGCCGAAGATCTCACGGATTACGAGACCGACGTGGCGGATGTGCTGCTCTCCGCCCTTGCGTATCATGAGGACATCGTTCCCATTGATACGGCGAAGGTGGCCGAAGCGGTGGGTGATGTGCGTCCCGAAGAGATGGACGAAGATTTCGCCCGCACCATCGGCAGGAAGCTCGGCGCCAAATATGTGGTTCTGGGAAGCATGACGAAGGTGGGGGAAACCATCAGTCTTGACGCCCGATTGATAGAGGTCGCCTCGAGGGCGGAGCCGGAGCGTTTCTATATTGAGACCTACGGCATTTCAACCGTTCTCGACAGAGTCGGTGATCTGGCAAAACGCATCAATGAGAAGATTTTCGTCGACCAGATTATCGTGAAGGTGACCATCCGGGGCAATAATCGCCTTGCCGATGAAGACATCATCGGAACTATCCAGAGCCGTGAAGGAACGCTTCCCTATGAGCGTTTCCTGGCTGAAGACGTAAAGGCCATCACCCAAATGGGATACTTCGAAAGCGTCGAGGTGGAGACATTTGCGGTTGCCGGCGGCACCGAGGTTGTCTTTACGGTAAAAGAGCGGGAGCTGGTTCGGGAGGTTCGGATAAACGGTGCGAAAAAAGTTGACGTAGATGACATTTTCGAAGCCATCTCTATTTCACCGCCGGAAGTACTCAGTACCCGTGAGCTCAAGGAAAGCATCGAGGCGATCAAGGACCTCTATGCCGAGAAGCAGTACCACGCGGCTGAAGTGGATTACGTCATCGAGAACATTACCGAGGATGAGATACTGATTGACTTCAACATCGTCGAAGGTCGAAAGATGATGGTCAAGAAGGTCGAATTTATCGGGAATGACAGGATTTCCGATAGGACCCTGATGTCGGGCCTGGGCAACAAGGAAAAGGGGTGGATCTGGTGGTTTACCGATCGCGGCCGATACAACAAGAACGAGATTGACAATGATGTCGATCGTGTCACCGCCGTGTACTATGATCACGGGTATCTCGAGGCGACGGTTGAGCCGGCGGAAGTCGAGATGAAAGATAACGGCATCTATATCACGTATCGCGTGAGCGAGGGTGAAAAATATGAAGTCAGCAGTGTGGACATCTCGGGTGACCTGATCGTGGCCAAAGAAGACCTGATGAAAAATCTGGAGGTGAAATCTGGCCGGACGTTTTCCCGGGAAGAGCTGGTGATGGACCTGGAATACCTGACCAGGGAATATGAAAACGAGGGGTACGCCCTTGTGGATATCCAGCCCCAGACCGATCTTGACACATCCAACTACACCGTTGCGCTGAACTACTACATCGTCAAGGGGAAAAAGACATACTTCGAGCGGATCAATATATCCGGAAACGTCAAGACCCTCGACAAGGTTATCCGTCGTGAGCTGAGATTCTCCGAAGGCGATCTCTTCAACGGGGATGATCTGGAGCGAAGCCAGGAGCGGGTTCAGAACCTCGGGTACTTCGAGGAAGTAAACTTTGCCACTGAGCGGGGAAGCGCGGACGACCGGGTTGTAGTAAACGTGGATGTGGTAGAACAGCCCACAGGGCTCATCTCCGCCGGCCTCGGTTATTCCAGCATCGTGGAGGTGACCGGTATGGTCCGCCTCCAGGAGAGAAACCTCTTCGGCAGGGGATATAAGGTCTCGGTGGCGGCGGAGTTCAGCAAGGTCAGCGCATACTACAACATCGCAGCGGAGGATCCGTACTTCCTCGATACCAACCTGGCTCTGTCTCTGCGGGCATACAACAATGCCCGGGAGTACGACACCTACGATATGGAAACGATGGGATTTGAATTCGGTGTGGGATATCCGATCGCCGATGATTTCCGGGTATTCGTCAACTATATCTACTACGACGCGTACGTCACGGACATCGACGTCGATGCGGATGAGGATGTCTGGGAAGTTGAGGGACACAACGTTACAAGCGGTGTGGAAGCGCTCATCGTCAGGGATACGAGAAACAACATCTACAATCCGTCCAAGGGCTCTATGAACAGCCTGTCCGTCTTTGTGGCGGGTATCGGCGGTGACGAGAAATACTACAAGGTGGTATTCGAAAGCAGCTGGTACTTCCCGGTGGTATGGGAGCTGGTCTTCCATCCCAGGCTCCTGGTCGGATATATGGACGAGCTGGGATCGGATGATATCCCGATCTATGCCCGCTTCTTTGCCGGCGGTTTGAATTCACTCAGGGGTTTCGAGCCCTACAGTGTCGGGCCGACGGATCCGAATACCGGTGAGTATCTGGGCGGGTACTCGGAGCTTATCGTGAACCTGGAGATGATCTTCCCGCTGGTGGAAGAGGCGAATATCAACGGCGTTGTCTTCTTCGACATGGGTAACGTGTGGGGCGAGGGCGACGACTACGATCTTGACGATCTGAGGTATTCGGTGGGCGCCGGTATCCGGTGGCTGTCTCCCATGGGTCCGATCCGGGTCGAGTGGGGGTATAACCTCGATCCCCAGGGTGACGAGGACGATTACGAATGGAACTTCTCAGTCGGAACCAGCTTCTAAAGATATAACCAATACACGAAAAGTGGGGGGGATATGTGCGATCTCCCCCACTTTTGTGTCAAGATATACTCTCGGATGTAAACACAGATGAAACGACTCCCTCTTATACTCACTGTGACGGTGGTGTTCCTGTCGGTTTCTTTTTTCGCGTATGCCAAAGATGTACGTTTCGGCGTGGTCGATATGGTGAGGGTGCTGGAGAATTCGGAGGCGGGTAAGAAGGCGAAAGATGAGCTGTCGTCGCGGATCGACGCGGCGGAAAGCGATATCGTCAAGCGACAGGAGGAGCTGCTTGCCCTCAAGGAGGAGATAGAAAAACAGACCATGATGCTCTCTGCGGAGGCATTGGCGAAAAAGGAGCGGGAATATCAGGACAAGCTCCTGGAATACCAGCGGAAGTTACAGGATTACAACTATGAGCTCCAGAACAGGCAGTATGAGTTGTTGGAGGTCATTATAACCGAGGCCGATTCGATATTACAGGAGATCGCCGTCGAGGGAGACTACTCCCTGATTTTTGAGCGAACAAATTCCGGTGTCCTCTACTTCCACGAAGATATCGATCTGACGGATGACATCATCAGGGCACTTGACAAATAATGAAAAACCGCCGTGTGTTTCGATGCCGGCGGTTTATTCCGAAAGACAGTGAAAATATATCAGAATGAAATGGCGGGTAGCGGACATAGCGAAATTTCTGGACAGCGACGTTCTCGGTGATGCGGACACCCTGATTACCGGAATAAGCGGTATCACGGAAGCCAGGGAGGGGGATCTCAGCTTCATCGCCCAGCCAAAATACGCCCAATATCTTTCCACCACTCGGGCGTCCGCCCTTATCGTCTCACAGGAGTATACCGAAGCACACATACCCCTCATCAGGGTGGATAACCCGTATCTTGCCTTTGCCACATTCCTGACGCATGTCACACAATCGGAGCGGAATTATTCGGGAGTGGCCGACGGCGCATTCGTGCATGCCGATGCGGAGGTGGCCGAGGACGTGATCATCATGCACCACGCGTACGTTGGGCGGGGAGCGGTGGTCAAATCCAAGGCGATCATTCATCCCGGGGTGTATGTGGGCGACGGCGCTGAAATCGGTGAGGAGACGATTGTCTATCCGAACGTGACCGTCATGGAGCGATGTGTCCTCGGCGATCGGGTTATCATCCATGCCGGCACGGTTATCGGCAGCGACGGCTTCGGGTTCGCCCATGACGGCACCCGACCGGTGAAGATACCCCAGGTCGGGATCGTCAGGATCGACGACGACGTGGAGATCGGCTCAAACTGTTCCATCGACCGCGCCGCCCTGGGGACGACGTGGATTAAAAGCGGGGTGGTCATGGACAACCTCGTTCAAATCGGCCACAACGTCGTGGTGGAGGAAAACAGCATCATTATCTCCCAGGTGGGCGTTTCCGGCAGCACGCACATCGGGAAGAATGTTATCCTGACCGGGCAGGCGGGGCTTCTGGGACACCTGACGGTGGGGGACGGCGCCGTGGTAACTCCCAAGGCCGGTGTCTCCCGAGACGTCGCTCCGGGGGAGGTGGTATCTTCCGGTCTTCCGCAGCTCCCTCACAAGACATGGCTGCGGGTGGCCCAGACGATACCGAGACTGCCGGAAATCAGAAGAGAGCTCAATCGCCTGCGGAAGCGTGTTGAGGAACTCGAGAAAAAGGAGCCGGGAGACGATGAGCCGGCAGGATGAACATGTCTCTATTGAACATCTCCTCCCCTATCGATCCTCACCAGTACCGATAACGGCGATCATTGACTATCGACCCGCCCAGGGCATCACATGCGGCCTCGAGCTTGGGGGAGATGAACACTATTTCCAGGGACATTTCCCCGGCAATCCGATGTTTCCGGGCGTCCTGGAGATCGAGGCGATGTTTCAGGCCGCCTGCCTCTGGCACGCATTGGAGGCACGAAGTGAAGACGACACCCGGCACGCATCGGCGCCGGGCCTTGTGCTTTCGGGCGTGAAATCGGCCCGCTTTCAGGATGTCATTGTCCCGCCGTGCTCGCTGGAGGTATCGGCCGGAGTGGAAAAGAAGATATCGCAGAAAATCGTTTTCACCGGTTCAATCTCTGATCCGGGGGGCGAGAACTCGAACATATACGCAACGGCGACACTTGTAACGACTTTGAGCGGATAGTTCCCATGACCAATGAGATTCATCAGACTGCTATTGTATCTCCCGAGGCGAAGCTCGGGAAAGAAGTGAAGATCGGCCCCTATTCCATCGTGGGGGCGGGCGTAACGCTCGGGGATAATGTCTCCATCGGCCCCCATGCGGTTGTCGAGGGGGGTACCGTCATCGGCGACAATACCTTTATCTCACAATTCGCATCCATAGGCTCCCCCCCCCAGGATACGGCGGGGATGGCCGACAACGCGAGGCTCGTTATCGGAAAAGACAACATCATCCGAGAGGCGGTGACCATCAACACCGGCACCAAGAAGGGGGGCGGGCTCACGTCGATCGGTGACGGAAATCTTTTGATGGCATATTCACACGTCGCCCATGATTGCCGGATCGGGAACAACAACACATTCGCCAACGTGGTGACCCTGGCCGGTCACGTGGAGGTGGGGGATTACACCGTGATCGGGGGGCTGGTGGCGGTTCACCAGTTCGTCCGCATCGGGAGGAATTCATTTATCGGCGGCGGCGTGATGACCCAGAAAGACATTCCCCCCTATATTCGTGTCATACAGTCCATGGAGCGGGGGGCGAAGCCGATGGGCCTGAATACGGTCGGGCTGTCGCGCCGGGGTTTCACGGAAGAGATCATGACCGCCCTGAAGCGAGCGTACAAGATCGTGTGGCGGTCGGGGCTCCCCGTGGACGAGGCACTGGAAGAGCTGAAAGAGACTCTAGGGGATGTGGAAGAGGTAAAGGTGTTCTCCGAGTTTATACGCACATCAGAGCGGGGGATCGTTCGCTGATCGGTGTATCTGTGCGATAGGCGAGGGGATTGTGCAGTGTACCACAGGTTGGCAGTGTTACCTGAAATCGTCTGGACACAGCGCATGGATGATATTGTTTAGGGAAAGGCGGATAACATCATGGCTTCAGAAAATAGAAAACTGAAGGTCGCCGTCGTCGGTGTCGGATACCTGGGGAGGCTGCACCTGGAGAAATACCTCTCTTTCGATGATGTGGAGGTGGTGGGTGTCGCCGATACGGACACGACCGTTATAGAAAGAATAGAGAGCCAATACGAAATTGAATACAGCGCCGATTATCGGGCTTTCCTGGGCCGTGTCGATGCGGTCAGCGTGGTCGTCCCCACCTCGCTGCATTTTGACGTGGCGATGGATTTTTTCGAATCGGGGGCCGACGTGTTCGTGGAAAAGCCGATCACCACGACGGTGGACCAGGCGAAGAAGCTGACGGCGTCCGCGGAATCGAAGAACCTGCTGCTCCAGGTGGGTCACCTGGAGCGATTCAACCCGGCGATCCTCGCCCTGGACGGAACCCTCAAGGAGCCGCTGTTCATCGAGTCCCATCGGCTCTCGCCGTTTCCGGATCGGAGCACCGATGTGGATGTGGTGCTGGACGTGATGATTCACGATATCGATATCATTTTGAATTTCGTGAAATCGCCCCTGGTGCATGTGGACGCCGTGGGCGCTCCCATCATCACGCCCCAGATGGACATCGTCAACGCCCGGCTCAATTTCGAGAGCGGCTGTGTAGCGAACGTCACCGCCAGCCGGGTGAGCGCCGGAAAGATGAGAAAAATCCGCGTGTTTCAGCACGATGCATATATCTCAATCGATTTTGCGGCACAGAACATAGACCTGTTTCGTCGAAGCAGGGACGAAAACGGCCAATTCAAGATCGACATGGAGCACAAAGATATCGACTCCCGGGACTATCTCAAGGACGAGATACGATCATTCGTGGATGCCGTGAAAAACCGAGCACAGCCCATGGTGACCGGTTATGACGGCGTTCGCGCCCTGGAGGTGGCGTCCATGATCCAGGAGAAGCTGGAGGACACCATGAACAAGATGAGGGAGCGGGGTCTCCTGGACGACGGACCCGCATCGTGATATCGGAATCTGACACAGAGCGCATATTCCGGGCGGAGAAGCGGGTGTTGATCGTCTCCGGTGAGGCCTCGGGGGATACCTACGGCGCAGAGCTCATTCGCCACGTTCGGAGCATGAAGCCGGGGACGGAGTTCTTCGGCGTCGGCGGCGGGAAAATGCGGGATGCGGGGCTGACGGCCCTGTTTCGCGCCGAGGAGATATCCGTCGTCGGGTTTGTCGAGATACTCAAACAGCTCGGCCCGATACTGAGTGCACTCACGCGGTTAAAGCGATCGGTCAGGGAGTTGAAGCCGGACCTGGTTATCCTGATAGATTTTCCCGATTTCAACTTCAGGATCGCCCGGGCCGCGAAAAAAGCCGGTGTGCCGGTCTTTTATTATGTCAGCCCCCAGGTGTGGGCGTGGCGCCGGGGACGGGTCAAGACGATCGTCAAACACGTGGATCAGATGATCGTGATATTCCCCTTCGAGGTGGAGTTCTACCGGGAGGCGGGGGTCTCCGTCGAGTTCTACGGTCATCCGATCATGGATGTCATCGGTGATGGCTACGGTGACGGGCGTACATTCGACCCGGAAAAGCCGGTCATCGCCCTACTCCCCGGGAGCAGGCACGGGGAGGTGGAGCGTCACATGGATGTCCTCCTGGAGGCGGGCCGCCTCATTCGGGAGAAGATCCCCGGTGCCCGGTTTCGCATCCCCCTGGCCCCGACGCTGAGCGAGGATGTAATCGCCCCCTACCTGGAGCGATCCGATCTCTCCGTGGAGATCATACCCGGTGATTTTCACCGGGTCGTCGGGACCAGCGACGTTGCGATCGCCTGCAGCGGCACCGCAACCCTGGAGACGGCGCTTCTGGAAACGCCGATGGTTGTCTACTATCGCCTCAACCCGATGACCTATTTCCTGGGGAGGATGCTCATACAGGTCGACTATATCTCGATGGTGAACCTCATCGCCCGGCAGCAGGTGGTTCCCGAGCTCATCCAGGATGACGCGAATCCCGAGAATATCGCCCGGGAGACCCTCAGGCTCCTCACCGATGATGTCGCAAGGGGCGAGATGGTTGAGAAACTGAAAAGTGTGAAAGAGGCGGTGGGTCTCCCCGGGGCGTCGAAACGGGTCGCCGGACGGGTTATTGGTTTTTTGTATGGGGGAAATTCACCCGACGAAAGGGCCGAAGGTTAACAGACATACCGTTCGCACGAATATACGAATAGAGCACGCTCTCTGGGGTCGATGAATCCTCTCCGTGGATTGAAACGCGGATGCGGCATGAAAGGGTATGAATACATATGTCAAAATCTCGTGAAAAATTGCCCTCGGGCAAAGAACTACTAAAGCTGTATCGACGGTTGCTGAGTTTCGTCTGGCCGTATCGTTATCGGTTTTCCTTTGCGGTTGTCATGAATCTGGGATTTGCCGCGACGACCACCGCAATCGCATATCTGATAGATCCCCTGGTGGATAACCTCATTGCGTTCAAGGATCTCGGCCAATTGAAGTTCTTGACCATCGCGGTGGTTATCGTCAGCGTGTTTCGCGGCATGTCGAATTTTCTGGGCACCTACAACATGCGCTTTGTCGGCCTTCGT
>Ga0180432_10006399_pt1 | contig 15267 bp, 12 predicted proteins | sample SS_ome_10_FD_132414 | JGI IMG/M metagenome (GOLD analysis project Ga0180432, IMG submission 132414) | Hypersaline lake sediment archaeal communities from the Salton Sea, California, USA - SS_1_MS_2 metaG | ecosystem: Environmental > Aquatic > Non-marine Saline and Alkaline > Hypersaline >... | reverse complement strand
ATGTCCTGCGACGATCTGCTCGGGAAGGAGAGCTGCGCGAACTTGAAGATTGTGCCGGCGGGGGATAGCGTTGTGCTCAGCGGGCAGATCCGCGATCTGGAGACGCATCACAAGGTACGCAAGTTGAAGAGGGCGTTTCCGGATCTGGTCTTGATGGTGGAGGTTGAATCCCGGGTTCTGGATGCTTTGGTGGTGGTCATCAATCAAGAGCTCAAGCGCGCCGGATTGGAGCGGGCCCGGGTCACCCGGGTGGCCCAGCGCCTGATCCTGGAGGGGACGGTGGCGGATGAGCAGGAGCGCAGAAAGGCCGGTTTGATCGTCGAGGCCATCTACGAATCTGCTCTGGGGAAGTGAAGATGGAAGAGTACGTCGTGCGCACCGAGGATGACTGGGACGTATACCTCCATCGCTATCCCGGGAAGGACGCTTCCAGCAAGCCGATCCTCTTCGTGCACGGGATGGGCGCCAACCGCTTCAATTTCGATCTGAACGAGTCGCATTCCCTGTCCCGCTACCTGGCCGAGCACGGCTACGACAGCTGGGTGGTGGAATTGCGCGGGCGCGGGCGCAGCGTCCACGAGGACAAGAAGAAGAACGACTGGAACTTCGAGGATTTCCTGCATCAGGACCTCAAGAGTACCGTGGAGTTCGTCCGCGAGAAGACCAAGTCCCCCATGCACTGGGTGGGTCACAGCATGGGCGGGATTTTGGGGTTGGCCTACGTAGAGTGCTACGGCAGCGAAGACGTGCGCTCTTTGACCCTCTTCGGGACCCCGATGGCATTCGGCCGCAGGCAGTGGGGATTGAAGCTCTGGGGCTTGATGGTCCAGGTTCACCGCTTCATTCCCACCATGGACCAGGAGACCTGGGGCCGGCGCATGCTCCCCCTGGTGAACAAGAATCGCAAAGCCCTTAACTTCTTCCTGCGCTACCTGGCCAACCCGGACAATATGGACACCGCCACCGCCCTGGACATCTTCGACAAGCTGGTGACCAACGAGGCCCCCGGGATAGTCCTGCAGTTCTCGGACTGGGTTCGCAACGGGGACATCCGCTCGGTGGACCGCAGCTACAACTACACCAAGAATCTCGGCCGGGTGGACATTCCGGCGGTTTTCATCAGCGGGGTAACCGATCTGATGGCGCCGGCGGAAAACACCGCCCGGCATATGAAGCGGCTGGGCTCCAGCCGGATCAGGCAGATTGTTCTTTCCCTGAAGAACGGCTTCTCCGCCGACTACGGGCACGGCGATTTGATAATGGGGAAAAACTCTCCCAAGGAAGTCTATCCGAAGGTTGCCGAATGGATCGCGGATATGGAGGCTAAGTAGTCTCCCGGGTAACCGTAGCCACCTCGGACTCCACCATACTCATGAACTCCTCTTCGGTGATGATGGCGATGGGGGCGCCCGCATCGATCAGCGCCTCGGCCTTGAGCTGCTTGGGCTTTTTGTCGCCCCGGCCGTAGAGAGGGGAGTTCTCGTCGCCCAGAACCAGGTAGTCGAGGTTTTCACTCACACCGGAGGGACATATACCTCCCATGGACTTGACCACCAAACGCGCCTGCTCGCGGGTCATTTTGTTCAGTTTGCCGACGAAGACGAAACTCGTACCCCGGGGAAATATCGCCATACAGCACCTCCATATGATCAATATTTTACAACGGCGTGCGGTTTTTTGGGGCAAAAATCTACTAGTAGGGACGTTGTTCTTGACTTCGATTCCCCGGTGGGAAAAAATGATGCAATCATGCCGGGTTGTAGGCAAATGACAGTGATACTGCTGGTGGTTTTAACATCGATCTCCACGGCGGGCGCAGAGTCCGATGGTTCTCCGACCCGCGTCTCGGTGCTGATTGCCGCCCAGGACGTATTCAGCCGGCGCACGGCCGGGCACATGGAACATCTGGGCGCCCAGCGTTTCGACCGGGAGCCGGGCTGGCAGGCGGTGGGCGCCGAGCGCCTGTTTCTGCAAAAAGAGTCGGTTCCCTCGCTGGATTCATACAATGCTGCGGTACGGGATGTAGGGGCGGGGCTGGGTCACTATGAGAACCTGGAATTGGACCAGGCGGTGTCGACCCTCAATCGGGCGGTTGAGAAGTTCGAAAAGGTGCCGGCGGTGCTGTTCGGAATCCGGGTCAAGGACTACATCAAGGCGCTCACTTTTCTGGGGGCCTCGTTAATCCTGCAGGGAGATCTTCAGGAAGGACAGCAGGCGTTTCGGCGTTTGCTGGTCTACGATCGCCGGGCCCAATTGAACCGGTCCCTGTTTCCACCGGGAATGGTGGGAACTTTCGAGGCGGTTCGCCAGGATGTGCTCAAGGGTCCCCGGGGTTCCCTGTCGGTTTTCACCACACCCAGCCACGGGAAGGTTTACGTCGACGGCGTTTTTCGCGGAGTTAGTCCATGCACTGTCGAGCGCCTGCCCCAAGGCGACCATCTGGTGGTAGTGCGTAAGGTCGGCTATATGATCTGGGGGGGGAGCGCCACGGTGGAACCCGGAGAAGAGCAAAAGACCCGTGTCCGGCTGGTCGAGCTTCCCAGTACCGAGCGGGATCTCGAAAGAATCGACGCCCTGGCCGCTGCAATGGACGATGACGATGATCTGGAGGGCGAACTGCGCGATCGGGCCGTTGGCATCCGGCTGGACCGGCTGGTGTTCGGGAGGTTGCAGCAGAGAGGGCAGGGAGTATACTACCTGGTGTGCTTGTATGAACTGCCGTCGGGTGAGGTGATACGATCGCACGAAGGAGTTGTGAGCCAGCAGGAGCGCGGTTTCGCCAACGCGGTGGACGCAATTTTCTCCTTTCTCCTCACTGGAAGGAAAGAGGTGCTGAAGTCTGTCAAGACCGTTGCGGTTGGCGGCGGCACCCTGCGGCTGAAGGACGAGGAGTTGTTCCAGGAGGATGATACACCTATCTACGAGCGCTGGTATTTCTGGACGGCCTGCGGCGTGGGAGCCGCGTCGGTGGCGACCTTGCTGGTGCTGCTGCTGTCCGGGGGCCAGCAGCAGCCCAAGAGCCAGATCTTGCTTGAGTTTTAGGCCGTCTGAATGGAGGAAGAGGGAAAGGTGGACAGGATGAGAAACCAGATGTTTAAGGGGGCAGCCGCTGCGGTGGCGATTATCTGCTCTCTGGGTTCAGTCGCGGGCGAGGTCCGGGCGCAGGAGGGCGGGTTCGGCGGCTCGGGTGCGCCTGTGGGCAGCTTCGTGCTGGCCACCGACAAGTTCTCCGAGAAAGCGGCCGCGGTGCTCAACCACCTGGCCCGCGAGAATTTTTCCCGGGCTTCCGAGTTCAGCCTGCTGGATGTACGGGCATTCCTGGAGGAAGACGCGGGCGATCCGCGCCTGGCGGCTCTGCAGAAGGCCCGCGACCTGCTCCGCAGCGGAAAGGAGCAGTACGACAACCTGGAGCTGGATGCGGCTATCGACGAGTTGAACAAGTCCATCGAGGAGTTCCGCAAGGCCGCCGGACGTTTGGGGGGCGGGGAAAAATACCTGGAGGCCCTGCTGTATCTCGGAGCCGCCCACATCCTTTCCGGCGACAACGAGCGGGGAACCGAGAGTTTCCGTACAGTGGCCATGTTCGACAAGCGCAAGGTGCTCGATCCGAAAGTGTTTCCTCCGTCCATGATCGAGATCTTCGACAAGACCAAGGAGGACGTCACCGCTTCTCCGGTGGGGACGGTCCTGGTCAAGAGCAATCCCACCGCGGCCGAGGTCTATCTCAACGGGGTGTTCAAGGGCATAACTCCGCTCACTCTGGTCAAGATTCCCGAGGGCAGCCATTTCGTGCGGGTGGAGAAAGACGGATACATGCCCTGGGGCCAGCAAGTGGAGTTCTACGCCACTCACGAAGAGACTGCCGAGGCCAACCTCAAGGAGACCTTGCAGTTTTCGAAGTTGTTCGAGGAGAGCAAGCAGGTCATTTCGGATCTGGACGAGGATCCCCCCAAGAAAGCGGTCATTCAGTTCGGCGAGTGGCTGCGGGTTGAGCAGTTGATGCTGGCGTCGGTTAAGCAGCGTGGTGACGAAGTTGTTGCCGAGGCCGTTTTGATTCAACTGCAGCCGCCGAAGAAGCTGGCTTTCAAGACGACCGAGTTCAATCTAACCAGCGCCAACTTTCTGGCCCGGGCGGACGCCTTCTTTTCCTCGCTGTACCGGAAAGTCGAGATACCGGTCGCCGAAGGGGGCGGAAAAAAGGAAACCTCGCTTATCGTGGCCGCGGCCAAGTGTCATTCCGACTCCGACTGCAGCACCGGTGAGGTCTGCGACAACGCGTCGGGCAGTTGCATTCCATACGCGCCGGAGGGTGAGCAGTGGTACGAGAAGTGGTGGTTCTGGACCATCGTCGGCGGTGGCCTGGCGGTCGCCGGCGGCACCACCTTGCTGGTGTGGTACCTCATGCAGCCGGACGTCGGGGCCATAGAGTTTTCTTTTTGATGGGGAGGCCGCTGTGCGGGCTTGCCTGGTTGCCCAGTTCCTGGCGCTGGTCGTCGGAATCTGGCTGACATCACTTGGGGGACGGGCCTGGAGCCAGACTCCCTCAGCCACCCTGGTGGTGGTCGCCGGCGATCCGGGGGCGGAGGCGCCGGCGGCTCGGGTCTTCAGAACCGCCCGCGAAAACATGCGCCAGGCCCGCGCCTTCACCTTCAAAGATGCCGACATTGTTCTGGGCCGGCCGGAGGATTCGCCGGGCCCGTCCCGTGCAAAGGAGCTCTACAGTAAGGGGCGGGAGGCCTACGACAACCTCGAGTTGGAACTGGCGGTGAAGATGCTCAGAATGGCGGCGCGTGACCTGGACGCCCGTATGGATGAAGTGCTGGACCGCGATCTTCTCACCGATGTCTACATATACTGGGGATCCGCCCTGGTTCTGAGCGGCAAGAAGAATCAGGGCGAGAAGATATTTCGCAGGCTGCTGGTATTGCATCCGGACGCCCAGCTCGATTCCATGGTTTTTCCTCCGTCGCTTACGGCAACTTTCAATCGGATAGCCAATGAGGTGCAGCGATCAGCCACCGGCGGGCTGCGCGTGGATTCATCCACTTTGGGTGCGGAAGTCTGGGTGGACGGCATCTTCCGGGGGATCAGTCCGGTCACGCTGGAACGGCTGGTGGAGGGTGAGCATATAGTCCGGTTAGTCCGCCGCGGGCACCATAACTGGGGCCGGAAGAAAACGGTGCATGCCAACAGCCAAGAAGTGATCCGACAGGGTTTGAAGCCCCTGCCGGGGTTCGAGCGACTGAACGGGCTGTGCGTGCGGATGTCCGATGCGGCCGGGTCGGAGACCTATTCCCAGGCGGCTGGTGAGTTGATGGACTGGATGGGGGTCGAGCGGGCTTTTTTCATTCTTGTGGAAACCGGGGCAGAGGGACTGGTGGTTCGGGCTTATTATTACGACCGGATCTCCCAGAGTCGCCTCAAGGCTCAAAAGAAAATCTTCGATCCCGCCGATCCATCCTTCGATGACATGATCAACCTCTTCTGCACTACCCTGTATATGGATGTGAGCGGTCAAGTCATCGCCGGAGCGGGCCAATCAACCGGGGTGGAAACCGAAATCACTGGCCGCCGTGAGGAGGAAAACGGCGATTCGATCGTTTCGTCCTGGTGGCTGTGGACTGCCATCGGCGTGGTGGCGGCCGGAGGAGTAGGATTGGCTCTGTACTTCGTCCTGGGAGGGGAAGAAAGTCCTGGGGAGGGTGAAGTTCTCTTTCGTTTCTAGCAGAGGTGGAACATGTTGAGCAGATCGATGGCGATTATCGTTTCCGGCTTGCTGTTCGTTCCGGCGGCGGCAGCCAGGGGGCCGGTAAAATCGGAACGGAACCGCACCCAGGTCTTCGCGGTGGGTATGTCGGACGATCTTACCCACAAGGCGGGCCTGGTTACCCAGATGCTCAGGAAGGTGCTGAGGGAAGTGCCGAATATCCAGATGCTGGATCTGGCCGAGCAGTTGCAGCCGCCAGCGCCGCAGAAAACCAAGAAATTCCTGGAGAAGGCCCGTAAAGAGCTGAAGGCGGCCAAGGCCGCGTTGCGGGAGATGGAGTACGAAAAAGCGGTCAAGAACGCCGGAAGGGCCCGCGCGGCATTCGAGAAGATGGGCGGATATTTAGATCCGCTGAGGCGATACAAGGAAGCCATCTTGCTGGAGGGGGTGGGAGAGTGCATGCAGGGCAACAGCGCCGAGGCGGAGAACCTGTTTCTGGACTTGCTGCTCCTGGATCCCCATTTGCAGCTCCCCAAAACGGCTTACGAGGGGTTCGTCGTCAGCCTGTTCAACAAAGTGAAAGCTTCCCTGGCAAAGCAGCCGCGGGGGAGTCTTTCGATCAAGACCCAGCCCCCCGGAGGGAATCTCTACCTGGACGGGACGCTGCGCGGAGTGACTCCGGACAGTCTGGACGGTTTGGTCGCCGGTAATCATCTGATCATCGTGAAGCTTCCCGGTCATCAGAACTGGGGTAAGGTGGTGCGGATCGACGCCGGAAACCTGGTGTCGCTGGATGTGAAGCTGGTGCCCGGCAAGGCCGGAGGCGGGTTCACCCGCATGGTGGAGCGGGCGGGCCGGGCGGTTTCGGACGAAGATCTGCGCAGTTCCGTGTTGCGTCTGGGCCAGACCCTGGGAATGGATTGGGTGTGGTTGTGCCAATTGAAGCATGATTCGTACGATCTGGTGCTCACCGGCTACCTGTTCGAGTTCAGCCTGGCCCGGGTTTTTCACAAGGACAAGCTGGAAATGGAGCTTTCCGGGTATGGAATGGAGGAGGAGGTCCGCAAGTTCGGCAGGAAGTTCATTCGCGAGGGAATGCAGGCTTTGAAGAAACTGCGTGAGGAGGGCGATCCCCTCAGGAGTCATACCGGCACCGAGGACTGGTACAAGGACGAAAGCGAGAAGGTCCGGGAGCACCGCGACAGCCGGGGGGCGCACGAGGAGAAGCAGAAGGTCAAGAAGGAGGATTCGGGGGATCCGCTTGAGGAGAAGGACGGGACTGAGGATTGGTAAGGTACTTCCGGACGCGGACGCGTTTCTTACTTAGGTATACTTCCTTTGATTATCTTGGTGGTGGTTTTGTCGGGGAAGATGGTGACTTTCACGGTCTTGGTTTCGCCGGTTGAGAACTCGATGGTGATGGTGTGCTCGCCGGCTTTGAGCTTGTGATCGAGCAACGGGGTGTTTTTACCCAGGTCCTTTCCGTCGATGTACACCTTGCCCCAGGGCTTGGAGTTCAGGCGCAGGGCGCCGTAACCCTCAGCCTTGGCGGTTGTCTTCTCCTTGGGTTTCTCAACCACCGGGGCTTTCTTCTCGACCTTGGGGGATGAAGCCGGCTTCGTGCCGGCAGGCGTGCCGGCAGGCACGTTCCTGGGTGGGGGCGGAGCAGCTCCTTCCTTGGGGCGTGACTTTTTCTCCAGCCGCGGTCGGACCTCCTTCACCGGCGATCCGTCGTAGATTATGGTGCCCGTCCAGGGCGGCAGACCATAGCGCTTGAGTTCCAGTTGATACTGTTTGGTGGCCTTCAGGGCCTTGATCATTTTGGGTGTGCGCCCGTGCGGTGATCCGTCCAGCTTGATCCAGGCTCCCGGCGGTATGGAGTCGATGCTCAGGTCGAACTGCTTCTCCTGAAGAACCACCTTTTCCGAGCGCTTCTCCCGGGGCTTGAACTCCCAGGTCTTGGTCTGCGGGATGTACATGGTGTGCTCGAAGGTGAAGGTATGGGGGGTTCCGGGCAGGATGTCTTCCAGCCTCAGCGGGCTCTGGTCGCCGACTTTCTTGCCGTTCATCTTCACAATGGCGTCTTTGGGCGTGTAGGCGATCTCGATGATAGCGGGAATGAACTTCATGCTGATGGCGAATTTTTGCTTGCCGCCCGCCTCGACGTTGATTTCTTCCCGGTAGGGCTGGTAGTTCTCGGCCATCGCCTCCAGGACATGCATACCGGGCTTGACTTCCTCGATCGGGCTCTGGACCACCTGACCGTCCAGTCGGATCTCCGCCTTGGCCGGCGTGCACTGGATGTTCAAGGTGGCAGCGCCTCCCAACATGCCCTGTTGCTGCAGGTATTTGAATACCGCGAACCCGAAGACCCCGACCGCCACCACGGCCAGCAGCGCAATGATCAGATTGATCATCGAACGTTTGCCCGCCGAGGGGTGCTTGCCCGCCAGGGTGGCTTCTTCCCCGGTGGTCAGCTCCTCGATGGGAGAGGGCGAGGATTTGGGGCTCATCGGCGGCACCCGGGGGGTTAGCTTTATGTCTTCTTCTTCGGGAAAGCCGACCGGCGGCTGTCCTCCCTCCCATGGCGGCGGGGTGGTGTCCGGACCCGCGGCGACCGGCGGGGGAACCGGCGGCCGGCTGCGTCGGTCGGTTACAATGCTGTCCAGACCGCTCTCTCGGGTATCCACCACCACGGTCTCGATGTCGTCGTCATCGTCCTCGTCGAATTGCTCGACAACCGCCGGCTGGGGTAACGGTTCGGCCTTCTTGGGCAGGGCCGGCGGGGTATTCGGCAGGGTCGGTGCCGCAGGGAACGACGCCCCCACGTCATCACGCAGACCCTTTTCGATGTTTTTGGTCATCTGGTCATACTGCTTGTGACGTTCCAGCTCCCTCTCGATGTCGGTCTTGAAGGCCCGTTTCATGTAAGCGGCCAGATCCTTCCGGCCGAAGTTGGATTTGTTCACGATCAGGAAGCGCTGCAGGTCCTCCTGCATGTCATAGGACGTCTTGTAGCGGTCGTCGGGATCCTTCGACAGGGCCTTGAGGACGATCTTCTCCAGGTCGTCGGGCACTTTGCGGTTGTAAGTGGTCGGCGGGAGAATCTCCACGTTGCGGACCTTTTCCAGAGTGGAGAAATCGCTCTCGCCAGCGAAGAGGCGCTCACCGGTGAGCAGTTCGTAGAGGATTATTCCCGAGGAGAAAATGTCACTGCGTCCATCCAGCGGGAGGCCGCGAACCTGCTCCGGGCTCATGTAGCCGAATTTACCCTTCAGAATCCCGGCCTGGGTGCGCGAGGCCTTGTTGGCGGCCTTGGCAATGCCGAAGTCGATTATTTTCACCTCGCCCTCGTATGAAACCAGGATGTTCTGGGGGCTGACGTCGCGATGCACAATGTTCAGATCTGTTCCGGCGGCGTTTTTCTTGCGGTGGGCGTAGTCCAGCCCCTCACAGATGCGGATCATGATGTAAACCGACATGGGAATAGGCAACAGCAGGCTGCGCCGGTTGTGGCGATCCCAGATGGTGCGCAGATCCTTGCCGTGGACGTACTCGAGGGCGATGAAATAGCTGCCATCGATGTTGCCCAAATCGAAAATCTGGGCGATGTTTGCGTGGTTGAGTTGGACCGCTATCTTGGCCTCGTCGATAAACATGGTGATGAAGTCTTCATCTTCGGCCACGTTGGAAAGGATGCGCTTGATGGCTATCAGCTTCTCGAAACCCTCCACACCGAAGCTCTTGGCCTTGAATACCTCGGCCATGCCTCCCACGCTGATGCGCTCAAGGAAATAGTACTTGCCGAATTTCTTCGGTTGCTTCAAGGGTCACCCTGAAAAGAATCCTCTTAGATCACGGAAAGTTACCAACCGCAACCATCGCTGTCAAATTGTTTTTCTCACCTTGACATCTCAGACCGCGGCCGATATCGTGCAGCGTCCTTTGGGAAAATCGAGGGAGGTACGTTCCAATGCCCTTTTGCCCGAAATGCAGGTACGAATACCGGGCGACGACCAAGACCTGCCCCGAGTGCAAGGTGGATCTGGTCGATCAGCTCGATGAAATGCCGACCAGCGCAGAGGATTACGCCGAGATATACATGGCTTCCAACCGGATGGAGGCCGACGTGATCCGTTCAATCCTGGAGGAGAATGGAGTCGACTTTCTTATCCGGGACTTGAGAATGTTTCCGGTCCTGCCCGATCTGGGCGGCCGGCGTGCCCGGTTGTGGATTGCGGTTCCCAAGAGCCAGGAGCAACAGGCCCGCAAGCTCCTGGAAGAGGCGCGCTCCGACGGAGCCCTGACCAACCAGGGCCGGTTTCTCTAGAACCTATCTTCCGGTCAGCGCCGCGGAAGGATCCATTGCCGCGGCCCGGCGTGCGGGGAAGTAGGCTCCCAAGACGCAGAAGGCCACGGCGAACAGGATTGCGCCGAAAAACAGCCAGGTCGGATAGGCAAAGAAGCTGTCCGGCTTGAACGGGAAATCGGGCAACACCTTCACCACAAAGAAGTCCATTATCAGGCAGCCGGCTATTCCCAGGCCCATGCCCAGGGCTCCGCCGATCACGCCCACGAAACCTGCCTCTCCCAGAATTATAGCCCGAATGTCCGCCCGGGAGGCTCCCAGGGCGCGCATCAGACCGATCTCGCGCCGGCGCTCGAAGATGATCATGAAGAATGTGTGGGCGATATTCACCGCGGCGATGCCCACGATGATCAAGCTGATCAAGCTGAATCCCAGGGTGACCAGGGTGACGATCAGACCCACGCTCTCGGCCATGCGCCTTTCACTCAGATCGATATCGAAGCCCAGCCGGTTGACGTTCTCCTGGGCGGGGCCCAGCCAGTCGGAGGACTCCACTTCCAGAATAGCCGCATCATAGCTCTGCGCCGCCCGCTCGCCGGCAAACATGCGGTTGTACTTCTTCGCGGTTTCCAGAGGTATGGTGATGCCGCCCATGATGGCATAGTGGCTCAATCCCACCACCTTCATGCGGGTCTGTAAGGCGCTGCCGGTCAAATGGCGCGAGATGAACGAGTGATTGAGGGTCAGGGGCAGCGGGGGAATGAATGGCAGCAGCATTTCGTTGATCTTGGGAAGGTTGCGGGCCTTGGCGAAGGAGGTGTTGTAGATTTCGACCATCCGACGCGAGAGCATTACCGGAATTGGCTGGTCGGGCTGGGGATCGGCGAAACGCCCGGCGACGGCGTCATCCTGGACCAGGCGCGGATCGACCCCGTTGCCCATGATCTCCAGCCACATGCGCACGTCCTTGACCGCACCCAGCATGCGCGGAGTGATTCCCGGAATCTTCGCGATCATCGACAGGGCCGCCGGCGGGATCGAACGGCCATCCATCTTGGAAGAGGCCAGGAAGGCCAGCTTCATGCGCGGGTAGACCGCTTTGACGCCGTTGATTGCCTTGAACTGCTCCAGGGCCTCGTCGTCGATGATGCGGCCCCCGGCCAGAGCATCGAACTGGGCGGTTCGTGGGACCACCTTTATCCGGTTGGCGTCCACCGGAAAAATCTCGGTGGCCACGGTATGTTTGATCCCGTGGCCCAGGGCGATGAAGAAAAAGAAGCTGGAGATGCCCACCACCAGACCCACCGATGAGAAGATCAGGTTCTTCCGGTTGCGCCGGAGGTTCTGGGAGATGATCCGGCTGAGTTTTCCAGGTTTCATGGCGTTGGCCCACTTGCCAGGCGCCCGTCCTCCAGGTGCAGGGCCCGAGTGGCGTTCTGGAACAGGAACTCTTCGTGGGTGACAGCCACAACTGTCAGGCCGTCATCGCGGTTGAGGGATTCGAACAAGGAGATGATCTGTCCACCGGTCTTGGTGTCCAGGTTTCCCGTGGGTTCGTCGGCCAGAATCAGATGCGGTTGTGAGAAGAGCGCGCGGGCGATGGCCACCCGCTGCTTCTGGCCGCCGGAGAGTTGCCCAGGGAGCTTTTTGAGCTTCTCCTGCAGCCCCACCCGCACCAGCACCTCCTCCGCGCGTTCGAGCGATATCCGGTCTTCGCTGGAGAAGAAGGCGCTCAGGGCGACGTTCTGAAGCGCGTCCAGGTGCTCCAGCAGGTTGAAGTGCTGGAAGACGAAGCCCACGGTCTGGTTGCGGAAGCGGCTGAGCTCGCGATCGCTCATCTGCCGCAGGTTCTTCCCGGCGATCACCGCCGTGCCGGAGTAGTCCGTGTCCAGGCCCCCGATAATGTTTAGCAGGGTGGTTTTCCCCGAGCCCGAAGTGCCCACCACGGTGACGAACGCGCCGGAGGGCACATCCAGGGTGAGACCCGACAGCGCCGGCGTAGCGGCCTCGCCGGTCCCGTAGTTGCGGGAGATGTTCTCAAGCCGGATCACTGGATGTGCAGGTGACCCGCGAAGACCAGTCCGTCGGGAAGGATGCGGACGACGGCGGTGAGTTCTTGTAAGTTCTTGACCACGCCGATGGCCATGTCCAGGATCATCTTGACCATCATGCCGCCTTCGCCCATTGCGGAGGCGTCAAGGGCGGAGACGGCGTCAAGCACCTGTCCGAAATTCAAATAGCCCACCAGCAGGGAGTCGGCCGCGAAAAGCTTGCCGGCCTCCGTAGACAGCTTCGATGGGAGTGCCGGGCTTTTCTTCTCGATCATCGCTGCGGCCACCTGGGTGCATTTGTCGCCCACACACATGCCGACTAGATTCTGGTGGTAGAACGCATGGAACTTCATTCCGTGCTGGCCGGGGAAGGTCAGGACTTGCAGCTGGCCGGCCTTGGAGCGGGTGGCGGGCAGCTGATCGCCGGCGGTGCTGAGCGCCTGATCCATTATGCTGGCCCAGGCGGCGCCGTCCTTAAGCTGGACCCAGACCAGCAGGCGGAAGGCGCTGGCGATGTCGCTCTCACCCTGGCTGGCGATAATGCGGTTGATCTGATCCGGCTTGCCCAGAGAAAGACCCACAACGGCGTTGCCGCTGAGGTTCTGGATCGTTCCTGCCTGTACGTCCGAACCCACGGCCTCCTTCGCCTGAGCGAACACCTGGTCGAGCTCGGCCTTGGCCTGGGGATCCTTTTCGAAGACCAGCTCCAGCAGCTTGTCGGTGTTGACGCGCAGTTTGAGGGCCGCGAAGGTGTCGCCGGGCAGAAGTTTTTCGAGATGGGCGTCGGCGACGCCGGCGGTGAATCCGCCGTACTTCTTGGCCGACTCGGCGTCCAGGCCCAAAAAGCCGTCCAGCGAGATGCCGTTCGGCGCCAGGTTGAAGGCCAGTCCGAGTCCCTCCTTCAGGTTTCCAGCCAGCTCGGGATCCTGTTCCCGCAGGACGGCTTCGGCCTTGGGGCCGTTCACCACCATCAGGAGGTCGGCATCTTTCGACACTTTTTTGGAGAGCTTAGAAAACCAGCCGGCCTTAGAGAGACTCTGATCCGCTTTCAGCGTTGCGCAGGCCTGGAGCATCTCCGCACCGCCGCCGGTCATGAGCGCATAGCCGTCGACGAATGTGTACCAGAGTCGCGGAACCGTACGATCGCCAATCCGGGTTCCAACGGCGGTGATGGTGACACCGCCTTTTTTGTCCGTGGACACCTGGTCAGCCGCGATCATTTCCCGCATTCTCTTCTGGGTTTCGGTTTCGAAGGCCTTCTGGTCGGAAATACCCAGAACCACGACCGGGCGGGTGGGATCCAGAACGACGGCCAGCCCCTTTTTTGGATCCACGCCGATCTTGTTCCAGTCCTTGACAACCAGGGGATCGAAACCCAGAACACGAGTCAGCTCGATCTTGCCCTGGCTGACGAAAGAGGCCACCGGCCCCACGGAGAGTTTTTTCACCAACGCGTCTACGTCGGAGATGGTCGTGGATAAATCGGGAAAAAGCAGCACGCCGGCCACGTCGGCGGGGATCCGCCCGGCCAGGGACGCGGTGCCGCTTTTCTCGCATTTGGAGCAGGACAAGCCGGCGGTCAGAACAAGGCAAATAGTTACAAGAAGAGCCTTTAGCTTCATCGCGTGCACTCCTTTCAAATTCTGTTCTCCAATACCATCCTGGACTCGCCCAGTCAATCCGTGGCAACCTCTCTCCCAGGTCTATAGGTGGGTTGTGGTGAAAAGATCGGTCGCTCCCATATTGGAGTTTCCCGGCTCGGGGAAGTCCATAATCGAGCCCGCCCGGCTCAAGGCGGGAATGGAGCGCATTCCCGGGCGCTGCGTGCTCTGCTTCTTTGGCGAAGTGATTAGAAAGCTCAAGCGCAATGAGAAATTGAAACCGATACACCAGCTGACCGGAGAGGGCGATCCCATTCCAGTGTACGCATTGGGCCGGGGCAAGAAAAAGCTGGCGGTGTGCTGGCCAGGCGTAACCGCGGCCTTCTCAGCCGTGGTGCTGGAGGAGTTGATCGCACTGGGTGGCAAGAGGTTCATCGCCTGCGGGGGGGCCGGTGTGCTCGACTCCGGCATTCCTCCGGGAAGGTTGATCGTTCCCACCGCGGCCCTGCGAGACGAGGGCACTTCTTATCACTACCAGAAGGCCGGGCGATACAGCCGCCCCCACCCGGATGCGGTCCGGGCCATCAAGGCTGCTTGCCGGCGCAAGAATAATGAAATCGTCGCGGGAAAGACCTGGACCACCGATGCGGTTTTCAGGGAAACGCCCGGGATGGTCAGGCGCCGCAAGGGCGAAGGGTGTATCGCCGTAGAAATGGAGGCCGCGGCCTTTTTCGCGGTGGCTCGCTTCCGGAAGGTCAAATTCGGGCAGATTCTCTATGCCGGCGACGATGTGAGCGGATCCGACTGGGATCCGCGCGGCTGGAGCCGGCGGTTCGAGGTCCGCGAGGAGTTGTTCTGGCTGGCAGTAGATGCTTGCCGTCGGCTGTAGGCCTGGGTTATGCTTATAACCACTGAAGAAAAATGGCGGATTCCGACCAGATCAAGAAGCTGAAGGAGCGGAACGAGCGGCTGCAGAAGCAGCTGGACGGCTCGAAGAAGAAGGTTTCCGACCTTCAGGACAAGCTCAAGCGCACCCGCGCGCCCCCGCCGCTGCCGAAAGACGCTCCGGCGGAGAAGGATGACAGCAAGCCGGATAAAAAGGTCGCGGAGCTGACCGAGAAGCTGGAAAAGGCGACCAAGGAACTGCAGGAAGCCCGGCGGGAGAGGGACGAATTCGCCCAGCAGCTGCGCACACTGCGCGAGAAGCTGATTGCCACAGGGGGTGGAGCGCCCGCGGAGAAAACCGAGGAAGAACCCGAATACGATCCGGAGACCAAAAAATACAAACTCTCCTGGGTGGGCGACTCGCTGGAGGAAGCGGGGAAAGGGAAGAAGAAAGACGGTTTGGACAAGCGGACCACCGAAGAGAAAATGGAGGCGATGGCCGCGGAAAAGCAGACACTGGAAAAGAAGAAAATCGCGAAGGAGGCGGAGAAAAAACCCGAGGAGAAAAAGGAGAAAGACGAGAAAGACGAGAAAGACGAGGAAGAGCTCGAGGAAACCGCCTCCTATTCGGTTGAGGAACTTATGGAGAAGGCCGAGAGCGGCGAGAACTCCATGGATTTCGAGGCCCTGAAGGACTTGAAGGACGGGGGTTCT
>Ga0180432_10006396_pt1 | contig 15272 bp, 12 predicted proteins | sample SS_ome_10_FD_132414 | JGI IMG/M metagenome (GOLD analysis project Ga0180432, IMG submission 132414) | Hypersaline lake sediment archaeal communities from the Salton Sea, California, USA - SS_1_MS_2 metaG | ecosystem: Environmental > Aquatic > Non-marine Saline and Alkaline > Hypersaline >... | reverse complement strand
TCGAACACCTGGAACTCGCCTACGCGCCTCCTTTTGGATCTGCCAAGGATGTGGTGAACATCGCCGGGTTCGTCGCCGCGAACTGGCTGCGTGGCGACACCGACATGGTGCACTGGGATAGCATACGAGGCATGGATCCTCTCAACGACGGACTACTGGACGTGCGGACCTCGCTGGAGCGTGAGCTAGGGCACATAGAGGGCTCAGTACACATACCCCTGGTCGAGCTGCGCCAACGTATCGGTGAGCTGTCCACGGACAAACGGTGGGTCGTATACTGCAAGATGGGGCGGAGAGCCTACATCGCCGAGCGCATTTTGCGCCAGCAGGGCTTCTCTGTGTCCAATCTGAGCGGCGGCTGGGACACGTACGAGCCTGCCGTCAGCGAGCAGCGCGGCTCCGCCCGCGCGCTGACACTCGTCCCACCTCAGGAGTCTGTCACTGCGCAGGTTGATGCGACTCCTGAGACGAATGGCGCCAACGGCCCCGAACCCACCCTTCACGTCGACGCCTGTGGGCTGCAGTGCCCAGGCCCGATCATGGCGGTCTATCGGGAAATCCAGACAATCGCGCCAAACCAGGTACTGAAAGTCACCGCCACGGACCCCGGCTTCGCGCGGGACATCGGAGCGTGGACCGAGCGCACCGGGAACCAGCTCATCGACCTAAGCCAGGAAGGCTCGGTCTTGACCGCAGTCATCCAGAAGCGGGATCCGTCCAGCCTGGTCGAGTCTCCCCAAGCCGGATCGGACTCACATGCCAAGACCATCGTCGTGTTCTCCGGCGATCTCGACAAGGCACTGGCATCGTTCATCATCGCTAACGGCGCAGCAGCGATGGGCAAGCAGGTCACCATGTTCTTCACCTTTTGGGGACTGAATGCTCTGAGAAGACCTGACCCCCTGCCGGTCAAGAAGAACCTCGTGGAGAGGATGTTCGGCTGGATGATGCCTCGAGGCGCTCGGAAGTTGAAGCTTTCGCAGATGCACATGGCCGGCGCGGGAACGGCCATGATCAAGGCCATCATGAAGGCGAAGAACGTTGAGCCGTTGCACGAGCTCATCGCATCGGCCCGGGAGAACGACGTGCGTCTCGTCGCCTGTCAGATGTCCATGGATCTGATGGGCATCAAGCCCGAGGAGTTGATCCACGGCGTCGAAATCGGGGGAGTCGCAACCTATATCGCTGCTTCGGACGAGGCCAACGCCAATCTGTTCATATAGACGCCTACCCACACAACCCTCACCAAGGCGAGCCCCAAATCAAAGGAGCCGCGGCCCAGTTGCAGGCAAGGCACTCATCAATCGGTCGGGCTCGCCTCTTTGTCACAAGCAGCCACGAAGAGTAGCACCCCATCGACGACTCCCTGCGCCACAAGGTTCTGCTTCGTGGTCAGCAGTTCTCTGTCACCTCCCATGAAACCCAACTCGATAATGGCCGCAGGGGTCTCGGTGGCAATCACTCGGAACGCATGGTACTGAGTCATGTCCTCCGTAATGCTCAGATCATGCCGAGGCAGGCCGGTGACCCGGCCATACTCACGATTAAGGCACTCTACCAGCAACCTGTCCCTCTCCGCCTCCGGACGCCCCTCGCGAGCCGCTACTTTGTACCCCGACACGTGGTCCACGCACGAGTCCGCGTGCAGCGATACCATCGCAGCCGCCCGGTACCCATCGAGCTTCCGTGAGTACTCCGGCAGCACCTCCGCCACGAAGCCCCTCTCGCGAAGCATCGCCACCACTTGCCGAGCCACTGCGAGCGTTATGTCCACCTCCTGCAACCCGTCTGGACACACGGCACCCGAGTCGGACTGCCAGTGGCCAGCGATCACACCGATGCGCGGACCGCGTGGCCTGGGATCGAGTACTTCGAGCCACGATTCGCCTTCCGCCCCCACCCCAAAAGACGCAGGGTCAGTGCGTACCATTACGACAGCGAGCAGCACAACGCCGATCCCCAACGCGGTCAACAGATGGCGAATGGTGCCGATGATTCGCTCGATGGACGCACTGCGACGTCTGGCACTGCTCTTCTTCCGCTTCCGGGCCATCTCGCCTCTCTCAGACTACCTACCTACGCTATCATAATCGCAATCCGGACGTGAGTCAACCTCAGAGCGGGCTCGAGGTTTGACCAATCCACTCTGCCAAGGTATAATCCCGCTGGCTCGAGCAACAAGATGCTCCAAGGTTACGCGTCTCGCCTCGTGCTAATCCGCAGCCACCGACTCCACCGCGATAACCCAAAGGAGAGCCCGAATGCGACCGGACTACCTCGTGATTGGACACGTCACCCGGGACGTGCAGAAGGATGGTTCAATCCTTCCCGGAGGTACCGTAACCTATGCTGCCCTTACGGCCAGGAATCTGGGGCGCCGGGTGGCTGTCGTTACTAGCCACGCGGGTGACATAGACCTGGAAGAAGTATTCCAGGGCATCGAGGTGGCTAGCTGCCCCGCCGAATCCACCACGACGTTTGAGAATGTCTATCTGAACGGGACCAGACAGCAGTACGTCCGGGCGGTGGCTGCTCCCCTCGGCCCGGAGCACATCCCATCCGAGTGGCGCGATGTCCCGTTGGTGCACCTCGGGCCCTTGGTCAGGGAGGTGGCCCCTGAGCTGGTAGACGCGTTCCCTTCCGCTCTCATCGGTGTCACCCCACAGGGTTGGATGCGTCGATGGGACGCTTCTGGATGGGTTCGCACTGCCCCGTGGGCCGAGGCAGAGAGGATACTGGCTCGCGCCAACGTCCTGATCCTCAGCGAAGAGGACACCGGAGGAGATCGGCCTCGGCTCGAGTCCTATCTGAGCATGGCTCAATTGGCGGTCGTGACGGACGGACGGCACGGTGCGGTGGTCACCACCACAGCGGGCACCCGTTCGCTGCCCGCTTACGAGATCCAGGAGGTGGATCCGACAGGAGCAGGCGACGTCTTCGCCGCTGCCTATCTAACCGCTCTGTCTGAAGATGCAGATCCTTACCGCGCCGCTAGCTTCGCCAACGCCGTGGCATCCTTCAGTGTGGAAGCACGTGGCCTCGAAGGCATCCCAACCCTCGCTCAAGTGAAGGAGCGAATGGCCCACGGCACCCTGCGCACCGACTGAGGACCTAGCCTGCGTAGCAGTAGAGACAACTGTGACATCGCCGCCATTGCCCATACATACCTACATCGAAGTAGGGAGCGCACCCACAACCTCGGCGACTCACGGGCCCCGATACTCTTCCTGGGTCTCTACCAGACAGCGACACGAACCACTCGTAGTCCCCGCACGCCGCCGGTCGCAAGCCCGGCACTCTCGCCGCCAACTCGGCCGATTCCGCGCAACACGCTACGCTGATGCCCTGGCTGGAAGCAATCGCGACCATGGCTATGGCCGTCCGCTTCTTCCACTCCGCATCGTACCAGGGCAGTCCCTCACTCCACCCGGGCAAGCTCCCAGCCAGCCTGCGATCCACTCTCTTGTAGCGCCCAGGGCGAGCCAGGAAGTTCACCACACTCCGCGTGATACCCAGCTGGGCGGCCTCCATGGCCAGCTCGCCATAGCGATCAAGGCTGTGCACTGTGGGAATCACAGGATCATAGCGCCACGTCACGTGCCTGAAGCCCCCGATCGCCCCTGCCAGCGCCGCGACTCCCCGGAATGACTCAGGAGGAACCTTTGGCTCCCACTTCGTACCTGCCAGTCCCGTAACGGTCACCTGCGCAGTCACCACCGTGCCCGCCCGTACGAGGCCCGCGAGCACCGCTGCTCCGTGTCTCAGTGCGCCCTCAGCGTCCTTCGTCCACAATTGAACGACCCACGGCGCGCCGTAGCAACTCACCACCGCACGCAGGTTGTCCCACACTTTGGTCACTCGCGCAGGGTCGGTGCGACGCGTTATGTCGATGTACGTGGCTTCGCCCACTCTCGCAGCGTAGCCAGCATAGTCTTCCAGTCGGAAGTACAAGGGCACAGCACGGCCTCCAATCACCCCGTTGGCAGATCTGCTCCAGGCCACCGCCCACCAGCCAGGATCTCAAGCGCCCCCCGCAATGCCCATGCGCCGATAGATACCACCATACTTGATTTGGCAAGCCCACCGAAAGCGCCTATAATACGATTGTATCGGCGGGGCGTAGCGCAGACCGGCTAGCGCGCACGGTTCGGGTCCGTGAGGTCGGAGGTTCAAATCCTCTCGCCCCGACTACACAACGCCCGGACTCCTCTTTCGGATCCGGGCGTTCCGCTTGTCCACTGGCATTGTCCCGCTCTCGCACCATCATGAGATCAGCAGTAGCCCTCCGCGAGCAGACTGAGATCCTACCACAGAAGTCTCGTGGCAACTGTGGCACAATGCAGACCATACGCGTGCGAGTCCCAAGTGACTTGCCAAGACCAACCGAATCCCAGCATTCGCATCCGCGGTGAGACGGAGTACACGAGATGGAGAACGCCGGTCCTGGCAAGATCGAGATGACGCCCATAGGCTTCGTTCATCGGGCATCGACCGGCGAGGATCTGCGAGACAGAAGCCTCGTCTCAAGCATCGCCCTGACCCGCAATCTCACACCGGCCCTGGATGGAATCGAAGACTGGTCGCACGTCTACATCATCTACTGGTTGAACAAGGTGCCGCGGGGTGAGGAACCCACGGTCCACCTCCCCAGAGACGCAGCAGAGTCACCTCCCCTGGGTGTTCTAGCTACCAGGGCTCCGATCCACCCGAACCCTATTGGGCTCACCCTCGTCGAAGTCCTCGGACGGGACGACAACGTTCTTCTGGTGAGAGGCCTCGATGCCTGCGATGGTACGCCTGTCCTGGACATCAAGCCATACCCAGACTGGGAGCGCGGACGGCTCCTGGTCGTCACGGATTTCCGCGTCCCAGCCTGGCTGACCAGAATCCTCCAGCAAGCTGAGTGATGTCTTCCGGCGCCTACAGCGCTAGCGCGTCTCGGTCACCTTGTGCAGCCCACGGGGTTTCTCGGTATCCCAGCCCTTGGCCCGCGTCAGGTGATAGCAGAACAACTGAGCAGGCACGATGGTCACCAGAGGGCTAATCCATTCAGCCATCCCGGCAGGCAGTCGCAGTGCGGTCCGTGCCAGGCCGAGCACTTCGTCGTCGTCCGACAGTGCGATCAGCTCGGCCTTTCGGTCATTCACCAGACGACTGAGCAGATTGAGCATGTCCGGCAATACTGCGCCTCGTGGCGCAGCGGCCAGCACGGGGAACCCCCGCTCCACGATGGCGATCGGCCCATGTCTGAAGTCCGCTGACGAATAGGGCTCCGCCACCACGTAGGCCAGCTCCTTCAACTTCAGTGACCACTCGAAAGCAGTAGCGTAGTTGTACCCACGCCCAAGCACCACGCACTGACTCATGTAACGATAGCGCTCCGCGACCTCCTCTATCCTGCCGTCCAGGCTCAAGACTTCCTCGACCAGAGCCGGTTCCCCGCTCAGCACCTGAGCCTGGGCAGCATCGCCGCTCAGCGCCGCCGACAACATGGCGATCGCCATCAACTGAGCAGTATACGTCTTGGTCGCAGCGACGGCTTTCTCCTCCCCGGCGCTAACGTCCAGTACCCAGTCCGCGGCCTTCGCCAGTGGTGAATCCGCCGCATTGGTGATAGCCAGCGACAGCGCTCCCTGCTGCCTCCCTTGCTCCAGCACGCTGACGATGTCCGGTGATTGACCGGACTGTGATATCCCGACCACCAGAGCGTTCTTCACTACGGGAGGAGTACCATAGATGCTGAACAGCGAAGGCGCCGCCAGGGCAACCGGCAGCCCGTTCACCGCGCCCCATAGGTACTTGCCGTAGACGCCGGCGTTGTCCGATGTTCCTCTGGCCACCAGGAACACGTACTCGACGCCTCTCCCCTTCACCGCTCGGGCTATCTCACGAGCAGTATCCATCTGGCCCTCCAACAGATGAGCCAGTACCTTAGGTTGTTCCAGTATTTCCGACTTCAGACTCATGATCGCCTCTCCAAACACGTATTGTACCTAACCGCGAAGCGCCACCACTATCCACGGCGCCCCGCCCCAAACCACGAAGACCTTTTCGTTCCGGCCCGCGCTCATGCTGCGCGCGGCACCATCGCAACCGGAACAGAGACCCGCTTGAACTCGGTCGCCTGCATGCGTTGGAGGACCCGCCGCACCAGGCCCTTCGAGAGGCCTGTCTGCACGATTTCCTCCTCGTTCATCTTCTCGTCCACGAACAGGGACAGTACCCGGTCAGCATCGTCGTAGCTGAAACCGAGTTCTCCCTCGTCTGTCTGGCCATCCCAAAGGCCGGCAGATGGGGGCTTGGTGATGATGTGCTCGGGAACGCCTACCGCCCTGGAGAGCTGACGCACTTGACACTTGTACAGATCACCGAGAGGCTTCACGGCCGCCACCGAATCTCCGCCAAGCGTGAAGTACCCCAGGAGGATCTCCGTCTTGTTGCTGGTGCCAACCACCAGACCCCCGAACTCCTCCGACTGGTCAAGCAACACGATCATCCGCATCCGAGCCATGATGTTGCCTCGCCGTCGTGCTCCCATCTCGGGATAACTTTCCACAAGCGGGTCCACCATCGGCTTTATGTTCACTCGTACATGCGGGATTCGTAGCTTCCCAATGAGTAGCCTGGCATCCGCCTCTCCCCCAGAGTCAGCACACCCGTACGGCATCAACACAGCACGAACATTCTCTCGCCCCAGAGCTTCCACGGCCAGCCAGCAAGCCAGCGCCGAATCAATCCCCCCAGAAAGCCCAATCACCGCCCTGGAGAACCCGGCCCGAGAGTACTCTTGCCTCAGGAAGTCAACGATTCTCTGTCGGACCAGATCCGTGTCGATGCCCAACTCATCCACCACCATCAGCCGATCCTTTCCCTTCACGTTTGGTCAGTCCTGCAGTCCTTCCACAATGCGAACGTACTTCCCGGCCAGTTCCTCCGCCTCGGACGTTGATCCCGCCTCGCTGTGGATGTGGAACATCGGCCGGTCCGGATCAGGCAGCACCAGCACCCAGGTTTCACCCAGATGGATCTTGATTCCATCAATGAGCTCGGTCCGAGCCCCCTCGTACTGCTCGTTCAGCAACCGCATGACGGTCCCCTTCTTCTCCCAGGGACACGATACCCTCCTCCTAGCAGTATAGAAAGACGGCAGTTCAGCCGCCACAGTAGAGAGTGCCGTATGCTGCGTCGCCAGGAACTCCAGCACTTTGGCAATCGCCACTAACCCATCGACGACGGGGTGAAACTCCGGAAACACGAAGTTACCGAAGCCATCTCCTGCGATCACTACACCGTCGGCTGTGCAAGCTTCGGTCAGAGCCTGTAGATTGCACTTGGTGCGTACGACCGAACCTCCATGTCTAGCGGCCAGCTTCTCGAAGACGGACGGCAGACTCACCGGAACAGCAACTCGGCCTCCTCCGTTCGCCTCCAGAGCCAACGCAACCAGACAGGCACAAGCGGTGACCCCGTCAACGATCTGCCCCTGATCGTCCACCAGGAAGACCTTCTCACCGCCTACGTCTAGCCGAACCCCCAGATTGGTCTGCAGGGCTCGACAGATAAGCGCCAGTTGGTGCAGAGAAGCGTAGAACTCATCCGCTGAGATGGACATCCTGGTCTCGTCGAGACTCGCGTTGAGTGCCACCACATTGCAGTTCAGGTCGCTCAGGATCGGCGGCAAAATGAGACTCGTCGGCGCACTCGCGTAGTCCACTACGATATAGAAGCCAGCACGTCGGATCGCCTCAGCATCAAGCACCGCCATGTACCCATCAGTGTACCGCTCCCGTACCTCCGACGCATAGTTGATCGTGCCTATCTCGTCCAGGTACACTCGCCGGAAATCCTCGCGGAAGAACACACGCTCGATCTTCCTCTGGGCATCCTTGTCCAGGTCCAGCCCATCACCATCGGCAAACTTCACATCCACGACTCGTCCATCGTGCGGAGACAGCCGCACGTGTACGCCACCCACGGCATCGCTGTATCTGGTGATGTAGCGTGCTACTGGAAGAGGCACCGTCCGCAGGTCCTGTACATTGATCCCGGCCGAGGGGAGCCCGGATATCACCGCCCGCTTGATCATCCGCGGGCTGCGATGCGGATCACGGTTGATCGTGACCGTCGAGCCTTTGGGCAAGGTGGCAGCGAATGCGGCGCCCAGCTTGGCAGCGAACTCTGGGGTGAGATCAACATTGACCAGACCCGTTACACCGTACCTGCCAAACAGAATGCGCCGAGCCTGTGAGCCCCAAATGATGCTGGACCGCACCGTAGCGCCGGCCTCAACCACCTTCTCCGGCCATATCTTGACGTTGGGGTGGATCATGGCACGCTCACCAACGAAGGACCGATCCCCTACCACGGCCCCTTCAAACACCACCGTCTTGCTCTTCAGGCTGCACTGGCGACCTATGATCGCGCCCCGGCACTCAACACCCTCACCCACGTACGAGTTGCGCCACAGCACGCTCCGATCGATGTGAGCCCGGTTGTCAACAACAGTGTAGTCCCTTACAACCGATGGCCCATGAACGACCACGCCGCCCTTGATCTTCACTCCCTGTCCGAGGTAAACGGGTCCGAATAGCTTTGCATCCTCCGCAATCTCGACCGAGTCCTTGTCCTCGCACCAGACCCCACCACCGATGTCCTCCCCAAGAGGGGCCAGATGAGCTTTGCCCTCCAGCAGATCTCGGCTGGCACGCATGTACTCCTGCAGGTTCCCGATGTCGCACCAGTAGCCGGATGCCACATAGCCAAGCATCGATTCACCGCGCTCCAGCAACACCGGGAATAGGTCCTTGCTGAAGTCGATGGCCACGCCCGGCTCAAGATAATCGAGAACGTCAGGTTCAAGCACATAGATCCCGGTGTTGACCGTATCAGAGATCACCTCGCCCCAACTGGGCTTCTCCAGAAACTGTCGAACCCTCCCGTCTTCGTCAATGATTATGACCCCGTACTCGAGCGGATTGGGCACACGATGGAGCGTGAGCGTTGCCAGAGCACGTCTGTCCCGATGGAACTCGATGATCGCCGATAGATCGAAATCCGTGAGAGCATCCCCACTGATCACCAGGAAGGTGTCATCCAGATACTGTTGCGCGTTCTTCACACTTCCGGCAGTGCCGAGTGGGGTCTCCTCGATGGCGTAGTGAACGGTCAACCCCATCGCACTCCCATCTCCCACGTAGTCGCGAACGGCGTCGGCCATAAACTGAAGCGTCAACACCACCTCTTCGATCCCGTTGCGCTTGAGAAGATCCAGGATGTGCAGAAGCACCGGCTTGTTGACAACTGGCACCATTGGCTTCGGTCGGTTGACCGTCAGCGGACGCAGCCTCGAACCCGCTCCCCCAGCCATGACAACAGCTTTCATACCCTGACCCTCCTTGCCCTACTCTGGCAATCCCACCGGCCTTGCCATCTCTCACAACTGCCATTCTACCACAATCGGCACAGAACGCTAATCCGCCCTCTCGCGGCTCTGGGCTCTCTCCTCATCCCCTGCCAATCCATTTGTCATGAAACTGTAACGAAACTCGCGGCATTCGCGCTTGCACGATCCGATCCTATGCGCTATAATTGAAGTGCTGCCCAGATCGGTACTCCAGGCTCCCGTCGTGAGACCTGCGTTCACTCGGCGGCAGGCGGAGGCTTTCTCCCACATGACAAGAACTGTCCTGGTTGTCGAGAAAGATGAGGCAGTTGCAGCGAAGCTACGCGATGGACTGAATGCCGGGGACTACGCCGTCTCTTCTGTTCCTCAACGCAGAGCGATCTCGGGCATCAAGAGCAGCAGACCGGATATCATCGTACTGGACCCCCGTACCCTCTCCCACGACAGAGCCCTCGCTATATCCCAGACCGCTCGGCGAGTAGGTAACACCCCAGTACTCAGGCTCGTGTTCGAGACTCGGTGGCCCCAGGACGAGCTGGAGGGCACAGGCTATCTCGTCGTTTCGCCAGCCCTGGAGGATATCGCTCCCAGAGTGCGGACTCTGCTTCACGCCCGCACCCAAATACGAGAGCAGATGGAGGCACCGAACGGGGACCCTATAGTCTCTCTGGGAGGAATCCAACTCGACTTCAAGGCACGCGTCCTACGCGGCTCAAGCGGGGATGTGCACCTGACTCCCAAGGAGACCAGGCTGCTGCTCGCATTCATGATGCATCCCGGAGTCGTGCTCACACGAGGATGGCTGATGAAGGAAATCTGGGATACCGACTACACGGGCGACACCCGGACTCTGTACGTTCACATTCGCTGGCTGAGACAGAAGATCGAGGCAGATCCAGCAACACCGCGTTGCCTGATCACCGTGCGAGGAGTCGGCTATCTGTACACGCCCTCGGAGTAATCACTGCCCATACTGTGCTACTCTCGGCGTCATCGACGCCACTCCACCGATTAGTCCTTCTCTCCCGAGCCCCTATCCCCGCCACCCCCACTTCGCGCCGGGGTGGCAAGCCCCTTCCCAGCATTGGACCGTGCTACCCCGAGCCAGAAGTGACCGGGCAACACATCGCCAACACTGACGATCTTCACACCGGCGTGTTCCATGCTCTTCTCGCTCATCATCTCGCTGTTAACGAAGCAGGTATTGGGCCGCACTCCCAACTTGCTCCGGTAGTATTGCGCCGCTCGCTCGACCTTGTCCCTGAGCGTACTCTTGGGATCGCCGTCGTACCAGAGCAGACCCGTATCCATCTCAACTCCTCTCAACGATCCTTCCCCTCAGCACACACCTGCCCTCCTGCGCCTTGCGTCTGGACCGTACTGTCCCCCTGGCTCTAGCTACCCGCCTGCACTCTTCGCAGATGCCACGTGTTGACTATCAGATCGTGGTTGAGATCGAAGACTCCCTCTCTGCAACGCACTCTGAAACACCGTCGCTCCACCAGCTCTCTTCGCCTCTTTCGTCGGACGGTCCAGGATTTCTCTACCTTTGACACTCGATAGCGTTTACCGCGCCACTTGAATGCACGCGGGAAGTAGCCACATCGCTTCTCCTGTACTTCTATGGGGTCTTCGTTACGTCTAGCCATCAATGCTCCTCCGAGTATCTCCATCCCGCAGTCTAGCCACCTTCCTGCCTGAGCGAGACCACCCGCCCACCTGCCGCGGGCCGAGGGGTGCCAGGCGCAGCCCTGTTTGATAGATGCACCCCTTCTGACCCGCCAGCACCCCCTGCCACCTCCCTCCGGCTCCTACTGCCTTCTCGCCACTCTCGAACTCCTCGATCTAGAACGCGTGTTCTATTCTCATTATACCAGAACATCCGTTCTGTGTCAAGATGCTTCTGGACATTCCCCAGAATCACATCTTGACCGCCCTGACCTCATATGTTATACTCCTGGCGTACGTGCGCCCATAGCTCAATGGATAGAGCGTCTGACTTCGAATCAGCAGGCTGGGGGTTCGAGTCCCTCTGGGCGCGCCTTTCGCTCTGGCTGGCTGGGCGAGTCTCTCGGCACCGACACTCTGTACCGAAGAGCCTCGCCCGCCCGGTCGCGCTCCCCCTCGCGCAATGCCAGCACATTCTCTCCTTGCAACTTCCCCACGTACCAGGTTCCTGTGATCCCGGCACAGCAGTCCGGCAGACAAGTGACCTCAACTACCCCCCCTCTGATGCCCCTCTTCGATGCACTCCGAGAACACCGCCGTCGTAGCCCTTGTGCTGACCGCCCAACTGTCGTGCCATCCATCGCTCAACTCAACAGGAGTCGGGACACGCCTGCCTTCAGGGACGACGGCGCCTTCCCGCCTCGAAACGCTTGACAGCCACGTCTGAGTATGCTACAATACGGTTGCACACCGGTGCACATGCTGAGCAATTGTGCATCCCAGCACGCACCCTTCCTCGCCCACTTAGGGGATTGAGACCATGATCGACCGAACCGAACTCCTGGCCCGAGTCGCCAGCATGTACTACGAGGATCGGGCGACCCAGGATGAGATCGCACGCCGGATCGACACGTCTCGCTCAACAGTCTCCCGCATACTCCAAGAGGCCTTGGATACCGGTGTAGTCGAGATCATTGTTCACTACCCTTGGAAGACCGTTCCAGAGGTCGAGGACGAACTCACGACTCGCTTTGCCCTGCGCCACGCCAGAATCCTGCTCGGCCGCGGCCGCCCTTACGAGGAGATCCTTCGGGGGTTGGGCGTGCTGGCAGCAGGCTACCTGGATGGCCTTCTCAACGAAGACACCATTCTGGGCATCTCCTGGGGCAAGGCGGTCTGCAGCGTAGTCCGAGCCCTGCGCCCCGCCCGGAGACTGCCCATAACGGTAGTTCAGATCGTCGGCGCCGTTGGACAGGGCGATCCTCTCACCGATGGTCATGAGCTGGCACGCGAGCTGGCCCGAGTGTATGGCGGGGAGTTTCGCTACCTTCACGCACCCTTGATGGTTGAGCATACCCACACTGGCGAAGCTCTCATGCAGGAGCAGCACATCAGTGACACCTTGGCGCTCGCTCGTCGTGCCGACATCGCACTTGTGGGCATCGGCGCGCCCGATCCGCAGAACTACAGTCTCCTCCGGGCAGGCTACATCGACCGGGCGGCTCTGGCGGAAATGCAGGCACGCGGCGTGGTAGGAGACGTGTGCGCTCGCCACTACAATGCTCAAGGGCGGGTACTCGACATCGAGTTGAATGATCGCGTCGTGGGCATCAAACTGGAGTCACTACATCGCATCGACCAAGTCATCGGCGTCGCAACCGGAACTGCCAAAGCCAAGGCCATTCTGGGCGCGCTACGAGGTGGGCACGTGAACGTCCTGATCACCGACGACGTGACTGCGAAGAAGGTGCTGGCGCTGGCCTGAGTCCCACGTTTTCCTTCTTGACAGTCGCGCACCACACTCATGGAGGCAGATTCGACCGTGAATAGGAAGGCTAGTCTCAAGCAATCCGATCTAGGCAAGGACCAGGCACTGGAGCTCCTCCGACAGATGTGGGAGATCCGCATGTTCGAAGACAGGGTCTACGACCTACTGGGCCGCAACATCATCAAAGGCGCGTCCCACCTCTACGCGGGGGAAGAAGCCGTAGCCGTGGGGGCCATCTCGGCCCTGAGGGACGATGACCTGATCACGAGTACTCATCGCGGCCACGGACACTGCCACGCCCGAGGCGCCTCACTGACAACTTCGGACCAGGAGCGACAAGAGCACTACAACAAGATGATGGCCGAGTTGTGCGGTCGCGCCACAGGCTACTGCCTGGGCCGTGGCGGCTCCATGCACATCGCCGACGTGGAGAAGGGCAACCTGGGAGCCACCGGAATCGTGGGGGGCAACATCCCCGTCGCCACGGGCGCCGGAGTCGCTCAGCAACTGCTGGGCACGGATCGTGTGGTGCTCTGCTTCTTCGGCGACGGCGCATCCAACACCGGCAACTTCCACGAGTCTCTCAACCTGGCAGCACTCTGGAATCTACCGGTGGTATACATCGTCGAAAACAACCTCTACGGTATGTCCGTCCCCATTCAGAAGGCCGCCGCGAAGCCGGACATCGCCACCCGCGCCAGCGCCTACGGCATCCCCGGCCAGACAGTCGACGGCATGGACGTTCTGGCCGTACGCCAAGTCGTCGCGGAGGCAATCGATCGCGCCCGTCGTGGAGAAGGTCCCTCTCTCGTCGAATGCCGCACCTACCGCTGGTATGGCCACTCCCGATCGGATCCGCGCAAGTACCGCACTAGGGAAGAGGAAGAGAGCTGGAAGGCGCGCGATCCAATCACGACCTACGCCGCCCGGCTGGTTGAGGAAGGCGTGGCCGAGCAGGATGAGGTAGAAGCCGTGGAGACTGGGGCCGAGAAGGCCATCGACGAGGCCACGGAATTCGCGTTGAACTCCCCCACACCTCCGACCGACGAACTCGAGCGATACGTTTACGCCCCATTCAAATGGACCGACAGCGACGTGACCCACGAGCGGGAACTCCGCCAGCGTTGCCGCCAGGCTAGCCCGGGCACTCGCAAACTCCTGTATCGAGAAGCACTGCAAGAAGCCCTCCGTGAGGAGATGAATCGCGATCCCAGGGTGTTTGTGTTGGGCGAAGACGTGGGACTGTACGGTGGGGCCTACGGTGCCACACGTGGGCTATTCGACGAGTTCGGACCAGATCGAGTGCGCGACACTCCTATCTCGGAAGCAACCATCGGCGGGTCGGCCGTCGGCGCGGCGATGTCTGGCCTACGCCCTGTGGCTGAGATCATGTACGTAGATTTCACCCCGCTGGCGATGGACCAAATCGCCAATCAGGGAGCCAAGAATCGCTACATGTTCGGAGGCAAGACCACCGTCCCGATGGTCGTCCGGACCGAGGGAGGAGCCGGGCGCTGTATCGCAGCCCACCACTCCCAGTCACTGGAAGCGCTTTGGGTACACTTCCCCGGCATCTACGTGGTGATGCCCAGTACCCCCTACGACGCCAAAGGGTTGCTCAAGGCAGCCATCCGCGATGACAATCCCATCATGTTCATCGAGCACAAGATGCTCTACGGGATCGAAGGTGTCGTGCCTGACGAGGACTACATCATTCCGCTCGGGCTCGCCGACGTCAAGCGAGAGGGCTCCGACGTAACCGTGGTTACCTACTCCCGAATGGTGCACAGGGCACTGGAAGCTGCCGATCAACTGGCCGAAAGCGGGATCAGCGTAGAGGTCATCGACTTGCGCTCACTGAAGCCTCTCGACATGGACACCATAGCCCTATCGGTGAAGAAGACCGGCCACGTCGTGGGCGTCACCGAGGCTTGCCGAACGGGATCGTTCATCAGCGAGCTAGCGACTTGCATCCAGGAGCAGTTGTTCGACTGGCTGGATGCCCCGGTAGTCCGAGTCTGTGCCGCCGACGTTCCCATGCCCATGAGTGAACCGTTGGAGAACGAGGCCGTCCCGAACGTGGAAGACATCATTGCCGGTGTCCGCAAGTCGCTGCAGTAGCGGCCTCCGCCACCACACTTCACCAAAAGGAAACCAAGACCATGGCCACTGAAGTCATACTGCCCAAGCTGGGTCAGACTATGGAGCAAGGCACCATCGTGGAGTGGATCAAGAAGGAAGGCGATCCAGTCAAGCGCGGCGACCTCCTCTTCACCGTTGAGTCGGACAAGGCCACGCTAGAGGTAGAAGCCACGGCCCGAGGAGTGCTGCGCAAGATCCTGGTGCCAGCTGGCCAGCCGGTACCGGTCCTCACCCTCATCGCCGTCATCACCCGCGAGGCCGACGAAGATGTCTCGACATACACAGCATCAT
>Ga0180432_10006395_pt1 | contig 15273 bp, 8 predicted proteins | sample SS_ome_10_FD_132414 | JGI IMG/M metagenome (GOLD analysis project Ga0180432, IMG submission 132414) | Hypersaline lake sediment archaeal communities from the Salton Sea, California, USA - SS_1_MS_2 metaG | ecosystem: Environmental > Aquatic > Non-marine Saline and Alkaline > Hypersaline >... | reverse complement strand
TGCCCAAAAATTTGTGTAAGGGACGTCAAAATCGCGTAGATGACAAAACTATAACTTTTAGAGCGCGTCCCAAAAAAAAGTGTGATATACATGAATGATAGGGAAATGGTCGGTCAGCGCACTTTTTGGGGGGTCATGAAAGCTTTTTGTTTCACGACCGTACATTTTTAAAAACAGTCGGTCAGCGCACATGCTGGGACGACGCCGTCGTGATTTTTTTCGATATTTTATTCCGGGCCCGGATGAGAATTACTCAGTGACTATCTTGTCGCCAAAAAAAAGGTCGCCCCTCACGGCGTTCGACCCGCCGTCTGGTCCGAGGTAGATGTAGCGCGCGTTGGATCCCGCCGCGCCGTGCCGCACGACGTTCACCTCGCGAACGGGTCGCGTCACCACCTTCTCCTTGTTGGCCCCGTAGACGCTGCCTGATATGGTCGACGCGCTGCCCTGGATCGCCTTGGCGCGCACGTCCCCGCTCATGGTCTTGGCGTTGCCCTCGATGGTCCCCTCGCACGTGACGTCGCCCGACTGACTTTTCACATCCCCCTTGACGTCCCCGGTGATTGTAAGCGAGGCCGCGGTCGACGAGACGCGCTGCACCTCGCACTCCTTAAACTCGGCGCCCGTCGTCCGGCAGTTCTTGATCTCCAGCCGCCCGATCTTGCACCCTGCCACGGAAATCTGCAGGGGCGCCCGCGTGTCCGTCTGCACAGTCCCGCTGCCCGCCTCCTGCCTGACGCCGTTGATCCAGACCCCGTCCCCGGTGATCGTCATGGTGTTGATCGGCTCCTCCGGCAGCGGCAGCTCCACGCCGCCCACGATTATCGTCCCGCGTCCTGTCATTCCTACGTTGGCCATGCTTTCTTTCGTCTATTTCTTTGTTTATTTTTGTGCGCCTGAGATCTTTTTAGGCCGCGCGCGGCATGCTCCCTTCCTACTGAAGCGCCGGTGTATCGATGTGCGGTGTCAAGCCGTAGACGTATATCATTAGCGACTGGACCCTGGGGTCGGGGTGCTCCGGCGAGATGCGCCGTAAGACATCATCCGCCTGGCGAGCGCTGGGCACGCCCTTCAATCGGCACTTGGCGCCCGCGTCTAGCAAGAGCGTAGCTTGCGCGCAGGCCACTGCCGTCTGGGCGTGGTTACTTCGTTTGTCGCGGATCGTGCGCAGGCTGGTGGCCAGCATGGTCCACTTCTTCTCGTTCAGCGCGTTCAAGTCGACTTTCCCGCTGTCCAGAAGCTGCTTAAACAGATCCTGCGCACGCTTGGCGTGCTCCGGCTCCTCAGGGGCGAAACGGGCCTGCAGGTTCTCGTTGAGAAAGTAAGCGGTCGAGGTATGGTCATCGCCCGTCTCGATCAATCGTGCAATTGCGTCCTTGGACAGCAGCATGCATGTGCGTACCTCAATGGGCCTAGTGCGCTTCTGGAAAAGAATAGCTGCTCTCAACAGGCGCGCATACGTAGGGCACTCATCTTCCCCGAGCTCGCCCAAGTCGCACTCAGCGTGTTGCACCAACAACGTCGCCACCTTCTTCATGGCCTTTAGCAACGCACCGTCACAGCACGTGCTGTGCTGCATGTGGTGTGCGAGTGCGCGGAGCGTTTTGGCCGTTGGCTTGACCTTGGCGCGGCCCACCAGCCAGCGCACGAGCACGTTGTCGCGCTTGAAAATCGCGTGGCGCAAGAGCTTCTGCGCCATGGCTGGGCACCCCTGCAGCACCTCCTTGCGGGTTTCAAAGAGGTCGCGAATGTCCCCTTTCGAGCACTTCACGAGTATGGCCCAGCCGCTTGTATCAAGGAGTGGACGCCGCGCCTCGTCTTGCCACAACGCGTCGACAAACTGCCTGCGCCACTCCTGCCTCTTCGCGAATTTTTCCATTACGCGATCACTGTACGCCATGGTCTTGCTGTTTTTTTCTTTTCACACGCGTTTATTTTTGAGCTGGGCCGCGCGCGACATGGCCTCACCTCCGCCGCCGTTTGCGCTTGCGCTTGGCGGCCGCCTCGCGCTCTTCCAGGATCTCGCGGGCGGCGTCCTCGAACTTGTACACGATCGGAGTCTCGCGAGCGTAGAACGCGTCGTACTCCTCCGGGGTGAGCACGCGCGTGCTCACCCCGGGCATGACGGCGTAATACCACACGGCCGCCGCCTCCTCGTTGTCGTCGTCGTCGTTCGCGACTTCGCCGCTGCTGCTGGCCGCGGCATCGCTCTTTTGGGGCGATCCCAGCTGCGTGACGCCGAGGATCTGGTCGTCCGTGGGGGCAGACCGGACGTAGTACTGGAGCTCGTCCAGCAGCAGCTTGCGATGGCAGGCCGCCGCGAAGCCGCTCGCAAAATTGGGCGAGAGGCCGCGCCACGAGTCCTCGGGCCGCAACCGGAACTCGCCAAAGCCGCAGTCGTACAGGGTGAGCGCGCGGTCAAAGAGGCCGCGCGTCCCGGAGTCCGGGTCCAGCGCCTCGAGCACGCCCGGGGCCACGTAGAGCGTGGCGCTCGTCTCGTTCTTGGAGAGCACTTCGTGGTAGGAGAGCAGCCGGTTCGCGAACGAGGTCGAGTAGAGCGGGGCAGCGAAAACTCCGTGGATCGCGGCGGTGGCGTACGCGAGCGCGGCCATAGCCGGGAAGGAGAAGTCCCAGCAGACAGCGCGGCGCAGGTAGAGGCAGTTCTGGTAGCGCCAGGGCCCGTCCGGGGTTTCGCAGAAGGTGAGGTGCACCAGCAGGGCGAACGCGAGACGGTCGTCGAGGCGCTCGATGTTGCCCTTGCGCGGGTGGTCCAGCTGTGTGTAGGCGGCCAGCAGGGCGTGCTCCGCCTGTCGCTCGAGGTTTGCGTCTGGGTGCGGGTCGGCGTGGGCGGCCAGGTAGGGCGGGTGCGCGGCGGACAGCAGAAGCACGCGCAGCTGGCTCAGGTTGCGCCGGACCAGCGGGGTGAGCACTTGAACGGCGCGGACCAGGGTGAGCGCGCGGCGGGCGCGCGGGCTGGGGGAACCCTGCCTGAGTTCGCGCGCGAGCAGGTCATCAACGGCGGGCGCCTGCGGGGTGTAGGTCTGCTCTAGGGCGGTCTGGACCCACTCGAGTAGGTAGGGCGGGATGTCCCAGAGGGCGGGCCCCTCCTGGCTCTGGGTGCGCGCCATGTTGACCACTTTTTGCAGGACAGCATAGGGCGAGCAGTCGTATTGCTGCAGCAGACAGGCGGAGACGTGGGCGCGCGTGGCGCCCCGCTCCATCATCTTAGCGGCCACCTCGGGCAGGTCGGGGGTGGCCTGGCGCGCGTTCGGAATGAGGTCGGCGTAGAAGCGCGAGAGCTCGCCCGTCTTGATCTGCTTGGAGATTGAAAAGAGAAAGGGGACGACGTCGGACGGGTGCCGCAGCCCCGCGTCCGTCTCCCCGCTCTCCTGGTTCCTGCGGATGTGCGCGCCGTACAGTTCGTCAAAGGGGGTGGTGGTGATCCAGCCGTTGCGGAGCAGGTGGCCGATGCGCTGCGGGGGCGGCATGGCCGCGAGTTGCTCGGAGTCTGCCATGTCGCGCTTGTTGTCTGTGGCGGAGAACGCGAGAGTGGAAGAGTGGGTATCGGAAATTTATTTTTTGCGTGCGGGCGCTTAAGGCGCCGCGCCGAGGTTGGCGACAGTCGTGACGGGCTCGATCACGATGACGTCGGCGCCTGTCCCGAGCGCCTGCTGGAACTGGGGCGTCTTGAGCATGCGCTCGTGCGCGCTGCTCAGTGGGTGGAAGTTGGCGTGCCGCGCGACGGTATCCTCGTCGATGACGTAGGCCGGGGTACGGATCTCGTTGGGGTGCGCGTGGACGGACGCCTCGTGCGCCGACGGTGTGTACATGGGGCTGAGCGAGTCTTGGACGCGCTCCAGCATGGCCCTGTTTCCGAGGATGGTCTGCTGCATGCGGGCCGCCTCGTCCTGGGTGAGGGGGCGCGTAGTGGCGGGGTAGGCGTTGTAGACGCTGTTGTGGCGCGGGGTGTTGTCGATCTGCGAGCGGGGGTGCGTGCTGGCGCTCGACTTGTGCGCGACGAGCAGCAGCGGCTGGTGGTAGTCCCCCACCAGCACGTTGCCCGCCCCGCGCACGTCGGTGGCGGCGTTGTGGTAGAGCGCCACGCCCACCCGGTCCACGGGACGCATCTCGTTCAGCGACATGGAGGGGCCCGTGGGCGAGGCCATCTTCGGGTACATGTCGTACGGCCCGATCTCCGCCTTGGTGTCGTCTGTGGTCACAAAGACGGCGTGGTCCGCCCCCACGGCGTCCCGGATCACCTGCCCCATCTCGTGCAGCACGCGCTGGTGGTTCCGGGTGGCGTAGTCCTGCGCGTCCCGGACGAGCGGGGAGTCGATCACGTCGCCCACCGTCTTGCTCTCGCTGCCCAGTGTGCGAATCGCCGCGTCGATGTGCTGCGGCAACGCCGTCTTCAGGTACAGCATGTACCCAGGGCGAGTGTAGCTGCTCCCGTCTGCGTGCTTCGCACGCACGTCTGCCGTCCCGATCCTGAATTCCGAGCCCGGGGGAAACCGCGTGGGCCAGTTCTGTCGAATCTGCCCCGTTTTGGCGTCCGTCTCGCTCTGCTGCTGGGCGGCGTTGAATTCCAGTTCGTGCATGCGCCGTTTCAGCGCCGGCGTTAGCTGCCGGCGGATCATGTCTGTGGAGAGCCTGCTGTCGTAGGGGATGTGGTTCAGCGAGGCGCGCCCCATCATGTTGGCGGGCATCAGCGCCTCGTTCATTTTTGCGCCGCGCGAAACGACTGCCGCGTGGGCGCCCACGTGCTCGGGGCTGTGTGCGATGGGGAGCGCGACCGCCTGGATCGGGCCGAGCCGGTCCGACACGTGCCGGTCGTACGTTTCCTGCATCTTCTGCATCTGGTCGTCCGTGGCGAACTCCAGCGAATCCGGGCTTTCCCCGGCGAACCTCAGCGCGCGCCCGACCAGCTGCTCTTCCTGTCTGCGCAGGCTGCCATTGTACTGCGCGCTTTCCGCTGCCATCATGTGTACGGTTCCGCAGTGTTCTGTTTATTTCTTGCGCGCGCGCATCCTGGTCATATTTTTAGGAGCAAACATGTAGACAAGGTGAGGGGGCGATCCCCAGTCGCGCTGGCGCGCACCGGTAGGTCTCGCATGCCAGGCCCGGCGATGCCGAGGTAGTCGTACTCCAGGTAGTCGATCGGCGCGCATTCGCCGCGTTCCGGGCCAGAAATCCGCGTGGTCTTGGCGTCCAGGTACGCCAGCACGGTCAGCAGCGGGTTCAACGCGTCGGCGTCCCCTGTCATCCTGAGGTCGCCCTCCCGCCTGTCCCTGCCCCCCGCCGACATCCAGTCCACGAGGCCCCAGTACGAGGCGGGGTTCGTGTAGTACCCGAGCCCCGTCCCGCACTCGTACAGCCTACCCGCCTGCGCCGGCTTGGCGGGCTTCTTGCGCCGCGGGAACTTGAAGGTGCGCGCGGGCACGTTCGAGGCGCGCGTGCCCGACGCGTACGCCCGGCCCGTCACCGCCGCGCGCCGCCTGCCGCGCGCCTTCCACGTGCCGTATCCCTGCGCCCGCTCCACGCCGACGTTCAGGTTGTGGTGCCGCTCGCGCGACTCGGTCTCCCAGGCGGGCGGCGCCACTTCGTCCGCGGGGGCGTACGCCACCCGCCTGCGCAGGCCCCAGGTCTCGCGGAAGCGGTCCACAGGCAGCACGCGGAACCCGAGCCGCCCAAAGTCGAGCTGCACGTCGTAGGGGATCTGCCGGCGCACGGTCTCCACCAGCCGCGCCCGGTCGCAGGCCCGCACCAGCACCACGTAGGCGCCGTGGCAGAAGAACGCCACCCGCTGGCGCGAGGGCGCGCCCAGCCCGTTGTGCACGTAGTAGGCCCGGTACTGCCGTCCGGCGTACTTGCGCACGCTCGGCGCGACGGGGCGGATGCGCTCGTCCAGCGTGTCGTGCATGGTCCCCGCCCGCCGCTTCCGCCCGCGCGGCGGCGCCCGCCTGTGCTGCTCGACGCCCCCCGCCGCGTTTCCAAAGGCCGCCACGGAGTCCAGCCCGCCCTCTTCGTCGTCGTCGTAGTGCAGCACGCAGCTGACGCCCCCCGTCACGTCGCGCTCGGCCCGCTCTGTCGCGCGCCCCCGCCCCCCGCTTTCCTTCCGAGAGCTGCCCCCTGCATGCGCACGGTCCAGCGGAACGGACCAGGTCCCGGCCGAGCACGCCACGGAGTCGCTCCGGATGTGCGTGGTGCGCCGTCCGTTCTTCTCCTGCTGGAAGCGGCCCAGCTGCTCCACGGCGGAGGCGTCCTCCCCGGCGTCGTGCGTGAGCTCCTCGGGCAGCACGTGCGACACGGCCTTGTACAGCATGTACATCTCGCAGGCGTCCAGTCTGACCAGGTATTCCTGCTGCGTCTCCTCCTCGACCGTCACGGAGTAGCTCGGCGAGAAGCGCGACTCCGGGTAGCGGACGCTGGCGACGCTCGCGCTGAGCACTCGCAGGTGGATGTCGTCCGGCAGCAGGCGGTACATCTGCACCGTGATGGCGTGCACCCAGGGGAGCGCGACGGCGTTGTGCGCGTCGACCCCCGCCAGATCGGCCTCGGTGGGCAGGGAGGGGCGCTGCGGGAGAGCTCGCGGCAGGCCGTTCAAGGGTGGCAGATAGGCGTCCAGACGCGCCGGCCCGCTCGTGTAGGTGACTCCCTCGAGGTCGAACGGCCGGTCGCGCGCGTCAAAGGGGCGCGTCTGCGAGGCGGCAGGCTCTCCCACGCGGAAGGCGGCCCGCTGGGCGGGCGGCAGGCAGACGGCGAGGTCCGGGTCCAGGCGCATGCGGTAGGCCAGGAACAGCATGCGGCGGTAGTAGGCCGACTGAAAGTTTTCGGTACAGTCGACGGAAACGTCCTTGCGCGCCAGGCGCTTGCTGGGCTCCGTGGTCTGCACCTTGTGGATTGCCTGGCGCTCCTGCGAGGCGCGCAGGATCTCCTCGGTGCGCTCGCCCGCCTGGAGCATGCGCAGCGCCTCCTGCTCAGCGTGGTCCGAGTCGATCTGCGTGTGCGTGCACGTCGCAAAGGCGTGCGGATGAGCGGCGTCCGCCGGGCTGATCCTGGCGAGTGCGGCGTAGAACTCGCGCACGTCGTCGCTCGACACGGCCCGGCGGTAGCTGCCTCCCTTGGCGTCCGCCACAGCGCGCTCGGCGAGGAAAGCGCGTACCCAGGAGGTGGAGCGGAACTGCTGCCAGTCGAGCAGCTCGTGGTCGCACGCCTCGGGCTCGACGACGAGGTCGATGTTGATGAGAGGCAGGTCGGCCGGGTCCGGCTCGTTGGCCAGCGATGTAGCGAGCAGGATGGCTAGCTTGTGGTGGATGAACCTCATGTCGACGGCCGCGCGGTACAGGCGGAGGGCGAAGATCGGGGGGTTGGAGGCGCGGCAGCCGCCGCGTCCGTCCAGGGCGTAGGTGACGCGCATGCGCGCGTGGTTAGTCTTTTCGTGCAGCTTGCAGAGCGCGTCAAGCTTGATGAACACCGGGTTGGTCTTGCTGACGAGCGCCTCGACGGGGTGGGCAAAGTGGTCCAGCAGCCAGTAGTGCTGCCGCATGAACTCGGTGTTGGCGGAGTAGGCGATCTGGTTCTGCACCCACTGCTGCATGAGCACGTAGGCGTCGCGGTGCATGTAGGCCGCCGCGCTGAACGTGAGGAAGCGGCCGAGGTTGGCGAGCAGTCCGCGCTCGCGGATCGCGTCCAGGACGGGCGTGCCGTCTCCCGCCGCGAAGAGGGCGATGAACTTGTGGGTGTTGGTGTAGTGGTTGAGTTTCTCGGTGGAGTCGGCGGGCGTGCACAGGTAGCGGTCGGGGCTTACGCCGGCCGGCAGGTAAGGGTCGACGCGGTTGCACCAGTGCGCGAGCACGCGCGCGAAGCAGTACATGTGAGCCGCATCATAAAAACCGTTGGCGGGGCCCTCCCAGGCGTAGTGCTCGAAGTTGTGCCGGCGCGGGCGCACCGCAAACAGGCGCAAAAGCAGGGGGTGGAGCGGGTAGGGCTTGTCGCGGGCCTCGTCGCTCAGCAGGTGGTCCGCGAAGCAGAGGAGCGAGGCGTAATGCAAATAAGCGGGGTCGTCGCACTCGAGCTCGACGCGCGCGCCCTCCAAGTGACGCACACGAAAGTGCGCGGGGCGCTTTCCAAGTACGCTCGCGAACATATCCAGCAGTTTTGTCTCCGCGAATACCGCCTGCTCGCGCGCGTCGCCCGGGACAACGAAGACGCGCTTGTGCAGCGTGTTGCAGCGCGGGGCGCAAATCGAACCCGTTACTTCGCACTGCTTCTGGGCGCCTCGCTGGCGGAGTAGCGCGCAGTGGTCGTGCTTGATGTCCGGCAGCTGGGCGAGCATCGGGAGGAAGCGGTCCGCGCTGGTGTCGCCCGGGAGGAGCGAGTTGTTGGGCGGGATGCTTTGTTTCAACACCGGGAGATCCTCGCGGCGCAGGCTGCGGTAGTAGTGGCGCGGGAACAGGCTGTGCAGGTAGACGGTCGGGGCGCACTGCTCCTTGCTGACGTAATGGTGGGCGAGGGGCTCGATCGAGTCGGCGGAACGCGTGTTGATGACGACGCGTACCATGTGGTTGTAGCGCGGATTGAGCGCAAAGCTGGTCTGCGCAGAATCGCGAGGGACGCGCAAGTGGTCTCTGGTTAGTAAGTGCGTGTCGTCCCCCGATACGCTTTCCGTGGCGGGGGGCGCGACCCAGGGCGCGTCCTCCGGGAGGAGCCCCCAGGCGATGAGCTGGGCGCGATAGTGCTGGCCGCGCGCGATGAGCGCGGCCAGCTGAGGCTTGGTGTCTTCGTCCGCCCAGGGGGCGAAGCGCGACTGCGCGTAGTGGCGCTGCATCTCCAAGGTGTGGTAGTAGGCGAGCTGGACGAGGAACCTCTCTTCGTCCGGCACGGCGGGCAGCGGCTGTTTTTCGGTTTCCCACGCGCGCAGTTCCACGGGCCCGAATCTCCGCGCACCACGTACCGGTTTTAGCACAGGCTGCACGGGGCAGGCGTAGGCGAACACGTCCTTGCGCGAAGGCACCTGCAGGGTGTGCACGAGTTCGCTGAGCGAGGGCACGGCAAAGTGGGCACCCAACACAAACTCCCCTCTGCGGCGCAGCTCCGCCTCAGCGCGCGAAGCGGGGTCGGTCGCGATGCTGAAGGTGTCGCAGTAGCCCGCGGCGGTTATCCGCCTGCGTGCTGCGCGACCTCTGGCCTGCGTGCTGGTGCCCGGCCCGTTTGCGGAGCCCCGCATGGACACGCCGGCGGGCGGGAAGGGCAGGTGGCGGTTGACGATGCGCGCCTTGAGCTGGAACATGGCCCAGGAGAGCGGGTCCGAGATGGCGTGGCGGTAGCGCTGGGCGGGGTCGACGAAACCGTCAAAAGTGTCGGGCGCCTCGTGTTGGTACATGAACGCCTCGCGCGTGAAGTCGCTGGCGAACGAGATGTGCCCTTCGCTGTCGAGCGGGCACGCGCAGTAGTGCGCGAGGACGGTGTACAGTGTGTACACCCGGTCTGCGTGATCGTCCGCGCCCAGCCGGACGGGGTCGGTGGTCTCGGGCGCCTCCTGCGTGCGCACGCCGACGCGGTTGTTGTGCGCGAGCCACACCCTGCGCACGCGCTCGAACATGAGGCGGCGCTCTTCGTCTGTGCGTGCGTAGCGGCTCAGGTAGTGCAGCTGGTAGAAGCTGAACGTCACGATCTCCCGCTCGGGGAGCCGCATCACGCGCTCGAACGGGTCCTGCGAACATTCGAGATCGCGCACCACGCTGAAAAAGTCCGAGCGAAACGGCGGGGCCTCCATGCTCGGGGTTCTCGCCTGGCACAAAAAACAAACTCGCAAAAAAAAACGGAATTTTTTTTTCGATCAGGGCCGGTTTTTTGAGCAAAAAAAGGACGGACGATGCATGCTCTCGGGCGCGAACTTTGTGCGGAACTCGAGCTGCTTTCCGGACGCGTGGCGCGGTACAGCGCGCGCACCGGCCTGTTGATATTCGTGCGCGGGAGGTGGGTGAGCGGGAGCGGAGTGACGCGGGAGGAGCGCGGGCCGCTGCGCGAAGTGCCCGTCAGGCGGCGCCGACGCGAGCGGCGGCGAGGCGAGAAGATGCGGGCCCCGGCCGGCCGGCTGGGCGGCTCGCTGCTGCACCAGCAGGTGATGCACGAGCTGCGCTGCCTGCAGTGGTTCAGAGGAGCGGGTGTGACGCCCAACTGCAAGTGCGCGGCGCACTCGCCCTTCCCGGACGGCTACGTGCTGCCGGCGCTGCCGGGCGGGCCCGGGGCGTCGTGCGCGCGGGAGCTGCGTCGCCTGCTGGGGGAGCGCGGGCTTTTCTACGTGACAGGCGAGGTCGGGGTGGTGGTGGACCCCGACGCGCGCAAGGGGACGTTCGTGGACGGGGTGGCGGCGGCCCTGGAAAACCCGCGCGAGCTGTGGGCGCTCGAGCTGAAGACCGGGCACCGGCACGTGGCCGGGCTGACGCTCGCCCGGCACAAGGCGCAGACGCGGGCGGGGATGAAGGGCCTCGCGCGGCTGGCGGCGCGTCTGCGCGAAAAAACGACGGTGGCTGGGGGCTTGTTGATTTATTTGGACGGCGTCCGAGAGTGCGTGCGCGTGGAGGAGATAAGATGGGAGAGCGGGAGGAAAAAATAAAGACGCGTGCGTTTAGAAGTTCAGACGGAACACCAGGCCCTCGCGCTTGTTGCCGCCAAAGCTGTAGATGTAGCGGGTGGTCACGAACCAGACGAGGCCGGCCATGATCGCGCTCGTGATGGGGGCCACGAGGAAGACCCAGATGGAGCCGCCGAATCCGGTGAGGAAGAGCGAGATCATGACGTAGGTCCAGAGGCCGAGGGCGCCGCCGGTGGTGTACAGGGTGAGCGCCTTGGCCACGGCGTGGAACAGGGTGACCATGACGGGCACGACCACCTGGAAGGAGTGGAACTGCTTGATCAGGGTGCGGGGCACGACCAGGCTCGCGATCCAGCCCATGGCGATGATGAAGCCGCCTGTGTTCTCGAAGAGCCAGGCGTGGGCGTCCGAGTAGCCGAGGGACTGGAACTGGAGCGTGGCGAAGGCGGCGTCCTTGTGTTCCCAGACGGCGAGGGTGATGGCGCCGGCGATGGCGAAGCCGGCGGCCTGGCCGAGCAGGGTGGAGAGCAGGACGCTGAAGCGGGGCTTGCGGGCGGTCAGCATGCCGTCGTCCGAGAAGAACCAGAGCATGGCGGCCACGAGGCCCTCGACGTGGGCCGTCACCCAGAGCAGGTGCGAGAGGAAGACGCTCGAGAAGATGGCGCCCACGTAGGCCCAGTAGTGGGTGGAGAGCAGGTCGCGCGCGAACTGGTACGAGACCAGCGTGTTGAGGGCCGAGTTGAGGCCGGAGTTGGGGCCGTCCGAGACGCTGACGGAGCCGGGGGACATCAGGGACGAGAAGCCCGCGACGCTCCACACGAAGACCATGAAGAAGAAGAAGGAGCCGATCACCTCCTTGCCGAAGAAGACCGAGTTGTCCTTGAGCTGCGAGCGGTTCAGCACGCGGCCCGCCGCGTAGGACCAGCCCGTGGGGTTGAAGCCCCACACCATGGTGCCGAACTCGAGGCGCAGCTGGCGCAGCTTCTTGCGGTCGCACTCGCTCAGCTTCTTGCCGTCGCACTGCTTGAGCATCAGCTCGCGGAACTCGGCATACTCCTCCTCCCCGGGGATGTTGGCCTTGCAGCAGGCGATCTTGTCCATGGGCTCGCAGGGGCCGCGGACGCACTCCACGGTTCTGTACTTGCGGCCGCACTCGCCCTTCACGTCCACCACGCTCTGGTAGGCCTCGTCCATCCCGCCGTTTCCTTTCTTGGGGGGAGGCGTCGGCGCGGCGCCTCGCGCTGGCCCCAGCACGGGGGCTTTCTCGTCTCCGAAGAGTTCGGCGTCAAAAGGTCCGCCGTTGTCTGCCATTTCGATGTTTCTTGCTTACAACCGAGTCGAAATTCAGTGCTGAAAATAGTTGGGAGCCGCGCCTGCCCCAGTTTCGTGTTTCCTTTTACCCCGCCTCCCCCTCACCACCCGTCCGCCCATGCACAACACCGGAGCGGGTCTGCGGGGCGGCCCGCCGAAAAGCAATTTTCGGCGTGCGCCCGCGCCACCCCGGCTCGATTTTCAACAACTGAACGCGACATGTCAGGCAAGGAGAAGCGAGGAAAAGCTCAAAAGCTCAAGGAGCGCATCGGCCAGAACAAGAACCTCCAGCAGGCCATGCTGGCGGCGGGCTGCGTCACCCTCTGCCGCGAAACCTCGTGGGCCGCCCGCCCGTGGCTACGGGCGTCGGCCGCCTCGATCCGCCGCTTCTACATCCAAGACCCCGCGTTCAAGAGCGAGTACGCGCTCGCCCCCGGCACGGCGCGCGCCCTGCAGTACGCCTGCGCCTTTTCGTGCCTCTTCATGACGCTGGTGTGGACCGCCCCGCACAAGTTCGAGGCGGCGTTCCCGGCGTGGCTGATCGGGCTGCTCGGGGTCGCGACGAGCCTGCTGGCGCACTACGTGTTCGTGGACTTCAACCTGCTCCAGATGTCGGCGCTCACGCTCGCTTCGTGCCACACCCTCACGCCCCACCTCGACAAGGACAAGAAGGAGCGACGCGAGAAGCTCGCCCGCATCCGCGAGTCGTTCTTCCCGCGCGCCGTCTCGCGCCCCGTCTACCTGCTGATCTCGGCCGGCCTCGCCCTCTTCATCCCGTACATGTTCCCGCTGGTGGGCTACCTGTCGCTGCTGACCGGGGGCGCGTGGCCCACTGCCCTGCAGGCGACGGCAATCGCCTTCGACTGCGCGCTGCTGCTCGCGCTGGTGTGGGTGTTCGGCGTGCCCGTGGCGCGCTTCACGAACGAGGACCCCGAGTCGCCCGCGCTGTGGGCCTTCATCCGGCGGAGCGCGCACGCGCTGGACTCGCTGGGCGCAGCGGTGTCGCCGGACGGGAAGGAGGAGAAAACGGAGTGAATAAAAACACGAAAACAATTCTGCCACTGCGCGTCAAAACCCCCCCGAGCTGCCGCAAATACAAGACGATGTCGGAGAAGAAGAAGAGCGCCTCGCGCGGCAAGAAGAAGAAGCAAGGGCGCGATGTGGTTCCCCCCTTCACCTCGCACGCCGTCGATAAGCAGGTGCCGTGGATGGCGATCGCGAAGGACAGCGCGCAGCTGCCCAGGCTGCACGCGGAGGACGACGAGACGGCGGGCTTCCTGCCGCCGCGCGACCGGCCCGACTGGGACAAGAACTCGGGCTTCATCCGGCGCAACACGGACGTGGAGGTGAACCAATCCGTAGTACGGCGCGTCAAGGAGCTGTACGAGAGCAACCCCGTGATCGCCAACGCGGTGGACATCTTCCTGCGCGAGATATGGCGCGGCGGCATCAGCATCACGGTGCACTTTGGGGCCAAGGAGAAGATGGTGTTTTCGGCGCAGGACAAGCTCACCAAGCAGTACTTCTCGGAGCGGCTGAACCCGGAGATGAAGGCCGCGCTGCGCGACTGCGTGCTGTACGGCTTCGCGTGCGTGCGCGTCAACCCGCCCAAGATGGTGGAGGTGGAGGTGGAGGAGGAGGAAGAAGAAGAGGACATCGACGCGTACGTGGATGAAGAGGCGCTGCGCGCGGCCCTGCCCGACTCGCGCGACAAATTACTAGAACTGCTGGACCGGGAGATACGCACCGGGGCGGCGTCCGCGAGCGACACGCTGCAGGAGAAGATGGACACCGAGGGCTCCGTCCTGCGCGACGGGAAGCAGGACTTGCACATCGGACACCCCATCCGCCGGCTGGAGGGCTCGAGCCAGCTGGCGTACGACGACCCCGACCCGCAGGCGGCGCGCAACCTGCGGGCGCGCGAGGCGCGCTACCGGGAGGAGGAGCCGCCGACGGTCGAGGCGCTCAAGACGCAGCTGCTGGCCCTGCGCCAGTCCAACCGGGCGGTCGAGCAGATGGCGCGCGGGGAGGGCGGGGGCGCGCGGCCCGAGCGCGACGCGCGCAAAACGACCGCGCTCGGGGACGACGACATCGACTCGTACCCCTCCTTCACCGTGCTGGACATGGCGCGCGTGACGCAGTACATCCGGCTGAACGAGGAGGACCGGCGCGAGTACTACGTGACGTACAACGGGCACCACCTGAACCGCTCGCGCCAGCCCGTGCCGCAGGGCATGGTGCTCGTGCTGACGGCGCCCACGCTGGACGGCCTGATCCAGAGCCCCGTCACGAAGGCGATCCCGCTCGTGCGGCAGCTGAACGCCGTGTGGCAGAACTTCGACCTGGCCACCTACCGCATGGCGCGCCCCCTGTACATCGCCACGGTGGAGACCGACAAGAGCGACGCGCACACAGCGAGCCGCACGATGACGTACGGGGACGCCGCGCAGGACGGCACCTCGGAGGCCATGGAGAAGTTCACGCAGACCGTGGAGATCAGGCGGCAGCGCATGCAGGAGACGCACGAGATCGTGATCGACGACGAGTACGAGAACCGTTTGCAGCGCAAGGAGGCGCAGCGCAAGCGCCAGGCCGAGGGCCGCGCGCAGAGCAACGTGCTGTACGGGGACGGGGGCGCGAGCGGGGGCCTGCGCGACCCGCTGGCCTCGCACCCGCTGCTGCGCGAGGTGGGCGCGGAGGACCCGCTCGACCTGCGCGACCGGCCCTGGGTGCGCAAGGCCGTGTTCCCCGCCAACTCGCGCATGCTGCCCAACCCCGTGCCGGCCATCCCGCCCGGCATGCTGGACGTGTCGCGCTACCTGTGCGAGCAGATCTTCATCGCGATGGGCCTGCCGGGCGAGATGTACCAGGGCAACCAGGGCAAGTTCGCCACCAACGCCGCCCTCAACCAGATGATCCAGGGCTCGCGCATCCAGGAGTTCCAGAACGCCATGTCCACCCTCTTCCAGACGCTGCTCACGCGCGTGTTCGACCCGCTCGTGGACGAGCGCATCTATTCCATCGCCACCCAGAAGAACCGCCAGGACAACCCGCGCTACCTGCGCCGCTACAAGGACATGGCCAACATCCTCGTGGAGTTCCACTTCAACGTGCACCTGTCGGACGACCAGCTCGTGCTCTACGTCGAGCAGGGCTGGCTGGACGAGAAGGCCGCCCAGACCTTCGCGCTGCGCCAGGCCTCCATCGACCCCAAGTTCGGCGCCTCGGACCCCGCCGCGGCGCGCCGCAAGCGCATGCGCGAGGTCGCCCAGGACGAGGACAAGCCGCGCACCGACATGGAGCGCGCCCGCCTGCAGTCCGCCGAGAAGATCGCCGCCGAGAACCGCCGCTCCGCCGAGCGCACG
>Ga0180432_10006394_pt1 | contig 15273 bp, 12 predicted proteins | sample SS_ome_10_FD_132414 | JGI IMG/M metagenome (GOLD analysis project Ga0180432, IMG submission 132414) | Hypersaline lake sediment archaeal communities from the Salton Sea, California, USA - SS_1_MS_2 metaG | ecosystem: Environmental > Aquatic > Non-marine Saline and Alkaline > Hypersaline >... | reverse complement strand
TTTTAAGCTATGAAATGTTTTAAAAACAGAATTGAGTCATGCACATTGCGTATCGAGTTTGAATACTATACTATTGGAATAAGCACTAATAAAAAGTTTTTAGATTAAATCCAACCAAACTGAGTATTGAGTACAAAACAGTATAGAGTACAAATACAGTAATAAGTAATAAGTTCAATATCAGTCGATAGTTGTTGGTCGTTAATATTTAGTTTAAAAAATACAATCAATACAGTTTGGATATAAAAAGTTAATTGATAATTTGTACAACAGAATGTTTATCGATAGAATATGAAAGTATTATTTTGTGATTTCATAATTGAAAATGAAAATTGATTGTGAGGATATACATTTGAATATATTAGTTATCGGCAGTGGTGGTCGAGAGCATACCATTGTCTGGAAATTGGCACAAAGTCCCAAGGTGGATAAACTATATTGCGCTCCGGGCAATGCCGGTATTGCCTTGCAGGCAGAATGCCTGGATATAAGTGCTGATGATATCAATGGTTTACTTGAAATTACCAGAGATAAAAAAATTGACTTAACAATTGTTGGTCCAGAACTTCCTCTTTCGTTGGGTATTGTTAATCTTTTTGAAAAAAATAATTGCCCCATTTTTGGACCAACCAGGGAAGCAGCAGAAATAGAATCAAGCAAAGTTTTTAGTAAATATCTCATGGACAAATATGACGTTCCTACTGCCAGATATCGGGTATTTGAAAATGATTCTGCAGCACTTTCCTATTTACATGACCAAACTTTTCCTTTGGTTTTGAAAGCGGACGGATTGGCTGGCGGTAAGGGTGTCCTTATTGTCCATGGTCTGTCCCAGGCGGAAGAAGCAATATTCCAGATCATGAAGGGAAAAAAGTTTGGTGAAGCCGGTAAACGGGTGATCATTGAAGAATTTCTTACCGGTGAGGAAGTCTCCATGCTGATCTTTACTGATGGCAAGCATTTACTGCCTATGGTATCGTCTCAGGATCACAAAAAGATTAAAGACGGTGACCGAGGACCGAATACGGGAGGGATGGGAGCTTATTCGCCGGTTTCCTTTTTCAGTGAGGAAAAACAAAAATGGTCTTTAAAGAATATTTTTCAACCGGTCCTTAAGGGCATGGAAATAGAAGGAAGAAGATTCAAGGGAATACTCTATGCGGGTTTAATATTGACTAATGAAGGCCCTAAGGTATTGGAGTTTAATGCAAGGTTCGGTGATCCGGAAACACAGGTAATCCTCCCTGGGTTAAAAACAGACTTAGTTGAAATAATCCAGGCAGTTCTGGGCGGATACCTGAATCAGATAGATATTACCTGGACGAATCAGGCTTCAGTCTGTGTGGTTATGGCTTCAGAAGGGTATCCTGGTAAATATGAAAAAGGAAAGATTATTTATGGGCTGGATCCATTAGAAGGTAGACAAGATATGATGGTATTTCATGCTGGCACAGAGCAAAAAAATGATAAAACCATTACTGCCGGAGGCAGGGTACTTGGAGTCACTGCCTGGGCAGATAAATTACCTGAGGCTATTGAAAAGGCATATAAAGCTGTTAATAAAATACATTTTGAAAATCAGTATTACCGAAAGGATATCGGCAAGAAAGGATTATAATCTTCACTGTAGAATGTTATATAGAATTTTTTATAGAGGAAAGGATATTATAAGTGCAGAAAACAAAAAGAGCATTAATCAGCGTTTCTGATAAATCGGGTATTGTCAAACTGGCCAGAGGATTGACTAAAGCGGGTTATGAGATTGTTTCTACAGGTGGTACTGCCAAGTTTTTAAAAAATTCTGGAGTAAAAGTGACCTTAATATCTGAAATAACTGGATTTCCGGAAATTTTAGACGGGAGAGTAAAAACGTTGCACCCTCTTATTTTCGGGGGGTTATTAGCCCGGAGTAATAATTCTGAACATCAGGCACAATTAATTGAACAACAAATTCTCCCCATTCAGATAGTCGTGGTCAATCTTTATCCATTTGAGAAAACAGTATTAAAAGAGGGTGTTTCGCTGGATGTAGCCATTGAGAATATTGATATTGGAGGTCCCTCACTTCTTAGAGCTGCAGCCAAAAATTATCAGGATGTTACTGTTATAAGTGACCCTATTGATTATCAGTTAGTTTTGGAAGAATTAGAAGGTCCGGAAAGAACTACATCCCTTGAAACCAGAAAAAAATTGGCAGTAAAAGTATTTCAGCACACTTGTTACTATGATAGTCTAATTTTCCATTATCTGACCAGAAAAATGATTCCTAATGAAGATATTTTTGCAGATTATCTGATTATCGGTACCGAAAAGGCCGTTACCTTAAGGTATGGAGAAAATCCGCACCAAAAAGCTACTTTTTATCGTGAAAAGATGATAGAAGAAGCAAATCTTGGTAATGCACAGCTATTGGGTGGGAAAGAACTTTCTTATAATAATTTGGTTGATCTGGAATCTGCAATGGCGATTGTTAAAGATTTTGATGAACCCACTGTAACCTTTATTAAACATACCAATCCCTGTGGACTAGCCACTTCTGAGACTATAGAATCAGCATATCAAAAAGCTTACCAGGGTGACCCTTTGTCTGCCTATGGCAGCATTGTCGGTATAAATCGTCGAGTAGAAGAAAAATTAGCCAGGCTAATCCATGAAACTCCCTTTGTAGAGGCAATTGTGGCACCTTTCTATAGCCGGGATGCATTAGATATTTTAAGAGAAAAAAAGAATCGTAGATTAGTACAGGTAGGTGATTTACGTATTCAGGATCGATATATCAAGGATATTAGAAGAGTATCAGGTGGTTTTTTATTACAGGACCGTGATTTAAAAAATATCTCAAAAGAGAATCTGACAGTTGTTACCAATAGAAAGCCAACCGGTGAAGACATTGAAGAATTATTATTTGCCTGGAAAATGGTTAAACATGTTAAGTCGAACGCCATTGTCTTATCACGAAATAAGCAATTGGTTGGAGTTGGTGCCGGACAAATGAGCAGGGTGGATTCTGTTCAAATTGCGGTAAGGAAAGCAGGAGAACGTTCCAGGGCGACTTATCTTGCCTCTGATGCCTTCTTTCCGTTTTCTGATGGTGTGGAAGAGGCAGCCAGGGCAGGAGTCAAAGCCATTATTCAACCGGGTGGTTCAATGAGAGATAAAGAAGTGATAGAAGCTGCCAATCGTCTGGATATAATTATGGTTTTTACTGGCTATCGTTGCTTTAGACATTAAAAATCTTTTATCATAATTTAAAAAACGTCTTGACAATATAAGGTCAAAGTGGTATTTTACTAACTAATTAATCCTTAAATCTTTTCTGAAAAGATGAAAAGAATAGAGTAATTTTATGAAAGAATTCAGAAGAGTAGGTTGAAGTTCTTTTTCAGAGAGCTGAAAATAGGTGAAAAATCAGCAAAGTATTAACCAAAATCCATCTGAATAAAGTTTGGGAGAAAAGTAGTACCGGTTATCTCAAACCGCTACAGGCGTTAATGAAAAGAAGGGCTCAAATTCATTGCTTTATTATCTATAGCAGTACCTTTGACAGAAAGTAGATATAAGCTGAATTGGGGTGGCACCACGAAGAATTTTATTCGTCCCCAGTAGTTAGTTAATAACTGCTGGGGATTTTTATTATCTAGAAAATATAACAAGGATGGTGAAAGGAATGCGTAAAAAATTATTTATTCCCGGTCCGATAGAGGTAAAAAATGATGTGCTTAAAAAAATGGCAACACCCTTGATCGGTCACCGGAGCAAGGAAGCCTCTGATTTACAGAGAGCGATCAATCAAAAGTTACAGGAATTGATGTATACCCGTAATGAGATACTTCTTTCCACTTCTTCAGGAAGTGGACTAATGGAAGGTGCTGTTCGTTCCTGCACCTGTAAGAGGGCAGCTATCTTTACCTGCGGAGCGTTTGGTGAACGGTGGTATGAGATGGCTATAGCTAACCAGGTAAATGCAGATCGTTTTGAGGTAGAATATGGACAGGCTGTCAGGGGTGAGACAGTTGAAAAGGTATTAAAGAATGGAAGATATGATTTGATCACTATTACTCATAATGAGACATCTACCGGTGTAATGAATCCTGTTGAAGAAATTGCCGAAGTGGTCAGGCAATATCCGGATCTTGTTTTCTGTGTAGATGCAGTCAGTTCATTAGGCGGTGTCAAAATTCCGGTAGATGAATTAGGTATTGATATATGCATTACCTCCAGTCAAAAATGTATTGGTTTACCTCCCGGCTTTTCTTTCTGTTCCATCTCAGAAAAGGCGCTTCGGGCTGCCAGAAAAGTAAAGTACCGGGGTGTATATTTTGACTTATTAAAACTCTATGAATATATGAAGAAAAATGACTACCAATATCCTTTTACGCCTTCACTTTCTCACATGTTTGCCCTTGATTACCAATTAGAATCAATCCTGAAGGAGGGGTTGGAAAATCGTTTTCTACGGCATCAGAGTATGGCTGATCGAGTTAGAGGATGGGCTAAGGATCATTTTGCGTTATTTGCCCAGGAAGAATTTGCTTCCAATACAGTTACCTGTATCAAGAATATTCATGATATCAATATAAAAGACTTGAATCAGAAGCTCGGGGAAAGAGGTTTCATGATATCCAATGGTTATGGGAAATTAAAGGAAGAGACTTTTCGCATTGCCCATATGGGAGATATCAACATGGTTGAGATTGAAGAATTATTAGCTGTGATTGATGAGATACTGGTTAGGGAGGGCGAGTAATATCATGATTAGAATTCTTATCAAAGATAAGATTGATCCGTTGGTTATTGTTGAGTTAAAAAAAAGAGAATTTTATGTTCAGGAAAGCACTGAAAAGCCTGAATTGTTTTTAGAGGAAGTGAAGAATAATGAAATTCTGATTGTTCGTTCGGAGACAAAAGTAAATAAAGAAGTTATTGATTCAGCAATGTGTACAGGGAACCTTAAATTGATTATTCGGGCTGGTGTAGGCCTTGACAATATTGACGTAGATTATGCTCAATTAAAGGGGATCTTGGTTAAAAATACACCGGAAGCAAGCAGCACAGCGGTAGCTGAACTTGCCTTAGCCCATATGTTCGCTTTAGCACGAAAAATAGTTCCGGCAAATCTGACTATGCGGGAGAAAAAATGGAATAAGAAAGAGTGCCAGGGCATTGAACTATCCGGAAAGATATTAGGAATCATTGGGATGGGCAGAATTGGAAAATCTTTGGCACAAAAAGCCAGTGCATTGGGAATGGAGATAATTTATTCTGATATTTTGGGTCCGATAAAGGTGGATTCTTCCTGGAAATATGTTTCTATAGAAGAGGTATTTGTTCAGTCAGATTTCATTTCCTTACATATTCCTGCAAACCGGGATGGGAGTTTTCTGGTTGATGAACCGGAATTAAGAAAAATGAAAAAAGATGCTTTTTTGATAAATACCGCCAGAGGCAAGCTGGTAAATGAAAAAGCGTTGCTTGAAGCATTGAATCAAGGAGAAATTGCTGGAGCAGGAATAGATGTGTATTGCCAGGAGCCTTGTACTAATACTGCCTTAATTCAACATGTAAAGATTTCTGTAACTCCGCATATTGGTGGTTCTACCTCTGAGGCACAATTTCGTATTGGACAGCATATTCTCAATTTAATTGAAGAATATCAAAATAATAACAGTGTTTGTAAGGAGTAGAAAAGTGGCAGAGATTAAACCATTCAGGGCATTACGACCTAAGGCAGAATTTATTTCTACCATTAGTTGTCTCCCTTATGATGTAGTAAGTCGGAAGGAAGCTGCAGATGTTCTTAAAATGTTTCCGGATTCTTTTTTGAGAGTAGTCAAACCGGAATCTACAGGTCCTATTCAGGAGAATTTATCTCCCCATGGATTAGCTAAGATAGCTGCCAGGAATCTGAAACATTTAAAAAAAAGTAATATGATGGTATTGGAGCAGGAGCCATGTCTCTATATTTATCAACAAAGCAGTGGTTCTTATCAGAGGACTGGTATTGTAACCTGCCTATCAATAAAAGATTATCAAAAGGGTTTGATTAAACAACATGAAAAAATAAGGATTAAAAAATGGCAGGAAAGGGTTCAGCATATTCAGGTGACCAGAGCACATACCGGTTGTGCCTTAATTATTTATAGAAGTGATTCTTGTATTGAAGAAATGATACAAAAAGAGATGATCATAAGAAATTTAATTTATGATTTTGTTTCTGATGATGGAGTAAGGAATTGTTGCTGGAGAATACAGCAAGATGATGTAATTATATCTCTCAAAAATGCTTTTCGGAATATTCATAGCCTGTATATTGCTGATGGGCATCATCGCATAGCAGCAGCGGTAGAAGTGGCTCAGCTAGAAAGTCGAGGTGAAAAGTCAACAAAGGGTTCAGATGCCGAATATGCTTATTTTCCCGCAGTGCTGATTCCACATCATCAAATTAATATTTTGGGATACCATCGTTTGATTAAAGATATACATGGATTTTCTCCGGATTGTTTTTTACAGAAATTAGGAAAGAAATTTAAGGTCGAAAAAATGACTTCAAATCAACCTTTTTTACCATTAAAGAAACATGAATTTGGTATGAATCTTGCTGACCAGTGGTATCAATTATCTATTTTAGAAAATGAATTAAAGGAAAGTAAGAGCATAATTGATCAGCTGGATGTATCCATATTGCAAAATCAGATTATAAATCCTCTGTTAAGTATTAAAAATCCTCAAGAAAGTAGAAAGATTAATTATGTTGGTGGTGAGAATGTCCTGTCGAAGTTAACAAAGAATATCCGGCAGGGTACCAATATCATTTTTACCCTTTATCCTATTTCAGTGAATGAGATGATGAAGGTTGCAGATAACAGGGAACTAATGCCTCCCAAGTCTACCTGGTTTGAGCCGAAAGTTAGAAGCGGTATTTTTGTCCATTTATTTTAGTAGTCAGATTTTAAATCCTTTAAATGAATAAAAAAATTCAATAAAGTGGTTGATATTTTGTTTTTTTTATTATAGTATATAAAAAGAATATAATTATATTTTTAAAGAAAAAAATTCTATTTTGAGAAATTAAAATGACTTCAGAACCTAATTATCCGGTTAAGGCACTAGCAAGAGCACCATCAATTTTATAGGCGTGCTGCACCATCCTTCAACAATAAGTTTTACTCAATTGAGCCAACAGTTAGGAATATTTCCCAGTACTGTCCATTGCATGATAGATACTTTTAAATACTGACGCTTTATTGAACAAGTTCCCCACACTCAGGAGTATACTCTGGGTTTAGAAGTAGGGGAACTAGGTTTGGCCATATTTCATCAGCTTAATGTATTTAATGAAGCCAGTCTGATTTTAAAACAAATAGCTGATCATTTTGATGAAATGGTTAACCTTGGTGTTTTTGATCAGGGAGAGGTGGTTTATTTAGATAAAGTGGAATCCAATCTAATTGTAAAAGCCATTTTTATCCTGGAAGAAGGATGCCTTTTCATTGTGCTGCTATTGGAAAAGTGCTCATGGCTTTTCAACCAAAGTCGGTTCCTTCCAAGATGATGGAGGGAAAAAAATTAACAAAATTCTTAAAAATGAATAATGAGTTATTCTTTTTATAAATATTCTTATTTTTGTTAAAAATAAATAGAGAGGGAAAAAATGTCTATTAATTTAAAGAATCGTAATTTAATTACCTTAAAAGATTTTACAAAACAAGAGATAACCTTTTTACTTGATCTGTCAATGAGTCTAAAAAAAGCAAAATATTCAGGAACGGAACAGCAAAAATTAAAAGGTAAAAATATTGCCTTAATATTTGAAAAATCATCTACCAGGACCAGATGTGCCTTTGAAGTAGCTGCCTTTGATCAGGGAGCCAATATAACTTACCTGGGACCAACGGGATCTCAGATGGGCAAAAAGGAGTCTATAGAGGATACAGCCAGGGTATTGGGTCGCTATTATGACGGAATAGAGTTCCGTGGGTTTAAACAGGAGTCAGTAGAAATATTAGCCCAATATTCAGGTGCGGTGGTCTGGAATGGCTTGACTGATCTCTATCATCCAACCCAGGTTCTGGCTGATTTAATGACTATTAAGGAAAAAGTCAAAAAACCCTTAGATGAGGCAATCCTGGTTTATGTAGGAGACGGGAGAAATAATATAGCCAATTCTTTGCTTATAGCTTCCTCTATTATGGGGATGGAATTCCGGATCATTGCTCCCAAGTCATTATATCCCGGTGAGGATCTGCTAAATGAGGCAAAAAAAATAGCTAAAGAGTCCGATATAATCATCAAAATAACCAATGATATATCACAAGGTGTACAGGGTGCTGATGCCATCTATACTGATGTATGGGTATCCATGGGAGAAGAAGACCAGATGGAAGAAAGAATTAAATTATTGAGAGATTATCAGGTCAATATGGATATGATTAAAGCTACGCAAAATCCTGATGTAATCTTTATGCATTGTTTGCCAGCTTTTCATGACACTAATACGTCAATAGGTCAAGAAGTTTTTAAAAAATACGGTTTGAAATCAATGGAAGTGGCAGATGAAGTATTTAGAAGCAAGCATTCTGTTGTATTTGATGAAGCAGAAAATCGTTTACATACCATTAAAGCTGTAATGGTAGCTACATTGGGAGATTAATTTGCTTGTTATCGTTTTACTTTTTTTATCAAGTAATGAATAAAAATATTAGGTAAAGAAGATGACATTCATGAGAAAATTTATCTCTCTAAAAACTGAAATTCCAGGACCGAAGTCAAAGGAAATAGCAAAAAAAAGAGAAAAGTATGTTGTAAAACCGATGGAGGGCTCACTTTCTCCGGGTTATATTGATTACGGAGAAGGGGCGTTGGTGACAGATGTTGACGGAAACCGTTTTATTGATTTAACCGGAGGATGGGGATGTTTAGCTGTAGGCTATACTCATCCGGATATTGTTAATGTTGTTAAAAAGCAGCTAGAAAAATTTACCCATACCGATTTTACTGCAATTCCCTACGAGTCTTTTGTTACATTGTCTGAAAAATTATCACAATTAGCACCGGGTAATAGCCCTAAAAATGTTGCTTTGTTTAATTGTGGGGCCGAAGCAATTGAAAATGCGGTGAAGATGGCACGCGGCTTCACTGGTAGACCGGGAATTATTGTATTCGAAAATTCCTTTCATGGGAGAACCCTATTAACATTAACTATGACCCACAAGGCAATGCCTTATAAATACAAATTTGGTCCTTTTGCTCCTGAAGTTTATCGATTGCCATTTCCTACACCATATCATCCCTCTATTGAAATTGAAAATTTCGAGAGAATTATGAATAATATGGTTAATCCGGAAACAGTTGCTGCTGTAGTTATTGAGCCGATTCAAGGAGAAGGTGGATTTAATGTACCCGTGGATGGGTTTTTAGAGCACATAAGACAATTGTGCAGTAAATATGGCATGATGATGATAACAGATGAAATTCAATGTGGAATAGGGAGAACCGGAAAATATTTCGCCATTGAGCATTGGGGTATTGAGCCTGATATCATCTGTCTGGCAAAATCCCTTGCCTCGGGATTACCTCTTTCTGCAGTAATTGCCCGAAAAGAGATTACCGACACTTTACCGGGTGGAAGTATCGGAGGAACCTATGTTGGTAATCCTTTAGCTTGTCAGGCAGGCCTGGAAGTAATTCGGATTATTGAGAAGGAAAATCTGCTTGACAGAGCCGTTGAAATAGGGAGACAGTTCAAACAAAGATTTCTGACAATGAAGAAGAAATATACCATTATCGGAGATGTACGAGGATTGGGTGCCATGGCTGCAATGGAGTTGGTTAAAAACAAGGAAAACAAGGAGCCAGCAACAGCGGAAACAGGGAAAATTGTACAATATTGTGTTCAGAATGGTGTTTTTGTTCCCACTGCAGGGATCAATAAAAATATTTTAAGAATGCTGGTATCTTTAGTGATAACCGATGAACAGCTGGAAGAGGCTTTGGATGTTATTGAAGAAGCTATTGATAAGGTTGAGCAAGGAGAGTTAGGGTAATAAATCATTATTAAAATATAAATTCCTGGTATAGTTAAGTTCAGGGATTACTAGTATTGCCGAATTAAAGTATTAAACATGATTGTTTTGAAAGCAGAGGATTAAATTGGAATATTCCCATACTTCTATCATTATGAATAAAAAGGATATTGATAGAACCCTGCTCAGAATTTCCCATGAGATTATTGAAAAAAATAAGGGTGTGCAGGATTTGGGAATTATTGGTATCAAAACAAGAGGGGAATACCTGGCAAGAAGGATTTCAGACCATATCTATAATATAGAAAAAGTAAGTATTCCAGTTGGTGTTTTGGATATTACATTATATAGGGATGATTTAAAAGAAAAACGACCTAATGCGATTGTCATGAAGACGGAAATACCTTTCCAGATTTCAGAGAAAAAAATATTATTGGTTGATGATGTTCTCTATACCGGGAGAACAATCAGAGCAGCAATGGATGCCATTGTTGATATGGGAAGGCCTCAATCAATTCAGCTGGTCGTGTTAATTGATCGAGGCCATCGTGAATTTCCTATTCGAGCGGATTATGTGGGAAAAAATGTTCCCACTTCTCACAGGGAAGTTGTGAAAGTCAGGCTAGGTGAAATAGACGCAATGAACCAGGTGGAAATTGTTAAACAAAACTATTAATGCTAAAAATTATAGGTCTACTATGTATGGAAAAAGAGAGTTTTAAGCTCAAAAGCTATAAATATAACCAACTTTCAGCAAGCTGCCCATGCTGCTTTAAGTAGTCCAGCAAATATTATAAGAAAAATGAATTTAGAATATGATCATAGAAGATACTTTATGATGAAAGAACTAAACAAAATCAAAGGAATTTTATGTATTAAACCAAAAGAAAAAGGGCTTTTTGTATCTTTGCCAACATCAAGGATACAGGTAGAACTTCAGAGCAGTTTTATGATGAATTATTGATCAAAGTAAAAGTGTTAGCTAATATAGTATTAAGTCTTCTTTACTCCCCGGATGAGAAATATTCTAACTTATTGCTAATAAATGATTGAATGAAATTACAATATGAAAATAAAGCCCTATTATGATTTGTAAATAAAACAAAACCATAATATTTTATGGTTGAATTTACTAAAACCCTATCAGTCAAGATAAGTTAAAAGCATCTCAGGGGTTCTCAAGGGGAAGAATTCCCCTTGAATATCCCGGAAAGAATTCTTTCAAAGACAGAGAAGAGATCAAAAGAAGAAGAGCATAGAAAAAACTAACTAATAAAAAGATAAGCCTCTTTTAGAGGCTTCTTAAAACCAACTGCTATGCGGGTGCGGTATTTACTTTGTAAATCAGTTTGAAAATCATGGCTATAGGAATTATTTTTAATATCAAAAGACCTGATTTTCTATCAAGAATCCGGTGGAGGTGTTACCTTCTCCGGTGGTGAGACATTAGATAAAATTGATATTTTGGAAGAACTACTATCTACTTGTCAGAAGGCAGGTATTCAAAAAGTTATTCCTGATATTTTATAAAAAAAATCTGTAGGTTACCATCGGAGGATAAAAATGAATCCCAGAATTGAAAAGTTACAAAAAGAAAGTTTAACTGCTCAGCCCTATACCGATATAGAGCGGGCAAAATTAATGACCGAAGCCTATCTGGAACATTCAGGCAAAGTAGCCGGTTATAGTAATTACTTCAATAAACTCAATACAACTTTACAGGATGAGATTTTCAGTCATACCGAACATGCTGTTTTATAGAATCGAGATTTCAATAAGTTTATTACCATGGATACCCTCTTTTTAAAAAGAAATCAATTTGGATAGAATAATTTAAACTTAAGAAAATATCATACAGAGCTAATAAAAATCAAAGGAACTTCAGGGGAGCGTACTCCTCTGATATTTTTTCGAATTTCTAAAGAATAGAACGGAGGGCAAAAGATGCTAAATAATGTTGCAAAAATTATTCGAGGTTTATCTGTTGATGCAGTAGAAAAAGCTAATTCCGGACATCCGGGTTTACCCCTGGGATGTGCCGAAATTGGGGCAGTTCTATTTGGTGAAATACTAAAATACGACCCTAAAGAGCCAAACTGGCCTGATCGGGATCGATTTATCCTTTCAGCCGGACATGGTTCAATCCTGTTATACGTACTTTTGCATTTATCCGGCTATGATGTTACATTAGAAGATATTCAAAATTTTCGACAACTAGGTTCGGTGACACCCGGTCATCCTGAATATGGAAATACACCCGGAGTAGAGACTACTTCAGGACCACTGGGACAGGGATTAGCCAATGGTGTGGGAATGGTTTTAGCGGAAAAGATGCTGGCTTTAAAATTTAATACTGAGCAATATAATCTTGTCGATCATTATACTTACATCTTAGCAAGCGATGGCTGTATGATGGAGGGGATAACCTCAGAAGCAGCTTCTCTGGCGGGGCATTGGGGGTTGGGAAAACTGATTGTCATCTATGATCAGAACCTCATTTCTTTAGCATCGGGGACAGATGCTACCTTTACGGAATCAGTAGCTGATCGGTATCTTGCCTATAACTGGCAAGTCATTGAAAACGTGAATGGACATGATATTAATGAAGTAAGTTCAGCATTGCTAAAAGCCAGGGAAAAGAAGGACAAGCCGATTCTTATTATAGCCCGAACGCATATAGGTTACGGAGCACCAACCAAACAGGATAGTCACACTGCTCATGGTGCCCCTTTAGGTACAGAAGAAGTAGAAGGATTGAAAAAAAATATTGGTTTGCCGGTTGATAAATCCTTTTATATAAGCGATGAAGTTAAAGAATATTTTAAAAAAAGAGAGGTAGAACTTACCAGAGGTAGAAAACAGTGGGAAGAAGAATTTACACAATGGTCGGAGAAATTTCCCGAGAAGAGAAGAGAATGGAATAGAGGAATCGATTTAGAATTACCTGAAAATTTTGATTTTTTAGAAATGAATTTTACTGAACAGATTGCTACCAGAAGTGCATCCGGTAAAATATTAAGTAAGGTTGTAGAAGAAATTTCCTATATCATAGGAGGATCAGCTGATCTTTCTCCTTCAACTATGACCTATCTGAATCAATTTCCGGAGGTTCAGAAAGATTGTTTTAATGCCCGGAATATTCGCTTTGGGGTAAGAGAACATGCCATGGGAGCTATTTGTAATGGCCTATCATTGCACAAGGGGTTGCGGCCTTATTGTTCCACTTTCTTGGTTTTTTCTGATTATATGAGACCCACCATTCGGCTGGCCGCTATTATGAATTTACCTGTTGTTTTTATCTTTACCCATGACTCAATCTATGTTGGGGAAGACGGACCAACACATCAACCAGTTGAACAGCTGGAATCATTACGGCTTATACCTAACCTGATGGTACTTCGACCGGCAGATAGCGAAGAAGTCAAAGCAGCCTGGCAAGTGATTCTAAAAAGAAAAGATGGTCCTGTTGCCCTGATACTCTCCCGTCAAAAGTTACCTTTATTGAAAAAGATAAACGGTATCAATTATTTTGCTAAAGGCGGTTATATCATTGAAGAAGCATCCCAAGAACCAGGTGTTATTATTTCTGCCAGCGGAAGTGAAGTTCAAACTGCATTACAGGTCAAGGATATTCTAAAGAAAGACAATATTTTCTGTAGAATTATTTCCATTCCTGACCGGGAAACATTTGCCAGTCAGGATCAAGCCTATCGAGAAAAAATTCTTGGTGGTGAAGATAAACTTCAGGTGGTCATTGAAGCTGCCACAGGACAGGGATGGTATGAAGTTGTTCCCGGACTTAACCTTGGAATTTTTATTCGACGATTCGGTGAAAGCGGACCAGGTGATGAGGTAGCATCTCTTTTAGGATTCGATGCAGAAAAAATTAGTAATATCATTATTAGAAAGTATCGTTCAAGAAAAGAATAAATTTTTCTATTCATAATAGAGAAAAGTGAAAATTACCATTGATAAAGAAAAATAATAAACAAGGAGTCAAAAAGTGGATTGGAACCGTTTGTTTGCTTATGAAGAAATCAGCAAACTTTCAGAAGAGAATATTTTGGAACAAGCCTATGAGACAGGGTTTGAATATGAAAAAACAAGATATGGTTGTTCACAATGTGTGATTGCAGCTTTAGAAAAAGTATTCAAGTTTAACTTTCCAGACTTGGTAAAGGCTTCTTTCCCACTAGCTGGTGGGGGAGTTAACTCAACTGAAGGAACTTGTGGTGCATTGGTGGGAGGGCTTTTAGTAATTGGGTTTATGTTTGGCAGAGACAGGGAAGAATTTTTAAAAAATCAGTTTAATCGAAAATCATTAGAGATTGGAGATGTCTTATTCCAACAATTTATGAACGAGTATGGGAGCATATTGTGCAAGGAGATTCAAAGAAAAATTTTTGGACGCAATTTTAATTTAAAAGACCCAAAAGAAAAAGAAGCATTTGAACAAGCTGGTGGGCATAAAAACAAATGCCCTTCCGTAGTTGGCCGAAGTTGTTCTTGGACAGCAAAAATTATCTTAGAACAGATATAGATACATGAGCAGTGTTTATTAAAAAATACACATGATCTATTTGACTTTTTAGAAATACTTGTTAAAATATTAATAATAATTAAATATTGTTTTGCCTCACTTTTTATCTGAAGTGGGGTAGAGGCGCGAACGATCAGGAGTACTGATAATGAGCTGAGCAGCGATGATCTATCAGGAAAGGGTTCTTCGCCGAAGCCTGAAACTGATGCTCTAAGATCCAGGCTGGGACTATGGTCAACAATCATAGTACTGTCATCAGAGACAACTCCCGGTTTCTGATGGTGCGCTATCTCATCGAAGAGAGATAACAGGGGGGTAAAAAGAAAATTTTCTATTGTTTTGGGCAATCGATGAGCTAAGCGCTTATTGATTGCTTTTTTATTTATAAATATTTTATTTGCCCTTAAGGAGGAGATGAATGGATAGAGTTTCTATTCAGAAGACAGTTAAACGAAAAGGGTTTGATTTAGATAAAAATGGTAAATTAATGTTTGAAGGAGTTAGATTTGATAATCTCGCTAGGGAATATAATACTCCCTGTTATATTTATTCTGAGAACATAATAAGAAATCAATGTCAAGAATATACCAAAACTTTTGAAAGCAATCAAATTGATTATGAAGTTATCTATGCAGGCAAGGCTTTTTTAGTTAAAGCGCTTTGCAGGATTTTGGTTGAAGAGGGAATAGGTATCGATGCTTCTTCAGGAGG
>Ga0180432_10006393_pt1 | contig 15274 bp, 15 predicted proteins | sample SS_ome_10_FD_132414 | JGI IMG/M metagenome (GOLD analysis project Ga0180432, IMG submission 132414) | Hypersaline lake sediment archaeal communities from the Salton Sea, California, USA - SS_1_MS_2 metaG | ecosystem: Environmental > Aquatic > Non-marine Saline and Alkaline > Hypersaline >... | reverse complement strand
TTCACTCCACTGCCACCGGCAATGCCTCCCGTCCGACTACGCCCGCCTCTCACCCTAAATGAAGGCATGCCGACATACCCCGCTCAAGCAGTCATAATTACTATTACGCTTCCCCAACATATACCCTGCCTTGGTCACCCCAAACTCGGCAATACCACGATTCTCTCTTTACAGCCTCGAATCGCCTGAAAGCAGAAACGCCGTGCCACTTACTTAAAAGAGGGCGTTCTGTTTTGGCTTTGGTGTTATCGCCTGTCCGGTTGGCGGAACTGGCTGGCGCCGATGGCTGTATAACGGCCGGCGCAGGAAGGAAGGCATATCCAGCTCATCTTCGCTCTTTAAACCCTTCAGAAGCTGGGTAAGCTCATCCTCTTGCTCCTCACCGGTCGGTGCCAGCTTGGCAGTAAACCCGGTGGTAATCAGCGTAATTCTGACTTCATTTTCCATAGCCGGGTCATTAGCCACACCAAAAATGATATTGGCACTGGGGTCTACGGCGTCTTTGATAACATCAGCAGCCTGGTTCACTTCATACAGGGTAAGACTGCTACCGCCGACTACGTTAAATAGCACCGCCTTTGAACCCTGGATGGACACATCCAGCAACGGGCTGGCCAGTGCTTCCTTAGCCGCATCAGTAGCCCGGTTCTGACCGGAACCCCTGCCCATAGACATCCAGGCCGGACCAGCGTCCTTCATTATCGCCTTCACATCAGCGAAATCAAGGTTAATCATTCCGGGGGTAGTAATAACTTCGGCTATTGCCTGGACACCGTGCCGGAGCACGTCATCAGCCAGACGGAAAGCACTATCCACCCCGGTCTTCTGGTCACACAACGCCAGCAAGCGGTCATTGGGAATAATAATCAGGGTGTCGACCTTACCCAGCAAGCGAGTAATACCATCGTCAGCTACCTCACAGCGGTGAGCACCTTCAAAGCTAAATGGCTTGGTGACCACGGCAATGGTAAGCGCTCCACTCTGTTTACCCATCTCGGCAACCACGGGGGCAGACCCGGTACCGGTACCGCCACCCATGCCGGCAGTGACAAACACCATGTCAGCACCGGAGACTATTTCCCTTAGTTCCTCACGGCTCTCTTCAGCCGCTCGCTGACCAATGTTATGGTCACCACCCACGCCAAGCCCCTTGGTCAGTTTTTCGCCCAGCTGGATACGGGTAGGGGCTTCACAAATCGCCAGCGCCTGGGCGTCCGTATTCATGGCGACAAATTCAACACCTTGAATTTCTTCTCTGACCATACGGGTCACGGCATTACAACCACCGCCACCAAGTCCGATAACTTTTATTTTGGCTGGACTAGCCACAAAACTCGATCTAGCCATCGCCTCCTCCTTAATAATTACTACTTCGAGAAATTTAACTGTTTCCCCGGTTACTGGAATAATCTGGCGATCTTAGAAGCCAGGCGTCGCAACGAAAATCCAAAGGTACGGCTCTTCCACATCGGCTTGCCTTCATGCTTTGAACCCCAGAGCAACAAGCCGACACTGGTAGCATACGCCGGGTCACGAAGGACATCGGCAATGCCATCGACATTAGACGGAGTACCTACCCTCACCGGCAGCTTGAGCACGTCACGCCCCAGAGTCGACATACCCGCCAGATTGGAACTACCGCCGGTAAATACCAGCCCCGCCGGAACCAACGAATCATAATCAGAATTCGGCATTTCCAGCAGGATTAGCTTCATGATTTCTTCAACACGAGCCCGGAGAATTTCACAAAGGTCCTGATAAGAAACACCGTGCCCATCCTGAGACATCGTGGTATTGGCGTCTACTTTACCCTCGTATACGGGCATGACACTACCATACTTCTTCTTCATCTCTTCAGCGACATCGAATGGTAGCCCCAGACCAATGGAAATATCCCTGGTGAGCTGGTAGCCGGCTACCGGCAGAATAGAGGTATGCCAGATACTGCCGTCCCGGAATACAGCCACATCCGTGGTCCCGCCACCGATGTCCGCCAGGATAACCCCGACCTGTTTCTCATCTTCAGTAAGGACAGCCTCACTGCTGGCCAGAGGCTCAAGGACAAGGTCCTCAATATCAATACCGATACTGCGAATACACTTCGCCAGATTCTGGATGGAAGTCACCGCCGCGGTAATGACGTGCGTCTCGACATCAAGTCGAAAACCATGCATGCCCACGGGATTCATAATTCCACTTTGACCATCCACCGAATAGGTACGGGGAATAACATGAAGCAATCTGCGTTCACCGGAAACCTTGACGCTCTGGGCGGCGTTAAGGACCCGCTTCAAGTCATCGGAGCGAACTACACGGTCATTACGGGTAATGGCAACCACTCCACGATTGTTCAACGAAGCGACGTGCCTGCCGGTAACACCAACATAGGCCGATTCCACCTTGTAGTTGCTGGCCTGTTCGGCTTTCCTTACCGAATCACGTATTGATTCTCTGGCCTCATGAATGTTTACCACCAAACCCTTATGCAAACCCCGCGACGGGGAAATACCGACGCCGACAACCCGAGCGCCACCTATGTCATCGACATCAGCCACAATGGTACAAATCTTGGTGGTACCAACATCAATAGAAGCCACAACATTCCGCTTTTTCATCTGCCCTCCTTTTAAACCGGATTTTTATCACTACTTTTATGTCGACCCTACATTTCCCGGTCCTCCTTGTATCGGTGCGGTCCTACTACTGAATTAGGACATCGAAAAGACCAGCCGGAGTTTCTTCAATACCGCCGGTCTTCTCCATCCGTTGGCACTGGCTCCGACGACTAAAGCAGGCTCTTCAGCAGTGGCATAGCAACCACCCGGGAAGATAATACGTTCAGCCGCCCTCAGGCGAGCACTACGGCTACGTGGATTACGCTGCACCTCATCCGGGGAAGGGGTAATTACCTTCCGGTTGACCAGTCTCAATGATGCTTCATGCCCGCAAACACAGGTTGGGGTATTCGGCGGGCAGATACATTGCCTGGCTTCACGCTGCATGAATTGCTTCACAATGCGATCCTCAAGCGAATGATAGGCAATCACCACCAGCCGACCGTCATATCCAAGAAGGTCAACCGCCTGTCTCAATGCCGACTCCAGCCTGCTCAACTCCTGGTTGACTGCTATCCGCAGCGCCTGGAAGGTTCTGGTGGCGGGGTGAATCTTTCCCCGCCGGCGGCCAATCACCTGCTCGATGAGATTGGAGAGCTCAACAGTCGTCTCAATCGGCCGCTCCTGAACGATACGCCGGGCTATCTGCCGGCTGAAGCCCTCTTCACCAAATTCACGTATAAGCTCCGACAGTTTGTGCTCGGGATACGTGTTGACAATATCGGCAGCCGTAATTTGCTGGCGAGGGTCAAAACGCATATCCAGCGAAGCTTCATGCTGAAAGCTAAAACCGCGCCCGTTACCGTTAAGGTGGAACGAGGCAAGCCCGAGGTCAAAGAGAATGCCATGCACCGGGAAAAAATCGTACTTGATGCAGGTAGCCTGTACATTAGAAAAATTCTCATTAACCAAAAGCATTGAATCCTGATACTTTTCCAGTCGTTTATGAGCAATCTTTATGGATGCCGGGTCAGCATCAATACCCAATAACTGACCGCCCGGTGCACTGTGCTCCAGGATAGCAGCCGCATGTCCACCGCCACCAACGGTACAATCGATATAGCGGCCCCCTGGCTGAACATTCAGTGCCCTTATGGTTTCTTCGAGAAGAACCGGGGTGTGCCTGGAAATCGGCATGTTTGAACTCTCCTCAGCGTTTTTCCAAGCTTTCGATAATCTGCCAGACCTGCTCCTGACTCATAGCCTTCTCTTCTTCCCACAGGTCCTTGCTCCATATTTCAAGGTAGGTATTAGCCCCGGCAACAACAACATCATCATCAATAGCCGCATAATCCCTTAATGGAATCGGCAGAGCAACCCGTCCCTGCCCGTCAATGCGAGTGTTAAATGCAGTTGAAAAAATTGCCCGGTTCAGTCTTCGCAGTTTGCTTGTCGGTGCTACCGAGCTACCGGTGAGTTCGGCGGCCAGTCTCTTCCATTCAGCGACCGTATAGGCTATAACGCACTTCTCCGGTCCCGGGGTTAATATTATCCCGTCTTTAAAGGAATTCCTGAACTTAGGCGGTATGGTAACCCGGCCTTTTTCGTCCAGTTTATAATCGAACTCACCGTAAAACATGCTTATTCCTTTTTACCACTATCCCCCACAATTAACCACTTTGCGCCATTCTATAACATTTACCCCCCTCCTTGTCAATACCTTTACCCTACATTTTCAATAAATTTTCGGGAATATTTGATAACTTTGGTACTATTTCACCATTTTCACGGAGAAAACCGGCTTAAGGGGCCAAATTACAACCGTTCCACCGACTCATCACCCATCGCTTTGGCAGCGAGCCCGGTATATGGTAAAATATAGTTTGTTTCACAAGGATGACATTATGTTCACATTCAGCATACTCACCATCAGTGATAAGGGAGCCAGGGGTCAGCGAGCGGACCTGAGCAGTGAGGCAATCCGCAACAACTTGGCGGCATTACCAAGCCGCCAGGTCAAATATGAGATTGTACCTGACGAGAAAGCCATAATTTCCGGCAAACTTGCTGAATGGGCTGATGAAGGCAGCGCGGATGTTATCCTGACCACCGGTGGCACCGGATTAAGCGACCGTGATGTAACCCCGGAAGCAACCCTGGCCATCATTGACCGGGAGGTACCCGGCTTTGCCGAGGCAATGCGAGCCCAGACCTTTGCTATCACACCAACATCAATCCTGAGTAGAGCCAGCGCCGGTATCCGGGGTAAATGCCTCATCATTAATCTGCCCGGCAGTCCCAAAGCGGTCCGGGAATGCCTGGAGGTAATCGGGCCAGCCATTGTCCATGCCGTGGAGATAATCAAGGGAGAGGTTACTGAGCACACGCTTCAGTAAGTGAGCCAGATTATGCGCATTGACGTTTTCACACTGTTTCCGGAAATGTTTCAGGTACCATTTAGCTCCGGCATTTTTCAACGGGCAATCGATGGCAGGATAATCCGTATTCACCTGCACAATATACGGGATTACACCCATGACCGGCACCGGACAGTCGATGATTATCCGTATGGCGGCGGTCCCGGCATGGTGCTTAAACCGGAACCTGTTTTTGAAGCGGTAGAATCAGTTAGAGCCGAGATTTACCAGGATGAGGGTGTTTCCGGACAACCGGTGGTTTTACTCACCCCCCAGGGGCGCCGGTTCACCCAGCCAATCGCCGAGGAACTTGCCGGGCACAGCCATCTCATGGTTATCTGCGGTCACTATGAAGGAATTGATGAGCGTATCCGGGAATACCTGATCACCGAGGAGATAAGCATTGGCGACTACGTGCTTACCGGAGGTGAGCTGCCGGCGATGGTGGTTATTGATGCCGTGGTCAGACTGGTCCCCGGAGTGCTCGGCTCAGCCGAATCAACGCGGGATGATTCTCACACTCGAGGACTACTCGAATACCCGCACTACACCCGCCCGCCAGTGTACCGGGACTGGCCCGTACCCGAAGTATTGCTTTCGGGAGACCATGCCCGGATTGCGCGGTGGCGACGCGAGCAGGTCATCCGGCGCACCCTTGAACGCCGCCCGGACCTGCTGGAAAAGGCAACGCTTGAGCCGGAAGAAAAACAACTGGTAGCCAGCCTTACTGCGGCACCCCAAACCAATCAGAACGAGAAGTCCAAAGATAAATTAAAATAGGGAGTTCCGAGAATGAATATTGAATCACTGGTTCACGTCAAAGTGAATCCCAAGATCCCCGACATCGCCCCCGGGGATACGGTGCGGGTCAGTTCCAAGATAGTGGAGGGCGACAAGGAACGCATTCAGGTGTTCCAGGGAGTGGTCATCCGTTTGCGGCGCGGTGGCGCCGGCGCCAGCTTTACTGTACGGCACGTTGCCTATGGGGTGGGGGTAGAGCGCACCTTCCCCTTCTACTCCCCGTTAGTAGCCAAGGTGGAAATAGTCCGCCACGGTAAGGTACGCCGTGCCAAGCTCTACTACCTGCGCAGTCGCAGCGGCAAATCAGCCCGTATCAAAGAACGACGGGTCGTGAAAAAGAAGGTAATGGCAGTACCGGAAGCCGAAGCAGAATTGGTACCGGAAACGGAACAATTAATCGAAGCTGAAGCGGAAATAACGGCAGAAGCTATACCGGAGCCGGAACAGGAAACTGAAGAAGCCACCGCGGCGGAAGAACCGGTAATGGAAGAAAATACGGAGCCAGCCAAGGCACAGGGCCAGGAGACTGCCACCGAAGCGGCGCTCGATGAGAAACCGGCTCAAGAGACGGAAACGGAACCGACACCAGACCGGGAGGAAACGTCAACCTAATTGCGGTTACCCGCAGTCGCAGAATAGAACCGTCCGGTGGAAGGTATGATGCAATACGCTGAGGTCAGTGTCAATTCACCCGTAGCCCGGCGCAGGACCTTCAGTTACAGTATACCTCCCGGCTGGAAGACAGCTATTGGTGATGCGGTACTGGTTCCCTTCGGAGACCGGGTACTCCAGGGTATTGTCCTGGAGCTGAGTCCCCTCCCGGCCGTGGCGGAGACCCGGGAAATAGCCCGGATAATCGGTACGGTCTTAACACCGGCGCAGGTGTCACTTGCCCGATGGATCAGTCAGTACTACCTTACCCCGCTTTTTGATGCGGTAGCCCTTATGCTCCCTCCGGGATTTGAGCGCAAGCCGGTGACTCTTATCTCGGCAACCACGGACATCGACAGTCATATACCGGCTTCACTTTCACCGGAACAGAGGCAAACCCTGATGCTTGTCCAGCAACGGGGCACTACCACACTTAAGGAACTGGAAAAAGGACCGGGCAAGAAAAAAGCTCAGACTATCATCTCGCAACTGGTGAGACGAAACCTGCTGGGGAGAAGTTATGAGCTGGAGCCGGTGAGGATCAAAGCCAAGCAGGTACCTTATATAGGTAGCACCGTGAAGGCAAGTGAAGCCAGTACCGAACCTGACCGCCTGCGCCGTCGTGGCGCGGTGAAACAGGCGGCACTGCTCGAATTCCTCATCCGTCAGACAGACCCGGTGCCCTGGGCAGAAGCCAGAACGAAGACCGGCGTTGATAAAGCCGCCGCCAACGCTCTCGTCGATAAGGGTCTGGCTACCTGGCAAGAAGTCAGGGTAAGGCGTGAGCCGATTTCCCACCCGGATATAGTGCCATCATACCCCCTTCCCCTCACCAAAGCCCAGAAATCAGCCTTCGAAGTTATTAAGTCACGGTTGCTCCAGCCGCCGGGAATATCCCCGGCAATCTTCCTGCTCCACGGCATTACCGGCAGCGGTAAGACCGAAATATACCTCCAGGCACTGGCAGAGACAGTGAAGCAGGGTAAGCGCGGCATTGTCCTGGTGCCAGAAATTTCCCTTACCCCGCAAACCATCGAACGCTTCGCCTCGCGCTTCCCGGGCAGGGTAGCGGTGATACACAGCAAGCTCTCCCTCGGAGAACAATTTGACGAGTGGCAGGGCATTGAAAACGGCGAGTTCGACGTAGTGATTGGCTCACGGAGCGCCCTCTTCGCCCCGCAACCGGACCTGGGGCTGATTGTGATTGACGAGGAGCATGAGTGGACCTACAAGCAAAGTGACCAATCACCCCGCTATCACACCCGCAATGCCGCCATCAAGCTCGCCGAACTTACCGGGGCAGTAGTCATTCTGGGCAGTGCCACCCCGGACGTCGAGACGTATTACCATGCCCAAAATGGAGACTACCAGCTCCTCCAGCTCCCGGAACGGGTTGTCCCCAGCGAGGGGGCACCGCTGCCCGGCGTTGAAGTAGTAGATATGAGGGAGGAATTAAAGGCGGGTAACCGCAGTGTCTTCAGTCGCTCATTGTCCCAGGTGACTGCCCGGGCAGTAGCCAGCCGGGAGCAGGTAATTCTCTTTCTCAACCGCCGCGGAGCTGCCACGCTCATCCAGTGCCGCCGTTGCGGTTTTGTGCTTCGCTGCCCGCGCTGTGAAGTGGCACTTAATTACCACACGGATGAAGATGTCCTTACCTGTCACCAGTGCAATTACCGTACCCGGCTCCCGCAGTCCTGCCCCCGGTGCTCCAGTCGGCAGATCAAATTCCTCGGCATCGGCACCCAGAAGCTGGAGAAGGAAGCCGGTTACGCCTTCCCTCAGGCACGGCACCTACGATGGGACAGCGATGTAACCCGCGGCAGGGATTCCCACCAGAAAATACTGAGCCGGTTCCGTAACGGCGAGGCAGACATGCTTATCGGTACGCAAATGATTGCCAAGGGACTGGACATCCCCTCAGTGACGGTGGTGGGAGTGATCAGCGCCGATACCAGCCTGAACCTGCCTGACTTCCGCGCCGGAGAGCGGACATTCCAGCTTATCAGCCAGGTGGCGGGCCGGGCGGGGCGTGGACCTGCCGGCGGGCAGGTAATCATTCAGACATACTGCCCCGGGCACTACGCAATAAAGGCTGCCGCGCACCATGACTATGCCGCTTTCTACAATCAGGAAATCAGCTACCGGCGTCAATTACAAAATCCACCCTTCAAACAACTGGCGCTACTGACCCATGTCCATACCAACGACCACGCCTGCCAGAAAGAGACAGAACGGGTAAAAAAGCTGCTTATCACGGAAAGAGATGCCCGTGGAATCGCTGACATTGCCCTCATCGGTCCCGCTCCAGCTTTTATCCAGCGGCGGCGCGGCCGATACCGCTGGCAGCTGATACTCCGCGGCGCTGATATCGCTGCCTTTCTGGCACCGGTTCCTTTGCCCCAGGGGTGGACAGTTGACATTGACCCGGCGAGTCTGGTTTAGTACACTATAGGTGAAACAGATAGGAAATAAACGTATTTTTTTGGAGAGCACGGAATGACCGTTCTTCCCATCCATACCCTCCCCGACCCTGTCCTGAGGCAGAAAGCAAAGAAAGTCGGAACCATTGACGGCTCCACTAAAAAACTAATAGCCGATATGCTTGAAACGCTGCACGCCGATCCCGGAAGGGCAGGGCTGGCGGCTCCGCAGGTTGGCGTTTCCTTGCGGATCTGTGTTATCAGCCTTCCCGATGAAGACGATATTGTCCTGGTAAACCCGGAGATAGTGAAGAAATCCGGTGAGCGCGCTGTGGACGAGGGCTGCCTCAGTGTGCCCGGTTATTATGGAGAAATCAAGCGCGCGGAATCAGTTACCGTCAAGGGTCGTGGTCAGGATGGGAAACCGGTGAGAATCAAGGCGGAGGGACTGATGGCGCAAGCCCTGGAACATGAAATCGACCACCTTAACGGGCGGCTTTATCTGGACCATCTGGAAAGCACGGAAAAACTGCACAGGGTCGAGGCCGAAGAACCCGGACTTTGAATGGAATGAAGGCTACCGCTTACCGTCACTCCCCCAGATTACCCATCCCGATATTTTGCCATCACGGGCTGGTACTGGCTGGTGACAAGCGTCTTTACCACCGCGCCAATTGAGGGGTCAGGCTCCAGGTAAAACAGCTCATCGAGTCGATAATCAGGAAAGGCACGTTTCGCCCCGATAATGAATTTCTCATTGATGCCGCGTGAGCCTTCACGTACCCGGTACACCTGGCTTACTGACAGCCCCATAGCCCCAGCCAATTCCGACAAGTTACGGTAGTTCCCGTTGCACAAATCAAAAATTCTTGTCCTGATTATCATAACGCTGCGCTGGTACTGCCAGTTGGCAATATTATAGCATATTAATGACATTTGTCAATACATCTGGCAAAAAGTTGACACCGAGCCCTGATATTACTACAATAATCCTTTGTGGCAATCATTCGACAAACATTGATACATGACTAATAACTGGCACCGTAAACCGGGCGACAGGATTTTTCGTCCCCGCCGAATCAAGCGTTTCCGTTTGAGACGAGTACTGGGTGTAGCCGCGGTATTCAGCGCCGGCTACGGGAATGTCGGTTCCTCCATTTACTACGCGCTGGGCATTGTTGCCGTGGTAGCGATTGGGGCAACGCCGATAGCGCTGGGTATTGCCGGCATCCTCTTTATTTTTACTGCCCTTACCTATGCGGAAGGAACGGCAGCCCTACCCGAAGCCGGCGGCTCCGCCAGCTTTGCCCGGCACGGGTTTAATGACCTGGCGGGTTTTGCTGCCGGGTGGGCGCTGATGCTGAGCTATATTGTCACCATCGCTATCTCCGCCTTTACCATTCCCCCCTACCTGGGTTTCTTCTGGGAACCGCTTAAGGATTCCGCCATCATTGGCACCATCGCTTCCATAGGCATCGTCGGCTTTCTAATGGTCTTGAACGTTGTCGGCATCAAGGAAACCTCGGTGGTCAACATTGGCGCCGCCATACTGGATATCGCTACGCAGGTTTCGCTGGTGGTCATCGGTTTCATACTGCTGTTTAATCCTACCGTTCTATGGCACCGCATTATTGATAACTGGCCAACCTCCGAGAATCTGGTTCTGGGTATAGCCCTGGCGTCCATTGCCTACACCGGCATCGAAACCATGTCGCAGATGGCGGAAGAGACCAAGCGACCGGAGCAAAGGGTACCCCGGGCACTGGTCTTGATGATTGTCACCGTGCTGGTTATCTTTGCCGGCATCTCCCTGGTTTCACTATCGGCTATGTCCCCCCAGGAACTCGCCTCGGAATGGTCACGGGACCCGGTGGCGGGGATTGCCTTCTACCTGCCTATGGAAATAATACGGTTTATTCTCAAGCCACTGATTGGTATTCTCGCTGGCACTATCCTGCTTATTGCCACCAATGCCGGGCTTATCGGTATCTCCCGGCTTGCCTTCTCACTGGGCAGCCACCAGCTGGTGCCGCCAGTGCTGAGCCGGGTACACAGTCGATTCAAGACCCCCTACGTGTCAATAATTCTGTTCAGCCTGGTGGCTATCATCATCTTGATACCGGGTTTCTTTGCGTCCGATGTTTTCGAGAACATGGGAGCGCTGTACACATTCGGGTCACTGTTAGCGTTCATGTTCGCGCATGCCTCCATCCTCAGCCTGAGAATCAGAAAACCGGAGTTACCGCGTCCGTTCAAACTTGGTGGTAACATCAGGTTTCGGGGACGCGAGCTGCCGTTAAGCGCCATCATTGGTCTGGCGGCTATCTCGGCAATATGGATAATCATCATGATTACCCAGGCCTATAGCCGCTGGGTAGGGCTCATCTGGATGGCCATCGGGCTGATTATTTACTACCTCTATCGACGTCAACAGGGTATGCCGTTGACCCACACCGAAGGCAGGGAAAAGCCAAAGAGTTTTTGGGAAAATAACCGGGGAAAAAGATTGTAGATTTTGGCTAACAGGGCTATAATACACTTTAATAAAATCGATTAGTTGTATCAAAGTATGGAATTTAAGAAGATACTGGTGCCCGTTGCGGGACATGTGGCTGATGAAGAGGCAATGCGGTTCGCCTGCCGGATGTCCAAAAGGGTCAAGGGTAAAATATGGTCGGTATATATAATCACCATTAAACGGTCTCTGCCGCTTGATGCTGAAATCGAGTCGGAGATTCGCAAGGCCGAAGGCATCCTGGACCACATCGAAAGTGTTGCCGAGGAAGAAGACTGTGAAATCGAAACGGATGTACTCCAGGCTCGTGATGCCGGACCGGCGATTATCGATGAGGCTGTCGATAAAGCATGTGACCTCATCACCATGGGGGTTAATTATAAGCGACGTTTCGGCCAGTTTAGTCTCGGTAACGTGGTGCCATATGTATTACAAAATGCTCCCTGTCCGGTGATACTCTATCACGAGCAATGAATTGACTAGAAATCAGGTGATGAAATGAAGGTAGTCATTATGGGGTGCAGTAGAGTGGGCGCCCAATTAGCCGCACTGCTGGATGTTGAAGGGAATGAAATCACTATTCTGGACAATGAACCCTACAGCTTCCGCAGACTACCACCCAATTTCCACGGCACGGCAATGGTGGGTAATGGACTTCACGAAGAAACACTTAGAAAAGCCGGAATTGAAAAAGCCGATGCCTTCGTGGCGGTAACCCAGGGAGACAATCGAAATGTGATGTCCTGCCAAATCGCCAAGCACATTTTCAACGTGCCCCGGGTACTCTGCCGAGTCTATGACCCGCTGCGCCAGGAGTTATACGAGACCCTGGAGCTGGAGACAATAAGCCCGACAACCATTTTCGCCCAGTTGTTGAAGGAAAAACTGGAGAGTTGAGGTAGTAAGAGGTAGTACTATGTATATCATCGTCGTTGGTGGTGGCCGAATCGGCTACTACCTGATTAAGGCGCTGCTGGAAGAGGAGCATGAGGTGCTCCTCATCGAGAAAGACCCTTACGTGTGCCGAATCATTAACGAGGAGATGGGCAGCATCTGCTTCCGCGGTGATGGATGTGAAGCAGCAACATTACAGGAAGTAGGTACCGGCCGGGCCGATATGCTGGTGGCAGTTACCGGAGATGATGAAGATAACCTGGTTGCCTGCCAGGTAGCCAAGTACAAATTCAATGTGCCCCGGACTATCGCCCGTATCAGAAACCCGCAGAACGAAGCCCTCTTCAAGAAACTGGGGGTAGATGTGACGGTAAGCGCCACCCAGATCATTCTGGAATCCATCGAGCAGGAAGTGCCCACCCACCCGCTGATACACCTGCTCAATATCAGAGACAAAGGGCTGGTAATGGTGGACGTAAAAATTCCTGTTGAATCTACCAGCGTAGGCAAGGCAATCAGGGAGCTCAATTTACCGGAAGAGAGCAAGCTGGCACTGATTATTCCCAAGGAACAAAATCCGCACCTGCCGGCGGCCAGTACCGTTCTCCAGTCCGGCGACCATGTGATCGCCATTACCCCTCCGGAACTGGAGGAGGCTCTTCGGTCGGCACTGAGAGGCGCTAAATAGGTCTTCAATTTTACCGGAGCCTTACCATGGAGCCTTGATAAGGGATATACCGGACAGAAAGTAACGCCATTATCTGGCAAATGAATACTTGATGTCCACTAATGTAATGAACAGCGGGTGATGACGACCGGCAACTGTAATAAGTACTGGGTAGTGACGTCCATACTCCTGATAGTTATCGCTATCGTTGCCGGTATCATAGCCTGGTCACGATACCAGCCAAGCCAGCCGATAGAGGTTACACTGGCTCCGGAACCGGAAGTAGCCGGCGAAATCTCCATCAGCGGCAGTATCAACAATCCCGGTTGCTATCCTTTCACTGCCGGGGATAGTATAGCCGACATTATCCTCGCTGCCGGAGGCACCACTGACGGCGCTGACCTCAGCCGCATCACCTTTACCATTCCCCAGGATAGCGAACAAACGACTCCTCAGAAAGTAAACCTGAACCGGGCGGACGTGTGGCTGCTGGAGGCATTACCTGGAATCGGTGAAACCAGGGCTCTAGCCATTATCGAATACCGCGAGAAGAACGGACGGTTCCATCATAGTACCGACCTGCTCAAGGTGGAAGGTATCGGCAGCGTTACCTATGAAAAGATTAAGCACCTGATAACCGTGACCGACTGATGTTCAGGATGAAGGTATATGCCCCTTATCTCAATTAGTTGCGCCTGGATTCTGGGAACATTTCTGGGCTCCAAATTTAATTTATCTCCGTTACTGGTGCTCACGGCACTGGTCCCCCTGCCCCTCTTCTTTTTACTACGCCGTCACCGTCAAAAAGTAATCGTATCCGTTGTATGCCTCGTTGCCCTGTTTGCCGCCGCTACCTATTCTTATACCAGCTTGCATACCTTCGACGAGACCAGTCTGCGCTTCCATAACGACCGTGGTACCGTGACCGTCAAGGGCATCGTCGCCCGGGACCCTGACGTCAGGGACACGAGCACTCGCCTGAATCTCTCCGCCACCGAAATCAAACTGGGAGACGACTGGCAGGCGGTTGACGGGACGGCGCTGGTGGTGGTGCCCCGTTACCCTGAGTACAGGTACGGCGACCGCCTCCTTATTACCGGCGAGCTGGCAACACCGCCTCAACTGGATGACTTCGACTACCGGGAATATCTGGCCCATCAGGGGATATATGCCACCATGCTCTACCCGGAAATAGAGACCATAGAGAGGGAAAAAGGCTCCGCCCTGATGTCGTGGGTCTATTCGGTGCGCAGTCGAATATCCCATACCATCGCCGGGGTCATCCCCGAGCCGCAGGCATCGCTGGCACAGGCTATTTTACTGGGCATCCGAGGCAATATTCCGCCTGAATTAAAAGCGGACTTCGTCCGCAGTGGCACCGCTCATTTGCTCGCCATATCGGGGCTTCACCTCAGTATTATCGTTGGCATCCTGCTCAGTGCCGGTATCTGGCTTTTCGGCCGCCGATATTACCTCTATGTCTGGCTGGCACTGGTGGTCATCTGGCTTTATGTCCTGCTCACCGGCATGCATCCACCGGTGGTACGGGGCGCTATTATGGCCAGTCTGTTTCTATTCGCCGAGCTGCTGGGCAGGCAGCGCCGCGCCATTACCGCGTTGGTGGCGGCCGCGGCGATAATGGTCGGCATCAGCCCCTATATTCTGGGCGATGCCGCCTTTCAATTGAGTTTTCTCGCCATGGCAGGGCTCGTCTTCCTGTTCCCCGCTTTTCAGTCGCTGGGCAGACGGGCAATCCGGGCTACGCTGGGGGAAGCGGGGACACCGGTTGCCCTGGCCAGTACCGCCAGCGATAGTTTCAGCGCAACCCTGGCGGCACTTATCGCGGTATGGCCGGCAATTGCCTACTACTTTGGTATCATCTCCGTGGTCGGGCCCCTGGCTACCCTTCTGCTCCTGCCCGCCCTGCCGGCGATCATTATCACCGGGGCGCTCACCGGTGTTCTGGGGTTCATCATGCTCCCCGCCGCACAGGCTATCGGCTGGCTGAGCTGGCTCTTCCTGTCATACTCAACGGTGGTGGTCGGGGCTCTGGCAACACCGCCACCGTCATCTATCGAGGTTAATTCGGTTCCCGGCGCTCTGATATGTGCCTACTACGCGATCCTGGCAGCCGTCATCTGGCTTCTGGGACGGCGCCGGCTGACTGTTTCGTTCCCGCAGGCTGCCATCAGCCTTAAAAAGAGAATAGGTAATTCCGCCAGCTTCGTTTCCCGCCTTCCCGCCAGATGGACCGTCCCGCCACTGGTCGTGCTCGCCATACTGGCCTCGCTTACCGCAGTTACCATGCCCGATAATAAACTCCACGTGAGTTTTCTGGACGTTGGTCAGGGTGA
>Ga0180432_10006392_pt1 | contig 15275 bp, 15 predicted proteins | sample SS_ome_10_FD_132414 | JGI IMG/M metagenome (GOLD analysis project Ga0180432, IMG submission 132414) | Hypersaline lake sediment archaeal communities from the Salton Sea, California, USA - SS_1_MS_2 metaG | ecosystem: Environmental > Aquatic > Non-marine Saline and Alkaline > Hypersaline >... | reverse complement strand
TTGATGAGTTCTCTTGCCTCTGGCGCATTGCTCACCGTAACTCGTCTCATAGTAGACCCCTCCTTGCAGTCTACTATAGACCATTTCCAAAGAATACGCAACCTATTACTGCGTCATGTATAGCTGGCAGCATATCACCCCCACCGCGCCCCGGCTCCGGCCTTCTGTTGGGCACTGAGCATAAGCCAATCTGCCGCCGATTTGCAGCCCATCATTTCTTAGTTGCTCTACCAAGGTGTGCGCTATCCGCTGCAACAATAGGCTATGGTGCCGGTAATGTACATACGTCAACCAAGGTATTTTCGGCCAACAGAGCTAGGTATCCGGACTACCGCACCGAGTGTAGACGCATAGTAGTATCCTCGCCACCTCTCCAAAGGCGCTGACTGATCCAAGGTGGATGACCTCAATACGTAAGCCTTTGCGCCGGTCCGCAGTGCCCAGGGCACATGGGTTGCTCATGGTACATAGAGAGGGGATCACGCTCGTCTCGGGTGACGACCTGCAGACTTGGCGAGCGACCTGCAGACCGTTCATCTTGACCACAACCGGGTCAAGCAAGAGCACATCCGGCTCCAGGCTCTCCAACAACTCCACTGCCTGCATACCATCTCCCGCCATGTCCCCGCTACGCCGGCATGTACTGTCCGCCATCCACCAGTATCGTCTGGCCCGTAATATAGTCCGAATCTGGACTTGCCAGGAACACTACCGCCCGTCCAATGTCCGCCTCGCAGTCGCCGACTCGCCCCATTGCCACTTTGGTTAGCTGCTGTTTCATATCTTCGGGGAATGCCTCGGCCCACTGCTGCACTCCGGGTGAGTTGGCGAAGGGACAGACGACGTTGACACTGATCCTGTGTGGGCCCCACTCTCTGGCTCCCACCCGTGTCAGAGCCCGAATGCCCTCCTTGGCTACAGCATAGGTCGTCTGGCCGGCCAGCCCTTCTATTGCCGCAGACGATCCCAGGTTAATCACCTTGCCGCCATGCTCCTTCAAGTAGGGAAAACATGCCTGCATGAAATACAGCGACCCGAACAGGCTTGCCCCGAGCACCCGGGCCATGTCGTCGTCAGTCGTCTCCGCCAAGGGAACGCCAGGGCTTGCTTCTGCAGCATTGTTGACCAGGATATCTACAGTGCCAAACGCTTCAACTGTCTGTGCCACAACCGAGTTGACGTCTTCCCGACGGGCTGTGTTGCAGGCCAGCGGCAACGCCGTGCCTCCGAGGCCTTTGATCTCCTCGGCGACCCGAGCGCATTTCTCCACCGTTCTTCCCGCCACGACAACCCTGGCACCTTCCTTCGCCAGGGCCAGGGCAATGCCACGTCCCACCCCCTGCCCACCTCCAGTCACAATCGCCACCTTCCCATCCAGCTTTCCCATCTGCCAACCTCCTGATCTATCTAGAATGAGTTGCCCGCATTAGGCATCTGCCACTCCTAGTACGTTAATGTGTTAGAGAACGGCCCAAAATCCCTGGAAAGCGCTCTCGCACTGTCTTCGCCCATGCCAAACGACAGCGGCAGAAGGGATAGACTACCGAACCGCGACACAGCCTACTTCCGCACTTGATCGGTACTATTCAGGCATCTCGGGGGCCCACGAAACACCGTTGATGTGCCCCCCGCCATCGGCGTGGATGGTATTGCCCGTCACATAACACGAGTCCTCTGAGGCGAGGAACAGCGCCACACCCCCAATATCGCGCTCCGGGTCACCCATCCGTCCCATCGGGTTCTGTTGAAGAATCATGGCCGCGTTCTCCGGGCTGGCGCTGCGAAACTGCTCGTAGGCAGGGGTTACCGCTGCCGGACAGATGATATTGGCCAGGATATTGTGGCGAGCCCACTCGCGAGCCGCCGTCCGTGTGAGCGTCCGTAGGGCCTCCTTCGTGGTATTGTACGCGGCAGTGTACATGTGGGCATTCACCCCATTGAGCGAGCACATGCTTATTATCCGCCCCCCACCATTCCGGCGCATGTGAGGAAACACGGCCTGCATGGCCCAGAAGGCGCCAAAGAGAGCAACCCGCAGAGCCTGCTCCATTTCGGCATCGGTCTTGTACTCCAACCGCGAGTAATCGGTCTCTTTCCAGGCGTTGTTGACCAGGATATCCACATGCCCAAAAGCGCTCACGGCAGCATCCACCATTGCCACTACGCTTTCCTTACTGGACACATCGGTCTCAACAAACTTCGCCTTCACACCGAAGTCAGTTGAGATCTCTTCCGCCGTCTTCCGTCCCGTCTCAGCATTGACCTCTGCAACGACCACGGACGCACCCTCAGAGGCGAAGCGACGTGCAATGCCTCTGCCGATGCCCTGGCCAGCACCCGTCACGATGGCGACCTTTCCAAGCAGGCGATCCATATTCGGTGACCTCCTCTGATTCGTTCAGAATCTGCGGCCTGCAACGAATTTGCAGGACGTCTTCCTTGCACACGGACGTGGAGATGTCAATGCTGCAGAAAGGTTCTCCTGCAGCACCAGAACCAACACAAGCCAGACGATGTACCCCACTTAATCAGCCAAGGAGTCGCCCCTTCCATGCGACGGTCGTCACCAATGCCAACAAGACTCACCACATCGTGGCTCCGCCGGTGACGCTCAGAGTCTGCCCCGTCAAATAGGAAGCGCAATCGGATGCCAGAAAGATGACCGCACGGGCTACGTCTTCCGGCATGCACAGGCGCTGTATCGGTTGGTGTTTCATGGCCCCCTGCATCATTTCAGGGCTGTAGATGTCCATGCCTGTCTTCCAGAAGCTCGCTTCCCCTACGTCGTCTGAGCTCCCAGGCAGAGTCCAGCCGGGGACCACTACATTGACATTTATGCCATGCGGACCCAGCTCCCAAGCCAACGCCTTGGAGAGGGAGATCACCCCACCTTTGGCTGCACCATATACCGAGGCGGAGCGTCCCGCCAGGCCCGATTGGGCTGAAGGCGAACCAATATTGACGATCTTTCCATACCTCTGCCCGATCATCTGTTCAACTACCGCCCGTGTACAGTTCATCACGCTCCACAGGCTCAGCTCTATCTCCCTTGTCCATTCTTCCCTGGGCTTGTCGACGAACTTGCTGGGCCGGCCTCCACCACCGACGTTGTTGACCAGCACGTCTACTCTGCCGAAAGCGCCGACGGTGGCTTCAACCATCGCCCGCACCGAGTCCCAGTCGGTAACATCCGTTTGGACCAACATGACCTTACCGCCAAGGCTGGTGGCGGAGTGACTTGCGTCATCCACAGTCTTCTGGCCCTGCTTTCTGTCTATCTCTGCGACAACTACGTTGCTTCCCTCGCCTGCAAAGCCCAACACTATCCCGCGACCGATGTTGGAACCTCCGCCGGTCACTATCACCGTTTTCCCTTGAAGATTAAGGTCCATCGTAACAAGCTGCTACATTTGAGGAATTTGCCATAGACACCAACTTACATGCCGCTGCCGGAGATGACGAGATGTTGGGTGCTGGAACGGCGAGCACCGCCACCGATCGCCACCCCTCGCTGCTGGGCAAAGTAGCATCACTTGGTATTACGGTCAATAAGGGCCCGTAAGAATCACACATGAACTAAAAGCGGTTGCGCACCCGAAACGAGCGACGCCGCCGTCCGCCGGGGCAGGTCAGGCTGGCCGAAGCACGTGGAACGTGTCGTCACGAGCCTCTATTCGCCTTCCGCTCTGGCAGGGGGGGCGCTACAGGAACTCGGCGCGCTCACTTGCGCTGCATCCCAGCGGATATCTTCGGCTCCTTATTGACCCGGGGATATGCCCCTGTTAGCCTTGCACAAGATGCGCCGCCGACACCCCGGTTGCGCCAAATGCTCCTTATGTGTCACTGGCCTGAAGGCTAAGCCCAGTCCTCGGAGAGCTGTCCGGTCAACCAAGGTCTTGGACGCAAGCAGGTATCAAAGCAGCAGGAGGTAATCAGCGTGACTGCACTTGACAGGCTGAATGAATACTCAAGAACGCGGCTTTCAGAGCTGCGAGAGCTGAAGCGGCAAGGGCGCAAGCTAATAGGCTATACACCTGGACCTTACATGCCCGAGGAGATGGTCTATGCGTGTGGAGCGGTACCCCTTCAGCTCATTCGTGGCGGAGACCCCGAATCGGTGGCAATGGCTTCCAACTACATGGTGAGGTTTGTTGACACCTTTGCCAGGTCTCAGATTGCCTACAAGATGTCCGGAGAAGACCCACTCTACGACATGATCGATCTCCTGGTCGTGCCTGTCACCGACCAGAATGTGAAGGCCATAGCGCAGAGCTGGAGCTTCTTCTCAGACTGTGAAGTCTTCACCTACGGAGTGCCCCGTGTCAGGGATGATCTGGGACGGGAGTACTACATTGAGAGCCTGAACCTGTTGCGCCAGAAGCTGGAAGAAGTCACCGGCAGCAAAATGGAGAACGCTGCGCTGCTCGATGCCATCAACGTCTCCAACAGACTCAGAGACCTGTTCAGGCAGTTGAGCCTGACGCGGGTATCAGGAAGCCCGCCGATCAGCAGCAGGGACTTCGTCCGGCTCAACCATTCCTCCTTCTACCTTGACCCTTCCGTGATGATAGACGTGCTGGAGTCCGTGCTGCAAGAGGTCAAGCAGCAAGCGCCTCGCCAGGCAACCGGCCCCAGGATTCTTCTTACCGGTTCAACACTGGCTATGGGGGACATCAAGGTGTTCGATCTGCTGGACAGAACCGAAGGGGCAATCGTCGTCGAGCACTTCGACGAGGGGCTGAGGCACTACTGGGAGACAGTGGAAAGCAACGGAGACCCCTTGGGAGCCCTGGCCGATGCCTGTTTCATGCGACAGGTCCCCTGCGCCTGGGCCTGGCGATCGCGAGACAGGCTTGATTTCATAATCAGACTGGCCCGGGATTTCAGCGTCGATGGAATCCTGTGGTACCAATTGATGTACCGCGACGGCGTTGACATCCTGGGACAGCGTTTTCCTCCCATCCTGGAGAAAGAACTCGGCATCCCAATGCTCAAGCTCCAATCTGACTGGGACAGAGAGGAAAAGGGACCGTTTGCAACGAGAATTGAGACCTTCGTTGAACTAATGGAGCAAAGGAGGGCTGCCTAGCATGTATACCCATCTGATGCAGATGTGCGGGTACGCGCCCGACGAAGTGGAGAAAGAGCGTCCTCGACTGGACAGAGTATTTCAGACCCTCGGCCTGGGCCCAAAGGACATAGAGACAGCGGAAAAGAGACTCCCAATCCAGTTCGACATGGAACTCCAGGGCGTAAGGAAACTGCTGCATACCTGGTGGACTGAGTTCGTCGACCTGATACTCGCCAGAGAGGAAGGGAAGAAGATCGTCTACGTCACTGCCCCCGCGTGGCCGGGGGAACCCCAGGAGATACTCAATGTAGCTGCTGAGGCCGCCGGCGTCAAAGACAAGGTATTGGTTACCATGGCGGACTTCCTCATGTCCACCGTTATGGGAATCGTCTTCGACAAGAACAACGACGTCGTCAAAGAAGGCGAAGATGCGGGCCTATCGGCCTCGGCAATGCACTGCGTAATCAACCAGTGCATGCTTGGAAGCCTCACCAAAGGGTATGTTCCCCACCCGGACCTGGAGATAGCTTCCGGTTTCCTTTGCGACCAGATAGCCCAAGCTGAAGAATGGTTCGGCGAGATGTGGGGTTATGAGACAGTGATAGCGGACAGTCCCTTCGACATAGGCTGGGACGAGTGGCCAGATATCAGCCCCAGAAAAGTGGAGTATTTGACAAGCCGATACCGCAGAGCCCTTGACAGGGCTGCGGAGGTGCTCGGGGTCCGCATCACTGACGACATCATCAAGGAGGCACGCAAGCGCTATATACAAGCCTATGTGGACGGATTCGCACCAATCCGAGACCTGATGCCGCTAGACCCGCTGCCGGTAAGTATAAGAAACCTGGCCCCCTTCTACTTCATGTCCCCATTGTCACGGAAGGACATGTATGTCGACGCAGCTCAGACCCTTGTCAAGGAGGCAAAGCAAAGGCGCAAAGATGGGCTCTCGGCGCTCCCCGCAGGAGCACCGAGAGTGATATTTCCCCTCTGCCCAAATGTGGACACCAGCCTTGTGCGCATCGTGGAAGAAGCGGGACTGCACATTCCCACGATGATCATGATGAATGCAACCAAGCGCGAACTGCAGATAAAGAGAAAGGCCACAGACCCACTGGAGCGGATCATCGAGGGTTTCCTTACCAGTCCCTGGGCCAGCGGCAACATCATACCTATGAAGGAATGGGTCGTTGACATGGCCCGTCGCTTCGATGCCGACGGAGTTCTCTGGTTCTACATGGCGGTATGCCGGGCCAACGCCGCCACCAACCCCATAGCTCTGCGAAAAGCGCTGATGGAGGAGACCGGACTCCCCGTCCTGATGATCGAAGGGGACTACCACTGCACCCGGATGTACCCTGCAGAGGAAATGAGAACAAGGATAGAGACATTCGCGGAAGTGGTGAAGAACCGCAATGCCGCAAGGCTGGCACAAGCCTGATGAAGGTCGAGGCGACCTGGCAGTGGCAGGAAGGTGGGCAGCAACGGACCCAGGGGAAGCGACACCGAGGTTTCTTCGCTTTGGAGTGCCTTCGGCATAGAGGGAACCGCCCCAACCGCGCAGTCCCCGAGTCCTGCGAAACTGGTGATCACGGAGGTCATAGATGGAAGCGATAGAGGGTCTGGTGACGGGTTTAGAGAAGCGAAGAGCTGAAGAGCTGAGGCGGAGCAAAGGCGAAGGCCGCAAGGTCGTCGGCTATGTACCCAACGGCTACCTCCCCGAGGAACTGGTCTATGCCGCCGGGTCATTGCCACTGCCGGTCGGCCTTCTCCGTGGGGGCGAGCACGAGGCAATAGCAGCCTCTGCTCTCTACCTCCCTCGTTTTCTGGATACATTCTGCCGAGCTCAAATCGGCTACAGGGCGCTTGAAGAGGATTTCCTCTATCGGATTGTGGATTCGGTAATAGTGGCGGTCACTGACAACAACGTTAGAGCCATAGCTGACAGTTGGGCCTTCTACACCGGTGTCGACACCTTCCAGTACGGCGTACCTCATGTCAAGGACGACCTGGGGCTGGAATACTACTTGAGAGGCCTGGGTGACCTGCAGCACAAGCTTCAGGGCCTTACAGGAATCGAGATCGATAGCGACGTGCTACGAGACTACATCGAATTATTCAACGAAATGCGGGATCTGTTGAAGAGAATCAGCCTCCTCAGGACGTCTAAGGCACCTCCCGTTTCCGGAAAGGAGTTCGTCAGGCTGAATCATGCGTCCTTCTATGCCGAGCCCCATTTGTTCGTGCAGCTACTCAGGACCGTAGTCGAGCAACTGGAACAGGCCCAGGCAACAGAGAGAAGGCCACGGATCATGCTGGTCGGGTCTACCCTGGCCCAAGGCGACTACAAGCTCGTGGACCTGGTGGAGCGGACGGGGGCGGCGATCGTGATCGAGGACTTCTCTGAAGGCATCAGGCCTTACTGGGATCAAGTCCACGTCGACGGAGACTTGCTCCGGGCACTGGCAGAGGGCTACTTCATGAGGAATCCAACGCCGGCCTTCTTCCGACCGGCCGAGGACAGAAACGACTCCCTGATTGAGATGGGCCAGACGTTCAGAGTCGACGGGGTGATATGGTACCAGTTGATGTACCGCGACGCATATGATGTCGAGTCTTACTACTTCGAAAAACTGGCCAGGGACAAGCTGGGCATTCCAATGTTGAAAGTGCAGTCGGACTACGACAGAGCAGAGCTGGCTCCTTTGACGACAAGGATCGAGACATTCGTCGAGACGATAGCGAGGGGGTAGACATGTACACAAGGCTTTTCACCCTATGCGGGTTTGAGCAGGAAGAGATACAGCAGCAAAGGGCAAGGATCGACAAGGCGTTCGAAAGGCTGGAGATATCGCCGGACGACATCAGCCGTGCCGAGGAGAGGGTCAGCCGACTGTTTGACGTAGAGCTCCGGGGCATGAGACTGATTCTGGGCATATGGATGAAGGAGTTCCTAGACCTGGTGCTGGCCAAAGACGAGGGCAGGAGGGTCATATACGGGGATTTCCCGCCGATCAGGGCGGTCATGATCTGTCTCGCCAACGCCAGGGAAGACGTCTGGGTAGGAATCCCTGAGATGGTGATCGACATCGTTATGGGGAGTTTCTTCGACAAGTCGATTCCCGTTCTTGAGGCAGGCGAGGACAGTGGTCTGCCGGCGGGAGCCGCTCATTGCTCCCTGCTTCAAGCAAGGCTGGGGGCATTGGCCAAGGGGTGGGTGCCACCCCCTGACTTGATCCTCAGCTCTGGCTATCTGTGCGACCAGGCCCCAAAGGTTGACGAGTTGATCCACAAGGTCTACGGATCACCGGTGGCCTACACAGACTCGTTCTGGGGCCAGAATTGGGGCGATTACCCTGCTCTCAAGGACGAAAGGGTAGAGTACTTCGCCGCCAGAATAGACCAGTCGCTTCAGCAAGCTGAGGAAATCATTGGCTGCCATATAACCGAGGAGATGAAGAACCAGGCCAATGCGGACAACGGCAAGGTGTGGTTTGGCCTGCAGGCCCTCAGCGATTACTCCGGCAAGTGTGATCCCCAACCGTTGAGCCAAGCCGACCAGGCAATGGTCCTTGAGCTGGCATTCGGCTCGGCCAGGCGGGCGTCCGAGTCAACAAAGGCGATCAACACCCTGACCAGAGAGGTAGGGCAGAGAGCCAGGGAGGGCAAAGGAGTCGTTGAGAAGGGAGCCCCAAGGGTGAGCTGGTACGGCCCCTCCATAGTCGACCCCGAACTGCTCCGCATGGTTGAGGGGCTTGGTCTGGCCGTATGTGTGGTGAATGTCGCCTGGCTCTCCCCGCTGCAGAGGAGTAAGACCAAATACACAGACTTCTCAAGAAAAGTCGCCGAGGGCTACTTGAGGGAAGGGCCACCGTATGGCAGCGAGGGCGTAATCGGGCACTTCAAACAGTTGTGTGAGGAGTTGAAGCCCGACGGCATAATCAACTGCTACCCCATGGGTTGTCGGCCCTGCACCATTGCTCCGTGGATGACCAGGAGAGTAATACAGGAGGAATTCGGCATCCCGGTATTGACATTTGAATATGACGGGGGCAACAAGAGGGACTATGGCGTCGAGCAGCTTAGAACCAGGATAGAAGCCTTCGCCGAGGTGCTCAGAGCCGCCAAGTCGGAGTAGGCACCGATTCTATCCGCCGCCGGCCGCCTAGCCAGCCGCCAGGAGGAGCCATTATCAGCCAGCCACCAACGCTCCCTCTGGAAGAAGGTACCTGCCAAGCCTCCAACGCTGAGTCAGCTTCGCCGGGCCACTACCGGAGTCGTGCAAGTGCCCGGGCATCGAGGTTGCTGGGAAGGGGTTGCACGAATAGTCCAAGCTCGTCTGCCACGGTATCCCTGACCCTGGTCAGCAGCCGATCGAAGACCTCGATCTCTTCCTCGGAAAACGCAGACCTCAGCACCTGGTAGCCGTAACAGAAACCCGATCCTATCGCCTTCATTCTGAGTGCCTCGCCCTTCGGCAGCAGGCGAACCCGCACACTCCGCTGGTTGTCAGGGTCCCTCACCTTCTCCAGGTAGCCCGCGTTGACCATGCGCGTTACCAGCTCAGAGATGCTCTGAGGCTCACGAAAACAATACGAGGAGATCTGCCCGGGGCTCAGAGGTTCTGCACTCACACTCAACATCTGCAGAATATCGAGCTGGGCCAGGGTGAGGCCGTACTGCCCAAGTTCGAGGTCCAGGTAGTATTGCATGACCTCGCGAACCTGCCGAAGACGGACCCATGCGTTAGAATACGGGTTGCCCATCTCCCAATCATAGATACAATGGTCCAGGTCACTTCGACGACTTCTGGACCGCTCTGGAGCAGCCGCGCCGCTTTGCATGTTCCCAGCACCCTCAGACATGTGCGTATTGTACCATCTGTCTGCGAGCACATCAATCGTCCGTATTCACTCGCCCCCGCCACACACACTCCGCAACCACCCCAGCCAGTCACACCACCCAGTGCCCAGTCAGACAGGCCTCCAGACGGCTACTCCGGCAGCCCGTAGACAGCCACGGCGCAGTAGAACTTGCCCGGCACGCCACCCTGGTTGTGACACAGGCCCATTCTCGGGTTCACAAGCTGCCGGGAGGGCTCCTCGGCCTTCCCCTGCAACTGAGTGCTGATCTCGTAAGCCTCCCTGCACCCACTGGCCCCAATGGGATGGCCAAAGGACTTCAGCCCCCCGCTCAGGTTGACAGGTATCTCTCCCTCCTGGTCCCAGGCACCGGCGACCACGTCCTCATGCCCGCGCCCCTTCTCGCACAGACCCAGGCTCTCCACCGCGATAAGCTCAGCTATGGAGAAGCAGTCGTGCAGCTCCACCATTGACAGCTCCCGCCGGGGGTCGGTGATCCCCGCCTGGGCGAAGGCCTCCCTGCCGGCGTACTCGGTCTCGGTCCACACCGTGTAGTCGTAGTCCGTCCTTATGCCACCCTGCCCCGGCCCCGCCGACACGCCCATCCCTTTGATAAGTATGTAGTCATCGCGAAAGCTCCTGGCCATCTCCGCCGGACAGATAATGGCTGCCGCCGCCCCATCGCTGACCCCGCAGCAATCGAACAGGCCCAGAGGCCAGGCGATGATCGGCGCAGCCATGACCATCTCCTCGGTAACCTCCATCCTGAGATGGGCCCGAGGGTTTCTGGCACCATTGTGGTGGCTCTTGACAGATATCCTGGCCAGCGTGCGTTTGCCCTGCTCCGGCGTCAGCCCGTAGCGGCGGAAGTACCTGGTGGCCGCCAGTGCGTAGAAGCCCGGGGCTGAGAAGCCGACCTCGTACACCGGGTGGTACACCGGCAGATTGAAGGCGGCCCCAAACCCGGCGCCGGTGTCCTTGAGCTTCTCCATGCCAACCACCAGGACCAGGTCATACACCCTGGCGGCCACGGCGAAGGCGGCGTTCCTCATAGCCTCTGTGCCCGTGCCGCAGGCGTTCTCCACCCTGGTCACCGGCTTGTAGTCCAGCTTCAGCGGTATGGAGACAGCGCCACCGGTCTGGGCAATGGGCGTACCCAACCCCACCCAGCCGGCCTGTATGTCCTCCGGCCCTACACCGGCGTCCTCGAAGGCCTCGTAGCAGGCGTCCACTATGAGGTCCTCGTAGCTCTTGTCCCAGAGCTCGCCAAACCTGGAACAACCTGCCCCAATGATGGCCACCTTGTCCTTTATGCTCTCTGCCATGGCCTGCCTCCTACGCCCTCACCGGACGGCACTTCCACCAGTAGTTCTTCACCTGGAGGTGCTCTGTGATCTTCCTGAAGGTCAGCTCCACCGGCATGTCGGGTTGAAGCTTGTCCGGGTCACGGTCAGTCATGGTTGTCAGCAGCCTGCCGCCCCCCTCGAAGTCAACCACGGTCAGCACGTTCGGAGGGTCGGGATTGAAGGTCCCCAGCGTGTCCGTACTGTAGCTGAACAGCGTCGCCTTCCGGTCGGACAAACGCACCTCATCGAAATCGTCTTTGGCCTGGCACCAGTTGCATATCCTCTTGACGGGGACCTGAATGGTGCCGCACTGGCGACACTGGTGGCCGCGCATGCTCCATGTCCACTGCCGGTCGCGCCAGGTCACCGGCAGGGAGGTGTAGGGTGGTATCTCTCTGACCGGCTGCCACTCCATCAGGTTCCTATAGTGAAGGTACTTGCCGTAGTTGGGGAGCATCATCTTGGAGGCCAGGTGCTTTCGGACCCCCCGCCGCTCGGGCCCCTCCCCTATCTGCCCCGCCACCCTGACAGCGAAGGCATCGGCCCCGTCGCCGTAGTTGGCGAAGAAGATGCGGTCGCCGGCGCTGGACTTCTCCAGGGCGGACACCAGTACCATCATGGCCTGGGCCGTGCCGGTGTTTCCCACGCTGTCCAGCAGGCTGTCCTCGACCTGGGACCTGGCATCGAACCCCATGCGACGGGCCGCCTCCCTGTGCCGTCGCTGGTCCCAGGCGGAGTAGGCGGCCCTGGCGAAGTCCCCCGGGCGCAACCCCGACTTCTCAAACAGTTCGGTCGCCACCTCGCTCATGTGGCCCAGGTATCCCTGCTCCACTATGAACCGCTCTTCCCAGGACTGCACGTGCCTGTCTTCTTCCCGTCTCCAGATGTCCATGAACTCGCTGGAGATGGTATGAGTAGCCTCGATCTCGGCCGCGTGGTCCGAAGCGCCCACAAGCAGGGCGGCGGCGCCGTCGCCGAACTGCTCCTCGAAGGATGTGTGGGCATGGGGCACCCGGCAGTCGGAGGCAACGACCAGGAAGCGCTTGGCCGAGCCGGCGTTTACGGCGTCCAGGGCAGCCCTGAGCGCCAGGGTGCCACCCCGCACCGAGTCCCCCACGTCGCAGGTGACCACGTCCCGGCGCAGGTCCAGGGCCTTGGCCACAATGCTGGCCGCCTGCTTCTCACGGTAGGGTGGTGATGTGCTGGCAAGGTACAGGCCGTCGACCGATTCACGGTCTACGCCCCGGAGGCAGTCGATGGCAGCCTCCACCGCCATGGTCAGGCTGTCCTCATCCCAGTTGGCTACAGCCTTCTCTCCCTTCCTCCCCGCGCTGCCCCACACCTGGGCAAGGATATCCATGGTCATGCGGTACATGGGTATGTAGGCTCCGTAGGACTCTATCCCCGCAATCATACGATGCTCCTCCTGCTGCAACTTGGAGACACCATGTGTTCACCCATCCCTTGAGGAAGGGCGATCGGATGCAATCGAGCGGATGACAGCGCACCATCGCGGTCGGCGCTGTTACCGGACGCCCTGTAGCCGGGCGCGGCTACCCGAAACTCATTATGCGCGAGGTGCTGACGGCCACCACCTCGTCTCTCTGGTTCTTGTGGGTCGACCTGAAGGTCATGAAGGCCCGGCGCCCCTTCTCTCCGGACTTGTCTTCAAGGTCGGCAAACTCGGTGACAGTGGTTATGACGTCGCCCGGCCTGATGGGGGCCATGAACTCCACTTCCGAGCCCAGGTCCACCACTCCGGCGAAGGGGAAGTCTACGGGGAAACCCTGCCCGAAGAACATGGCGGCAAAGAGCAACCCGGGCGGGGCCACCTCCTTCCACTTGGGACTGGTATCCCCGATGGCGTCGCAGTAGAGGCGCACCGTGCTGTTGTCGATCCCCACAACAGCAGGAGCCGCTTTCTTACCTAATTGGGAGCGCAGTTCGTCGATGGTAGGTCTGCTGGCTTCAGTCATGTGGCTGCCCCTTTCTCCTGTGTTTGGCAGTTTCACACTACCGGAAAAGAAGACGAGATGTCAACCGAGCCCGGGGTTCCCTGGTCCGCCATCTACGAGATTGGCCCAAAGGCTTTCTTTCAGCACCCGCCGGGCGAGACGCCCCTTCCAGCAGGATTGATTGATGGTGGATTTTTGGAGGTTCCTCACTCCGTGGATGCAGCTTCGGAGGAGGCAGCCACAGGGTGAATTCCTGGACAGCACATGAGACCAGTACCAGGGACTGCTGCAGCCAGCATGACCCCGCTCCCACCTTGGGATTAAGCTGGAATATCCGCTCCGGCCACCATTGCAGCATCTGCCCCAACGCGACCGACATGCTGGACCGGCTCAAAATGCGCAACTTTCACAAGTCCACGAACTTGGCCTCGAGTAGCACTTGCAGACAACCTGAGGGCGTGTTATCCTACGATAACTGGTTTCAGAACAGGTCACCAACTGTCTGTCAGACCGCGCCAGCGCATCTATAGCCTTTGGATGACCAAGCTCTAGCCAAATACTTACAGAAAGGAGGTCATCCAATGGGCTATGCTGACAAAGAGCTGATATGCACCAATTGCGGTTCCAGCTTCACCTTCACCGCTGACGAGCAAGCGCTGTTCGCTACCAGAGGCTATACCAACGAGCCTAAGCGCTGCCCCGTGTGCCGCGCAGCCAGGAAAGCAGAGAACGACGGTGACCGCGGCTACAACAGGCCCAGACGCCGCATGTACCCCGCTGTCTGCGCCCAGTGCGGCAAGGAGACCGAGGTCCCCTTCGAGCCACGACAGGGCAGGGCCGTCTACTGCAGCTCCTGCTACGACAAGGTCAGATCGACCAGCCGGTACTAGGCCAATTGCAGTCAAGTATGGAAGGCCGGGGCTCCCCCGGCCTTCTATGCGCTCAGGTCTGTTGCGAGCCTTCGTCTCTAGAGAGTGTTGGGAATCGGGAAGGAGCAGTCGAATAATGAGGATTTACGTAGGGAATCTACCGTTCCACGTGGGCGAAGACGAACTGCGCAAGGAATTCGAGGCTTGGGGCAAAGTAGAATCAGCTACTGTAGTCAGGGACAGATACAGTGGCCAGTCCAGGGGCTTTGGATTCATTGACATGCCCAACAGGGAGGAGGGCGAAGCTGCCATCTCCGGCCTCAAAGGAAAGATGCTGGACGATCGGACACTCGATATCAATGAAGCCCACCCGCGCCCCGATAGGGGACCAGGAGGCGGCGGAGGAGGGGGAGGGGGACGCAGACCCCCCCAGGGTGGCAGCAAGGGCAAAGGCCGACAGAAGAGGTGGTAAGCCAAAGCGTGCTCGATCCTCTTGGCTGACTAGCAAGGCCAGCATACTTCACCCGGACATATTGCCGCCCACTCCGAGTCGACAGCCCGAGCGCTGGCAAGGGGCAGTGACACGTCTATCGGCAGGAGTCGCAGCAATGCGCTCTCCCAGACAATTGTTCACCCCGATGAATCGGGACCAGCGAACGATGAAAATGACTTGACAAGGTCATTTTCTACGTACACCAAAGCCCGAAGCACCAAGAGGGGGACGGCATAGGCCATCCGTTCGTGCCTCCATTTACCATCCCCTCTCCCTCGACGGGAGAGGGTTAGGGCGATGGTGTACCGCTGTCCCCCCACAGGGCTTCCGCTCTCCGCAGGCGAGTCTTCGACTATGCTTTCCAACACGCCTCCCAAGTTCCCCAGGATGTCGCCGTTCCACAACCGCACCACCTCGTAGCCCTCCCCGGTATCGGCCCAAGGGCTGCCCCCTTCGGAACCTCGTTCCCTGAATCTGGCGGTTTCGAAGCTGGTACCACAGGGCTTGTTCAGCATCCGTCCCCTGGCGCCAAAGGTGCCGGGCGCGGGTACCGTTGGCGTGGTCTTTCCTCATCGCAGATGTCTGGACATGGAGACCTTTCGAGTGATCTCTGAATGGTGCATTGTGGTGCACAGAATACGTGAGAAACCAGGGCGATGCGAACACACCCAAAGCTAAC
>Ga0180432_10006391_pt1 | contig 15278 bp, 15 predicted proteins | sample SS_ome_10_FD_132414 | JGI IMG/M metagenome (GOLD analysis project Ga0180432, IMG submission 132414) | Hypersaline lake sediment archaeal communities from the Salton Sea, California, USA - SS_1_MS_2 metaG | ecosystem: Environmental > Aquatic > Non-marine Saline and Alkaline > Hypersaline >... | reverse complement strand
TGTTCGTGCATTGGCGGTTGGGGATACGGCCTTAGGTTGGATGGCACGAGCCGGATGAATCGAGAGGTTCACGTCCGGTTCTGTGAGGGCCGGGGGGTGCAATTCCCCCCGGCTACTCGGCAATGTGGCCCCATGGGAATGCCTTCGAACCCCACCTGGTCGAAGGAGAAATCGCGGGCCATGCAAGCCTCTACGGTGAAACCGGCGCCCTCGTACAGCCGGCGCAACTGCAACACCGTGAAGAACCTGAACTCGGGACCGTGGGCCAGTTGGAAGGCCTCTTCAATCGCCTCGTTCAGTCGGCTGTCCTCCTCATCCTCAGGCTCCTCCAGGACCGGGTCCAGGGACACCAGTCGCCCTTCCGCCTTCAGCACTTGCCTGATCTCACCCAGCGCCTTTGCCGGATCCGTGAAATGATGGAAGCTGAGCATGAGGCAGGCAGCGTCGAAGATAGAGGCCGAGAAGGGCAACGCCTCCGCCTTGCCACAGACGACATGGAAGCTGTCCAGCCCGTGCTCCAGCACCTTCTCTCCGGCCACTCTGAGCATGCCGTAGCCGGAGTCGATCCCCACGACAAACCCTTCGGCAAGCGTTTTAGAAAGGGTGACCCCCAACCGGCCGGTCCCTGTTCCGACATCCAGCACCCGATCGGCAGGTTGTGTACCCAACTCGTCGATGAGAGCGCGGGTCAATGAATTCAGGGCCCCCGCTCTGGAGACACGCCGGTCAAACTCAAGGGCCTTCCGGTAGTCAGAGTAATCGATTCGATCATCCATGTGGATTTGCCCTCCGCCCTGCAACCTGTCAAGCAGGGCAAGCTCCAACAGTCGCCACCACGCTCCGCAGAGCGCCCCTACCTCAGACCTGCCTCTGCTGCATAAGCCGCGAAGGCTTCGGCGAGGGAGCCCAGATCGCGGAAGATGGTGCCGCCTCGCTCACAGACGCCCCAGACCATTAGATTGGGCCTGTGTGGTTCAATGTCCACTGTGCAGTCAGCGCGGAAGTCGGTCAGCAACCCGAGTACCTTCTTGCCCCTGGCGTAGGCGTAACCCAACTCGATGCAGGTACCGCTGTCCGCGTCCTGGCCATCCAGCAGGGCCACCACCACCTTCGCGGCCTCGATGTTCTCCACGTCGCCGCGGAAGAGTTCTTCTCGGCCCGGGCCTCTGCCCAGGTCACCGCCGTCGCGATGCGGCAGATAGAAGTCGGTGACGGGATCAAGCCCGCTGGCCTGCGACAACACGTCTACTATTCGCAGCAAGAATGCTCGCTCGGCTTCCGAGAACAGGGGGCCGGCGACGTATACGGGCTTTGGCATGGTCAAGAGGTCTCCTGCCCACCGGGGGGTCGAGAATCCGAACCAGGGCTTCTGGTCAGCATAGCACAGCCTCCACGGCAGAACAACGCCTCGTATTCACTCGACTGCCGGCCTGCCGGCCTGCCTAGTATCTTCTACGAGTAGCACTGTCACCATATCATCCCGCCAAGGAATGCTGGGATGCTATCACGTCCCCCCGGCCGCCGGCGGGGAAGAGTGGAGTCTCATCGGCCCCATTTCCTACGTGTGCAGCAACACGGTTTCCTGCCTGAGATTACGAACCTGGGGGAGACGGTACGCGTCATAACTCCCTTGACACCAAACTTGCTGGCGGTTTAATATAACGAATCGCGTTAGTCTACCCCCAGCCTGCAAAGCTTCAGACGGAAAGTGAGGTGACTGTGGTTTCCAGTGCGATATTTGCGCTTGTCAGCGTCTTCTGCTTCGCAACTGGGGGTGCGTTAGTGTTCTTTTCCAGGCAGGTAAGAGCCAATCGAAAACTGCGTTCAGCTCAGGAGGAAGCTGAGAGTCTAGTTGCAGAGGCGACCGAGAAGCAGAAGTCGATCTTGCTCGAAGCCAAGGAAGCGGCCTTCAACATCAAGTCCGAGGCAGAGGCCAGCTATCGGGACCGCCGCGGCGAACTCCAGCGCATGGAGCGTCGACTGGGTCAGCGAGAGGAGAACCTGGACCGCAGGGATGAGATGCTGCAGCGGCGGGAGAACGGGATAGCCTCCAAGGAGAAAGAGGTGGACAGGGCGCGGGGCAGAGCCGAGGAACTGAGACAGAAGCAGCAGCAAGAGCTGGAGATGATCGCTACCATGACCTCGTCGGAGGCCAAGGAACTGCTTCTCCAGCGCGTTGAGGGCGAGGTCCGCGAGGAGGCATCCCGCAGGGTGCGCGAGATGGAGATGCGGATAAGGGATGAGAGCGACAAGAAAAGCCGCGACATCCTTGCCCAAGCGATGCAGCGGTGCTCCACGGAGGTGGTGGCAGAGACCACCGTTTCGGTGGTCCCACTGCCCACCGACGAGATGAAGGGAAGGCTTATCGGGCGCGAGGGCCGTAACATCAGGGCCCTGGAACATGCCACCGGAGTCGACCTCATAATAGACGACACTCCTGAAGCGGTGACGCTTTCCTGCTTCGATCCGGTACGACGCGAGGTGGCTCGCTTGGCACTCGAAAGGCTCATCCTCGATGGCCGAATACATCCGGCCCGCATCGAAGAGATGGTGCAGAGGGCCAGAGAGGAAGTAGAGACCACGATAAGGAACGAGGGCGAGCAGGCCGCCACCAAGGCGGGTGTGCATGGTCTGGCTCCGGAACTGATCAAGCTCCTGGGTCGACTCAAGTACCGCTTCAGCTATGGCCAGAACGTGCTGGCACACAGCATCGAGGTGGCTCTCCTGGCAGGTATGATGGCCACCGAGGCCAAAGCTGACGTCGAGATCGCCAAGAAGGCAGGGCTGCTCCATGATATCGGCAAGGCCGTGGACTTCGAAACGGAAGGGCCGCACGCCTTGATTGGGGCCGATATCGTGAGGCAGTGGGAGAAGTCCTCAGAGGTGGCTCAGGCCGTGGCCGCTCACCATGGCGAGGTCGAGATCACGTCTGCAGAGGGGTTCATCGTATCGGCCGCCGACGCCATAAGTGGGGCCAGGCCTGGAGCAAGACGCGAATCGCTGGAGCAATACCTGAAACACCTGGAGGCTTTGGAGAGCATTGCCAACAGCTTCCAGGGCGTGGAGAAGTCCTACGCCATACAGGCTGGCAGGGAAATCCGCATAATGGTCAAGCCGGCAGACATTGATGACTTGGGCGCCATGAGGCTAGCTCGAGACACCGTGAAGAAGATTGAAGAGAGTCTGAACTACCCAGGCCAGATCAAGGTCACTGTGATCAGAGAGACGAGGGCGGTAGACTACGCGAAATAGCAGCACCGGCAGACCGCTGCGGATACTAGCCATAGGCGACGTGGTTGGCAGGCCTGGCAGAAGAGTTGTGAAGGCTCTGGTGCCAGGCCTGCGACTTGAGCTCCAGTTGGACCTGGTTATCGCCAATGCAGAGAACGCTGCTGGCGGGAAAGGGCTCACACTCTCAACCGCCGATGAGTTGCTGTCGGCCGGCGTAGACGTTCTGACCTCTGGCAACCATATATGGGCCCAGAGGGAAATCATCCCTTACCTCGATGGGGAGATGCTCATTCTCAGGCCACTGAACTACTCACCCTACGCCCCGGGCCACGGGTACCTGTCCTGCAAGGACGTGATGGTGGTCAACCTGGCAGGAAGAACGTTCATGGGGAATGCTGACTGTCCCTTCAGGGCCATGGACCACCTGCTGGCAGAAGTGCAGCAGAGACCCAAGGCTGTCATCGTCGACTTTCATGCCGAGGCCACTTCCGAGAAGAACGCCATGGGCCGGTATCTTGATGGCAGGGTAAGTGCCGTCGTCGGCACTCACACCCATGTTGCCACCGCTGACGCGCGCATTCTGCCTCGGGGCACAGCCTACGTCACCGACATAGGCATGGCAGGTCCATCCGACTCGGTCATCGGCGACGACCCTGGCGAGGTAATCGACCGCTTCCTGACAGCCATGCCACATCGCCTCTCCGTGGGCAAGGGTGCTCCTTTCCTGAACTCCGTGTTCATCGAGGTGGACCGGTCTACCGGCGCAGCGCTCAGCATCGCCCGCGTTGACAGGAAGGCGGACTAGAGCGTGAGGGCCGATCTCCACGTGCATACCACGGCATCCGACGGGAGCCTGACGCCCCGGGATGTGGTCAGGCTGGCGGGGGACCTGGGCATCGATGTAATCGCCATCACCGACCACGATTGTGTTGACGGCATCCCTGCAGCTCTGCAAGAGGCGGAACACTTCCCCACCGTCAGGGTTGTCCCCGGAGTGGAGATGGGCACTGACGTGCATGGTAATGAAGTCCACGTCCTTGGATACTTCGTAGACCACACCGCCGCCGATTTCACCAGCACCTTGAAGAGACTGCGTGATTCCCGTGTAGTGCGGGCAAAGAAGATGGTGGACAAGCTGAAGGAGATGGGACTCGGCATACCCTGGCAGCGGGTGGAGCGGATGGCAGGCAGCGGGGCGGTGGGTCGTCCCCACATAGCCGAGGTCATGCTGGAGGAGGGCCACATCTCGTCTTACAGAGAGGCATTCTCCAATTACATTGGCCGGAATGGGCCGGCCTACGTTGAGCGGGAGAAGCTGACTCCAGTCGAAGTAGTGGAGCTCCTCTGCCAGGCGAAGGGTCTGCCTGTCCTGGGTCACCCGGCCGACATCGCCGGGCTGGAGGAACTCATACCTGCTCTACAGAGGATCGGACTGGTGGGGCTTGAGGTCTACTACGCCGGCTATTCACAGAAGGTCGTCCAGTACCTCGCCTCAGTGGCCAGAAAGCACGGTCTCGTAGCTACTGGCGGCAGTGACTACCATGGCAGAGACACGGCCAATGAGACCCCCATGGGTGGGGTGAGGGTCCCACCCGAGTGCGTAGACCAACTCTTTGCCCTATCGGCCAGGAGATCCCTGGCCCGATAGTACGAGCATCATTCATGAAGTGCGCACTCCATCCCCAGGTGGAAACCAACCTGACGTGTGGCCGATGTGGCACCCCCATATGCCCCAAGTGCCTGGTTCAGACGCCGGTGGGAGCACGATGCCCCAAGTGCGCCGGCTTGAAGCGGGTCCCCACCTTCCAGTTGACCCCCGCCACCTACCTCCGGGCCCTGGGGGTTGGCATGGCGACATCGGTGGCCGTCGGCATAGTCTGGGCGGCGCTTTGGGGCATCATGTGGTTCTTCAACTACTTCCTAGCCGCTGGCGCCGGTTTCGCAGTGGGGGAATTGCTCAGCCGGTCTGTGAACAGGAAACGTGGTATCGGACTGGACGTCATCGGTGCGGTGTGCGTGGTTATGAGCTACACCGTAGCCAACGTGGGACTGTCGGCAGGCATGCTCACGTTCTTCGCCGATTTCAACCTCTATGATATCCTGATGGTGGCCATAGGCATCGCCGTAGCTCTCAGCCGCCTTCATTGAAGCACGAGGTGTCCCCTGCTGCATGTCTTTGGCCGGCTGACGTCTTTCAAGACACTCCGCTCGGCTCAATGACTCCCCGAACGCAGTCCCGAGGGAGACAGAACGGCGCAGCGGGGGAGGCGTCGGATGATTTCCCTTTGGGCCCATGTGTGGTTGCGACAGAACAGCGCACCTGGGAAGGCGTCCGCCATGCACCGCTCTTGACTCAGTGATGATCTCTCGATGCCGGGGTGTGAACGGGAGCCTGGGGGGCGCGTGGCGCTGCTATGCGGGCTCACCTGACAAAACACAGAAGCATGAAGCTGGACACACTTGACCTTCTCTACCAGGTGCTGACCTCACCGTCTTCGGCTTTCCAGTCCCTTGCCGAACGGAAGCCTGTGGCACAGGCGGTGGCCGTCGCTGTAGCCACCTCCGCGATATTCGCTCTTGTCGTGCTCCCCTATCCGCCGAGGCTGGTGGAAAACATCGTCGGTCTGGAGCGAGGGGCTCTGGGGTCTCCTGCCCTGTGGCTTGTTTGGCTCAGCTTCTTCCCCGTGCTTCTGCTGATTGAAGCCGGCCTCGTACGCCTCGCGGCTGCCAGCCTGGGTGGCCGGGGTAGCTACCGGGGCCTATTCTGCGGGCTCTGCTTCGCCAGCTTCCCGCTGGTCTTGTTCGCCCCGGCGGCCCTGCTTCGGGCGATGGTGGACGCAATCTGGGGCCAGTCGGTCTACTACTTCTGCTCCGTCGTGCTGGCCCTCTGGATACTATGGCTCTCCGTCCTGGCAACGCGTCAGACAGAGAGACTCGCCCTGCACAGGGCCATCATCGCCTGTCTCATTCCCCTCTTCGTGGTGATCATTGCACCGCTCGTCGCCGTCGTCCTCTGCACAGCGGTGTAGACTTCACAGCCCCTGACGCCTGCACAGTGAGCCCATAGCCACGTATCCCTCCACCCCCTCCTCCACCAGGGCCAGTTGGGTTGCTGTCGTTCTGCCCTTGACCTTGGCCGGCACGCCTGCCACGAAGGAATCGTCAGACACCCTCGTTCCGGGGCTGACGACAGAGTTCGCAGCAATTACACAACGGTCACCGATCTCCACACCGTCAAGCAGTGTAGCCTTCATGCCGACAAGGACGTGGTTGCCTATTCTTGAGCAGTGGATTACGGCCCCGTGGCCCACGTGCACGTTGTCACCTATGGTCACCGCGTCCGCCCCGTGTACCACGCACTTGTCCTCGATCTGGGAGTTCCTCCCAATCCGGATCCGGGCGAAGTCTCCGCGGACCACCGCGCCCGGCCAGACGCTGGAGTTGTCGCCGATCTCCACATCACCAACGACACATGCCACCTCGCTGACAAAGGCCGTGGAGGCGACCCTGGGGGTCATCCCGTTGAATGTCTTGATCATCGCTCTTGCCCAGCCGACCGGGGCTTCACGCTCCCAGGGCGCGCAGGTATCCCTCGATATACCGTCTCACTTCGGATGACGGTTCATACACACCGAAGTGGCCCTCACACAGTATGTCCGCTTCCAGTTCGATCAACTTCAGCAGAGATGCGCGGGCATCGGCCACGTTCGAACCCGGCAGGAAATAGGGGCCGTGAACATCCTGGCCGAACAGCACCCTCTTACCCATGTCGACGTAGACGGCTATGCTTCCCGGCGTGTGGCCCGGGACATGGACAGCCTTCAGGTCATGACCACCGTGGCTGATGACTTCCTCTTGTCGGATCAGCTTCACATCCACCGGACATGCGTGGTAGTCGACGCCGTAGAACTCCGCACCTGTACCTTTGCCGGTCTCGATGGCCTCGGCATCAAGTTCGTGGGCAATGATCCGGCAGCCGAAGGCCTCACGGAACCGATGTAGCGCTCCGATGTGGTCAAGGTGGGCATGGGTAGCGATAACGGCTGTGATGCGGTCCGCTTCAAGCCCAAGAGACCGCACGTTGTCCACCAGCCTGTTGAAGCTCTCTCCTGCCCCCGAGTCTATCAGCACCAGGTCGTGGCCACCGGCGACGAGATAGACAGCACAGTCGTAGGGATGGGAGAGGTCGGGCCCCCCGACAGCATAGACGTCTTCCCAGACTCTAAAGGGCTCCATCACGACTATCAAATTGCAGCAATTGCCTCTCACCTCTGCCAACAGCTAAGAAACACTTGTCTTGGCTGGATTTGCCTGAGCAGGTGAAAAGGCTGGCCAGAATACCTACGTATCATGGTCAAGCCCCTTCTATGCCGGTTGAACGTGCATCCTATAGATCCTGATGCTCTCCGACCCGCGATGCCTGTAGTATACGAGATCATAATGCTTCCTGTACTTGTGACCGAGTGTATCGAGAAGTGTGTCAACGAGTTCCTCATTCTCAGGCTGATACCATCTATTCGCCAGCGGAGATGAAAGGATGATGTAGGATATGTGACGTTCCACCAGAGCGTCCGGACTAGGGTCCGACAACAATGCTCCTACGATGTCATCGTTTATGTCTCTATCAAGCTTAGACAGATCCTTCGCTGCCAGTGACGGGGCACCAACCTCCCATACCCTGCGAGTGAGGTAGACTTTGGCCCAAGGGTCCATGAGGACAACAGTGATGACCCCTTCCTCTTGTCCGACTGTTTGCTCATTCATCCATTGATAGGCTTCATGCTTCAGAGGACTGAAGTAGTAGGTATACTCGGGATCAGCCTCCGAGGCCATTGAAGGTACGCCATCCCCGATCATAGCCATCGCAAACAGCGCCAGTATGATGCCCCCGAGTTGTGCCTTCAGCGCGGGACGTCCCCACAAACCCAGGCTGTGCACCCTGCCAGCTAGCAGCTTCGCCCCATCATACAGAACCATGCCCACGCACAAAGACAGTGGAATGCTTAATTGTCTAATGAACCTGGGTGAGATACCAGACAGGAATGGAGCCAGGATGAGTATCACGTACAGGGCAGCCCATATCGCAAGCCAGCGCCGTTGGCGATAGAAGACCATCATGGCCAAGGAGCAGAGCCCACCGCCAACGAACAGTGCCATGTATACATTGGAGTAACCCGCGAGGAGCGGCTGCGGATAGGTTTCTAGACCACCGCCCGCCGCGTTGATCACCATCAGCAAATAGCAGTAGTACAAGGCAGGCGAGGCCACTACCGCGGCCACCAGAATCGTCTTGAGCACACGCTTCGTTTCATGTCGCCGCTTCTCGATAACGTACAACCCGAGGAAGCTCAGCACGAGCATGGCTGTGCCAAAACTCGCCGGAATATTGGACGCCACTATGGCGGCCAGGAGTAGACCTGCCCAGATTGTGCGACGCTGAAGTAGGCAGCAGATAAGCATGGGTAGCAGAAGCCAGATGGCAAACAACTCTGCGTAGATGCCATCACGGAGTGTGTGTAACAGCATTCCCGTGTTGAAGCTCAAGACAAGGTACATGAACAGACCCCTGCCAGGACTACCATTGGCTAGCCTCACGCAGAGAAGTGCATAGACGGGTTGCCCCAGCACCACTACCGAAAACATGAAGCACTTGAGAACATCCACTATCCCCGCCCCAGTGACCAGGTGTATTGCGGCCACGATCGCATGCATGAACGTTGGGTAGTAGCCTTGACCAAGATCATCCGGGTAGAACTGTGAGATAGGAAAGAGGAGGCTCTTGTGCTCAGCTATGTGTCTGATTATGGCTAGATGGTTCGGGACGTCAGGGCCGGGCAATGCAGAGGCGTAGAAGAGAACCCTGTATGCATACCAGGCCAGGGGAAAGGATACGGCCAAGAACGCAATCGCAAGAAGCAGAGCGCGATGGTCAAGTCCGCGGGGTAGGCTTGGGACTATCGAGTAATTCATTCGCAGAGAGACAGGAGAGAAACCATCGCTGGCAAAAGGGGTCAATTCCCTTCCGGCAAATCGGCAATCCGGGTAGCAAGCCCAATCTCATTGCTACGACTTCGCCTCAACAAGCCCGAAATGGCGACTGCAAATGCGGGCACATCTCCGTTCCTGACCAGTATGCCTCTCTCGTCGACAACCTCCCTGTGGGGGCCTATGTCGAAGGCTACCACGGGCTTGCCGCAGGCCTGTGCCTCCGCAACTGGAAGGTCGAAACCCTCCCAAAGGGTGGCTGTGGCGTAGACGTCACAGGCAGCATAGTAGCTGGGCAGTGCTTCATCGGGAACATACCCAGCGAACACGACTGCGCTGTCACTCATCCTGTCCAACTGCTTGGCGTACTTGCTGAAAGTGCGCTTGCCCACGATCACAAGTCTCGCTGATGGCATCCTGTCCCGTACGAGTTGGAAGGCCTGAAGCAACAAGTGCACACCTTTGTGTGGGGAGAGCCTGCCGACATACAGAATCACCGGGGCGTCCCCAAGCCCGTGTTCGACCCGTATTTGTCTACCCTCTACCCCCTTGTGAAATTTCGCCTCGTCAGCCGTACGGTATCTCAACTCGCTCTCGATGCCCGTTGCTTCTCTCAATTGCTGCCGGGCGTATTCGCTGATAGAGATTGCGGCGTCAGCTCTGCCGCTCGTCCAGTTGCTCAAAGCGTTGAAGACCCTCATGTAACACCGTTGCCACAGGCTGGGAAAGACGCTGGGAGGCGTGATGCCGTGGTTATAGTAGAGGTAGCGCACTCCGTACCGCCTCTTGGTCAGATAAGCCAGCCAGTTCATGGGATACTGGTGGCTGACCACGAGGTCGCAGTCCTTGAGCCTGCGGGTGCAATTGAGCATCTTGATTATATCGAGAAAGATAAGCAATCGGTACATGCGCTGCCACAGCAGATGGCCAGGCATGCCGACCACTTCAACATTCACATTTGCCGGGGGCTCCATATCCGCCGCAAGTGCCACAAGTGTCACATCAGCACCACGTTCGGACAACTCCACCGCTTGGTCCCTTGCCGCTATATCGATGCCACTGAATCGGGAGAACGTAGGGGTAAGAATCGCCACCCTCATGCCGAATATGTCAAAGGCCAGACTTGCGAACCATTCGTTCCGCCATGCCTTCCCGCTGCTCACCTCTCAGGGTCAGTCCATTCGTGGGCGCAGGGTCTTCATTTGCCCTTCTCGAAGAGAAGCCACATATGTTCCTTCAAGTTTATGCCGCCGGAATCAACTAGGTCCCAGCCAAACCCAGCGAACATATGCACATAGTCTCTCTTTGTATAGAAGTACTCCTTCTCCCAGGAAACCTTCCAAAAGGCATCGAGCCCCTGCCTCCATCTTAGAACTCGTCCGAATACCGATGTCGGATCAGGCTGAAATAACAACACCCACTCCCTGGATACGCGGCAGATCTCACCTACTATGTCTAGGGGTGGGTTTTCGAAATGCTCCAACAGGCCGTCCGAGAATACCATATCAAAAGAGCCGTCCGTGAATAGTAGGCTTCTTGCGTCCATCTGCAGGATATCCACATCCTTCTCGAACCCAAAGAGCTCATGACAGAGCCTTAAGGAGTTCGGGGATATATCGATACCAATAGCACCATTATAGTTTAAGTCACGTAACATAGCCAGGTGGAACCCAGCACCACAACCCACATCTAGGATATTCGAGTCCCGCGGTAGTCTCAGTCGGTTCAGGACACTTCTCAGGGCATTCTCCTGCTGCCGCTTTAACCTACGGCCGAATACGTTAAGACCCTTGAAATCCCTCCAGACATCGTCCCATGTTCGCATCCAATCAACTCCTGCAGCCGCCAGAGACTCGCTGGCCTCTCGTGATCTCGCAGCCATCTACCTCATGCATACCGTATCCGAGTACAGTTCGAGGTAGCCATCAATACACCTGTCCCAGGAGAACTCCTTTCTCTCAGCGACTTCCACGGTGCCGCTGTAAACCCTGCCCACTCCTTCAGCGATAGCTTCAGCGCTTCTCGGCTCGACTAGGACGTATCGACCGGAGATCACCTCGGGTATCGCCGTGACGTTCGAGGCTACCACAGGCCTGTCCATAGCACAGGCCTCGGCCGTGGTCAGGCTGAAGCCTTCTGATAGGGAAGGAACCACCACACAATCCGCAGCCGCAATGTAGTCCACGAGATCCGGTCCGGGTAGCGCGTCCAACAAGCTGACGGTGCCGTCAATGCCCAGGTCGGAGATCAACCGAAGAGTGTTCTTGTAGCCGTCCTCAGGCTTGTGGGACAGGATGAGCAGGAGCCTCGAATTCGGTATTCGTTGCCTGATCATGGGTACAGCGCGGACCAGATACTCCATGCCTTTGGACGTTCCCGGCCTGCCATAGTACAGATAGACGAAGGCGTCTCCCAATCCCAGGTCCCTCCTGACCCTATCGCCGTCCGCTTTGCCTGGATCGAAGATGTCTAGGTCTATGCCATTGTGAACTACGACGGACTTCCCTGCCCTGATCCCATAGGCCCTGAGACGATCACGCGTGTAGCTGGATGGGCATGCGTACCTGTCGAAGGGAAGGGCCAAGATTGCACGTTCGACGAACTGGTGCAGGCGTGCTGACACAATATTCATGTTGCCCATGATCTTCCACATGGGCCCCCAAACCTCGTGCACCGTCACCACGCACTTGCGGCGCAGAACCTTGGAGGCCAGCCATGCCGGAAACGCCCCATTGAACGTGGTGGTATGTATGAGGTCAGCCTTTCTGGCTAGCTGGAGCACCTTCCCCAGGGCCAGGGCAGTGAACCAATACCTGTCACCGCTTCTTGGTACTCTTACCCGGTGAACCCTGACGTGGTCGATCTCCTCGTAGGCTGGAGTACCCGGCAACCTGCAGGTGACAACGTCACAGAGATGACCACGCCTAGCAAGCCCCCCAGCCAGACGCTCGAAAACCAACTCCACCCCGCCGATATGGGGCCGATAGTACTCGCAGACAAACAGAATCCTCACAAGCCCCAGACACCTACCGCATGTTGAGCCTGTGTTTCAGGCGAATCTTGACCACAGTGAGAGCCACCCCAAGACCATGGGCCAATGGGTTGCGCGCACTCGGAGCCTCGTACGAGCAGGAGATAGGAATCTCTACCATTCGAAGTCCCTTGTTTCGAGCCTGTACGATCAGTTCGACACTGGCCCCCATTCCCTTCTCCGTCACCCTTAGCAACTCCAGAGCCTTCCCACCGTAGGCTCTGAACCCGCTCTGGGAATCCGACAACCGAACCCTGGAACCCACGTTGAACAAGAATGTGATGACCCTCACTCCGAACCGGCGGTAGGCAGGCATAGCGCAATGCTTGCCGCGGAATCTCGAGCCTATTGCTATGTCTGCCTCACCGCTCAGCACTGCCGCCAATACGACGGGTATCTCGCTGGGATCGTGCTGCCCGTCTCCGTCGAGGGTGACCAATACATCAGCCTTGCTCCGTCTGCCGGCATCGAAGCATGACTTGATGGCCTGCCCGTAGCCTTCGTTGGACGGGTGGTTCACAACCTTGGCCCCGGCCTGCTCGGCCACCGCGGCCGATCGGTCATCAGAACCATCGTTGACGACAATGACTTCGTCAGCGTAGTCCAGCGATCGGGCGACAACCTCCCTGATGAACCGTTCTGTATTGTAGCATGGAATGGCAACAACCACCCTAGGGTGGCGACTCGGCGTCGAGCCCAGGCTGTTTTCACCCGTCACATGCCCCTCCGCACCGTCCACCGCCGCTCTTCACAAGTCAACCCTCCCGGAATGGGCACTTGCCAACAAGACGGTCCATTGACATCAGAGCCCAACCGTGGAAGCACCTGGGCGCTATCGCGAACACTCCCTCCGCCGCCGACACCGGGGCGTACACCTAACGGACATGTCCGCACAGTCGCCCATTTACCTCGGCCATGTTGCGCAAGCCACGACAGTCCTCGTGCGTTCCGGGCAGCTTGAGATCCAGCGCCTCTTTCACCCCCTACAGCGGCACTCAGTCCAGCGCTGCTCTCAACCGCCGTCGGTTCTCCCTGGAGGTGCGACCCAAGTGTATGGCACGAAGATGAACCTTCCATGGACCGATTCTCACCCATAACACCGTCAAATCGTCGCGATATCCTAGCATACCTTTGCAAGACTTGACAAGGGAATCAATGCACATACAGCGGTGAAGAGCGAAGGTTGATAGAGGGTGGATTGGGGTAGGGGGATGGGGGTAGGGGATGATGGGGGGGGGTGGGGAGTGGATAGTGGGGCCATGGTCCGGTTGGTTATCGGACGAGGCAGGGTAGAAATAGGCTTGATGTCCGGGGGTGGACTGGAGTTTATGGGGGTCAGGAGGTATCTGCGTAGAATCTGATCTGAGCCCTGCTTGTGAGGGTCGCCTCGATGGTAGTGGCAGTTAGAGTGGTATTGCGCCAAGCTTCCAGTAGACGAAAGGCCAGATTCTTCCCCGACCCCAAGCCATCAGGACAGGCCGCTTTCAGAAGGCTTCCCTTCTCCAGGAGTTGAGCCAACATATGGGCAAGCTGAAGCAGGAGGTAGAAGACCTTGGCCGATGTCGGGTTATTGGTGTAGGCATGCTCCAGTCCATAACCCCCGGTTTTCTGTACATTGAAGCCTTCGTTTTCAATCTTCCATCTGATTCTCCCTCCGTAGTCTGCCAGGCAGCAGACATTGTTGTGCTTGACCCTGCAATTTGTCACCCACTTGAACTTAGTAGTCTTCTCCACTCCTTCCCGGTCCGTTTTTGTTTCCAGACACTGAACAGCAGATAGCGTATGCTCCTTGCCCTGCGAATCGAGATAGGAGATATCCTCCACCCATTGGAAGGCTTGCTTCACCTCGCCCTTTCTCCCCACCCGCCGGAACAGGCGGTTGTCTGATTGGAGTGGCGACAGGCTGGCGAATTCCTCGTTGATGTAGGCAAGGTGGCTGTCTTTGAGGACGATCATGAACTTCCACCCGTAGGTCTCACAGATATCGAAGGTCGGCCCATTGGCAAAAAGCCCGTCCAGAGTCAGCAGGATGGGCAGGCGAGGAAAGCGTTTCTTAAGCCGCTGGGCCAGCCGGTAGAAGGCCTTGAGTTCACAATCCTGCTTGGTGGCCTTCTCGTCCCTGTTCTCGATGAACTCCGTCATCAGGGAGAAGGCGAACCCCTGGGGAGTGACCAGCTTGGCTTCCAGGACGTTGTGGTAATAGAGAGTCTGGCCCTGGCAAGTCCGCGTCAGGCAGTAGGGACAGTGGCGCTTGGGGAAGCTAAGGGTGCCGGTGCCATCGATGGCGACGACGAAGTAGGTGTCCAGGAGGCGACAGGCATAGAGAACTTTGCGGCGTATGAGGGTCTCGATGGCCTTGGATACCACCTCTTGCACCTCCTGGGGATTCAGCTTGGAGAAGGCATCATCCAGGGTATCTCCATGAGGGCAACTGGTTACACCGAAAAGGGCATGGAAATTGTGCTGGCATGACGCATTGCGTAACAGCAAGCCGATTTGCCTCCTGGAACCCAGCCGGCACAGGTACATCATTACACCGCTGAAGAGAAGGCCAGCCAAGGGATAGGTGATCTTGCTGGGGTTACGAGAGTCGGTTACTGAGCCCAACAGGGGGGGAAAAGCCACCAAAGAAATGGCGGGCTGTGTAGATGAGGGCCCGGATCAACCTTTGCGGCTCTTCAGTTCCTTCCGCATCTGTATCAGTCTTTCCCTCTGCAGCCGCGACATCTCGGCGATGAGGGACTTCAGCAGCCTGTTTTGTTCTACCCACCTTTCGACCTCCTGACGAAGTTCGATAGGTACATACAGGGTACGGGTGCGCCCGCCTTCTTTCCAGGTAAGCAGAGCCGTTTCATGACATGGGCCTTCGGTAACACAGCGGCAATCGGGATTACCACAACGCTTCCTGGTAACGGTCAAAGAGGCTTGAATGAAAGGGCCAATACTGCGGATGCGTTCCAGGACGTCCCTGGAGGCATCCTCTGAGATGGAACGATGCATGGTGGTGAGAGTATAGCTACTTTCCCACCAG
>Ga0180432_10006389_pt1 | contig 15278 bp, 11 predicted proteins | sample SS_ome_10_FD_132414 | JGI IMG/M metagenome (GOLD analysis project Ga0180432, IMG submission 132414) | Hypersaline lake sediment archaeal communities from the Salton Sea, California, USA - SS_1_MS_2 metaG | ecosystem: Environmental > Aquatic > Non-marine Saline and Alkaline > Hypersaline >... | reverse complement strand
CCCGGGCGTATGCTCCCTTTCCGCGGGTAGAGCCCATGAATGCGCGCGGGACCGATTGCGGCGACGCGCACGAGATCGCGCAGGTCGAAGCGACCGCTCCGGATCGCCTCGGTGTAGAGGAGAGGCCAACGCGTCTCGATCCCCGGCAACCCGTTCGGGATCTCGACGAAGGATGCCCCCGGGCGCGACTTCTGGTCGCGCCGGAAGGGGCAATGATCCGTGGCCACCACATCCACCTCGCCGCTGGCGAGCGCATCGAGGAGCGCGGCGCGGTTCTCGGGTGCCCGCAGGGGGGGGGCCACCATGAACTGGGCGGCCTCGTCGCCCTCGTAGGCCGAGTGATCGAGAAAGAGATACTGCGGGCACGTCTCGAGGTAGACGGCACGTTTCGAGTGCCGCCGACCTTGGCGGATCGCCTGCACCCCCGCGGCGGTCGAGACGTGGACGATGTAGATGGGGGCATCGACCTCATGCGCCGCCTCGATCACCGAGGCGATCGCCGCCGCCTCGGCTTCCGGGGGACGGGACGCGGGGTAGTCGCGGGGGGTGGTGCGGCCGGAGGCGATCAGACGATCGAGTGTGCGGTTCAAGATCCCGTCGTCCTCGGCGTGAACGAGCACCAAGCCGGCGTGGTCGCGGGTTGCGCGCAGGAGCGCCCTCAGGTGGATGGGGCTGATCGCCAGGTTGTCACGCGAGTAGCAGGGGAAGACCTTGTAGGTGATCGCGCCCTTCGCGGCCAGCTCGGCGACCGCGGCGGGTAACGTTTGTTCGAAGTCGGGACCGAAGCTGGTGACATTGACGTGGAAGGCATAGTCGGTGTGGGCGCGACCGGCGAAGAAGGCGCACCGCTCCGCGAAGCTCTCCGCCAGGCTCTGCCCGGGAGCTTGCAGGGTGAAGTCGATCACCGTGGTCACGCCGCCGAAGAGCGCCGCCCGGGTGCCCGAGTCGGGATCATCGCTGGAGAACGTCCCTTTCATGGGAAGGCTCAGGTGGATGTGGGGATCGATCAGGCCCGGCAGCACGAGAAGGCCGGCGGCATCGATCCGCCGGCGGCAGGGAGCGTCGATCCGGGGCGCCACGTGCACGATCCGCTCTCCGCGAATCGCGATGTCCTGGGCCGGCGGCGTGCCCTCCGGGCTGTCTTCCCGCACCACGTGCCCGCCGGCGACGATGAGATCGAAGACCGCCATCGCGCTACATCAGCGCCGCCATGAGCGCTTTACAGGTATGGAGCCGATTCTCTGCTTCATCGTAAACGACCGAGCGGGGTCCGTCGATCACCGCGTCGGCAACCTCGGTACCTCGATCGGCGGGCAGGCAGTGCATGTAGATGGACTCGGGTCGGGCCAGCTTCATCTTTTCCTCGTCGCAGATCCAGGCGTTGTACTTCTCGCCCAGGGCCAGCGATTCGGCGGGGCGGTCGAAGAGGTCGATGCAGCCCCAGCTCTTCGGGTACACGACGTCGGCGTCTCGGAAGGCCTCCTCCATCTCGTGGGTGATCGAGAAGCGCCCACCGCTCTGGGCCGCGTTCTCTTGGGCGATGTGGACTTGATCGTCCATGAGGCGGAACTCGGGCGGGTGGGCGAGCGCCACATCCATGCCGAAGCGGGTCAGGAGGGTGATCAACCCCTGCGGCACCGAGAGCGGTTTGGCATAAGTCCGCGTGTAGGCCCAGGAGACGGCGATCCGTTTGCCCGTGAGATCGTCTCCCAGCTTCTCGCGGATGGTCATCAGATCGGCCAGGGTTTGGCAGGGGTGGTCGACGTCGCATTGCATGTTGATGACCGGCTTGTCGGCCCAGCGCGCGACCTCGCGCAGGTAGGCGTTTCCCTCCCCGGGAATCTTGTCGTGGCGGATGGCGATGCCGTGACCGTAGCGGCTCAGGATGATGCCGGTGTCCTGGGCCGATTCGCCGTGGGCGACCTGGGAGGTTTCGGAGCTGATGAAGTGGGCGTGGGCGCCGAGCTGGGTCGCGCCGGCTTCGAAGGAGTTCCGGGTGCGGGTGGAGTTGTCGAAGAAGAGGAGGAAGATGGTCCGGTGGGGGAGAACGAGGGTCTCTTCGCCCGCGAGGAAGCGGCGTTTCATCTCGGCCGAAAGGTCGAGGAGCCCGATGAGCTCATCGACCGCCCACTCCTGGGTCGTGATCCAATCGCGACCGCGGAAGGCGGCGCCCAAGGTAAGCTCGACTGGAGGCATGTCTGGAACCCTCCTTCTCCAAGAGAGCATACGGCGTTCTTCTTCGGATGCAAGAACGCAGGAGACGCCCCTCCCGGGCGCCCGGCGGATCCGCATCAACCGGGCCTAATCGATCGGATTAGATCATCCTGAGATCGAGTACGTCGCTCCTGTGCTATACTCCCTCCTTGCCCGAATCGCAACGGTCCGGGCCTTCGGCTTGGGGGAGGGTCAACACCATGTTGGCCATCGCACGCCACCGCGGGGTGCGGCTTCTGGGCGGCGTGGTCGCCGCCGCTCTTACCGGTACCTGGCTCCAAGCACTGCCCGCGGAGCAGCGGATCATGGCGGCCGTCTTTGCCCTCACCGTTTTCTATTGGATCACCGAACCAATCCCCCTCTACGTGACCAGCCTCCTGGCGGGCTTCGCCAGTGCGGTGCTGCTGGGCCCCCTGGCGCCCCTGACCGGAGCGGCCATGCTCGACTACCGGATCTTCTTCCACCCCTTCGCCAGTCCGGTGGTGGTGCTCATGTTCGGCGGGTTCGTGATGGCCCAGGTCTTCAGCCAGCACAACCTGGACATCGAGTTCAGCCAGATGGTCCTGCGGAAGCTTGGCTCGCGCCCCAGCCACGTGTTGGCGGGAATGATGCTGATCACGGCCGGCATGTCGATGTGGATGTCGAACACCGCGACGACGGCCATCATGGTGGCGGCCGTGCTGCCGATGGTGCGCCGACTTCCCCCGGGCGCCAACATGGCCCGCGCCCTGATGCTTGCCATTCCCTTCTCCGCCAACATCGGCGGGATGGCGACGCCCATCGGAACCCCGCCCAACGCGATTGCGATCGGGCTCTTGGCGGATCAGGGGATCCATATCTCCTTTCTGGTTTGGATGCTGGCCGGGTTTCCGTTGATGATGCTGCTGCTGGGGATGACCTTTCTCCTCCTGCGCCTCTTCTTCCCGATTCAGCGCAGCCACTTCGCGCTCGAGATCGGCGAGGAACCGATCGCCGCCAATCGGGCGATCGTCTACACTGTCTTCTTCGTCACCGTGGCGTTGTGGGTGACCGATCACGTCCACGGCGTCCCTTCCGCCCTGATTGCGATGGTTCCGGTGATGATCTTCTCGATCTTCGGGCTCCTCTCGAAGAAGATGCTGCGCGAGATTGCGTGGGACATCCTCCTTCTGATCGGCGGCGGCATCGCGCTGGGCGTGGGGATTCAGCAGACGGGTCTGGCGGAGTCGATCGTGGGGGCGGTGTTACCGCCGGGAATCGGTGCCTGGGGGACGATGCTGCTCCTGGGCGGCACGAGCGCTCTCCTGGCCACGTTCATGAGCAACACGGCCGCCAGCAATATCATCCTGCCGCTGGCGGTATCGGTGGCCGTCGGGCTCCCGGAGCAGATCGGGATTCCGGTGGCGCTCTGCGCCTCGCTGGGGATGGCCCTGCCGATCAGCACGCCCCCCAACGCCATCGCGTTCGGATCGGAGCTCGTGGCGGGCAAGGATATGTTCCGGCTGGGGGCGGTCATCACGATCCTCGGCGTGATCCTGACGGTGGCCTACGAAGAGATGTTGTACAGTCTCCCCTTGGTCCTACGCTTGTTTGGGCACTAACCTCGGAGGGAGGGCTTGCATGACACAGCTCGAACGATCGAAGCTGGAGCGTTGTCCCAAGTGCGATTCCGCGCGCCTCAAGAACTATGTCCACATCCGGGCCGGGGAGGACGCGGAGGTCTTCGTGGAATGCGCCGATTGCGCCTCCTTCGTCGCTCGCTATACCCTCCGGGCCTACACGAGCGAGGATCCGTACCGGTCCTACCTGCGCCTCATGCGCACCAAGGACCTGGCGTCGGGCGTCAGGACCCGAAGCCGAGGTGAGGGATTCGCGGAGAGGCTCTGGGATGACTTCGCGAAGGTCAAGGAAGAGGTGGCAGAGCACGAGGAAGCGAGAAGCGTGGAGGATCTGCTGGACAACATCGAGTAGCTAGCCCCGCGCGAACAAATCCGCCAACGTCGCGTAGAACGCCACCGCTTTCTCCAGGTGATCAACCGGGCACTGGTCGGTCGGCGAATGCGCGTGCACCTCTTCCGCCGGACCGAAGCCGATGGTGGGCACACCGTGAAGCCCCATGGTGGCGACCCCGTTGGTCGAGAAAGTCCACTTGCCCGCCTCGCCCCGCTCGCCCAGGGCGAGCTCGCGCGCCTCGAGACCCATCTGCACGAAGGCGTGCCCTTCCGGCATCGCCCACGCCGGGTAGTACTGCCGCATCGGATAGACGAGTCCGGTGTGACTGGGGCGGCGGAATTCGGGAACCACGATCTCCGGCTCACCGGGACCTTCGCGGTCGACGGCGCGGGAAAGAATGTCGCGGATCTCTTCGGTGGCGCTCGCATCGGTCTCACCCGCGGTGAGCCGCCGATCGAGGTGAATCGTACAGGAGTCGGAGACCGCGCAGAGCGAGGGCGCGGTTGATCGGATCTGGGTCGTCGTGACGCTCCCCGGCCCCAGAAAAGCGTCCGACGGCAGACGGCCGTGGAGTCTGCCGATCTCCTGCACGACGGGGGCCATCCGGTGAATGGCGTTCAGGCCCCGCTCCGGCGCGGAGCCGTGGCAGGAGACGCCGCGGGTCGTGACTTCGATCTCCATCCGCCCCCTCTGGCCGCGGTAGAGGCCGAGGCCCGTCGGTTCGGTCAAGACGACGAGGTCGGGCGCGAGGATCCTCTCGTTCAGGATGTAGTGCCAGCAGAGGCCGTCGCAATCCTCTTCCAAGACCGAGCCGACCATCCAGACGGACGCGTTGCGGGCGAGATCGAGCTCCTTGATCAGCATGCCGGAGGCGATCATGCAGGCCATGCCGCCCTTCTGGTCCGAGGCTCCCCGCCCGTAGATGACGTCGTCTCTCATCTCGGCGGCGAAGGGATCGACCTCCCACAACCTCGCATCCCCCACATCGACGGTGTCGACGTGGGCATCGAAGGCGAGGATGCGCGGGCCGCTTCCGATCCGGCCCATCACGTTGCCGAAGGGGTCGATCTTGACCTCATCGAAACCGGCGGCCTCCATGCGGTCGGCGATCTCGATCACGATCCGGCCCTCGTCGCCCGACATCGAGGGGATCCGGATGAGGTCGCGCAGGCACGAGATCGCCTCGGGGGCGATCCGGGCGGCGGCGGCACGAATGTCGGGTGCGGATGGGGTCATGGTTCAGCGCTCGCTTGTACATCGGAACGACTCGAATCCTGCCACGATGCCGCGGCCGGCGCAATCCCTGGTATGGATGGTGGGCGGGCGATCTGTCATACTGAGGCTCCGCCCTTCACGAGAGGAGGAGGCCATGCGTTTCCGCCCGGCCGTCGGCATCATCGCCCTGTCGATCATGGGGATCTGTGCGCCGCGAGCCCAGGTCCATCAGTGGAGCTTCAGTTTCGGAGATATGGATTTCGAAGGTGCCAGGAGCGTGGCGGTCGATCCCGACGGAAACATCGTCATCGCCGGCACGTTCGAGGGCTCGATCAACTTCGGAGGCGGCTGGCTGACCAGCATGGGCGCGAACGACATCTACCTGGCGAAGCTCGCGCCCGACGGCAGCCACATCTGGAGCCGGAGCTTCGGCGATGCCGATATCGATGTCGCCGGCGGGTTGGACATCGATGCCTTGGGCTATATCTGCCTCACCGGTTATTTTCTGAACACGATCAACTTCGGCGCCGGGCCGATGATCAGCGCGGGGAGCACCGACATCTTCGTCGCCAAGTTCCATCCCGGCGGCGCCTGTCTGTGGAGCCGCAGCTTCGGCGACGCCGCGCTGCAAGCGGGGCGCGATGTGGCGGCGGGCGACGGGGGCTCGGTGATTCTCACCGGCTACTTCACCGGCACGGTCGATTTCGGGGGCGGGATCCTGACCAGCAACGGCGAATACGACGTCTTCCTCGCCCGTTTCGACTCGAGCAGCGGCTTTCACATGTGGAGCGCCAGCTACGGGGATGCCGCCGATCAGATTCCCGCGGCGGTCGCCGCTCATCCACAGGGGCGCATCCTGCTGACCGGGATTACCGCCGGTACGATCGATTTCGGTGCCGGGCCGCTCGCCAGTGCCGGGGGGTACGATGTCTTCCTCGCCAAGTTCGAGTCCTTCGGGGCGCACATCTGGAGCCGCATCTATGGGGATGCGGAGGACGATTTCGCCTCCACCGTCGGCTTCGTGCCCTTCAGCGAAGAGGGGATCATGGCCGGGCACTTCCATGGCGGGATCGATCTGGGGGGTGGTTCCCTGATCAGCGCCGGGAGCCTCGATGTCTTCGTCTCCCGGTTCGACAGCCACGGCGCGCACCAATGGAGCTCCTGCTTCGGGGATGCCGACGACGCGCTGGTTCGAGGCTTGGGAGTCAACCCGGGTGGAGATGTCGCGCTCACCGGGCACTTCGGCGGCACGATCGACTTCGGCGGCGGCCCGCTCGCAAGTGCCGGCGGGCAGGATGTTTTCTTGGCGACCTTCGATGGCACCGGCGCCCACGAGTGGAGCCTGCGGGCCGGGGACGGCGGAGAGCAGTTCGGCCGGGACGTGGCCTTCGATGATCCGGGCGATCTTCTCGCCGTCGGGGACTTCGAGAACGTGATCGACTTCGGCGGCGGGCCGCTGGTCAGCTTTGGGGGGCGTGATGTGTTCCTGGCCAAGCTGCGGCCGTCGATGGCATCGGTGGGCCGGGAGCCCGCGGCGGAGTTCGCGGGACTCCGCGTATGGCCTCATCCCACCGGGTCGGAAGCGACCCTCGGCTATGCCATCCCGCACGCCGGGCATGTTCGGCTCACGATGCACGACCTCGAGGGGCGCCGGACGGGCGTGCTGGTGAACGGGTGGCGGAGGGCCGGCAGGCACGAGATCGGCTGGCAGGGGGAGACGGGCCGAGCCTTTCTGAGACTGGAGCTCGACGGGCGGCGGATTGCGGCGCGGTCGACCGTGGCGAGGTAGATCTCGGCGCCCCGTTCTCAGAGCGCGCGATCCAGCTCCGCCATGTCGGGGTGGATCGAAACGGCCGGATTGCCCCGCGCGGCCTTCTCGGCCGCCCCCGTATCCTTCAGCCCGTGCCCGGTCATCAGGAGCACGACTTCTTCGCTCGCCTTCAGACTCCCGTCCTCCAACGCCGCGCGCAGTCCGGCCAGCGACGCGGCCGCGGCCGGCTCGGCGAAGATCCCCGCCCGCCGGGCGAGGAGCGACATCGCATCCAGGATCGCCTCGTCACTGACGCTGACGAAGAGGCCGCCGGTTTCCCGCACCGCCCGGAGCGCCTTCACCTGATCGCGCGGCACCGAGACGCAGATCGAGTCGGCCAGCGTGGCGGCCGCGATCTCCGCGCAGCGATCCTCGCCCCTCCGCCAGGCATCCGCCAGTGCGGCCGAACCGGCGGCCTGGACACCGATTAGCCGCGGCATCCGATCGATCCACGCGAGATCCCGCAGATCCCGGAAGCCCTTGTAGACGCCCCCGAGGATGCACCCATCGCCGACGGGCACGACGACCGCATCCGGCGCCCGGTCGCCCAGCTGCTCGTAGATCTCGAACGCCGCGGTCTTCTTCCCCTCTCCGAGGTAGGGGTTGCTTGCGGTGTTGCGGCTGTACCAGCCGTGGCGTTCGCAGGCCCGCGCACAGAGGTCGAAGGCGTCATCATAGGTGCCCTCCACCGCGAAGAGCCGGGCCCCGTGCGCCCGGATCTGGATCAGCTTGGCCGGCGGCGCCGAGGCGGGGGCGAAGATGAAGCAGGGCATCGCGGCGTGCGCCGCGAAGGTAGCGAGTGAAGAGGCCGCGTTCCCCGTCGATGCGGCGGCGATGCCGGGTGCCCGGATGGCCCGGGCATGGGCGATGGCGACCGCCGTCGCCCGATCCTTGGCCGACCCGCTCGGATGCCGCGTCTCATCCTTCACCCACATGCGCGATGGCGACGGAGAGCCGAAGTCCGCGCGCAGTGGATAGAGGGGGGTGAGCCCGACCGGAAGCGGGAGGGGTGCGCGGGCATCGCGCACGGGAAGGATCTCGTGATAGCGCCAAAGGGTGCGCTCCGAGCGCTCCGCCAGCGGCCGGGCGGTGAACGCGCGAGCGACCCGCTCCGTGTCGTACAGCGCATCGAGCGTTCCGGCGAGCGGCCCGCACGCGGGACAGGTGAAGACGGGCGCCTCCGCCTCGTAGGTCGCGCCGCAGGTGACGCAGCGGAGGCCGGAGATGCAGGAGAAGGCGCCGCTCACAGCCGTTCCCCCAGCTTCTCCGCCGCCCGGGCGCATCTCTCGGCCAACTCCGCCTCGTCTCCCGCCGCCGGTCTCCCATCGCGCCAGACATGGCGCCCCGCGATCACGACATCGCGCGCGCGGGCGTTGACGAGACCGAAGAGGAGGTGTCCCCAGAGATTGTCGGCCGCGATCGGGGTGGGGGGGATGTAGTCCCACACGACCAGATCCGCCGCCGCCCCCGGTTTCACGACCCCCAGCTCCACGCCGAATGCCTCGCTCGCGAGCGAGGCATTGGCCGCGAACGGAAGGGGCGGCACCGTCGCATAACCACCCCGTGGATCCTCGGCCAGGCTGCTCTGCAGCAGATGCGCCACCAGCGCCTCGCGCAGCAGATGGGCCGTGAAGCCGTCGGTGCCGAGGGCCACGCGAACGCCTCCCTTCTTCAGGCGATCGAGCGAGGCGGTACCGACGGCGTTGTTCATGTTCGACTCGGGACAGTGGACGAGCCAGCTCCGGGTGCGGGCGAGGATCTCGATCTCGCGGTCGTCCAGATGCACGCCGTGCACGCAGAGGGTGCGGGGTCCGAGAATGCCCGCGCGCTCGAAGCGCTCGACGACGCGCATGCCGTAGCGCGCCTGGGCGTCCTCCTGGTCGGCGCGATCCTCGGCGATGTGGACGTGGAATCCGGTCTGGTCCGGATCGACCGCGGCCACGCAGGAGCGTAGGGTCTCATCGGAGAGCGTCATCGAGGCGTGGAGGCCGAAGCACGCGTGCCGCAGCGGATCGCCGGCGGCCTCGCTGATGAAGGAGGCGTTCTCCTCGATGCCGGCGCGGGCGGCGTCCGAGCCCTCGCGGTCGGAGACCTCGTAGCAGAGAGATGCGCGGAGGCCCGAGTCGGCCAGCGCGCGGGAGAGGGCGCGGAGCGATCCCGGGATCTCGCGCTGCGAGGCGTGGTGGTCGAAGATCGTCGTCACCCCGAAGCGCAGGCACTCGAGCGCGTGAAGGCGCGCCGAGAGATCGATGTCCTCGATCGCCAGCGCCGCATCGAGCCGCCACCAGAGGTGCTCCAGGATCTGCACGAAGTTCGCGGGCGCCGGATCCTTGAGCCGTATGCCGCGCGCGAGGGCCGAGTAGATGTGGGTGTGCGCGTTGATCAATCCCGGCGTCACCAGGCATCCCGCCGCATCCAGAACTGGGGTTTCGTTCGTCGGCGGATCGGGCGCTACCTGAGCGATCCGATCGCCCTCCACGACCACGCCGGCCGGCGCCAGGACCTCACTTCCGGTGAAGACGATCCCGTTCTGAATGACGAGGCCGCTCACGGGTCTCTCCTCCTCGGCTCCGGGCCGCAGCGCACGCGCCCGCGACCCTTCACTTCCATGACGATGCAGCCGTCGACCGGCCGCACCGACGTGCAGAGGCCGCAGCCGACGCACGTCTCCTCGTCGACGCGCGGCAGGCGTTCCTCGCTCCACTCGATCGCCTGGTGACCCCCGTCGCGGCAGGCGACGTGGCAGAGGCCGCAGCCGATGCAGCGCTCCTCGACGACGCGCGCGCGCACCTCGTAGCGGGGCAGGTCGTCGTGCGAACCAATGTGGGAGAGCGCCTTGCCGACCAGGTCCGCCGGGCCCGAGAGCTTCTTGCGCCGCAGGTAGAGCGACAGGCCGCTCTTCAGGTCATCGATGATCCGAAAGCCGTAGTGCATCGGCGCGGTACAGAACTGGACCATCCGCGCGCCGAGGGCCATGAACTCGACCGCATCGCGCCAACTCGAGGCGCCGCCGGTGCCGAGGATGGGCAGCGGCACGCTGCGGGCGATCTCGGCCAGGGTGCGGAGGGTGATCGGCTTGATCGCCGGCCCCGTGAGCCCCGAGTAGGTCGAGCGCCTGCCGAGCGACGGGTAGGGGACGAAGGTCTCGATGTCGACCCCCATGAGCGCGGGCACCGAATTCGAGGCCGTGATCGCGTCCACCCCCGCGCGCTCCAGGGCGCGGGCGACGGCGACGATGTCGGTGACCTGCGGGCTGATCTTGATCGCGACCGGAATGCGGCGCGCGGCTTCCTTCACCCAGCGCGCGACCTTCTCGGTCGCCTCCACCGACTGGGCGAGCATCTTGCCCGCGTCCTCACCCATGCTCCCTTGGGGGCAGGAGAAGGAGCACTCGATCATATCGGCCCCGGCGCGCTCCAAACGGCGGACCAGGCGTTGCCAGTCGCCCTTCTCGGTGCCCGTGATCGCTGCGAACAAAACCTTGGTCGGGAAGCGCCGCTTCAGCGTCCGCACCCGTTTTTCGATCACATCGATGTGATAGGCGCTGATGAGATCGATGTTCCCCATGCCCACCAGCCGCCGGTCGGCGTGATCGAGGGAGGTCATCATCGGGTAGGCGAGATCGACGCGGGTGCCTTCGACCGACGTCGTCTTCAGCACCGCGCCCGCCCAACCCTTCTCGAGACCGCGCGAGACGATGTCCAGCTCGTCGGTGCAGGGTGAGGCGGCGAGAACGAAGGGGTTCTCGAATCGGATGCCGCAGATCTCGGTGGCGAGGTTGTCGTAGTCGAAGAGCATCTCGTGCGGCGGGGTCGTCGTCATGGCGCTATCCCTTGCTCAGGTAGGAGAGGATCGCGCGGGCGGCCCGCTTGCCGTCGCCCGCGGCGGAGACGATCGTCTGGTCGGTGCCGGCGGCATCGCCCCCGGCGAAGATGTTGCCCCGCACCCGGCCCGTTTTTCGGTGCGCACGAATCCGGCCGGTGTGGGTGATCGGGAGCGTTCCCAGAGGAGTGGGGTCGAGCCATAGACCGGTCGCCAGGATCGCCTGATCACACGGCATCTCCACCTCGCCGCCCGGCACCGGTACGGGCCGGGGTCGCCCATCGGCATCGGGGGGACCGAGGCGCATCTGTTGCAGCCGGACCCCGGTCAGACGGCCGCGCCGGCCGAGGAAGGCGATCGGCGAGACGAGCAGGTGCAGCATGACCCCGCAGGCCTCCGCCTCGCGCACCTCGCGGTCCCAGGCGGGCATCTCGGCGCGCGTGCGGCGGTAGAGGAGGTGGACACGGGCGTCGCCCGTGCAGCGCACGGCCGCCATCGCGGCATCGATCGCGACATTCCCGCCGCCGATCACGACCACGTGACGGCCCGCGCGGTTGCGGTAGCGCGACCGCCGGCAGCGGGCTAGGAACTCGCCGGCATCGTCGACGCCCGCGAGGTGCGTTCCCTCGAGCGTGGGCATCGCGGAGACGAGCCCCATGGCGAGGTAGACGGCGTCGAAGCGCTTCGCCAGCGTCTCGACGTCGCGCACGGGGGAATCGAACCTCGGCGCCGCATCCCCGAGTGACCATTCGGCATCCCGTTTCGCCACCGCGTCCGGGAAGCGGTAGAGCGGGATCGTGCTCGAGAGGACACCCCCCACCCGATCGCGCGCCTCGAAGATCGTCACGCGAGCTCCCGCGCGCCGGAGCTCGGATGCGCAGGCCAGGCCGCTCGGCCCGGCACCGACGATGGCCACCTTGGGTCCCGAAGCGCGAGGCGCGGGTGGGGTGCGGGGGCCGGCGGCCGCCTCGCACTCGGTGGCGTACCGATGAAGCCGCCGGATCTCGATCGGATGATCGATGCGCGCCCTCACGCACGCGGCGCTGCAAAGCTCCTCGCCGGGACACGCCACGCCGCAGCTGTGGGCGAGCGGATTGGCGGTGCGGACAACCTCGGCTGCGCCGCGCACGTTCCCGCTCGCGATCATGCGGATGAAGCGGGGGATCGGGATGCCGGCCGGACAGGCGGCGGCGCAGGGCGCATCGAAGCACTGCAGGCATCGCCAGGCCTCGTCGCGGGCCTGCGAGGATCGGAGGAGCGGTTCGGCTTGGAATGCGTTCACGGCTGGCGGTCTCCTTCGGCGGCTGATTCGATGGCATCGACGATCGGGACGTAACCGGTGCAGCGGCACAGGTTGCCGCTGATCGCGCGGCGGATCTCCTCGCGGGTGGGATGGGGGTTCTGGTCGAGGAGCGCTTTTGCCGACATCAACATGCCCGGTGTGCAGAAACCGCAGGCAACGGCGTCGTGGTCGAGAAACGCCTGCTGCAGGATGTGGAGCTTCTCGCCGCGCGCCAGGCCTTCGACCGTCTCCACCGTGCTGCCTTCCACTTGACCGGCGAGGACGAGGCAGCTGGCCACCGCCTTGCCGTCCACGATGACCGTGCAGGCGCCGCACTGGCCGATCTCGCAGCCGCACTTGGTACCGGTCAGGTGCAGGTGATCGCGCAGCAGCGAAAGCAGCGTCGTCTCGGGCGCTACGGTGACGACGTGAGGGTCGCTGTTGATGGTCAGGCGGACCTCGAGACTCACGATGCGTCTCCTTCCCATGCCCGGCGGAGCGCGCGACGCGCGAGGGCCGCGACCACGGGCTCCTTGTAGGGTGTCGACCAGCGCGTGCCGGTGATCTGAAGCATCTCGGCGGCGACCGTTTCTCCGGCGCGACGGTAGAGTGCCTCGGAGGGCGCCTGGCCGGTCAGCACCTTCTCGGCCTCCGGGAACCTGCGCGGCACGGGCGTGACCGATCCCCCCGCGATCCGCACGTCGCTCATGTCGGACGAGAGCACGACCGCCAGACTCATCCGCGAGATCGAAAGCGCCTTGCGCCGGCCCAGCTTCACGAACGCCGAGCGCTCGATGGGCGCGAACCTGATGTCGGTCAGCACCTCGTCGTCTTCGAGCACCGTGCGGTAGGGGCGCACGATCGCCTCGGCGGCCGGCACCGTGCGCGTGCCGCGCGCGGAGCGGAGCGTGAGGGTCGCATCGAGCGCCACGAGGGGAGGGACGGTGTCGGCACAGGCCGAAGCGTTGCAGAGGTTGCCGCCGATCGTTCCCCGGTTGCGGATCTGGGGCGAGCCGACCTCCCCGGCCGCCTGGGCCAGCAGGAGGGCGCGCTTGCGCACCCGCGGGTTCTCGTGGAGCTCGGTGTGGGTGGTGAGCGGCCCCACGCGCAAGCGTCCGCCACGTTCGCTCACGCCGCGCAGGGCATCTATGGCCGTGATATCCATGACGTGGACGGGCGGCAGGGCCGGGCTTTCAGTGCGGAGCGAAATGATGAGATCGGTTCCACCGGCGAGCAGGCGGCCCTCGGCGCCGTGATCGGCCTTGAAGGCGAGCACATCGTCGAGCGTTCGTGCGCGGTGGAAGTCAAAGCGCCTCACCCATCCTCCTTGCGGAGCGGCCGGCCGAGAAGGACCGTCTCCAAATCGGCCGGGAGCTGTGTGATCCGCCGCCCGGTCGCGTGCGCGATGGCGTTGGCGATCGCGGGGGCGGCGATCTCGGTCGCGGGCTCCCCGATGCTCTTGGCACCGAAGGGCCCGGCCGGATCGGGGTTTTCGATGATGACCGCATCGACCGCCGGCATGTCGAGGGCGGTGGCGATCAGGTACTCGTCCAGGTTCATGCCCTCCGGCACGCCGCCGGCGAGGGCGTAGCGTTCGAGGGTGCCGTAGCCCATCCCCATCGCGATGCCGCCGTAAATCTGGCTGCGGACCATGGCGGGGCTGATCGCGCGCCCCACGTCGTGGGCGGCGGTCACGCGAAGAACGTCGACGGCGCCGGTCTCCAGGTCGACCTCCACCTCGGCCACGTTGGCGCTGTAGACGTAGGTGAAGTAGGCATCCCCCGTGCCGGTATCCTCATCCCACGTCACCCGCGGCGCGCGGTGCCAGCCGAAGCCCAGCAGCGGGCGGCCCTCGGCGTAGGCGCGGGCGACCTTCTCGTCGAAGGAGAGAGCATCCCCGCCGGCCGCATCGTCCAGGACCTCGCGCACGGCGAGCGCCGCCTTGCGCGCGGCCTGTCCCCCCATGATGGTCGATCGGCTGGCGACGGTGGGTCCGGAGTCGGGGACGCGGCTCGTATCGACGCCGAGCGCTTTCACGCGCGCGACATCGATTCCCAGCACCTCGGCCACGATGAGTGCGAGCGCGCTCTGTACGCCCTGGCCCATGTCGGTGTGGGCGACGTGGAGGATGGTCGAGCCGTCCGACTGCACGGCGACGATGGCGCCCGCGGCGTCGGTGCCCTCGGCGCCCAGGCTCACCCCGCGGTAGGAGCAGGCGAGCCCGATGCCGCGGGCGCATCCGGCGGCGGCATCGCCGGGCTTTGTGCGTTTCGCCTCGTAGTCCGACTTCTCCGCGGCGCGATCGAGCACCTCTCCGATCGAGACCACGTGCCCATCGAGCTTCTGGCCGGTCGCCGTCACCGATCCCTGGCGCACGATGTTGCGCCTCCGGATTTCCAGCGGGTCGATCCCCACCCGTTCGGCCAACTCGTCCATCAACGACTCGATCGCGAAGTTGACCTGCGGCGAGCCGAAGCCGCGCATGGCGCCCGTGTAACAGTGATTCGTGTAGGCGCCCGTCACATCGACGGCGACGTGCGGGCACTCGTAGGGTCCGGTGGCCTGCACGGCCGAGCGCCACGTCACGAAGGGTGTCATCGACGCGTAGGCCCCCGCGTCGGCCACGATGCGCGCCTCGATCGCCTGCAGGCGGCCGCCCGCATCCGCGCCCACCTTGTAGTGAAGCACGTAGGGGTGCCGCTTGTAGGATTCGATCATCGAGCGCTCGCGGGTGTTGACCATCTTGACCGGCCGTCCGGTGGCGCGCGCCAGGAGCGATGCGCGGCAGGCCATCTGCGTCATCACCTCGTCCTTGCCCCCGAACGATCCGCCGAGCATCGCGTGCTCGACCCTAACGCGCGCGAGGTCGACGCCGAGGACGGCGGCGAGCGACTTGCGGGTCGAGAAGAGATTCTGGATCGATCCGATCACCCGCACCCCGCCGTCGTCGGCCGGTTCGGCGAGAACCGCCTCGGGCTCGATGTAGGCGTGCTCGATGTGCTG
>Ga0180432_10006387_pt1 | contig 15282 bp, 13 predicted proteins | sample SS_ome_10_FD_132414 | JGI IMG/M metagenome (GOLD analysis project Ga0180432, IMG submission 132414) | Hypersaline lake sediment archaeal communities from the Salton Sea, California, USA - SS_1_MS_2 metaG | ecosystem: Environmental > Aquatic > Non-marine Saline and Alkaline > Hypersaline >... | reverse complement strand
GAAGAAATGAGGAAATCCGTCGATCGGATTCCAGGAGGAATGACGAAGCAGGCTTTTCTTGAATACAAAATCCACACCAGTTTGGTTGAGACGCCCGATTTTGACTTGATAGCCATGGGACGGCCCGAGGGACCTGGCTGTTACTGTTACGCGAACAACCTCCTGCGCGATATCCTCAAGACATTAAGCGACAACTATCAGTATGTGATCATTGATAACGAAGCGGGAATGGAACATCTCAGCCGCCGAACGACACAAAACATCGACTTTCTCCTGATCGTTTCCGATCCATCAGTGAGAGGGATACGGGCGGCGGGGAAAATCAACCGCCTGCTATCGGAATTGAATACGCGCGTGGGCGGGCGGCACCTTGTTCTGAACAGAATCAGAGAGCCGGTTCCCGAGGCAATGAGTCGGATCATATCCGAAGAAGGCCTTTCGCTTCTGGCTTCGCTCCCCGAAGACGATCAATTGCGAAAGATCGAGCAAAACGGAGATCCCTTATGGAACCTTGTGGATGGTTCACGGATCTATCATGAAATCGACCAACTCATGAAAAAACTACTGTAAAAGAGGAAAAAATGGCGTTTGAAATTCCTAGAGAAACGAATGCGGGAAAAGTGATACCGGTTACACTGGGAGCCACTTCAGAACAAGGAGGCACGCGTGCACAGACGATAACCATCGGCGGAAGCACGGCGCTCCCTTTCCACCTATTCGAAGGCGAGCATCCCAACAAACCGGCCGTGGCCATGGAGGTTTTTGATTCGGTCCCAGGCAAATATCCGGAACCGCTGCTCGAATATTACGAGGATGTGATCGACAGACCCGACGAGATGGCCAAAAGATGCGTCCATGATTTCGGTGCCGAACTCATCAGCATACGCCTCGAAGGAACACATCCCGAAAAAGGAAACAAATCCGCAGAAGAAGCGGCAGAGGTCGTCAAACAGGTGCTAGGAAGCATCCGTGTTCCCTTGATTGTCACCGGGCACAGCCATTTTGAAAAAAACAATGAAGTCATGAAAAAAGTATGCGAAGTCACTGCAGGTGAGAACTGTCTCATAAACTATGTCGAGACGGATAATTATAAAACCATCGCTGCAGCGTGTATCGCGTATAATCATACGATAGTGGCCCAAACACCTATCGATGTCAACCTGGCAAAACAGCTGAACATCCTGCTTTCGGATATGAACTTTCCTCAGGAAAAGATCGTGATGGATCCTCTCACCGGCACTCTTGGGTACGGCCTCGAATACACCTACTCCATTATGGAAAGGATCCGAAACGACGGCCTCGCCGGAGACAAAATGCTGGCCTTCCCGATGCTGATCAATCCCGGCTACGAGACCTTCCGGGTCAAGGAATCCCGAACTCCGGAAGAAACCTTTCCCGAATGGGGGAACCTGGCCGAGAGAGGCATTTATTGGGAGACGGCCACAGCCATGAGCCTCCTTATGGCCGGGTCGGAGCTGTTGATCATGTATCATCCCAAAGCCGTCGCCATCGTTAAAAAAAAGATAGCCGAGATGTTCCATTTGAAGAAGGGAGACTGACCATGGCCTTATCCGGACTGGATATATTCAAACTCTTACCCAAAACAAACTGCGGCGACTGCGGTGTGCCTACATGCATGGCTTTCGCCATGAAGCTGGCCCAAAAAAAGGCCGAGCTGAGCGAGTGCCCCCATGCTTCCGAAGAAGCCAAAGCGACCCTGGGCGCAGCCAGTGAGCCTCCGATCCGGCTCGTCAAGATCGGTGGTGCCAATGCCCTGGAAGCGGGTGGAGAAACGGTCCTGTTCCGGCACGAAAAAACGTTTTTTCACCAGACCGGAATAGCCATCGAGCTGAAAACTTCCGATGGCATGGAAACCAATCTTGAAAAAATCACCCAAATATCGGACTTCACAGTCGAGCGCGTCGGCGAAGAGCTGAGCACGGATCTCTTCTTTATCGCCTTCGATCAGGACGACAAGGAATCTTTTCTGGCTACCGTCAAAGCCGTCAAAGAAAATTCGAACAAGGGGGTCATCCTCGATTGTTCCCAGGAAGAGATACTGAAAGAAGCCCTGGATATCGTCAAAGACGACCGGCCGGCCATCCTGTTAAGGGAACTCCCATCCGAGAAAATTTTCGGATTGGCAAAAACCTGTGATGCCAGCCTCATCCTGACGGCACAATCCTTCGAAGAATTGGAAAAGCAGGCCGCGGCCGCCAAGGCCGCAGGAATGAACAACCTGATATTGAATATGGAATCCTCCAATGTCGGAGATTCACTTCAATACAACACCATTCTGAGACGGAGTGCGTTGAAAAAGAGTTTCAAGCCTTTCGGATATCCTCTTTTCGCCTATATCGACGGCACGGACAAATACGAGATAATGGCGAATGCGTCTGTACAGGCCTGCAAATACGGATCAATCATCGTTTTGCCCGAATACGACAAAGCCTTTCTGTACACCCTTTTCACTCTCCGCCAAAACATCTACACCGATCCGCAAAAGCCGATCCAAGTGGACGCGAAGGTTTATCCCATAGGCGAACCTACGCCCGAATCGCCCGTGTTTGTCACCACCAATTTTTCTCTAACGTATTTCATGGTTTCAGGCGAGATCGAAAACTCCGGAATTTCGGCGCACCTGGTGATCGCGGATACGGAAGGCCAATCGGTGCTGACGGCCTGGGCTGCAGGGAAATTTGTAGGGGAGAAGATCGCTAAATTCATTAAGGAAATCCATCTCGAAGATCATATCCATACGCGCAAAATCGTGATCCCCGGCTTCGTTGCGCAGATAAGCGGCGATCTTGAAGAAAATCTACCGGGATGGGAAGTCATCGTCGGATGCCAGGAGGCATCCGATATCCCGTCGTTCATCAAAAACGTCGAGTTGACATGAGAACAGGAACAGTCTATTCATTCCGGAAATGATTGAAAAAATCGGCTGATACTTTTATGAAAGATATGCGGCGTACATGGAATCCATGGCTGCCTAAGCCGGAAATCCAGGAATCTTTCAGAGAAATATGGACATGCTGACACCGGAAAAAAACAAAGAAAAAACATACAAAATACTTTTCTTGCCTTTTAATGTTTCGGTGAACGCCCGGGCCGGGACAAGCATCTGGGAGGCCGCGAAAAAAGAAAATCTTCCCCTCAAAGCCTCCTGCGGCGGTCAGGGGACGTGCGGCGACTGCGTTGTTCAGATCCTCAAAGGCTCTTATGCGGCCAAGTCCTCGGCGGCTCTTCCGGACCGCCTCAAATCCGAAGGCTATGCCCTGGCCTGCCAAACGGAAATCTGCGACAACCTTACCGTCCAACTGCCCCAGTTTCAGGAGCTCACGATCAAGAGCGATGCCGGTTCGGAGCATCTCGCCGAGCAAGACAATATCTCCGGAATTTTTGAGCACGATCCTGTCCTTAAATCCGTGACGATCACTCTGCCTCTCCCCACGCTGGAAGACAACTACAGCGATCTCAAAAGGCTGGAAAGAGAATTCTTCAAGGTCACCGGAAAGACGGGCCTTCGCTTTACATATTCGTTTATGACCAAAGTTGCCAGGACCGTAAGAAAAGAAAACGGCCGCGTGAGCGTCATATATCTCGACTTCCCTTCCCGAACGACAATCGTGGACATAACACCTGCTTCCAAAGAGAAAAACGTCTACGGAATCGCCTGCGATATCGGCACCACTACAGTCGCGCTCTATCTGGTCGATATGATCGCCGGCGGAATCGTCGAAACGGCGTCGAGCCTCAACCAACAAATCAAATGCGGCGAGGATATCATATCGCGGATAAACTATGCCCAAAAACCGGGTCATCTCGAGGAGCTGTGCGATTTGATCGTTCTGACCATCAACAGGCTCATCGACAAAACGACCCAGAAAGCCGGCGTTTCCCATGAAAATATTCATTACGCGAGTTTTTCCGGCAACACGACCATGATCCATCTTCTGATGGCGCTCGAACCCGACTACATCCGGGAGGAGCCCTATGTTCCCACTTTCAACCGTGTTCCCCTCATCCAGGCAAGAGACCTGGGGCTGCACATGCATCCGGAGGCAAGCGTCCATTGTTCGCCCTCCGTCGGCAGCTATGTGGGAGGAGACATAACCGCAGGTGTTCTCTGCACCCCGATGCTCAAGGATTCAAATACGACTTCACTCTTCATCGATGCCGGAACCAATGGTGAAATCGTAGTCGGAAACAAAGAATGGCTCATGACCTGTGCCTGCTCCGCCGGTCCCGCCTTCGAAGGCGGAGGCATTAAATGCGGGATGACGGCCACGGCGGGGGCCATTGAAAAGATCAATATTTCCACGTCCGGCGACATCGTCTATAAGGTCATCAACGGAGTCAAACCCAAAGGGTTTTGCGGCTCGGGCATGGTGGATCTCATCGCGGAGCTGTATACCCGCGGATACATCGACCGCTATGGAAAATTCAAAGAAAACGCCCCGAAAGAGAGGATGTGCCGAGATGAAAACGGCCCCGCCTTTCTCATCGAAGAGGCGAATAACAGTTTTTGGGGGAAGGACATTGTCATTACGGAAAGGGATATCGCAAACCTCATCCGGACCAAAGGGGCTATTTTCGCTGCTTGTTCCTTGATACTGAAGAATGTCGGCCTCCGGTTCGATAACATCGATGCGGTGTTCATAGCCGGAGGATTCGGGCGATACTTGAACATAGAGAATGCGGTAAGGATCGGTCTGCTGCCCGATTTGGATCGTGACAGATTCCACTATGTCGGTAACAGCTCCCTTTTCGGGGCCTATCTTATTCTCCTTTCCGAAAAAAACAAGGAACTCGCCGATAAAATTGCCGATAGCATGACCTATATCGAGCTGAATACGGAACCGCGATACATGAATGAGTTCACAGGCTCGCTTTTTCTGCCTCATACGGATATGGACCTCTTTCCCTCCGTTAGAAAATTATTCAGCGATTCAAATAAAGCTTTTGCGTAAAAGACATACTCAAAGGAGGAGAAAATGAGCGAAGCGATTCTCGATGCCATCCATAAAGGGATTGTGCTTCTTGACGGAGGTTTCGGTACGGAGCTTATCGCCCGAGGCTTTCCCCAGGGGGGCTGCCCGGAGACCTGGAATGTGGAAAAACCGGAAGTGGTGAAAGAAATCCATATGAGCTATTATGATGCGGGATCCGACGCCGTGCTGACCAATAGTTTCGGGGGGAGCAAAATCAAACTCGAATCCTATAATCAAGGCGATAAATGCTACGAATTGAACAAAGCAGCCGCCATGATCGCCTCGGAAGTCAGGCCAGAAGGAAAATTCGTCGCCGGAAGTATGGGCCCCACCGGAAAATTCCTCAAACCAACAGGAGAGTATGAAGAAGACCAGTTCGTCGATGCCTATGCGGAACAAGCCAGGGGGCTGAACGACGGCGGTGTGGACTTCCTGCTTATAGAAACTCAATACGATTTAAAAGAGGCTCTCTGTGCGCTCAGAGGGGTAAGAAAGGTTTCCAAAAAGCCGGTTTTCGTCACCATAACCTTCAACAAAGGGCCCAAAGGCTATTTCACCATCATGGGAAACAGCGTCGCCCAAAGCATGCAGGAATTGGAAAAAGAGGGTGTTCCTGTCGTCGGGACAAACTGCACGCTCAACAGCGAGGAGATGGTCGATTTGATCAAAATAATGAGAGAAGCGACAACCCTTCCTATCATTGCCCAAGCCAACGCCGGAAAGCCATCGATTTCCGAAGAGGGAGATGTTTCCTACGAACAGGGACTGGAAGATTATCTCAAGTTCATCCCAAAAATGGTGGAAAACGGCGCCAATGTCATAGGCGGCTGCTGCGGCACAAACCCTGAATACATACGCCGCATGGCTGCACTATTGAAAAAGTAGCCGGCCTGTGTTTTGCGTCTTTCCAGCCGTGATAGTGCGGGCAATCCTGTTCGGACCGGCGTCTCAAAGGCAAGCCGTCCCGAATCAGTGGTTTCTACAAGACCGGCTTCCTATATTTCTTAAGGATATGAGCAATGACGGAGACAGACAAACCCAAATACCGTGAAGCCTGGGCCAGCCGGATCGGTTTCATCCTGGCGGCTGCCGGCTGGAGCATCGGTCTCGGCAATATCGTACGGTTCCCCTATGCCGTTGGAAAGTTTGGAGGAGGCGCTTTTCTTCTTCTCTATCTGATCTGCCTGATCGTGGTCGCCATCCCCTTGTTCACCATCGAGTTCAGCCTCGGCCGGACATCCCGGAGCAGCATCACCACAGGTTACAGGGCTTTATCTCCGAAAAAACCATGGTGGCTGGGCGGATTGATCGGCATCATGGGAAACGTGTTCATTTTTTCTTTTTACACCATGATCATCGGCTGGGTCCTCGCTTATTTTTTCAAAGCAGTCAGAGGCGGCTATTCCGGTATGTCTGCGCCGCAAATCAACGACCTCTTTGATAAATTCTCCCGGAACAGCGGAGAAGTCTTTCTCTGGCAGCTTCTGGTGTATGTGGTTTTGGGAGTCATCGTGTCCAGAGGCCTGGTGAAAGGCATCGAAGCCTTCGCCAAGCTAGCCATGCCCATCCTCTTTCTCATGCTCATCGCCCTGGGAATCTACGTTCTGACTCTCCCCGGAGCGATGAGCGGGCTCTCGTTTTTTTTGAGTCCTGATTTTTCCAAGATCAACGGAGAGGCCCTCATTGCCGCCCTCGGCCAGGTCTTTTTTTCTATCGGTGTCGGCTTCGGCGCGACATGGGTCTACGGCAGCTACCTTGGCAAAAAAGCCGACATCCCCGGGGATTCGGTCCGGATCGCCCTTATGGATACGGCGGGCGCCTTGCTGGCCGGTTTGATTATCTTTCCCGCTGCATTCGCTTTCGGAGTCAATCCCGATGCCGGCTACCAGCTCATATTCGTTACCTTGCCCAACGTTTTCGGAAAGATGCCCGGCGGTTCCGTCTTTGGCCCGCTTTTTTTCTTTCTTGTTTCGATTGCGGCTCTCACCTCGGCAATAGCTCACACCGAATGCATATCCAGCTGGATAATGGATGAATTCAAATGGGACAGATTAAGCTCAAGAAAGAAAACGATCTGGCTCGTTCTTTCCGGCTGTTTCCTCCTGGGAATACCCAGCGTTCTCTCTTTCGGTCCGTTGAGAGGGACAAAAATCTTCGGTTTGACCTTCTTCGGCTTCATCGATTATGTCTCCGTAAACATATTTCTTATTTTGTCAGGACTGCTTTTGGCCATCTACGCAGGGTGGTCAATGGGTATCAAAAAATTTGCGGCCGCCGCCAACGAGGGAGCCAAGGGCCTGAAAGTGACTCCTTACTGGGGATTCCTCATAAAATACCTCATCCCCCTCATCATTCTGATTCTTTTCCTGATGAAGATATTGAAAGCAGGCTAGGTTTCCAGCTTCCAAAAAAGAAAGTCAAAGCCTTATGCGGATGGCTGCCTCATGACCAAACAGGCCTTCGGTACGTGCGAGGAATGCCGCATCAGGCCCGATGTTTCGCATTCCCGTTCGATCGGTCTTTAGAACCGTCTGTATTTTCACAAAATCTTTGACGCTGAGGCCTCCGGTGTACCTGGCGGCAGCACTGGTAGGCAAGATATGGTTCAAGCCGCTGCTGTAGTCCCCCAGCGTTTCCGAAGCGTATTCGCCGATGAACAATGAGCCGAAGTTTCTCAATCCCGGAAGATAATCCTGGGGATTGCGCACACAGAGCTGCAGGTGTTCGGGAGCCTTGCGGTTGGCGACGTCCACGGCTTCCTCCGGATGATCGAACAGGACAACGGTTCCGTTCTTCTGCAGCGACCGCCGGGCCGTTTCTGCGGATTTCAAGGCTTTTAACTGCCTCTCAATTTCCTTATTCACCTCACCGGCAAATTTCACCGAATCCGTGAGCAGCACGGGCTTTGCTTCATCATCGTGTTCCGCCTGGGCTATCAAATCGGCCGCCACATAAGAAGGATTGGTGCTCGTATCGGCAATGATCAGAACCTCCGTCGGCCCTGCGATGAAATCCACACCAACCCTCCCGTAGACCAGTTTCTTCGCCGCATTCACGTAGACATTTCCGGGACCGACGATTTTTTGAACCGCTTTCACGCTTTGTGTCCCGTGGGCCATGGCTGCTACTGCCTGGGCCCCTCCCAGACGATACACTTCACCGACACCCGCAATGTCCGCAGCCGCCAGAATCCCGGACGCTATCCCCCCTTTTTTTGAGGGAGGAGAAAAGAGGGCCACTTCTTTCACTCCGGCGACTCTTGCCGGAACGGCTCCCATGAGCACGGAGGAAACGAGAGGATATCGTCCTCCCGGAACATAAACCCCTACCCTTTCGATGGGAATGATCTTTTGCCCGGCAAGAACCCCGGGTTCTATCTCGATCTCGAAGCTTTGCAGATTCTCGAATTGCCGCCGTGCAAATTTCTCGATCCGGGAAGCCGCTGCTTTCAAACAAGAAACAAGCTCCGGATCAGAATTTTGCCGCGCCTGTACAATCTCCGCCGCCGGCACCCGGAACGTTTCGATATCAACCCCGTCGAATTTTCGCGAATATTCCCTCAAAGCCCTGTCCCCTCTATTTTTGACATCATCGACGATGCGGCGGGCTGTTTGATCATCTTCCGGTTCATGAACAAAGAAAAACGAACGCTCCAACTCGCCGTATCTGATTTCTTTCATGAGACAACCCCCCTCTCTTTTTTACTCCGCCGGCCCGATCTTCTTCTGCGTTTCAACTCATTGAGAACTCTTTCATAGGAAACATTCTTTTTCGCCAAATAAACTGTCAAAAAATACAATAGGTCCGCTGCCTCCCATATCACATCCGCCGTGGCCTCCGTTTCGATCAGCTCCTGCGATTCCTCCATGATCTTGCCCGCGAGCCGCTCGCCGTTCAATGTTGCGGTATAGGAACCAGGCACAGGATCATCCAGCCGCTCCATGATCACCTCGTAGAGCTCATCCAAAGAAAACCGCTTGTTTCCAAAGCATGAATAGCCGCCTTTGTGGCAGGCCGGACCCGCCGGCTTTACCGTCATGAGAACGGCATCCGCATCACAATCGCACCGCACCCGGACAAGCTCCTGCGTATTCCCGGAAGTCTCCCCTTTCAGCCATAGTTTTTGCCGCGATCTTGAAAAATACCAGGCATTCCCGGTGGTGAATGTCCTGAGAAGGGATTCCTTGTCGCTATACGCCAGCATCAAAACTTGAGAAGATTCGTCCACGGTCACGGTCGGGATCAGGCCTTTGGACCAATCCAAGGAAGCGATGAACGCCTCGGGCAGGGAAATCTCCCCGGTGTACAGCGCCATCCCGAGCTGGATATTGACGCCGATCTTGCTTAGAATCGCGATCTCATCCAGGCAGTGGACTCCGCCGGCTGCCGTCACGGGTTTTTGCGTCGCATTTTTCATCCTCGTCACCGCTTCCCTGTTCGTGCCCCGCATCAATCCCTCTTTTTCGACACAGGTGAAAAGAAATTCTGAAGCATAAGGCTCGAACTGCCCCACCACCGAATCCCATTCCAAGCCTGTTTTGTGGCGCCATCCTCTGGTGACCACCTCTCCGTCAACGGTATCCAGTGCAATAATGACCCGATCCTTTCCTGCCGCCTCGCAAATTTCCTGCATGAACGCATGATTGACCTCTTTTTCCGACAGGGCTTTTGTCCCGATGATGATTTTTTCGGCTCCCAGAGAAAGGATCCGTTCCGCTTTTTCCACGCTGTGAATGCCTCCGCCCACCCGGCATTCCGCCAGAGCGCAAATTCTGCCGATCGCCTCCTCATTGTCCCGCTCCCCGAAAGCCGCGTCCAAATCGATCACCGCAAGCTCGCCGAACCTGGAAAATTCCCCTGCCAAATTTTCGGGGTTTTCTATCTCCAAGACTTTTTCCCGGCCCTGCTTGAGCTGTACCGCTTTTCCGTCAATGAGGTCGATGGAAGGTATAATCATCGGACTCTGACTCCTTTCTCTCTCAAGTACTGTTTGATCTCCCCGACCGAATAGGTTCTATAGTGCAAAAGCGAGGCCATCAAAACGGCGTCGGCTTTGCCGATACGGACCGCATCCACAACCTGATCGAGGGTGCCGGCGCCTCCGGAAGCGATAACCGGAATCGTGAGTTTTTCCGATACGATCCGCGTCAATTCCAGATCATATCCGCTCTGAGTGCCGTCCTTATCTATGGAGTTGAGGAGTATCTCTCCGGCCCCCAACCGTTCTCCCCTCATAGCCCAATCGATCGCATCCACACCGGTATCCTCACGCCCGCCTTTGACGTAGCAGTTCCAGCTTTTTCCTGTCCGTTTGGCGTCGACGGAAAGGACGATGCACTGCGAGCCGAAGATTTCCGCGCCTTTTGAAAGAAGAGAGGGGTCATTCAATGCGGCCGAGCATACAGAAACTTTATCGGCTCCGGCGTTGAGCAGCGTGCGCATATCTTCAATGCTTCTGATGCCTCCGCCGACCGTCAAAGGAATGAATACCAGCCGGGAAACCTTCTCCACCACATCGACCATGGTTTTCCGGCTGCGGTAAGTGGCGCCGATATCGAGAAAAATGACTTCATCAGCCCCCTGGCTGTTGTACAGCGCCGCCAGCTCCGCGGGATCCCCGGCATCCCGTATCTGCTTGAATTGTGTGCCCTTGACCACACGGCCGTCCTCGACATCCAAACAGGGTATCACTCTTGTGGTCAGCATCGCTCCTCCCAATTTTTCAGAAGTCTCAATCCCCTGTCTCCGCTTTTTTCAGGATGGAACTGAACGCCGAAAATCCGTCCTTGACCCACGATCGAAGGATAGAAAGAACCGTAACCGGTTTCGGCCAGGATGACATTCTTTTTTTCGGAGATGACATAGTACCTTTCAACGAAATAGAAGTAATCTCCGGATTCCACTCCGCCTAAAAGCGGCACATCTCTCTTGATTGTAATGTCGTTCCAGCCGATTTGGGGGACTTTGTTTCCTGTAAACTTACGGCAGGAGCCTTTCATCACCGAAAACCCGCGAACCCCGGGCGATTCGCTGCTGCCTTCGAACAGGATTTGCATTCCCAAACAAATACCCAAAAAAGGACGGCCCGCCGCAAGCCATTTCTTGATCGGATCGAACCATTTCTTTTTGTGAATCTCAGCCATCGCGTGACCGAAGGATCCGACACCCGGAAGGACAATCTTTGAAATCCCTTTCAAATCCGATGGATTTTGCATAACCGCGCTTTCTTTTCCCAGAAAACCAAGGGCTTTCTGCACAGAATGCAGGTTGCCGGCCCCGTAATCAACAATCCCGATCATCGTCGATCACTCCTTTCGTGCTGGGGATGTCCTCGATTTCCCTGCGGTCTTTGGAGCACGCCATACGCAAAGCTTTGCCCAGGGCTTTGAACACCGCTTCCATTTTGTGATGATCGCTGCGCCCGTATGGCATTCTCACCACCACATTGGCTTTCGCTTGAGAGGAAAACGCCTGGAAAAAATCATGCAGCAGATCACTGTCCAGGTCGCCGCAGAAACGCCGTGAAAAAGCGGCATCGTACTGGAGATACGGCCTGCCGCCGAAATCGACCGCGACCACAGCCAGGGCTTCGTCCATGGGATAAACGAAAAATCCCGCCCGGTTTATCCCTCTCCTGTCTCCCAGCACCATGCTGAAAAGCTTCCCCAGGACGAGCCCGCAGTCTTCGACAAGATGGTGCTGATCGACCTCCAAATCCCCTTCCGCCTTGAAGGAAAGATCGAACCGGCCGTGCCTGGCAAAAGACTCCAGCATATGCGTGAAAAAACCTACAGGCGTCTCGATAGAGCATTCACCTTTGCCGTCAAGGCTCAAGGATCCGCTTATGCTTGTCTCTTTTGTCTTCCTTTCCCATTGCGCCGTGCGTTTCATCGGATCACCTCGATAATCTCATTGACGTTTTCCAAAACACGGCCGGCGCCGTGCCGGACAAGCATTTCTTTCTGTAGTTCAGGATCGTTCCCGGACGAAATGACGCCTATGGGGGTCGCCCCGGCTTCAACGGCTGCCGCCATGTCATCGACCGTATCGCCGAGGTAGTAGGCGGAGCCGGTAGAAAGACGCCTCATGGCCATGATTATGCCGAAAGGATCCGGTTTGTTTTTACCGGCGGGAATGTCATCCATGGTAACGAGGACGGAAAAAAAAGCCTTCACATCGAACCTTTCCAAAACATAGGATGCCTCCATTTTCGGCCGGCCCGTAACGATTCCCATAGAATACGAAGCGGACACCCTGTCAAGAACGTTCCTGTGCGCCAGCCATTGTTCCTCCTTTATGAGACCGTCGAATCCTTTTCCGAGATAGATATCCTGAAAGACATCGATGATTTTTTCCTTGGGAACGGACTTCCCTCTCTCACGAAGAACCGCTTCGGTCAAATCCCAGTCATTGTTCATACCGCCGCGATTCCTGTATTCTTGAATATCCGTAAGGGCAACAGGATTGTTGATAAAGAACTCGACCGTTTTTTGGATGGCCGTGAGATACGACCGGGAGACATCCACCAGCACTCCGTCCATGTCAAAAAGCACAGCCGTCATCTTTCCTCCTGTCAAGAACATCCCTCAATACATTGAGAAACACATCGTTTTCTTCACGCGTCCCGATTGTAACTCTCAGCCTGTCTTCCAGCAAGGGCGTATCGAAGTACCTGACCAATACCCCTCTTTCCAAAAGAGACTCATAGAGCTCCCGGCCGCCGAGGCGGGAGGTGCGGAAAAGGATGAAATTGGCATGAGAAGGAGTAGGCGTTATCCCGGCCGTCCGGGAGAGCTCCCGATACACTCTGTCACGTTCGTTTCTTACCTGATCCGCATAATCGATCAATTCGGCCTTATTTTCCAGAACGACTTCCCCCGCTATTTGCTGGAAGCCACCTACCGAAAAAGGCATCCGGCATTTTCCCAATCCGCCGATCAAAAACGGCGGCCCCAGCATGTAGCCAAGCCGTAAACCGGCCAACCGGAAGGCCTTGGAAAATGTGCGCAAGATGACGATATTATCCCATTGCAGAGTTAATGGCTGCGCCGTATCCCCCGAGAATTCATAGTAAGCCTCATCGACCGCCACAAGGCAAGGCACCTGTCCGGCGATCTCCTTGATCTCCTCCATAGTCAGGGTCGTTCCCGTTGGATTATTCGGCGTTGACAATATGACTATTTTGGCTTTTTTCCCGGCCTCGATAAGGCCGGGAACGTCAAACGCGAAATCATCGCGCAAAGGGACCTCCGTCACCTCGATATTCATGACGGAAGCGACGCGCCTGTAGACGGAAAATCCGGGCTGAACGACGACCATCCTGTCGCCGGTATCGCAGGCCGCATAGACCAGGGTCTGGATCATCTCATTGGATCCGTTGCCGACGGCGACCGCTGATTCAGGATGGCCCGTATACCGGGCGATCGAACGGACGAGTGCCCCTGCATCCCCCGGAGGATATCTGTTCCAGCCCCACGTTTTCATGCGCTCCCAAATTTGCTCCTTTATCTCGTCGGGGATGTCGAGCGAAGACTCATTCTGGTTAAGCTTCACTCTGACCGGACCCTGCTCGACGGCATACTCGCCGAGGCGAGAAATGTTCGGTTTTATGACACTCATGGAATCACCTTTTTGAACTCATATTCGAGAATATCCGAAGCTCCATACTTTTTAAGAAGGGGGATGAGCTTCACTGTATCTTCCCTTTTGACCGCGGATTTGACTGCATAGCCCTGGCCTTCGAAGAGGGGAGCCACGGTGGGTGCCCGCATGCAGGGAAGGATGGAAACGATCTCATCCAGCTTATCGGCGGGCACATTCATCTCGATCATGACGCGGTCTTTGCCGACCAGGACGGCCTGAAAAAGCATCGCCAATTCCTCTATTTTTTCCTTCTTTTCTTTATCCTGCATGGCCTTGGCGTTGGCGATGAAACGGGTGGAAGAGTCCATGATCTCATGAACCACCTTCAGCTTGTGCTCCTTGAGGGTGCGGCCCGTGGCGATATTGTCGATTATCATATCGGCATCCTGAGGAGGATAGGCCTCCGTCGCACCGAATGTCCGGATCAGGAAATAGTCATAGTTGCGCTCCTTGAGATAACGGGTGGCGATCCTTTCATACTCTGTGGCAACGATCAGTTTCTTTTTCTTAAGACCGCCCTCGGACATCGTTTCCGGTACAGCGGATACAATCCTGACCGGATCGAACTTCAGATCCATAACCTGAACAACCTTAGCTCCGGACTCGACGATCCAGTCATAGCCGGTAAAACCGACGTCATGGGAACCCAATTCGATAAGCTGGGCGATGTTCTGGGGCTTCATGATCTTCGCGCTGATCTCCGGATCCCCGATGTGAGGGATATACTGCCGGTCGTTCGTTTCGAATCCGAGACTGGCGTCGTTCAGCAGTCCGGCCACTTTTTGAAAAATGCGGCCCTTGGGAATGACCATGGTTATTCTGCTCATTTCTTTCCTCTCTTTCCGATGGCATCCTCGAAATACAAATTCCCTCTCCCTTTTCCGATTTCCGTGTAAATCAGCCTGAACCGATAAGCTCAAACTGAGCTCAAAAGAAACCGAAGGGGCGTTTAAGGAAGGATTTTGGTTTTAATGCAGATGAGATTTGACTTTGCAGTAGGTGATGAAATAATCGACTTTCTGCTTCATGAGGTAGTATTAAATGAAAAAACAGGATGGTTGTCAAGCGATATTTCCCTCGGACGGGGAATAAGCTGCATCAAGTTTTCTCATGGGTGCAAATCCACCCTATTCGAGTTCCGCTGTGTTTTACAGCACAAATGCCGACATCCGCTTTTATCCAGACCGGCATATACAGCTATTTTTCAAAGAATTAAACAACGATCCTAGCCAGCAAAGGATTGATCCGGGTTACGACTTCGTAGTTTATCGTCCCGCTGAGAGACGCAAGATAATCGGCTGTGATCTTCTCTTCTCCCTGACTTCCAATCAAAACGGCTTCATCCTCCACCTGAACACCCGGAATGTCCGTGATGTCGGCCGTGATGAAGTTCATGGCCACCCGGCCCCGAAGCGGCGCTCTTTTCCCTCCAATCAAGACATAGGACGCATTGGAGAGAATACGCGCGTAGCCGTCATAATACCCGACAGGCAAAACGGCCAGCTTCGTCGGTCGCGTCGTTTTGTATGTGCATCCATATCCGATATAGGCTCCTTCTGCAATGTTTTTTATCTGGACGATTTTTGTCTTCCAGGAAAGCACCGGTTTGAAATTGACAGGCTCTTTTTGTTCCTTGATACATGAG
>Ga0180432_10006386_pt1 | contig 15283 bp, 13 predicted proteins | sample SS_ome_10_FD_132414 | JGI IMG/M metagenome (GOLD analysis project Ga0180432, IMG submission 132414) | Hypersaline lake sediment archaeal communities from the Salton Sea, California, USA - SS_1_MS_2 metaG | ecosystem: Environmental > Aquatic > Non-marine Saline and Alkaline > Hypersaline >... | reverse complement strand
TAACCATCCTTATCAATGATGTCGCCGTGAACAGCATCAATGCGGGAAACGATATCTTCGACTACGGCTCCCACATCATCAAGAAAAACTGCACGTCGGATGGAGAGCTGGCCGTATACACCAACATGGTCAAGATCGAGGGCTTCGATCCGACGAGGGGCGACTGGTACTGGGTCCAGTACGACGCCGATGGGACGGTCTCCACCACAGTGGACGGCACAACCCTTGCCGGGGCGGTGGACACGTGCATCGACTGTCACTCGGCGGTGTCGGATACGGACTGGGTCTTCACACCCTTTTAGCACGCTCTCCTACATATCAGACAACTATGCCCGGGGGATTCGTCCCCCGCTTTTTTTGGGAAAAAGCCACACCGGTTCCGTTCATATTCTTCATGATGCCGCACCGCATAGGGCATACTGTCGATACAGCATATGCATTTATGCATTGAGACATGTGATCCCTCTCTCTCCGTGCCCGTCGGTAAGTCCCGCACATCAACAAAGGCGATACCAGAAGGGTCAGGGCGCGGCGGGTTCGGAGACGGGAGGGGTGATTGGAAACACCCGATACAAAGGGGGACGACAGGTATGGCGAACATTACGACCGACGGCATGAAGGAGACGGCGACGGGGATCATCGCAACCCTGGGGGAGTCGATGGACTTCCAGCGCCGGGACGCGGCGGGGGAGTGGCAGGAGGCGTCCGCAGGCGTTCCGGTACACAGACAGCCCGCCGGCGCCGTCCACGAGCGGGGACCCGGGGGCGTCGGCGCTCGGGAAGGCTTCTGGTGTGTCGCCGGAGGGGATGCAGATATCCTTCCCGGAGACAGGACGGCCCCGGACGGGACCTGGTGCCTGGTCACACGGCTGTTTGATCGGGGGACGCACCTGGAGTTCTTTCTGGAGGAGACCGTCGAGACGATGGGCTGATATGAGAGGGACACCGGGTATAATAACAGGGCGACATGGCACGAGAATTCGAGACGGAAATTGAAGGGCTCCTGTACGAGACCCTGGCGGAGGACGAGGCCCTGGCGACGTTCCTGGGCGGGGATGAGACGGACTCGCGGATCTATCTTTCGTGGCGGGCGGAAAGCCTCCCCCGGATATCCGATGAAAAGCAGGGATATGTGGTGATACGATTTGACGAAGCCACCCAACCCCGGAGCGTGGGTGGAGCAGTGGATGACAGGCGGGAGCGCTACCTCCTGAGCCTCTTCTCACGGCCCGAGACGGGGGATTTTCGCGGGGAGGTGGTTGCGCGGTTTCGGGAGCTTCTTCACCGGAAGGGCTTTGTAACCGAGAGCTTTCTCGTCTACGACGTCTGCGAGGCCTCCAGGGAGGAGCACATGACGGACGACCGGCTCATGGAGCTTCGATACATCCTGTCGGTGGGATTTCTGCCGCGATAGCACTTTTAAAATCGATAACGGGAAAGCGATGGGAAGCGACAAGCTGGACAGATCGGCGGTGGGCGTGATCGAGGTGGAGACCGACGGGGGGTGGGTCGATCTCGGCATCATCACGGAGGAGATCATCCGGATAAACGGCGTGGAGATGCCTCACCTGGATACAACCGAGCGTCCCTTCGGCATCGACCGGATGCTGTTAAAAGAGGTGTCGGTGGAGATCGATTTCGTCTGGGCGGAGGTGGGGGATATCTCCCTCTGGCGGCTGGTGACGGGCGGCGGCGACATGACCGAGACCACCCCCGGCACGGAAACCGTCACCGACGAGGAGGCGACCCTCTCACAAGACGCCTGGATGCCCCTTGCCTTCGGCGTGGATATCGTCGCCGACAATGCCGTGACGGTTCACGGTGCGGCGGGGGGCGGCACGGAGTACACGGAGAACGTCGATTACTACCTGGATCGCCGGGGGGGACACCTGCGGCGGATCTCCGGGGGCGCGATCTCCGAGGGACAGGCGGTCTTCGTGGACTATCAGCGGCTCTGTTATTCCGGCCGCTTTTTTTCACCCTGGGAGGGGAACGAGGCCGAAGCCGCCTCCCTTCGCCTGACGAAGCCCCTTACCGGGGGGGACATCTTTCGCATCACCCACAGCCGGGTGGTCTTTCACTGCTCTCACGAGCTTCCCCTGGCGCCGGGGGGCGATGGGGCCTGGGCCGGTGTAAAGAGCGGCGTCAGGTTTCTCAAGGACACCGACGGCGCATACGGCCCCTTCGGCCGGTGGGAGATATACACGCCGTGAGGGACGATGATATAAAGAGGATGCCGGATGCGGGGCCGGAAGTGACATTCGGGCGTCCAAAAATGAGGAACCCGGCGCCGAATACGTCGCACTGTGCCCTGGGTGTGCTGATCCTGCAGGCGATGGGTGATATAGGGCTGGGGGGAAGAGCCTTCCCCATATATAGCAGGAAAAATCGTTCGTCCGACATGGAGGGGGAGCGATTCGATGATAGGTAAATCAAGGGGCATTTCGCCCCTTTTTTTGTGGGATTTGACAAAAGAGTCCGTATATGCTATCACATCAAATTATGTGTAGTATTCGTATAGTATATTATTTCAGGTGTAAGGGAGGACGCCTTGATGAAAAAATTATTGTACAGGATGGGAGTACTCATCTGCCTATCGGTATGCATGGTGCTGTGTCTGACGCCGGGCGCCACGGCCCAGGAGGATACCTACAGCTTCGAGCTGGCGACCGACGCCAGTGAGTACGATACCTCGTCGGTGATCACCATCATCATCACCAACACCGGAGACGAGCCGATCTATCCCCACACCATGCCGATGGAGTGGTGGATATACCCGGAGGCGAGCGGCACGCCGCTATTAAATGAAAACGACTGGCCCTGGGACCTGAACTTCGGCGGGATGGATTATGCGGACATGACGCTCCCCCCCGGCGGCTCCACCGACTGGGAGTGGCGGATTACGCCCGAGATCCGGGACCAGCTCCGAATTGACGGGGTGTACGAGTACGGACGATACTACGTCGAGGCGGTCATCGAGGTCGATCAATGGTCTCCCGATTCTCCCCCCATGAGCTACACCTCCGACGTGTTTACTATCCTCCAGTCGCCGGTGGAGTTCGTCGTGTATACCGACAGCGAATACTATTATCCCGACGAGACCTTGGGTGTGGCCCTGGTTAACCTGGGGGCGGAGGCGGTGGACCTTTCCCGGGGATGGCTCCAAATTTTAAATTCAGATGATATACACCATGCTTACTTTGATACCCCGCTGGGGGCATACGAAAGCATGGTGGAGCAGGATGGGGAAGTATACATAGACGTGGAGCTATCCGAGCTGGATCTTGAGGCAAAGGACGGCTATTATGTTCGGATGGTGCTTGACCAGGGAGGCGAATCTCTTTTTTGGAATTCGGATTATTTCACCATTGAGTTTGACGCCTCGGGATGGGAGGAGAATGTTGAGGATGACAAGTGGGATTCGAGGTCCGAGCCGAACACCCCTTCCACCAGTGTGGAGAAGCCGGACAATATGAAACCCGAAGCCACCGCGCCCGATTCCTTCGAGCCTCCGCCGAGAGGCTTTTAGTCAATAAATCCATTCAAGTTCAATGATACAACAAGGCGGGGGCCAAAAAGCCCCCGCCTTTTATTGTGAATTTTCATAATACTCAGAGATCAATCTCCGGGCTATTTTCCGTCGATGATATCCAGGGCCTCTTCCCGATAGGCGTCCATGACGTAGGGGATGCCGGTGACCTTGGCGCATTCCTCGGTCAGGGAGATCAAGTCACCCCGGGAGATGTGCGGGACGGCCCATTTGCGCGCCCCGGCCATGAGCTGCTGCAGGCCGATGCGGATTTTTTCGCATGCGCTGTAGATGCCCAGGGCGCCCAGGGGCAGGGAGTCGGCATCCTTCCCGAAGCGGGCCTTCAGCTCCTCGTAGGCCACGAAGATCTCCTCCTTGGTGGAGCCGTATTTTGAAACGGTCTTGGGAAGACCGCCGTCCTCGCCGTTCAGCCACTTTGCGATGTTTTTCCCGACCATGCCCGGTATCATCAGGGCGCGGCCCATGCACACCGCCTTGACGTAGGGAGCTCCCAGGGCCAGGCACTTGAAGACGTGGTCTTCCGCGGAAAATCCCCCGGCGAACGCAAGATCCGGCACCGGCTCGCCCTTCTTGGCCAGGCGATCGGCCAGCTCGACGGCCATGGCGTGCAGATAGATGGCGGGGATGCCCCATTCGTTCATCATGCGCCAGGGGCTCATGCCGGTGCCCCCCGGGGCACCGTCGATGGTCAGAAGATCGATGCCCGCCTCGGAGGACCACTTGATGGCCATGGCCAGCTCCCGCATCGGGTACGCCCCGGTCTTGAGGGTGACCCGCTTGGCGCCCAGCTTCCTGATGCGGGCGACTTCGCTCATGAAGGATTCCTTGTCGATGAAGCCGAGACGGGAGTGGCGCTCGAACTGTTTGATGGCCCCGTCCTTGAAGCCGGCCTGCATGGCCGGGTCTTCCGGGTCCGGCGTCACAATGTAGCCCCGTCGTTTCAGCTCCTGGGCCCGCTCGAGGTCGTCCACCTTGATCTCGCCGCCGATGCACTTGGCACCCTGGCCCCATTTCAGCTCGATGGTGGTTACGCCCAGCTTTTCGATGACGTATTCGGCGACGCCGAATTTCGTATCCTCCACGTTGAGCTGCACCAGGATGTCTCCATAGCCGTCGTGGTAGCGTCGGTATTCCTCCACCCGGCTTCGCATATTCGGTGCTTCTTTGACCTTGCCGCTTTTATCCAGCTCCAGTTTCGGATCGATGCCGCACACGTTCTCACCACAGACCAGGCTGATGCCGCTGATGGCGGCGCCCACGGCGAAGTGCTCCCAGTTTACCCGGGCGATGTCAGTGCTGCCCAGGGCCCCGGTAAAGACGGGGACCTTCATCTTAACCTTGTTTTTTGTGCCGAATTCGGTTTCGGCATTCACCGCGGGAAATATCGCGTGATCCGAGTCCCCTTCGATGCCCTGGGCGCCCAGGGCGTATCCCATGATGTTCAGATGCGAGTAGTCCACCGGGTAGTCCTTGTCGGCCCCGGCGGTTACCTCCCCGTAGGGCATGGGGTAAAGCAGCTCGCGCCCGCGAAAGGTGGAGACGAACAGGTCGCAGCCGCCCCGGCAGCCGTCTACGCACCGGCTGCAGATGCCGGACTGGGGCGCCACATCCCGGGAGCGGTTCACGGTCAGCACCGCCTCGTTGGCGTTCGGTTTTTGCAGGTTCATGCTATTTCTCCTTGATATGATTGCTGTAATCGGCAACAATGTGCCGATTCAAGTTTACGTTCCATCCAGAAGCACAGGAGGAGTTCTCATGTGGGAAAAAAGAGAACAGATATTGGAAAGCAATTGAAATATCGGCATATCTTTGCCAATATACTCAAAGAGGGATATCAATGTCAAGATAAAACATTGATATTTCAAGATAATTGGTCATATGAATTCCAACTTCATTTATAAGATCAATATATCGGCAATATTGCCGTTATCTATGTGGGGCATGAGACCCTGCGGCAGACATACCGCACCGGGGGCGCCTCCCGAGGTGATGGGTGGGAAAAGTGGCGATATATTGGAGAAATATGCCCATTGCCTCTGTACGGTGACGCCTCAAGCGGCAATATTGCCGAAAAGATGCTTGACAACCGGCAGGGTTGCCGGTATCATGTGCCCATGACTGAAAAGATTGAAAAGAAAAAGCTTGCAATCCTTCGCATTTTGAATGACGAGAACGCCCCCCTCTCCAGTCCCCGGATAACCGACTCACTCAACGCCCTGGGCCATGATATCAGCGAGCGTACCGTTCGTCTCTACCTGGGCGAGCTTGATGAAGGCGGCCTGACCGAAAACCAGGGAAAGCGGGGCAGGGTGATTACAGACACGGGACGCCGGGAGCTGTCGTCCGCTCGGGTATATGAAAAGGTGGGGTATCTGGCGTCGAAGATCGACCGCTTGACCTATCAGATGAATTTCGACCTGGCCCGGAGAGCCGGAACCGTGGTCTTAAACGCGAGCCTCATTGAAAGGGAGAACCTCGTCCGCTCCGTGTCGCTGATAGAGAAAGTCTTCGCCAACAGGTATGCAATGGGAACGCTGATGGCCCTTTTCGGGGAGGATGAGCGCATCGGTGAGGTGCTGGTGCCCCCGGGATTTATCGCCGTGGGGACCGTCTGTTCCGTGACCATCAACGGGGTGCTCCTGGCCCACGGCGTTCCCACCCAGTCCCGGTTCGGGGGCCTGCTTGAGCTGGTGGGGGGACGCCCCACCCGCTTCGTGGAGCTGATTCACTACGAGGGGACCACCCTTGATCCCCTGGAGGTATTCATCAGGAGCGGCATGACCGATTATACCGGGGCCACGGATACCGGCACGGGACGCATCGGCGCCAGCTTTCGTGAAGTGCCCGCCGAGAGCCGATCCCGGGTGCTTGAGCTGGCTGAGCTGCTGGAGGACGTGGGCCTGGGCGGATTCATGACCGTCGGGTGGCCGGGACAGCCGCTTCTGGAGATCCCCGTGGGTGAGGGGAGGGTGGGCGCCGTGATCATCGGCGGCCTCAACCCGGTGGCAATCCTGGAGGAGCAGGGCATTCGTGTGCGCCGCCCCGGCGCCCTCAGCGGACTGATGGAATACACCCGCCTGTTTCCCTACCATGAGCTGCAGGAGCGGGCGCACCTCTTTCTCTAATTTGATCCGCTCCACTTCATATTCTATCCTCGACATTTCATAGTTCAGATCAACCGCATCATGACGGCGTATCGCATGCGTGAAAGCGCATGGATAGTCGTGCTTGGCATTTATGTATCCCTCCGCTCTTCATACCACACTTCAATCCCCGAAAGAATTATCGTTCATATCTTTAATGGATAGGGCCCGCCCGTGTCATACTTCCCGCACATGTGATGTATCGCATGCAACCTGATACCGGGAGGGTGCTCGTATGGCCACAACGGTGGGTGACGTTACCCTCGATCACGATCCGATCTGGATAGATCAATTCGACCGGGAAATAGCTCCGGGAGCGGCGTATGTCGCCCTGGATGGCACAGAGAATGTCTACGTGGGTAGCATGAAGGGGAGCTATGCCATCACCCTGGAGGCGACGGAGGAAACCGGCTGGCTCTCCGGGGCGACGGTGGAGGCACTGGCCGCCCTCGCCCGAGTGCGGGACGCCGTCTATACCCTGACATACAATTCAACAGACCACTTCGTCCGCTTCCGGCACGAGGTATCCGGCGGACCGATACAGATGCAGCACTTGATGCCGACGGCGAATCCGGGGGGCGACACCTGGTACTCCGGCAAAATCTACCTGATGTGCGTGGGGTAGGTAGGGAATCGACGGGGATTGATGAACATTTTCAAAGAGAGAGATACCTCATGACCATATCGAGATATTATCCGAACAGACGAACCGGGAGCACGGCTGGCGGCGGGTTGAGCGACGGCGCACTGCCGACGAACGTCTCCCAGAACCTTTTCCCGAACGTGACCGAGTCCGACAGGACGGCGGGGATCATCCAGTACGCGAAGTACTTTGTGAAATGTGTCTCCGGCGTCGCCGATATTGCCCGGGAGTTCATCAGCAGGCTCTCCACCGCCGGGGATCGGGTGGCGCTGAAGAAGGGGACGGACATCGACACGAAGGCCACGGCTCAAACGTATGGCTGGGTGGAGCACAACATCACCTGGTCCGCCCGGACCGTGACCATCGGGAGCGCAGTGTCCCTGGCCGCCGGGGATGAGGTGTATTTTTACAATCCCGACGGCACGTACAAGGGACGCTCCACCGTCACCACCGCCACGTCATCATCCACGACGTTTATCATCAACACCATGACGGACGGCTCCGACCCGGCCACGGGAGACATCGCCGCCACGTTCTGGTACGGGGCGGGGGATTTGGCCGAGGCGATCACCGGGGCGAGCAGTTCCTCTACCATCGTGGCAGACTTCGAGGACGCCGACGGGATATTTCCCGGGGCGACCGTTGCCCTCATCGATCACGACAACCCGGTCAACGGGAAGCCGCCGGTGGAGTACCTGACCGTGGACCGGTGCGCCTTCACCATCGGGGAGGGCGACGTGCACGACGACGACTGCTCGTCCCTCACCGGATGGACCGACGGCGACTCATCCGGGACCAGCGATCAGGAGACGTTCCAGGACCGGGAGTGTTTTTCGTTCACCGTGGCGACTCACGGGGCGGGCAACAAGGCCGAGCGATATCGGGACGTGGGGAGTATCGACGCATCGTTCACCGTCCAGATCAGGACCTATTTCGACGACATCGGGGCGACGACAGACACCGACCATTTCCTCTTGCTGGTGGACAACGGGACGATCGTGCTGGGGGTGAAATTCGGTGTCGACGGGATGTTCATCAACGACGGCGCCGCGTACAACGAGGTCGAGACGGACATCGTCGAAGGAGACAGGTGGACCGTGTGGTGCTTCGAGGTGGACGGCTCCACCCCCGGATCGGAGACGGTGGATGTCTACAAGGATAACTTTCTCATCGCGTCCGGGGTGGACTGTTCGAACGCCGCCGGCGCAATCGACGGCATGGTGACGCTTTGCCAGGAGGGAACGACATCCGACGGCGTGACGTCATACGTCGATTTTCTGAAAATCTCCAACGGCGATCCGGACCTGACCGGCGAGTGCTACATTGCCACCGAGACGGCGATCCAGGGTGATTATGCCGTCAAGACCCGGGCTGAGGTCCAGGGGAGCGCCGGCGAGACCTTCAACGTGGACGGCCTGACCCTGGTCGTCCGGGTGGACGGGAACGACGCACAAACCGTGACCCTTTCTGACAATTCACAGACCGCGGCCCAGGTGGTCGCTCAAATATCTCTGACCGGTGCAACGGCATATGAGTACACCTCGGGGAAGGTGGCGATTCGGTCCGACTCCTACTTCGCCACCGGCTCCATCCAGGTTCTTTCATCCTCCACCGCCGATACGGTCCTGGGGCTCTCCAATTCCATCACCTCCGGCACCGACGGTACGGTGGCGTCCGCCGTGCTGGAGCTGGGTGACATCGAGCCGAGTGTGGCAACGCCGGTAGCGTCCGGCGCAGGGACGTACGATCATTCCAACTACCCGGTGCTCGTCTACAAGAAGGGGACCCTCACCGGGGCCGTGACGGTGACATTCATCGATTATACGAATTTCACTGTGTCGATGGTGGTGGACGGCACCCCGACGAACCTGGGCGCCGGGGACATCAACACCGATTTTCAAATTCCGCATTTGGGAGAGTACTATTTCACCATCCAGTCCGGTGGGTGGGGCGGGATATGGGCTACGTCCGACACACTGACGTTTTCCCTCGTCCAGAGCGCGAAGGGGGTATGGGCGAAAGAGGTGGTCCCGACGGCGACGGCGGCGAACCCGGGCAATAAAACCGAGATCTGTTTCAGGGCACAGTCATGAGCGACGCCTACTACATGATACCGGTTGAATCGGCCGCCCACGTCTACTACATGACGCCGGTGGAATCGGGAGCAGATGCCTATTACATGATACCCGTGGGGAGTTCGGACGCAGGGTGGATGAAGATCGAGACCATTACGTGGATCGCCGCTATTCACGCCAGTCCCTTCTTCAACGGGAGCCCCGGAGATTACTCGGGGGCGCAAAAAAGGGTATTGCCCGCTTACGACCAGGTAAAGATCAGGGCCATCGACGGGGTATGGCGGGACAGCGCGGCGATGGACGCATTTTGCGGCTCCCTCGGCTTCAAGACCCGGGACCGACTCGTAACCCTCGGGCCGGGATCGTGTTTGGATGACGCCGGGAGCGGGACCTACACGACGGAAGACGAGGCGAGGGGCAACTGGATGGGACAGGAACTGGAATTTACCCTCGGCGCAGACAAGACCATTGCCTGGGGATTCTTTGACAACGTGTTATCTAACAACGGTGGATCACTGACATTCGAGATGTGGGCGAAATGAGCTTTTTCGTATCCGAACATTTCAACCTTTCTGATTTTCAAACCGGCATAAAGACCGATATTACCGGGAACGGGAGTGTTGTGCTTGATGATGGGTGGGGAGTCGTCGGGACGTACCGGGACACGGACGCGGCGATCATTTTTCCGAACAAGGGATTGACAAAGGCCGAGTTCGCCACCACGCCTTTCTCCGTCACGATCAAGTGGAAGCTCTCATCCCTCCCGGATGGTGACTATCTCCGGCATTTCGTGCTGACATCAATGAGCACGGGGCCGGAAACAGGTACGTTTGGTGATTGCATTATTCTTTGCTCAATAAACCGATCAGGTGCGACATACTACGAATCCTGGCGCGTTGTTGATAGCACGGGGACAACACAGTACTACGACAGCTCCGGAGGCTCATGGGTTACCGGGGCGGCAAATGTGCGGACAATCAGCGTTGATACGGAATACATCCTGAGGATAAACTATGACCCCGGACGCCGGGCGGTCAACCTGACGAATGGCATACAGACATCAGGTTTTTCGAGCCGGATGCGGTATTACGATGATGATCTGTGGTGGTTCATCGGCCAGGAAGACGATACGAGCCGATATGGGGTGATCGGCTATGACTACATCGTCGTGAAGAAAAACGAGGTGTCGAGCAGATTCATCTCTGAAAACCACCTGCTTACGGAGAAGTGGCATTCTAAGCATTACAGCGGAGCGGCGTTGTGGATCCTGAACGACTTCACCACCGAGGTATCGGACACCATCGTCATCAAGAACGATATCCTCGATTATGACCCGGTGGAATCAGACCTTGTATTGCTCAATCGCATCGGCGGCGCGGGGTCTCGAATATACACCCCGTCGGTGAAGGTGCTCTTGAATGACGTGGACGTCACATCACAGATGCTTTCGTACTCCATCGACTGGGCCGAGCGATTCTTCAAAAACCTGACAATCGATTTTGACCGGTCTGTCTCTGCAGACATATTTAGGAAGAACAATGCCGATTTCCGAACACCTCAGATCGAGATACTGGTGGATCACGGCTCATCCGGGACGTATGTCACTCGAGGATTATTTTTCATCGAGTCTATCACCGAGGCGATTTCGAACGGGAAACATGCCCGGAGAATATCGGGAAGAAGCAGGGCGGCGCTCCTTGACCGACCCTATTCGGTCCAAAACACCGTGTCATACGAGAATACCTCGAAGCGGGCGATCGTGTGCAGGATGGTGGAGGACGCCGGATTGACATGTACATGGTCACTTCCCGATGGACCGATTGAGTACCACACTTTCGATGCCCGAACGCCGATAGAGGTCATAGAAAAAATCGTCAACGCGATCGGCGGGCGCATCTCCGTTGATAACATCGATCACCTCTATTTCTACGCCAATGATTTCGCGCCGGAGAGTCAATCACCGGTACTGTCAGTGGACTCGTCGGACATCCACCAGGTCCTAATTACCGAAGAAATCCCCCAGTCGTTCAACAAAATCACCGTCTCCGGTCGAGCAAACGATGAGGTGACGTTCCGGGCGTGGGCCGAGGTGGAGTTGATATCGGTGGACGTCAGGGGAAATATCAAGTCCAGGATCGCAGCCGACGGGGACGATTACGCGGTCCTCGTGGCGACCTGTTACGATTCCGAGGGGGCTCTTGTCGATACGGAGTTGATTGAAGAAGAGTCCGTGACCCCCACGGATGCAAACACCATCATCGTGTCGAAGCGCATTACCGCCGATGGAGTGGTGGGGGTGTGGCACGACACCGGGGGCGGGGTACCCGGGACGAAGATCGATGGCCCCTATACCTTCGATGGCTCCATGATCACCACCACGGGGAATATGCTGGACGGACCGCACCTCGTCACGTACTACGGCGGTGATATCGTCTCGCTCTCTGTGGAGGGGCCGGGTGTCGTTGAAGAAACGAGCGTGATCATTGAGGATGGTCAGGCAAGAACAAAGCTCTACGGGAACGAGCTTGACGCCGGGACGATCACCGTTGCCGCCACGTATGACGGCCAGGAGTCCAATCCGGTCGTCCTGACCCTGGGGGATCCTCGCGTCGGAGATATTGACGCGAACGCCAATCCCTCATCCCTCCAGACCGGCGAGACGTCGGTCATTACGGCCCTGGTCTATGATCCGGACGGTGACCCCGTTGGAGACGGTTACAGGGTGGACTTTCGCCTCATCGCGGGTAACGGGTCGCTTTCGGCATCATCTTCAGCTACTACTACGGAAACAATAGAGAACGAAGAACAGGTATCGAACTCCTATGCATCGATTCGGGTAGAAAACCCGATATCGAGCCTCGCGTCCATCTACGCGCTCAAAGGCGACACCCAGGAATACCTTGGGATCACCATTGATACAGATGAGGTCGACGAATCGCATAATTACGCCGTCGGTGCCGTGACCGATGGCCCGACAATCACGCTTTCGACAAAGCTACCGAAGACTCAAACGCGAGTAGCCATTACCTATGAATCGGGTGGTGCGGCGCAGGTGATTTACACGGCACCGTCAAACGTGTCGACGAACGGCGAGGAGGTGGTGGTAGAGGCCCTGGCGGGAGGAATGAACCATCTTGTATTCATCAACGTGGGGAGGCGGACATCTGACAGCACGTCGGTCAATGGCGGCAAACGAACGGGAAGCGTTACATTTACCGTGAATTACACCCCGACATCGTCTGATAGAAACGGTACATTCACCCTGTCGGAGCCCATCTATCAAGTCCCTGGATTTCAGGAAGTGCTCGGCTTCTATATCCTCGATGAGCTGACAAGAGGGATTGAGGGTGGATCTGTCACCCGTATACAGCGGATTGGCGACAACGTGGTGGCAACCATCAAGGCCGATGAAAAGGAGAGCATATCTGATTACTACAGTGGAGACTACGTAACCGGTAACAGGACTGTGTATATTAAGGATACAGAAATCCCCGTAGTGAACGCAACGGTTATGATTCTATGGAATGGCGGGGATGATGGATCAGACACCGGCGGCCATACCGAAATAGCGAGAACGAACTCTCTAGGGATATTCACGTTTCGTGAAGGTGTGAGCGGAACCCACGGCTTAACGATAAATCATGATGATGTTTTAAATCCAGATGCTCCCCGTGGGTTGCATGAACTTTCCAGCACGATCTACGTTGCCGGAAATGTCGGCAATGAAAAAATACGCGCCATCGCTATCCAGGAGTTCTATATGCAGGTGAAGGGTGAGTTCACCGTACCGATCATTTACGAGGCGATATGATACCGTCGAGACTTAATGAAATAACGGCGAGACAGATCGAAAAGAACGCACCGGACAACATCGCCGTCGGAACCGTCACAAGTGTAGTGGGCACCCGTCGGTACACTGTGTCTATGGAGGGGAGATGGCGGGGGATAGTCAGGGCGTCTGCAGATACGAATTTCTCCGACGGGGATCGGGTGAACCTGATTCTCCCTGGAGGCGATTTAAATAACGCCCAAATACTCGGACTGTCGTCGAAGACTAACCCGGTTATTGTGACGATTACCTACGGCGAGGGGGATTGTGAGAAGTCAGGAATTGAGGACCCGCTCATCACAATGGAAGATGAAGCGTATCTCCGGGCTCGTGAAGTACTTCAAGGGGGGAAGGTCGGGCGTCGATATACCGTACCATTTCTGTGTCGGTCGGGGGTGGAAAACATCAGGCCGGGGGCCGTGATTCGAGTGACCGCACCTGAGGCTGGATTGATCGGCGCGCATCTTTGTATTGAATCGGTAAGTGAGTCGTATAGCAATGAGTGGGGCCAGGTATTAAAGGCGACGGGAGTTTTGTGGAAAGAGTGGAAAGATGTGGCTGAAGAAGACAGAGTGTACTATTTCGTCAATATGGAAGGCGATTATATACTTCCCAGCGATGGCGACAGAATCATCATCAAAATGTGAGGACATAATGACAGGTAAAAATATATTACAGATATATAAAGAAAATCCGATTACGACACTTGCAGACGATGACATTGTAATTGTCCAGGATGTATCTCAAAATAAAACGGGCGGGACCTTATGGTTCAGGTTCAAGGCTCTTCTTGCAGATATTTTTGCGGGCAAGAAGATACTCGACGAAACCATCACCGTAGGGCCAGGAAAGGACTTTGCCACCATCCAGGAGGCGATCGATTCACTGGAAGGATACGTCATTGCCAACTGCACAATCTCAATAGATGTGGACGTCGGATCATACGACGAGGCGGTAACGTTCGACTGTTTTGTATGTACCGGGAACGGAACGGTGAAGCTCGAAGGTGACACCCGGGAGAACGCGGGCCAGACATTTACCTGCACCGGGAACATTGTGGACAACGGCGACGGCACGGCTACGATCACTCTGGCGAGTTCTCCGACAAGTGGGTGGGAGGATTCCAGTGATAGAATCATCATCAAAAACTGCACCACGGCGGGAAACGAGGGGGAATACACAATAAATTCCCGGGGGGGCGCGGCGATCACCTATACTACCGGGTCAGTTACAGACGAGACGGTTCTTTCGTATACCACCGTTACCCTCAAACCATCTCACGAGATCACCAGGACATCGGAGGGCCAGTGCATACTCATTGACGGGACCGGCGGGGTTGAAATAGACGGATGGCATCTAGATACTTTTACAGGGGCTAATTGTAACGGGGTTGAGGTTTCAGGTGGTGGCAGGGTGAGTTGTAGCGGCGTGTCGGTTGAGTCGCAGGATTTCGGATTCTCTTCAAAATATTCAGGAAACCATATTGTCTGCGATGCAAAGTGCAGCGCCGCAGGAGGCCTGTATGGATTTTTTGCCACATCGGGGGGAACAATAGAAACTATCGGCATAGCGACTGGCTGCAATTCTGGTGTGGTTGTTCTGTACGGTGGGGCCATTGTTGCACAAAATTCAAAAGTTTATGGATGTATAGGGAGTGGATTTTTGTCCAAATTCCCTGGCTCGTCTATTGACGCGCGGTGGACGACAGCTATAGGGTGTAGTTACGGTTTTGATGCTCGTACCTCTGGTAGTATTGATGCCAATTACGCAACTGCACAAATATGCGCAATTGCATATCGCGCTTATTATAAAAGCTATATTTGGGCCACAAACACAAATGCCAATAATCATGGTAATAGTACTAATTACTCACCTACAACATCAAACATCGAGGGTAATGTGGACGCAATTATTACGTGGAGTTAGGTGATGGCTTAGTATCTAATGTCCACAAAATAGCATAGAGTTCGTTGTTAAAGCATGTATCAGAAGACAGCGCATACAATTCAAAAAGGTATAAAATATGTTGTTCCAAACGGTCTT
>Ga0180432_10006385_pt1 | contig 15290 bp, 13 predicted proteins | sample SS_ome_10_FD_132414 | JGI IMG/M metagenome (GOLD analysis project Ga0180432, IMG submission 132414) | Hypersaline lake sediment archaeal communities from the Salton Sea, California, USA - SS_1_MS_2 metaG | ecosystem: Environmental > Aquatic > Non-marine Saline and Alkaline > Hypersaline >... | reverse complement strand
CCGACCTTACGTGAATTATTATCCTCCGCTCTATATCTGCCCTCTTGATGAGCATGGTGAACTCATAGTCCTGTTCAGGGGGTATATCAGCAGGGACAAACTCCGTAGCATCCAGAACCCACTCCAACTGTCCCTTATCAAAGGAAGCCACTGAAATTGGCTGGGCTAACAAATCACTTACCTTCTCCTGCTCGCGCCACACTGACACCTCAATATCAGCCGAATAGCTTGAGAACCAGCGATTTTCAACCTCGTAGCGGAAGAATGCCTTTTGGTCCCGTTCAACACTCGTTGGCCAGTACCTGTCCCGTTGTGGCCACTGGTCAGGCTTTATTTGGTCCTCCTGCTCTCCGGTGGTTATGAAAAGGCTATCATAGATACCCATGTAGCCATCAAAGATAAAGATGAGTATAAGGCCCACAAAGCAAGCCAGAGTTAGATACAGAAATAAATTTTTATGCTTAACCGCCATATAACCTCTGTTCTCTGTGATTACAGTATACACCTATATTCTGGGCTGTCAATACCTCCGCTTATCCTATCTCCGGCTCAATCAGACCGTAGTTACCATCATTCCGCCGGTATAGCAGTTTAATATCGCCAGCCTTAGCGTCAAGGAACAGGTAGAAGTTATGCCCGAGGTGTTCCATCTGCTCAATAGCTTCCTCCACTGGCATGGACTCCAGGACAAAATGCTTGTTCTTGACTACCTTCTTGGTAGGCTCGGCTGTCTCATCGAATTCGCCCCGTGCAAGCGAATTACCTCTGCCCTTGTCATATAGTTTGCCCTTATGGCGCTCAATCTGGCGTATCATGATGGCTGCCACCTTGTCAATGGACTTGAATAGGTCTTCGCCTCGCTCTTCACCATGAAACACAGTACCACCAACGCCACTGTTTACCGTTACCCGTACCAGATAATGCTGTTGTGGGGACTTCGTCTTTTCTTCCGAAATTTCTACCTTGGACTCAATAATATTGGGTAGATGCCGGTTGAGCTTGCCCAGTTTGCGCTCGACGTAGCGGCGTACTGCTGGCGTTAGTTCCATATTGGTTCCGGTTATCTGTAGCTCCATCAATCCACACTCCTGACAGTTATGTTTTATCCAGACCTCTCCCGTACCCCCTTTAAATCTCTGCCGCCATTACCAGTCCCCATACTGAGGACGCTCCGGCGGATTTTACGGCTCCGGCGCAGGCGTTTAGTGTTGCCCCGGACGTAGCGACATCGTCTATAAGTAGCACCTGCTTATCCCGCAACCTCCCGTCGCAGCAGGTAAAGGCAACAGCCACATTGCTCTGTCTCTCGCTGACACTGGCGGTTCTGGCCTGGGGAGATTTATGCTGTTGACGGATGAGACAATCATCTACTACCGGCAAACTGGTGAGCTTACCCAGCTCCCGAGCCAGCAGAACGGATTGATTATAGCCGCGCTCCCGCAATCGTTTTCGGTGAAGCGGTACCGGCACCAGTACATCTCCGGGCACGGGATTGGTAGTGAGATAATCCCTTAGCAATTTAGACATGGGTGATGCCAGGGCTCTGATGTTTCGGTACTTCAGCTCATGAATAGCTTGGCGCATCACTCCGCCAAATATGAACGGGGAACGAATGCCATCTATCTCTGCCTGCCAGTCAACACAGCCGGGGCAAAGCGTCCCGCCGGGCTGGGGTCTACCGCACCTGGGGCAAATCGGATGGGCAATCGGCAACAGCGATTGGCGACAGGAACGGCAGATAAAGCCACCTTCCCTGCCACAGCCGACACACCTCTGCGGAAAAAGCAGGTCAAGTGCTGTCCTCTTGAGTTTGCTTACCTGAGGGAGCACATTTGCCATCTGTAATTTAACGGCGTAGAGGTGACTCTCCGTGTCTTACCGAGAGCGGGAGTTGTGTAATGATCCGCTCATTATAGGCTCGTTGATATAGACGTCACCATTCCTGATTTTAAGGTTAAAACCACAATCAGGATTGGTGCAAACCCAGGCTTTGTAGTGAATAGATGCCCCCTGGCTGCCGAAATCAGACAGAGGCACCAGGTCTCCAGAGTTGCACTTCTGACACTTGGGGAAATTAGTCTGTTCCATAGGGTCCTCCTCCCAACCGAAAATGTAGAATAAACCGCTTAAGTATACAATAAACAGCGGCTTTTGACAAGGACAGCCCTCTGCCCTTGTAGAAATTAGTCTTTAAACTTACTTTCTACCCCGGCGGGAGGAATACCGTCCTCGTCCCAGCCGCGCTTTTGATAATACATGGAAAGAAGTCTCTGAAAGTGCTCCTTATCGACCACCTTGCCGGCGTTGGGACCGGTAAGAGGGGGACTGGCAAAAACTTTGTAGGGGAGGCTGTCGTCTTTGCGGCTAACGCCAAGTCGAACATTTATCAGACGCGTTAAATCATAAATATCGTTAGAGAGCGCCAGGAGCTGTTCCAGAGACACTTCATTTCCGGTCACGCACTTATAAAAGTATTCATAGTGCCTTTCGTTCAGCCCCAGTTCTATCCAGGGCAGACGGCACACACCGAGCATGTCAAACAGCGGACGCAGCTTCTGGTGATATATCACGGTGTCGACCTTCTCCTCATCAGACCAGCTCTGTCCCTCTTCCATTTCCCTGGCGATAGTCCACGCCCGCGTATGATGGGCGCCAATGTCTGAAGTGGCATAAGCCAGCGCCATGGAGCTACCGGCGCGGCTGTCATAGGCAGACTGCTCAAGCCCTTTGACCTGTAGGATGACTTTGTCCATTTCCGGCCATTGCTTGATAATTCGGCGGGGCCCATCCGCAATAATGTCACCGAGACCTCGCCGATTAGCAATCATCCGTATCAGTTCCAGTATGCCGTCATCATCTCCCCAGGTGATGTCTCTGCCGTCAAGGTCAGACAGGGACAAAATCCCCTTCTCGTAGCCCTCGATTATTGCTCCCACGAGGTTGCCCGTTGAAATCGTATCCATACCAAGTTCGTCACAGAGATGGTTGGCGGCCAGCACCGCGGCAAAATTATCTATGCCTACATTAGAGCCGAGCATGGCGCATGATTCGTATTCCGGCCCCTCGACTACCGTTCCGGCATATTTCCCATTCTTGACGAGGCAAATGTTGCTACAGCACATGGAGCAGGAAAAACAAGCGCTATCGCCTATCTTGTAGTCCGCCAGCATCGTGGCCCCGTTGATTTGCTCATGCCTGGTAAAAACGCTGTCCTTGAAATTATATGACGGCAGGATGCCCTTCTCATTGGCGTATTCGATGACATTCATCAGCCCTTGCTGCTGCCACATTTTAAAATATTTATGTTCCTTCAAGTACCTGTAAGCCTTGTCAGCCTCCGCCGCCAATCCGTTGATGTCGTAAACCGGGAGGTCGCGGTGCCCCCTGACGACAATCGCCTTGAGGTTCTTTGAGCCCATGATGGCACCGAACCCCGTCCTGCCGGCATTACGCCCCCAGTCGGTATTAACACAGGCAAACCTTACCATATTTTCGCCGGCCGGGCCGATAGTGGCGACATGGGCGGTCTGGGTGTCCAGGCGTTCTCTGATGATGCCTTCGGCTTCCAGACTGCTTTTCCCTTTCAGTTCCGGCATGGGCATAACCGTGGCTTCACTGTTGTCGATAAAAAGGACAGACAGCTCCGGCGCTTTGCCGGTGATGGATAGAACATCGATTCCCGCCTGCCGGAGCTCAACACCGAAGCCGCCGCCGATGGAGGAATCACCGTAAAGGCCGGTGGCCGGTGAGACGGCAATAAAAGAGTTCTTCCCTGACGATGGCAGGTAAGCGCCGGACAAAGGGCCCGGGGCAATAACCATGAGGTTCTCCTGTCCCAGGGGATTCATCTTGAAATTATGTCTCTTCAGATTGTCCCAGACCAGTTTGGCGCCGAAGCCGCGTCCCCCGATGTACTTTTCAATGAAGGCATCGGAGAGGTCCCTGCGCTCGGTACTGCCCTTTGTTAAATCTACGTACAGGTGCTTCTTAAAATAGCCGCCTTTTATCATCACAGCTCTTCCTTCCCTATCTCAGCGTAGCGGATGGCCTTCTTTTCGCCCTTCTCGTAGAATTCAATTTCTCGCATCTGCGTATAGCTTAAAACATTATTCAGACGTTTTGGTTCGCCGAGGGCGTGTTCCGGTATGAGCCGGAGGGCTCCCAGAGGGCATTTTGCCACGCATTCCGGCTCTCCCCCGCACATATCACACTTGATAGGCAGGTCACAATCTTCGTGGGCGTATATGGCTCCGAAAGGACACGCTTCCACGCATTGATAACAGGAAATGCAGTTTTCCTTGTCCAAAATTACGATGCCTTCTACCCACCGCAGGGCATCGGTGGGACATACCTTTGCGCAGGCAGGTACTTTACACTGACTGCATACAATGGGCATTCTCATCACCGGATGAGGATATGTGTTTATTATTCTTATAGCTGCCTTCTTCGGGTTGTTTACTCCGAAATGTTTGATGGCGCATACCAGTTCACATATCCGGCAGCCGGAACACTGCTCTGGAATTACCGTTAACTTTTTCGACATCGGATAATCCTCCTGGAGACTCGCCAGAACTATTATAGCACGCCATGTACATAGAAACCTAAGCCGTCAGGTTCGTGGCGAGGTAATCTGGAAATGAAAAGGGAGCGGCGTTTTTCATAAGCACCACTCCCTTCATATTCTTTTACTGGCTGGTCTGCCAGCCGGTTTAGGGCCAGTACAGCTTCTCGGCTTCTTTCTTGAGCTCGGACCGGAAGTCGGGGTGGGCAATGCCGATTAGCTCCAGAGCCCTCTGCCTCTGCGTCTTACCCTTGATGTGGGCGATGCCGTACTCGGTAATCACGTAGTCGCTGATGGTTCGCGGCACGGTTACGATGGTGCCTTCTGCCAGCATGGGCGCGATACGGGAAACCTTGCCGCCACCGGTGGTGGAGGTCATCACCGTGATGAATCGCCCGCCTTTAGAGAAGAAAGAGCCGATGGCGAAAGAGGTCTGGCCTCCGGCGCCGCTGATTACCCGCGGGCCGATGGACTCGGCGGCAACCTGCCCGGCAAAGTCAACACTTACGGCGCTGTTAACAGTCACCATGTTGTCGTGCTGGGCGATTACCCGGACGTCCAGGCAATATTCGGCGCTACGCAGCTCGAAGACGGGGTTCATATTAATGAACTCCATATCCTCCCTGCTGCCGCCGCCGCAAGCCGTCGCTATGGAGACGCCGGGATTAAGTGTCTTTTTTTTGCCGTTGATGATGCCTTTCCGTATCAGCGGGATGATGCCCCTCGGAGTTGTCTCGGAGTGCCATCCCAGGTCAACCCTGTCATCAAACGTGCCGAGTACGCAGCACCATTCGCTGGTGGCACCTACGCCAACCTGCAGGGTATCTCCATCTTTGACGAGGGTTGATACATAACCGGCAATCGCCTTTTCCGCCTCACCGGGCTCTGCCTGTTTTCTGCCCAGAAGGTCGGTGCTGCCCGGCTGACGTCCCGACGGGGTATGTTCCACGAAATATTCTATCTCGGAGACGTGGATGTAGTTTTCCCCGTAGGTTCGCAGCAGGTTCTTGTTGACCTCGGCCAGGACACGCTTGGCATTCTTGCACTCTGTTTTCTTGGTCCAGAGCGAGGCACCGAAACTGCAGTAGCCGTGGGCATCGGGAGGTGATACTTCAAGCATAACGGCATCGGCTGGCCCTCTTTCCTCCTCGTGGAAGATAAAGCCGAGGGAACCGATAGCCAGGTCACACCGCCTCTCGGCTATCATGTCGCGGACGATGGGTAGAGGAAAGCCTACCTCTATCTTGAAGGAGGCTTCCCATCCGGGGTCATACCAGCCGAAGTCCCGCCCCGGTGTGCGCACCGAGACAGTTACATCTTCGAGTTCTCCCAGTCGTGATGCCAGCGCCAGGCCCAGAGCCTGAGGCTCCATTCCCTGAACGAAGACAACCCTGTCACCGGACTTGATGACACTGACGGCTTCTTCCGGTGTTACTGTCTTTTTCTTATATTCCTCTTCCCAGCTCATACGGCCTTCTCCTGTAGTTTAGTATCGGATGGCGGAACAGCGGCAGGTCAGGCATCGCCTTGCCTCTTTGATACAGGTTGCTTCGTCGGCAAAACCGAGGTTTACCTCTTTGAAGTTGCCCTTCCGGCTTTTGGCTGGGGCAGCGGCTACCGGGCCACGTTCCTCCTTGGTGTATTCTCTCAGGTGGAACTGGAAGGCTGGCTCCTCAACATCGGCTATGGTGGCCTCTGCCGGCTCGGGTGGTAGTTCTTCGCCGCGCAGGTAGCAGTCAATGGCTACTGACGCTTCCTTGCCGTCGGCAATAGCCTCAATCATGGTGGCCGGGCCGCGTCTGACATCGCCGCCGGCGAAGATACCGGCTACGCTGGTGGCCAGGTTGCGGTCGTCAACATCGAAGGTGCCTCTCTTGGTGGTCTTGATCTTGCTGCCGGTTGGCAGGAAGGACAGGTCGGTGGTCTGACCGATAGCGGTGACGATCATGTCGGCTTCGACTTTCTTGGTTTCCTTCTCATCGTAGGCCGGGTTGAAGCTGCCCTTCTTGTCAAAGCAGGCGATACAGCGCTTCAGCTCGACGCCGGTTGCCTTGCCGCCGCTGGTGACAATCTGCTTGACGCCCCAGCTTCTATCAATCTTGATGCCCTCTTCTTCCGCCTGGATAATCTCATCTTCAAGGGCGGGCATTTCTTCGTTGCTGCACTCAAGGCAGTATACCTGAACATCCCCCGCACCGAGGCGCAGGGCTGTTGTGGCCACGTCTATGGCGACACTGCCGCCGCCGATGACGACCACCTTCTTGCCTATGGCTACTTTCTTGCCGCTATTGACATCTTTCAGGAAGGAGAGAGCCTGAAGAACGCCAGTGGCGTCCTCACCGGGGACATTCAGCTTCAGGCTGTTCTGCGCGCCGACGGCCAGGAAGACGGCGGCGTAGCCCTTCTTCTTGAGGTCTTCCGGATTACTGACCGGACTCTTGGTCTTTATCTCAACACCCATCTTCTTGATGGCGTCTATTTCCCACTTGACGACGTTCCTGGGCAGGCGATGCTCCGGGACACCCTGTACCATCATACCGCCGGCGGCTGCCTGTGCCTCGAAGACGGTTACCGCGTAGCCCTTCCTGGATAGGAAGTAGGCGGCGCTCAAGCCCGCCGGACCGGAGCCGACGACGGCAACCTTCTCCTTCTTGGTTACCGCTATCTTCTCCGGGAGAGCGTGCTTCTTTATATAATCAGGCAAGCCGTTCTTCATTGCCCAGTCGGCGATGAAGCGCTTGGTGGCGTTAATGGCGATGGGTTCTTCCAGCTTGCCGCGGTTGCACTCCGCCTCGCATGGGTGGGGGCATACCCTGCCGATGACGCCGGGGAAGGGTAGCTGTACCTTGAGGCGCCGATAGGCTTCAGCAAACTGCCCGCGAGAAGCCATGAGCATGTAGGCGTTGATGTCCAGACCGGCCGGACAGGTGTTTTCACAGGGCGGTTTTATCGGCTCGGGCAGTGGCCGGAGCAGGTTGCCGGAACTGGTGGTGCTGTACAGGGGCGAATATTTCTCCCGGCCAATCGCGGGATTCACGGCGCACCTGATGGCTAAGCCGCGGTTGAAACGGGCCAGGCACACGTTGCAGCGGAGGCACCGTCTAATCTCATCAACTCTGCCCTCCTGCGCCTTGATCGGCCAGCGCTGGTCAGCGACAAGCTGTCTGCCCATGGTAATCATATCGGCCCAGCCATTGCGGAGTATCTCCTCGGCCAAGTACGGGTCGTGTTGTCCGGGTACGAGTAGAGGTATCTTGAGCTCCGGCTTGAAGTGCTTGGCGTGCTCAATAAAGCAGTTCCCGTCCTGGGGGAAGAACTCTCTTCGTGCCTCATATGAGCCATCGGAAAGGTGTATGTAGCTGGCACCGAGTTCCTCGCACCACTTGGCTATCTGTATTAGCTCCTCCTCGTGGATGGAGCCGGGCATATGCTCGTCACCGCTGAGACGGACACCGATGCAGAAATCCGGGCCAACCCTTCTCCGGGAGGCTACCAGCAGGTTCCTCAGGAACCGGAATCTGTTCTCCAGCGACCCTCCGTAGAGGTCGTTGCGCTGGTTGGAGCGCGGCGACAGGAACTGGTGGATGAGGTAGCCGTGCGGGCTGTGGAGTTCCACGGCATCATAGCCGCATATCCTGCCGGCGGCGACAGCATCGGGAAATGTGCGCTCCATATAGTTTATTTCTTCAATTGTGAGCACACGGGGAACCGTGGTGCCACCCATTGTTTGTGCCTTGGTCTCATAGCCGCGGGGCATTATTCGGTATTCATAGTCCTGCGGTCTCTCGGATGGAATGGCTGAAGGTGCCGGCGGGGTCTCGCCGGATAACCGGCCGGAGCCCTGCCGACCGAAGCCGGGGGTAATCTGGATAAATGCCCTGGCGCCGCATTGCTTGATGGCTTCCGCCAGGTTTGACTGGCCTTCGTAGTAGGCACGACCGCTGATACGGGGGTTGCCAAAGCTGGTGCTCTTGGCACCCCAGTCGGTAGCGAAGGTACACTCAATAGTAATGAAGCCGGCGCCACCCTCAGAACGGGCAGCATACGAATACAGGCACTCTTCAGTGATGTACCCATTTATGTCGGCGCCACCGGTGGTGGTGCACGAGCCGCCAATTCTGTTCTTGACGGTCAGGGGTCCTAGTTTGATGGGTGAAAACAGTAGTGGAAAATCCATTTGCCTTCTCTCCTTTTCTCTTTGCTTTATTTAACGCGGCGTCTGGTATCTATGTTTAATAGCTTTGCCAGATTCTCGCCGAAAATCATTCTCTTCACTTCATCGGTCACCGGAGCGTAGCCGTAGCCCTTCTGCAAATCTTCCGGCATCTCGAATGTTCTCAAGCCTATTGTCGCTTCTCGGAACAGTCCGCCGGGACCATAGAAATCGGTTCCCCAGACAACGCGCTCCGGTCCGGCAAACTGCATCGCCCCGCCGATGATTTCGGCTAACCGCCGGGGTGCTGCTTTGTACCAGGGCATGATTAGGCTTAAGCTGATGTATACATTAGGATGAGATAAAGCTACCATGTTCAGGTCGTGGCAATGCGGCCAGCCGGCATGGAAAGCTATCACTTTCAGGTCGTAGAAGTCACTTACGACGTCATCCAGCAGGACCGGCAGGCAGTATTTAGCCTTGCCCGGGGGGCACCAGCTCCAGCCGGTGTGGATAGAAACAATGACTCCAAGTTCTTCGCATCTCTTGTAGAAAGGCCATATCCTCTCGTCGTTGATGTAGGTATCTTCTGGAGGGTAGAACTTGAATATCTTGCAGCCCCTCTCTTGGACAAGGTAATCCAGCTCCCAGAGGACTTCTTTCATGCCCCTCTTGATAAAGGGACCCAGGTTGGGCTGAACGATGAATCTATCCGGGTACTTTTCGGCGGCAACCAGCAGATAGCCGTTGGTAGACCATTTGGTGGAATAGCCGGTGGTATCCATCATGGACTCGGGCAGGATACAGGCCATATCTACACCGTAACGGTCCAGGTAACCGATTAGCTTGTCTTCTTCCGCCAAATCTGATTGTTCGGCTTTGGTTACAGGCGGTTCTTTCCAGTCTTTGGTAACATGATGAGGAACGGCATTAAAAGCACGGGCGGTTTCCGCAGTGCCCCACACCCACTTCCTGTATTCGGGGAAGTAGTTGAAGTATTTCTTGTTCGCTTCGCCGCTAAGATGGCATTCGACGTCAATTTTGAAGTAATCATCCTTGACAAACTCTTGCTTAGCCATATCCTTCACTCCTTTTCGCAGGCTGGTAAGCAGCTTTTATTTGTTGGGGCGGTAGCTCTTGAAGTACTTGGTCTTGTTGAGGCGTTCCTCGTATTTCTCGTGCATCTTGTGGAAGGCCTCTCTCTCTCCCATGCCTTCTCTATCCTTGATGAACATGAGGTCTCTCTCGTCTTCGCTGTACTTGAGGTTGGTACTGAAGGTATGGTAGAGGATGACCTCCTTGAGGTTGGTCAGGCCGAGCCGGTCCAGCATGTGTCGGCGGGCGAACTTGCCCATGACAACGCAGTCGCGCGGCAGCAGGGCGATGGCGGCGGCCAGGTTATGCACCTCTGCCTCCAGGTCTTCTTCGGGGACGGACTTGGTGACGTACCCCGCTTCCTCGGCTTCCTTGCCGCTGATGGTACGGCCGGTGAGGAGAATCTCCTCGACTTTCTTGGTATGTCCCATAACTAGCTCAATGGGCAGGGTGGGCAGACCGCCGAAGGCGAGCCGCTGGCCCATCTGAGAGAACTTGGCGTTATCGGCGCAGATGACGATATCGGCAGCCTTGGTAAGATACAGACCGGCTTCAATGGCCCAGCCGTGTACCTGTACCATGACGACCTTGTTGCAGTCAAGAACTGCCTGCGGGAAACCGTAAAGCTGGTCCTGGTCGGTCTGGAGCCTGATGCGCTGGCTTGGTTTTACGCCTGGCCCGCCGCCATAGACTCGATAGACCATGGACAGGTCGAAGCCGGCGCAGTAGTTCTTGCCGGCGCCTCTGATGACGACCACGTTGCAGTCATCGTCGTGGTTGATTTCCCACATAGCCTTCTTGATGTCGCCGGTCATTTCCTCTTCGCCGATGCTGATGCAGTTGTTCTTGTCCGGCCGGTTCAGGGTCAGGTAGGTGATTTTGGGCTCTTCCTTATCCTTTTCCAGGATGATGGTTTTGTATTTTGGGTAAGCCATAGTATCTTTCTCCAATCTCCTTATTATTTATATTCAAACACACCATGCCCGCTATTCCAGTTCACCACCGTATGTTCAATATCTGGCGTAAGGAAGCGGGCAAATCACGATTTTAGATTCGAGGCAGTTCTTAAAATATCATCTGTTATGGAAGACCGCGCCGTAATAGTTTATCTCAAGTCGTGGAGGAATGTCAAACGTCAGCGAGCTCTGCTGGCTACTACTTTATCATCTTATCCACAGCCGCCCGTGCCTTTAGGCGAGTCTCCTCAGGGACTTTTACCTCGTGGGTCATATCCTCCAGAGATGATAAGACACTCTCCAGAGTGATTAGCTTCATGTTGGGGCAGACTGCCTGCTCTGAGACAGGGATAAATTTCTTCCCAGGGTTCTCTTTCCTGAGTCGATGTATCATGCCTATTTCCGTGCCTACAATAATCGTTTCAGCCTCGGTTTCGCGGGCGAACCGGCACATTCCTCCGGTGCTTAATATTTCATCGGCAAGGGCAATAACCTCAGGTCGGCACTCCGGGTGGATGACTACTCTGGTCTGGGGATATTCCTGCCTGAGTTTAGATATAGGCTGTGGTTGTATCATGGCATGGGTAGGGCAGTAGCCGGGCCATAAGTGTATCTTTTTATCCGTCTTGGTGGAGACATAGTGTCCCAGGTACTGGTCGGGGACAAATAATATCTCCTCTGCATCCAGGCTCTGGGTAACCCTGACGGCATTGGCTGAGGTGCAGCAAATATCAGATTCCGCCTTTACCTCAGCCGGTGTGTTAACGTAGCAGACCACGGCGGCACCGGGGAGTTCCTTCTTCCTCTGCCTGAGTCTTTCAGCGGTAATCATATCTGCCATCGGGCAGCCGGCTTGTATGACCGGGAGTAATATTATCTTGTCGGGACTCAGCATGGAGGCTGTTTCCGCCATAAAGTGCACCCCGCAGAAGACTATCACCTCGGCGTCGGTCTTGGCTGCCTTCTGGCTCAGCTCTAATGAATCACCAACGAAGTCGGCTATATCCTGAATCTCACCTGGCTGGTAGTTATGCGCCAGTATAATGGCCTTCCTTTTTTCTTTGAGGTTCAGGACTTTCTCAACCAGTGCCTCGTTACTATTTTCCATCGCGCTCTATCCTCCAGGCACCGGTGTAGACATTCATCTTCTTCCCCGTGGCCGAGGCGATTAGGGTGATGCCCAGAGTATCGGCAATCCTCACCCCCTGGTTGGTCGGCTCGGATATGGAGATGATTATGGGAATATTCCTTTTAGCCACCTTATGCAGTATCTCCGAGGTAATTCTGCCGGTGGTTATCACGACCCGGTCTTCGATAGGTATATCCTCCAGGAGGCATTTTCCGAAGATTTTATCAATGGCATTATGCCTGCCTATATCTTCGATAAAGAGCAGAATGCTTTTCCGGTCACATAAGGCAGCGCCATGAACGCCGTGAGTTGCCCGATAAAGCTCGGAGCTGTGCTGGAATTCATCGGCCAGGGCGAAAACTTCATCCGCTGATATCTTCATCTGGGAATCCACCTTTTGGCTGGCGGCATCAGCTACGCTGTAAAAAGAAGACCCTTTGCCGCACGCTGAGGATATGACCCGCTTGAACATAAGCTCATCAGCTTCCTCTTTGGGCTCCTCGGTTTCTACTCTTACCACCCCTCTCCGGTCGTCAACGGTTATCTTCTTGATTTCGTCCCTGCTGTTGACTATTCCTTCGGAGGCGAGAAAGCCGATGGCCAGATACCGCAGGTCCTCCGGTGAGCAGAGCAGAGTTACCAGTTCACGGTCATTCAGGATAATAGTAAGCGGGAACTCGCTGGCAACCGTCGCCTCAACGTTGCTTTCTTCTTCTTCGGTAATTCGCCGGGCAGGGAATTTCTCTACGATGTCCATTGTTTAACCTTTTTCCTCGTTATCGCGGCTCTTTTTGTACTTGCTCCGGTAGTCCTCGATGGCCGATTTAAGCGCTTCCTCAGCTAAAGCCGAGCAGTGCATCTTAGCCGGGGGCAGTCCCCCCAGGGCTTCAACTACCGCCTGATTGGAGATTTTCAGTGCCTCACTCAGGCTCTTGCCTATTACCATCTCGGTGACCATTGAGCTAGTGGCAATGGCGGCGCCACAGCCGAAGGTCTTGAACCTGGCATCGGTAATGGTGTCGTCATTTACCTTGATGTAGAGCTCCATAATATCGCCACATACCGGGTTCCCGACATGCCCGATGCCGTCGGGGTTTTCCATCTCGCCAACATTCCTCGGATTCCTGAAGTGGTCCATTACTTTTTCGCTGTACTTCAATTATGATTTTCTCCTATTTCCGGCTTTTCAGCAGTGGCGACATAGCTCTGAGCCGGGCGACAATTCCGGGCAGGGTTTCCAGAACCCGCTCTATCTCCTCTTCGTTAGTCCACTTACCCAGGGTAAACCGCAGTGAGCCGTGAGCATGTTCATGGGGGAGCCCCATTGCCAGCAGCACATGGGACGCCTCAAGGCTCCCCGAACTGCAGGCGGAGCCGGTGGAAGCGCAAATGCCCTCTAGGTCGAGGTTTAGAAGCATTGATTCCCCTTCCACGAAATCAACGCTTATATTGACATTATTGGGCAGTCTCTTCACGGGGTGACCGTTCAGGCGGATATGGTCAATGCGTTCCAGCAGGCCTTGAAGGAGCTTGTCGCGAAGGCAGGTGACTCGCTCTACTTCCTCGTTCATCTCCTGCCGGGCAAGTTCCGCCGCTTTACCAAAGCCGACAATACCGGGGACGTTCTCGGTGCTCGCCCGCCGCCTTCTCTCCTGCTCACCGCCGTGCATGAGCGGTGTCAGCTTTGTGCCTTTTCTGACGTATAATGCCCCGACTCCCTTGGGACCGCAGAGCTTGTGGGCTGACATCGAGAGCAAATCCACATCGAGTTCTTTTATATCCACCTGGATATGCCCTACCGTTTGCACGGCATCGGTATGAAAATAGGCGCCGGCTTCTTTAGCGATCCTGCCTATCTCGGCTATCGGCTCTATGGTGCCCGCTTCATTGTTGGCATGCATTATAGAGACAAGGATGGTCTTATCAGTAATGGCTCTTCTGACATCGTCAGGGTTAACCATGCCATACTCATCTACGGGGAGGTAAGTGATGTTAAATTTCCCTTTCTCCAGAAACTGGCACGTTTCCAGCACCGCGTGGTGCTCGATGGGGCTGGTAATAATGTGATTCCCCCTGTTCTCGTTAGCGAGGGCGGCGCCCTTCAGGGCGAGGTTATCCGCCTCAGTCCCGCCGCTGGTAAAGACGATTTCCTCATTATGGGCACCGATGAGGCTGGCAACCTTATCCCGTGCTTCATCTATGGCCCCTTTTGCCTCCTGTCCGTAAGAGTAGATGCTCGAGGGGTTGCCGAAGGCATCAGTGAAGTACGGCAACATCGCCTTCACCACCTCGGGATGTGTCGGCGTGGTAGCGGCATAATCAAGATATATACGTCTCATCTTTGACTCTCCTAAATTATACCAGAAACTACCAGCCTCCATGCACTCATAGCCATTTCTCTATATAATTTGCGCAGCCTGCTAAAGCCCCTGAAAAAGCCAGGTGGACAGGTAGCGCTCGCCGGTGTCGGGCAGGACTACCACGATAAGCTTGCCTTCCGTCTCCGGTCTTCTGGCTACCTCCAGCGCCGCGAAGGTGACCGCCCCCGATGATATACCGGCCAGTATCCCTTCCTCTTTAGCCAGCCTTCTCGCCGTGGCTCCTGCGTCTTCATTGCTTACTTTAATAATCTCATCAATTAGCTCAGTCCTCAGGACATCGGGGACAAAGCCGGCTCCGATACCCTGAATCTTATGTGTCCCCGGTTTCCCGCCGGAAAGTACCGCAGAGTCAACCGGCTCAACGGCGATGGCCTTAAATTGAGGTTTCCTTGATTTTATTACTTCGGCTATCCCGGTAATCGTGCCTCCGGTTCCCACGCCGCTGACAAGAATGTCTACTTTGCCGTCGGTATCCCGCCATATCTCCTCGGCGGTGGTTAGACGGTGAATCTCTGGATTTGCCGGGTTTTGGAACTGCTGGAGCATGAGATAATTCGGGTTTTCCGCCGTCAGCTGTTCCGCTTTTTTTATGGCTCCCGGCATGCCCTCGGCTCCGGGGGTCAGCACCAGCTCGGCACCGAAGATAGAAAGGAGCTGCCTCCGCTCCTGAGACATCGTGTCGGGCATGGTGAGGATGAGCCGGTACCCCCTGGCGGCACAGACAAAGGCGAGGGCGATGCCGGTATTACCACTGGTAGGTTCGACGATGACGGTATCCTTGTTGATGAGTCCCCTCTCCTCGGCACTCACGATCATGGCTACCCCTATCCTGTCCTTGATACTCGATACGGGATTAAAGGACTCAAGCTTGGCTACCACCTCTGCCTTCGCCCCTTCGGTTATCCGGTTCAATCTGACCAGAGGCGTATTCCCGATTAGCTCGCTGGAGTCTCTGGCGATACCTCTGGTTATCTTGGGTATCTCTATCGTCTTGTACCGCAATTTTTCTACCTTT
>Ga0180432_10006384_pt1 | contig 15293 bp, 14 predicted proteins | sample SS_ome_10_FD_132414 | JGI IMG/M metagenome (GOLD analysis project Ga0180432, IMG submission 132414) | Hypersaline lake sediment archaeal communities from the Salton Sea, California, USA - SS_1_MS_2 metaG | ecosystem: Environmental > Aquatic > Non-marine Saline and Alkaline > Hypersaline >... | reverse complement strand
TCTCAAACTGGAACTACCTGGTTCGTTCCGACGGCGTCGAGCACGTCGTTCGCTTGGCGAACGATTGCCCTGGGCGGTTTGGGATCGATCGCCAAGCCGAGGAGGAAGCACTCAGGCTCGCTTCCAAAGCCGGACTCGGTCCGGAGGTCGTTCACTACACCCTCCCTAAAGGACACATGATCACGAAGGCGATCCCGGCGAGGGGCGTCGGCCAGGATCCCGATCGCCACCAAGAGTCGTCGAGCCTGCAGCGGATCACACGCGCCGTGAAGCGGATCCACGAGCTCCCGGCGATCGGACATCGATTTGATCCGATTGACCGGATCCGCACCGCGCTCGGTCGCGCGGCGGAATGCACCACCCCCCTTCCCTCAGGCTTCGAAGACGTACTGACCCGACTGGACGAGATTGAGACGCGTCGCGGTAATCTCTCGCCCGAAGAGACGGCTCTCTGTCACAACGACTTGCTCGGCGGGAACATCCTCAACTGCGACCCCGTGCGCATCATCGACTGGGAGTTCGCCAGTGTAGGAGACATCTTCTTCGACCTGGCAACGCTCGCCGTCGCGTGCGATGAGTTCAATCCGTTGTCCGACGTCCTGATCGGCGTCATCCTGCAAGCGTACTCCGGCGAGGTTGTCGACGCGCACACACAGCGCCTCGAAGACCTGATCTTCGTGGTGCAGCTGCACGTCGTCGCTTGGGGACTCACACACCGCGTGCTGGGCACGCCGCCGCAGGGATGGGAGGGATTCACCTTCCTCGGCTTCGGGACTGATCTGCTCGAACACCTGATGCAGAACGCGAAGGCTTGGCGCGAGATCGAGCCGTATGCTCCCCGAACGCCCGGCTTGAACGAAGGTCTCCCCGCCACGTGGATTGACAACTTCATCCGAGATGCGCAAGGATAGCGGCACAACCCTAAGGCACCCGTCCAGGAGGCGCCCTTGAGGAATCTGCTGAACGTGTTGCTCGTCGTCGCAGTTGGAGCCGCGGTCATCGTCCTGAGCGCGATCACGGAGCCACGGACGAGCGTAGCGGAGACGAAACCCGTGTCCCTCGACGAGCGGGTCGCAGAGATTCGCACGACCCTCGGGGAGCTCGCCGCTTCGGGCGAGGTCTGCGGGTCGGTGCTGATCGCGCACGAAGGGGTTCCGATCTTCCAGGCGGCCTACGGCATGGCCGATCGGGCTCTCGAGATCCCGAACCGGGTCGATACCAAGTTCAACTTGGGATCGATGGACAAGATGTTCACGAGCGTCGCGATCATGCAGCTCGCAGAACAGGGCTCGCTGTCGCTCGACGGGAAGATCGAGGACTACCTGCTGGACTACCCGGACCGGGCCGTCGCCGAGGCCGTGACCGTTCGCCAGTTGCTCGGCCACACCGGCGGCCTCGGAAGCTACTTCGACAGCCCGGGGTATCTCGAGGCCCACCGCGAGATCCGTTCGCTCGACGACTACTTCGTCCTCTTCGCCGACGAGCCGCTCGGATTCGAGCCCGGCTCGCAGTTCGGCTACAGCAACTCGGGGTACATCGTCCTCGGTTTGATCATCGAGGCCGTTAGCAGCCAGACCTACTTCGACTACGTCCGGGACCACATCTTCGTGCCGAGCGGGATGACGGACACGGCCTGCTTCGAACTGGACGCGGGGACGCCCAATCTGGCGGTCGGCTACACGACCCGAGACGAGGAAGGCAACGAGACCGACGAGATCCGCGACAACTTCGAGTCGCTTCCCATGCGCGGCGGCTCGGCGGGCGGCGGGTACTCGACGGCTCCCGATCTGCTCGCCTTCGCCAACGCGCTGATGGGGAACCGACTGCTCAGTCCGGAATCCACTGGTCTTCTGACGACGAAGAAGGTCGACCTCGCAGAAGATGTGGGATACGGGTACGGGTTCTTCGATCGGATCGTGAACGGCTACCGAGCGATCGGACACTCGGGCGGATTCCCTGGGATCTGCTGCATGTTCAACATCTTTCCAGAGCTCGACTACACGATCATCATCCTCTCGAACAGCGACTGGGGCTGCGTTGCGGCGAGCACGCCAATCAACGAGATCCTGCTGAAGTGAGCCTGAACGGCTATCCTTCAACCAAGACGCACTGACGCGCAGGAGGCGTAGCCGTGGACTTCCAAATTCGACCCTTGTCTGATCGCGACGTGGCAACCCTCGTGGAGCTGACGCTTTTCGCGTTCCCTCCCGTCTTCGAATCGTTCCGGGGAATCCTGGGATCAGCAGTCTACGAGCGCATCTGGCCAGACTGGGAAGCCGGGCAGCGGGAGGCCGTCGAAACCATGTGCAACGACGGCGACACGTACACCGTTCTCGTCGCGGATCTCGATGGGCACGCCGTCGGGTTCCTGGCCTACACGCTGCACGAAGAAAGCGAGACGGGGGAGATCCAGCTAATCGCCGTCCACCCCGATCACCAGAACCGCGGCATTGCGACCGAGCTCTGTAGCGTGGCTCTGAGGCGGATGAAGGAGCAAGGGATGACGTTCGCCCGCGTCGAGACGGGCGGCGATCCCTCTCACGCACCGGCCCGCCGCGCCTACGAGAAGGTTGGCTTCGAAGGCCTCCCCCTCGTCCGCTACTTCAGGAGGCTGTAGGGGCATACCGGAGACGACACGCGATGGCCTACATCGGCGAGGACCGGATCGCAATGACCGCCGGGCCCGACAGGTGCGAGGACTACCTTGACGATTTGCGGGGGTGCGACTTGAGCGATGACTCGTGGGCGTTGATGAACCCCGCCGCGCAGCCGCCGACGCGCGCCCGCCACGACACGGCGTAACCCCGCTGACGACGAGGTTGCTCTCTCTTCGCCGGACTCGGACGCAGAACCGCTCGCCAACGGCCCCTACCTCGCCGTCGCCACGATCACGGGGAACGGCAACGTCCACACCAAGTCGACGACCCTCTTCGTACCACTAGCCTCGGGTCCGGCATCCACGAAAGCGCGCCCCTTGAAATGGACGGGAATGGCGCGTACACAGATGTCATCCCCGTCCCGAGGAGGCACCGTGCCGATCCGCACCGTTCGTCTGGAGAGACCCCCCGCAGAGCGGCTCGAGAGAGCCCTCGCCGAGCTGAGAGATCGGAGCTGCGACTACCCCGGTCAGGATCGGTGGACCGGGGACGCGATCGCGGCGCTTCCCGCGCGCCTCCGCGGGATCGTCGCCGAGGAGAACGATCGCGCCGTGGCGCTCCTGCTGCTCACCCCCGGCTTCCTCGAGCCGTGGGGCACCCCAACCGCCCTGCTCGGAGGAAACCCAATCCTCCCGGAAACCGACGACGCGGCGAGGCTCCACGCCGTCCTGCTGAGCGAAGCGAGCGCGTGGGTAGCCGAGGAGGAGCTGAGCGGCTTCGAGGTCCTCCTGCCGATGGGCGAGGCGAACATGACGCGCGACGACTGTCTCGATGTGTTCCACGAAGGCCTCGGTTTGGAGCGCTTCTACTACACGATGACGCGGGCGCTCGAGGTCCTGCCGGATTGCCCGGAGCCCGACGACAGATTCGAGTTCGTCCCGGCCGCCGCGATCCCGCAAGACGAGCTGTTCGAGAACTACGCCGACTGCGCCGCCCGCGGGGAGATCGAGCTCGTCGCGAAGCAGTCGTCGGGCGAGCGACGCGACTACTTCAACTCCCTGCTCGAGGACACGCTCGGCCATCCCGGCTCCGAAGCGCTCCTGATCGGAGACCGGCTCGTCGGGTTCACCCTCGTCGCCTCAATCTCGGAAACGGCGGCCCACCTCGCATGGATCGGCGTCGCTCCCGATCGGCAGGGCGAGGGACTCGGGCGACAGCTCCTCTGCCAGGCGATGGCGAGGTGCAGAGAGAGCCGAATCGAGCGGATGTCGCTCTACACGGACACTACCGTTGCTGCGCAGACGCTCTACGGACGCCTCGGGTTCGAGCGGGCGGGGACGCTCACCTACCGCTGGCGAAGGCCGGTCGACTGACGGCGAAGGCGGGCCTCACTCCTCGGAATCTACCGGAGCACAGGGATCGGCGAAGTCGATCTCCGCGCTCGACGCGACCCGAATCCCCCTTCGCCCCCAGATCCAGTTCTGCCTCGTCGCCTCCCGCCCGCCGACGCCACCGCTGTGACCGTCCTCGACGATGATGATCTCGAACCCCTCTTCGAGCGCGCCCTCGACCGTCGCGCGGACACACTCGTGGCTCGCGTAGCCCGTGATCAGGAGGGCTGTGGCACCCATTCCGCGAAGGAGATCCGCGAGATCGGTCTCGAGGAACCCGTTCTGGCGGCGCTTCTCGACGATCTGATCCTCTTCGAGAACCTCGAGGGGATCGACGAGGGAGAGCTGACGTTCGCCGAACCTCCAGCGCATGGAGACGTCGACGACGAAGATGACTGGGATCCCCGCCGCTCTGGCGGAGTCGACGATGCCGGCTACGTTGCTCGTGACGTGGGCTCCGTCTGCCGTGAGGGCATCGCTTCCGACCCACGCCCTCTGCATGTCGATCACGAGCAGCGCTGCCCGGCATGATGGCGTCTGAATTTCGCTCATGGCGGCACAGGCGCCGATCGTGAGCAACAGGCCGACGACAACGAGAGCCTGCCCGAGTTGCCTCATGCCTGTACCTCCTGTTTGGCCACGACCCGGTACGCCGAGAAGAGGACGTGAACTCGGAGCCAACTCCGTGACCCTAGCGAGGAGCGTCTCCGGACCGTCAATCGTCCGAGAACCGGTGCCTCGCGATCGGTTGCGTTCTCGATTCCTGCGCTGCGAATGCGCGCTTGCCGGCCTACTCGTACACCACCGCGAGCAAGCCGTTAGCGGAGTACGTGTTCCCGTTGAGGACCGTCCGGCACGTGTGTCCGACGTGGACCGCACCGCCCGCATGGAGCCCGCTCGCCAGGTTCCGTTCGAAGGTGCAGTCTTCGACGCGGAGCGGCACCGCATCGACCGACACGTACGTCGTCGCCCGCACGGCGATGCCGGCTCCCGCGTCCGCCCGATTGTCGGAAAAGGTGCACCGGAGGAAGGTCGGGAATGCCCGGTCGCCCTCGCAGTAGACGGCGCCGCCGTCGACGTCCGCCCGGTTGTCCGAGAAGGTGCAGTCCGAGAAGACGGCAGCCGACTCCATCACGAAGACCGCCCCTCCGGAGAAGCCGGTGTGCCCGTCGAAGGTGCAGTCGACCACCTCGATCGCGGCCGACTCGAGGCGCAGCCCTCCGCCGGCCGTCGCCTCGTCTCCGCCGCCCTCGAACGTGATGTCCTCGAGAGAAACCCCGTCAACCGCGACATAGAGGGCCGGATCGGCGGTGACGCTCACGAGCGTGCACGGACCGCGAATCGTGATCGCCTCGCCAATCTCGAAGTTCCCCGTGTACTCGCCGTCGACGAGAAGCATGTCCCCGGGCTCCGCCGCGTCGATCGCGAGCTGAAGCGAGGTGTAGTCAGAGGACGAGCTCGTGCCCACGCAAATGTCGCGATGCACGGAGACGGTTCGGTGTTTGAACGCGACCTGGCCGTCACCGCTGAGGGCTTTCAGATCGACCGCGTACTCGCCCGGCGCGTCGTAGGCGTGCGTGACTGTCTCCCCTTCCGCCGAAGCGCCGTCTCCGAAGTGCCACTCGTACCGGGCCCAGCCGCTCGGAGCCGAGACGCGAATGCTCGCCGCGGTCAGCAACTCGAGGGTGAAGGAGACTGTCGGAGTCGAAGACGGCAAGAGACACCCGGCAATGCCCGCCGTCGCGGCCAACAGGAGGCAACAGAGAAGCTTACGCACGCTCATCCCCGCAGTATAGCAGCCGACCCCGCCGTCGGCCTCCGCTTTGCCTGCGGCCGCTTCGTCGATTGACTCCGCACCGGGACCGGACTAGGATCGAGCAGGACACGAGCAACGCCTGAAAGGCGAGGAAACCGGAATCCACGGGAGGAACGAGATGTCTCAGAGCGGGGGCCGAAGGAGCCTGGGTCAGCTGTTCGTCGATGCGGCGCGGCTGATCGGCCAGTATCCGGCGATCTTGATCCCGGCGGTCGCCCCGTCGGTTTGGGCTTTCGTCGCGCCGCTGACCGGTCTGATCAACCCGTCGGCTGCCCTGTCGGCCGGCTACGTCGGGTTCGGAGCCGGCGCGTGGCGGCTTCTCGTGTACCTCCTGATCTACGTCGTCATCCTTGTGATCAGCCAGGGGGCGACGGTCGCCCTCGTCCGCGAGGCGGCGCGTGCGGGATCGGTCAACCTTCCCGCAGGCTTCCGGGAGGCCGCGACGCGGTTCGTTCCTCTCTTCGTCGCCTCCTTGGCCGCAGCGGTCATCGTCTCGGCCGCGAGCCTCGTCTTCCTCTTCCCCGGACTGGTCGCGGCGTTCTTCCTCTGGTACATCGTCCAGGGAGTGATCGTCGACGGCGAACCCGGCTTCGGCGCCCTTCGCGCGAGCTTCCGGTTCGCCGCGACCTACGCGGGGGAGACGTTCGCCATCATCCTCGCGACCCTCGTCGCGAGTTTCGCGTTCAGCTTCATCCCGTACGTCGGATGGCTGCTGATGATCCCCACGACTGCCTACTTCGCCGCGCTGAGCACGATCCTCTACACGAGCCGCGAGACCTAGTCGCGGCAGCCTCCCGAGCGGGCCCGCGTTGCGCTCGCATCCTCGGCCGCTGACAATCGGGGCCGGGTGAGGGGCGATGACCAAGCGACCGAACGATCTTGCCATGGAATCGGCCTCGAACCGAGACGCAGTCAACTTCGATCGAGTCGTCGATCGCCGCGGGTCAGACAGCATCAAGTGGTCGCACTACGACCCCGACGTCCTCCCGATGTGGGTCGCCGACATGGACTTCCCGTCGCCGCCGGAGGTTCTCGAAGCTCTCGAAGCGCGCGCGCGCCACGGCATCTTCGGCTATCCCGGTGAGCCGCCCGAGCTGCGAGAGGTTTTCGTCGAGCATCTCCGACACCTCTACGACTGGCGAGTCTCCCCGGAAGCACTTCTCTTCCTCCCCAACGTCGCCGTCGGATTCAACCTCACCTGCCACGCCGCTACGGACGCGGGAGATGGAGTCCTGATTCAACCGCCGATCTACTTCCCGATCCTCCGAATCCCGCAGAACGTCAGCCTCGTCCCCCGGTTCAACCGCCTCGTGGAAACGACATCCGGGCGCTACGAGATCGACTTCGACGACTTCGAGCGGGCGGCGGCGCGCGCGCGGGTCTTCGTCCTCTGCAATCCCCACAACCCGGTCGCCCGGGTGTACACGAGCGAGGAGCTGGAAAGCCTCGCCGAGATCTGTCTCCGCCACGACGTCGTCGTCTGCTCCGACGAGATCCACGCCGACTTCGTCTACGACGGACGCCGCCACGTGCCGATCGCGTCGCTCGATCCATCAATTGCACGGCAGACGGTGACCCTGTTCGCGCCGAACAAAACGTTCAACGTCGCCGGCGTCAGCTGCGCGATCGCCGTCGTTCCGGACGAGACGCTCCGCGAGAAGCTGGTCGCGGCGAAGCGAGGGCTCGTGCCACACGTCGGTGTAATGAGCTACGCGGCGGCCCTCGCCGCCTACCGACACGGGACGGGATGGGTGTACGAACTCGTTCGGTACCTTCAGGAGAACCGCGACGTCGTCGCGCGTTTCGTCCGCGATGAGATCCCCGCCGTCTCTGCGACGCCGGTCGAGGGGACCTATCTCGCCTGGCTAGACTGTCGGGGCGCAACCGACGAGAATCCGCACGAACTCCTCCTCCGGGAGGGACGCGTCGCTGTCAACGACGGAGTGACCTTCGGACTGGGCGGCGAGGGGTTCGTTCGGCTGAATTTCGCCTGCCCGCGCTCGATTCTTCTCGACGGACTGAGACGACTGCGCGACGGGCTCGGCGGAGGATAGCCCCGTGCGGTGATCCCTGCCCGCCCGCAGCCGGGATGAGAGACCAAAACGGATCGGTGGAATCCGATCTGCCCCGAGGAGGAACCCGATGTCCCATCAGCCGGTGGTCGAGGTCGACGGGATCGACAAGCGGTTCGAGTCGGTTCAGGCGGTCGACCACGTCAGCTTCGCCGTCGCCCCCGGGGAGATCCTCGGCTTCCTCGGCCCGAACGGCGCGGGGAAGACGACGACGATCCGGATGATCCTCGGGATCTTTCGCCCGGACTCGGGGGAGATCCGCTGCTTCCTCGACGGGCCGCGGAACGAGGTCCCGAAGGAGCGGACGGGCTACCTTCCGGAGGAACGCGGCCTCTACGGCGACGCGCGGATCCTCGACCTCCTCGGCTACTTCGGCGAACTGAAAGGGCTCGATCGCGCCGAGGCGAGAGAGAGAGCCCGCCGATGGCTGGAGCGATTCGACCTTCTCGACTGGGCGACGAAGAAGGTCGACAAGCTGTCGAAGGGGATGCAGCAGAAGGTGCAGTTCGTCGCCGCCGTCCTCCATCGGCCCTCGCTCGTCGTCCTCGACGAGCCGTTCGCCGGCCTCGATCCGGTCAACCAGGACCTCCTCAAGCAGATCATCCTCGAGATGCGCAACGAGGGGGCGGCAATCCTCCTCTCGTCCCACCAGATGAACCGCGTCGAGGAGCTCTGCGATCGGATCTTCCTGATCCACCGAGGGCGCCGGGTCCTCTACGGAGACCTCGACGAGATCAAAGAGGCACACGGCGAGCACGCGGTCCGGATTCGATTCGCCGGGGACGCCTCCGTCCTCGCTGGAATCCCGGGCGCGATCGACCTCCGGGTCGCGGAGGACCGGGCGTCGTTCACGCTGTCTCAGAACGTGTCGCCGGACGCGCTGGTCCGGTCCCTCCCGGAAGGGATCGAGATCCTCGCGCTCTCGGTCGATCTACCGCCGCTGCACGACATCTTCGTGCGAACGATCGGGGGAGACGATGAAGCTCGGTAGGGTCATCCGCTGGGAGTTCGCGCAGAACGTCCGGAGCAAGCAGTTTCTCGTCATCACGCTCCTCATTCCGGCAATCGTCGGGCTCGCGGTCTTCGCCATAACTCGGGCGATCGGCGCCGACGCGAACGAGATGGCCGAGCCGCCTCCGCCGGTCATCGTCGGGGTCTTCCTCGCGCTCATCCTCTTCCTCGGCGCGTTCATGACGGGCGTGATGACGATGTACGGGGTGATGAAGGAGAAACAGAGCCGCGTCGCCGAGATGATGCTCTCGAGCGTCTCCGCCTGGGAGCTGATGAGCGGGAAGATGATCGGCCTCGGCCTGGCGGGCCTGATTCAGGTCACCGCCTGGGCGGCGACCGCCTACTTCGTCGCGGGGATGTTCTTCCCCGTCTCGCTCTCCGCCCTCACGCCGGTGCACTGGATCTCGTACCCGCTCTACTTCATCCTCGGCTTCCTGTTCATCGCCTCGATCTTCGGGACCGTGGGCGCGGCGATCAAAGACATCCACTCCGGCGGCGCGATCGGGCTCGCCGGGATCATCCCGTACCTGCCGATGATGTTCACCGCGTTGATCGTCCAGCAACCGGATCTCCTCTGGATCCGGATCGCCGGGTTCATCCCCCCGTTCACCCCGGCGGTGATGCTCCTTCGAATCGGCGCCGTTCCCCTCGCGACCGACGGAGCCCGATTCGTTCCCGCGTGGGAGATCGCGGCAAGCCTGGTCTCGCTCGCCGTCGGAACGTTCCTGATGATGCGGTTCGCGGCGAAGGTCTTCGAGGTCGGGATGCTGATGACGGGCAAAACGGCGTCCTTCCGCGAGCTCTGGCGCTGGGGACGCCGCGGCGCCTCCTAGCGAAACGCGCCTACGATCCCTCACCCTTCAGCGCGCGAAGCTTCTCGATGAACCGCTCCGCCTGGCGCGAGTCGACTTGTCCCTTCTCGAGCGAGATCTTCCTTCCCGTCGGGAGGGAGATGACGAGCTTCCCGCCCTTCAGCGTCGCGTCGACCTGATCGAGCCGGTGTTCGACGCCGAGACCCGCGCTCGCCTGGAATGCGTCGATCCAGCGCGGCAACCTCCGCGCGAGCCGTCCGGCGACCTGCTGTCGGAGGGAACCCCGCCGGCTTCCGGGGGCCTCCTCGCCGGCCGCCTTCAGCAGGATCTCCTGCGCCGAGCGGAGTCGATCCTCGATCGTCTTCGAGAACTCGAGAACCAGCTTGTCGTCCTCGGTCAAGACGACGTTCAGGCTGTCGTCCGACAGGGACAGGTTCGCCACCTCATCGCGCCAGACGAGCTCGAAGACCTGATGCTGGCCGAGCCCCTTGACCTCGCAGCTGCCGAGATCGCGCAACCGGAACCCGCCTCCGCTCCGCTCGCAGAGCGAGGAGGAGACGATCACCTGTCCGCCCTTGGCGATGTCGGCCAGGCGCTTCGCGAGATTGACCGAATGGCCGAACACGTCGTCGCCGGTGTGGATCACGCTCCCCCAGGAAAGCCCGATCCCGGCGGAGAGCGGCTCGTCCTCGTGGGCCTCGTTGTAGCGGCTGACCGCCTCCTGCATCGAGGCGGCGCATCGGAGCCCCTCGTCCGGACCCTCGAACGTCGTCATGACGCCGTCGCCGTAGGTTTTGAGGACGCTTCCACCGGCGTCGGCCACCTGGCGCTCGACGAGTTCGGCGAATCGGCTCGCCAGCCGGAACGCTTGACGATCGCCGCGCTCCGCGGTGTAGGACGAGAAGCCTCGCAGATCGCTGAATCCGATCGCGAGCGGTTGCTCCTCGACCTCGCGTCCGGCGATCCGACCCCGACGAGTTCCCATGGCGGCTTCCAGTATAGCCGGGAGCCGTCTACAAGAGGACGCGCCGCCCGGATCCGCCTGACCCGAGCGGCGCTCACGTGCGAACCTAGCGTCTGATGAAGACGGTTCCCTTCCCGTCGAAGACCTTCCCGCTCCCGGTCGCCGTCACGACGTAGATGTAGGCGCCGTTGGCAAGGAGGTCGCCCCGTTCGTTCCGACCGTCCCACGTGAGTCCGAGGACGTCCGTTCCATCGGCCACCCACAGGAGGCGGCCCCGGAGGTCGTAGACGGAGACGGAGAACGTCTCCGCCATTCCCTCCCCGACGAACGAGAACTCGACCGTGTCGGAGAACGGGCTCGGGCCGGCGTAGAACCGTTCGACGTCGAGCTCGGTCGCCACGATCTGGACCGTTGCGGAGCTCGAGTCGCTCGGATCGGCCGGATCGGTGTATACCGCGGTCACGGTCTCCATGGGAGCGACCGGAAGATCGATCGCATCGGTGATGAACGTCCCGGACGCCGCCCCTGCAAGCGGAGCGAGATCGTAGGCCGTCTCGCCGATGACGACAGCGCCGGTTAACGTCCCCGCGCCAGCGAGCGAGGTGTCGATGACTTTCACGTAGATCGGATCACCGACGACGTACGCGGCGACCTCGTTCCCCTCCGCGTCGACAAACGACGTAGACGAGCCGGAGACGACGGCGCCGCCGATCCCGACCTTGATCGAGATCCACGCGACGTCCGAGTGGTTCGACGGATCCTGGTAGGCGGCCAAGATCGTGTCACCCGGGAGGACGTCGAGCGCCGGGACGCAGTCGTAGCGATCGACGAGATCGAGACACGTCACGCTGACGAACTCGCCCGCGTCGACCGCGGTCTCGAGGAGATCGACCGGCGCCCACCGACCGTTCCGCGGGTTCAGGACGTAGGTCTTGGCCCACGTCCCGCTCGCGAAGACGTTGGTGTCTCCGAGGAGCTCGTTGACCAGATGGACTTCCACGTCGAGGAACCCGCACGCGTCATCCGCGTGGTTGTCGTCGTAGTCGATCGGGCCGTGCGGGACGTTCTGCCCGGCACCGCCCGTTCCGTCCCAGATCGAGACGATCCGCTCTCGGCGAAGCTGATCCTCGTCCTGGTCCGGATCGACCACCGCGACGAAGACGCAGTCGCTGTTCAGGTACTCGAAGACGCGGTTCCCGTTCCGATCGAGGAAGTACATCGTCGTCTCGTCTCCGTCGAAGACCTGCGTGTCTCCGACTTCGAACACGGAGAAGGAGACGTCGTTCCGAATGCGAAGCTCCTCGATCCTCGGCGGGAAGACCGCGCCCGGAGTGTCCGTGTTGGCGTCGGCCAACGCGTGGAGATCGCCGGCGACGTAGATCACGTCGTTGTATCGGGCGTAGACGGAGTCCTCGTTGAACGCTTCGAGCTCCCAGTTGTCGAGCTCGAGCGAGTATCCGCCGTTCGCGCCCGGATCTCCCAGGCCGAGGGCATCCCAGACGGAGATCAGCGACATCCCGAGGTTCGTGAAGAAGATCGGCGAGTTGCTGGAGAGCTCGTCGAGGATGAGGTACTCCGAATCGTCCACTTCGTGAGGATCGCAAACGTGGACCACGACCTGCTCCGGACAGCACGCGTCGGTGTTGGCGTTGGCGTCGACGACCTCGATGTAGACGGGGTCCCTGCCCAGCCAGAACAGGTCTTGAGCCCCGCGCGAGGAATCGGTGAATCGAAGGGCGCTGTGGTTCTTCTCCTCGATGTATGCGACCGCGAGCTTGAAGTCGTCCTGGTCATTCGGGTCGATGTAGTAGGCGGCGAGGACGTCGCGTGAGTCGAGCGCGTCGAACCCGAGATCGCGGAGGATGCTGTTGAACTGCACCTGGAAGATCCCCGTGTCCGAGCCGGTCTCGATCGCGTAGAACATGACCCGCGTCACGCCGCTCTCACTCGCGGTGTCGAACGATGTCACGTCCCCGTCGGCCTCTACCGGATACTCGACGTAGTAGGTCCCTTCCTCGTTCGGTTGCCGGCTTCCGTCCGCCCGAAGGTTGATCCAGTTGATCCGCTCGCCCACGGGGGCGTCCGGATCGTAGCAGGCGTAGATGTTGTACCACGTGATCGCTTGATCGTGCGGAACGGCGTTCGCCGCGTTCCCGTAGTCTCCGAGTCTCGAGACGACGCCGCCGTAGCGCTTCAGCATGCAGAAATCGTTCGCACTCGTCGGGGTCTGTGAGTTCCAGCTTCCCGGATTGACGAGCACGAAAACGGGGATCATCTCCACGTCGTTGCAGCTCACGTTCTCGTCCGAATCGACGACCGTAATCGTCGCCGCCTCGTTGCCGTCCGGATAGATCTCCTGGTCCCAACTGATCGTGGCCTCCGTGTCGCTGATCTTGGCGAGCGCGAGGGCCACGTCGCTCGCGTCGTTCTGATCGACGTAGAGTCCGACGAGCGTGTCCATGTTCTCGAATCGACCGAGCATGTAGTCCTCGGCCGGCGCCGCCCCGACGCCGGGAGGCAGCGTCGCGTCCCCGGGCGGAACTTCGCTTCCCGGATCGGTCGCGAGCACAAAGCGCTGGCGCGCGTCGACCCAGACGCGATCGTCGCCGGTGTCGTCGACGTCAGTGAACGTGTCGGCATACAAGTACCCACCCCACTGGAAGTCGAGCGGCTCGACGACGGGCCCTGCCCCCGCGTAGGGTCCGACGATGTGCGAGTAGTCGACGCCGTCCCCGGAGAAGTCCGCGCGCGTCCCGATCTGGAACGCTCTTCGACTCACGAAAAGCCCCGTGGCGTGATCGATCTCCTCGAGGTAGTCCTCGCCGAGGTAGCCGGCCGTCACGCCCGGCCAGTGTCCCTTGTACGGCTGGTAGTTCGCATCGCCGTACGGATCGCCTTCGGCGTCACCGTCCCTCGTCATGTAGCTCTTCCAGACGATGTGCGCGCCGGTCTTGATGTCCATCACTTTGATGTCCGTCCAGATCTTGTCGCGCACGTCGCAGTCGATGTCTTCGTCTGGATCGTAGACGACGATCCAGATCTGGTCCCCCTCGTCCACCTTCGTCACGCGATTCTCGCCGTTCTTGTCCGACGCGAAATAGAGCTCGGCAGTCGTGGCAATCCCCACCCACGAGGAGACGGCGATCATCGCGAGAATCAAGGCCGATGCAGCGATCCACCTGGCGTTCACGATGTCCATCCTTCTCATGTCCCGTCCGTTCCCCTACCCCTCCGCACCGACATGCCCGGCGGACGGGGATCCCTCTTTCTCGGTTCCCTCTGCACGAACTCGCTGCAGGACGCGCTTCCACGCGCCCGCGGTCAGCGCCACCCAAATCAGAATCGGAGCCGACTCCCACAACACGCGCACCGCAATCTCCCAACCTCCGACGGACCTTCCTGCGGCGACCGCGTAAACCAGCTCGACGGCGACCACGAGATAGGCGACGTGAAGAACCAGGAGAGCCGCGAGCCCGCCGGCCGTCCGGACCGCCCGACGTCGCAGGCCGAGCCCCGGCGTCGCGACGAGCAACGCGACGAGCGGAATCACCGCGAAGAAGAGGTACCGATCGAAGACGACGACCGGCGTGATCCTCCCTTCCCCGACGATCCGGTAAACGCCGAGACGATCGCCCTGCACGTCGAGGACGGTCCGATTCGGCGACTCCACAAGCCGGAAGACGGGGCGCGCCAACGTTGTCACCGCGGATGCGTATCGCGGCGAGACTTGCGGCCACACCGCCGCGAGGACGGCGAGCGTGAGCCCGAAGACGAGGGCGAATCGCGCGATCGCTCTCGGCATGACGTGTTTCATTCCGCCGCCTCCCGGCCGGGTCTCCGGCCCCACGTCCCGGCCCACAGCAGCCACAACCCGACGGCGAACGCAATCAGAAGCGACTGCCAGATGAGAAGATGCACGATGTCGAGAAGCCCGGGGAGGTGGACGCCGACGTAGTACAGGCTGACGAGCCGGACCACGTTCACCGCGAAGATCCCCGTCACCCCGATCCCGATGCCGACGAGCTTCGCGCGAAGCCTCGCTGGAGACGCGATCACCGCAGCGGCGAACAACCCGGTCAAGAAGAGACCGGTGCAGGCCGTGACGACCGAGATCGCGAACCGGTCCGTCCGCACGACGTTCCCGTCGACCGAGACCCGTTCACCGAACAGGCCGAGGACCGCGCCCGAGACGCGGGCGAAGCCGCCCTGGATCACGGACATCACCCCGTCAGCGTTCGCAACCCAGACGAGAAGCGCGACGACGGCCGCGCAGGCCGCAAGTCGGAGGCCGACTCGCCAGGCACGCGAGGCGCGCAAGACGGAGACTCGCGCGATCATCCCGCGGCCCTCGCCCGGCGTCGCCAGACGCCCCAGAACGCGAAGACGAACAGCGCGAAGGCCGCGATCATCCCCCATTCGGAGAGGGTCGGCGCGTCGATCGTTCCCGACAGCGGTAGCGGCCCGGAGGGGACCTCGACGGTCAAGCACGTCGGATCATCCTCGGCGGCGCTCTCCGGATCGTCGGTCGGCTCGACCGCATCGTTCACGCCGTCCCCGTCGCTGTCCCAATGCACCGTTCCCTGATTGCAGACCCCCGTCTTGTCCTCGACGTCCAGTCCGATCTCCGCCT
>Ga0180432_10006383_pt1 | contig 15293 bp, 24 predicted proteins | sample SS_ome_10_FD_132414 | JGI IMG/M metagenome (GOLD analysis project Ga0180432, IMG submission 132414) | Hypersaline lake sediment archaeal communities from the Salton Sea, California, USA - SS_1_MS_2 metaG | ecosystem: Environmental > Aquatic > Non-marine Saline and Alkaline > Hypersaline >... | reverse complement strand
TGTCGCAGACCTGTGCCTCGCCGCAGACCTGTGCCTCGCCGTAGACCTGTGCCTTGTCGCAGACCTGTGCCTCGCCGTAGACCCGTGCCTCGTCGTAGACCTGTGCCTCGCCGCAGACCAGTGCCTCGTCGTAGACCTGTGCCTCGCCGTAGACCTGTGCCTCGCCTCCTATATATGCTTTCTCAGAGACATAAGCTGTATCGGCGACAAATCCCCCACCATTAGGGTGCAAATGTCCTTTTACTTTCTGTCCATTGATGATTCTATACATGTTCTCCTCCTATTGTGAATACCTCATAAAGTCGGGCATACGGACACGGGATGGGTATATCATGATATTGCTGCCCGATAGCCCCTCGAATATGTTCGAGAACTCACGCTCCTCGCCACAATACTTACACACACCTTTACTTGTCGCCCCGTTTACCCGCTCGATGAGCCAGTGGTGTTTGCACCCAAGCCTTCGGGAAGAGATACGTTCGTGCCTGTCCGTGCTTTGCATATGCCTTCACCCCCAGTTTCTCCATATGTTCCTGCCAGCCCTTGTTATAGGTATACAGGTTGGCATTGTCATCAGCCTCGTTGAATATCAGGATGGTTTCCATCTCCTGTTTATCCATCGCTCACCTCTTATTAACGATCCTGCTGTCAAACGGCGGTAGCCATGCACCGCACGTCTTACAACGCCTTGCCCCTACTACCACTATTCTGGTCTTGCCATGATGCTTGTGGTGGCAGGTGTACAGCTTCCTGGTTGGTTTGTGCCTGTGTATTCCAAACATTACTCCTCCTTTTCATAGACGTATGACACGAACTTTTTAGCCATCGCCACTACCATATCCGACGGCTTTGTATCCTTGACCTCGCCCGCCTGCACCATCGCAGCCACTACCCTTGACGCACTGGCGATGCAGGACTCACGGGCGATACGCTTGTCTTTGGCATCCCAATCAGGGGCTTTCTGCGGGCTTACAGCGTCGCTTGAGGGCGTTTCCAGTGGGGCGCCGGCCTCTACATAGTGGAGTGCCCAGTAGCCCTTTGCGTTCTTTTTCAGGGTGTAGTTTACCGACTGCCCCTCAAGCTCCTTACAGGTCTGGGCGAGTGCCTTGTATTTGGGGTTTGAAAGATAGATTCGGAAGGGGTATTTCTCGCCCTTAATCACCACCTCCACATAATCCTCGACCTGCTTTACACTCTCTATGACGCCTGTTTTGTCTATCGTGTCCATTTACTCTACCTCCGTTATTCTTATCTCCATAGCTCGGTTGCACTTCTCGCAGCGTATATATGTCCACTGGTCTACATTGGAAGAATGAATCAAGAATGGCTTCTCTTCAAAGCAATGGGGACACATCACCATTACCTCCTCTTTGAACTTACGAACCTCGATTTTATAAGCCATCGTTACCTCCTATCGTATCCTTATGTGCTTCCCCTCGTGTATCTCCACACCCTTGACCCTGTCGGGGATCGTGCCGTTGGCTTTCCAGTAATCCAGCAGGGCTTTCTTGTCCGGCTGCCACTCCTCTGGCACGTGCCTCAAGAACTCCTGTGGTATGGAAGCGTCGTCTGAGATTACAACCGATGGCGTGGAATCCTGTACAGACACGGAGAACAGCTTCCCCTGAACCTTGTCGCGCCCGATTGCTTCCATGTTTTGACGCACGTAATCCTTGAGCCTTGCCACACGGTTGGCGGCATAGCCCGCCTTCTCACTCATGCGCCGTGCTTCCTCTTTGAAGGTGCTCTCCTCAGCCTCAGCCTCCCTGATGAGCTTGGCGATGTTCTCCACCTTGACATCGAACTCATCAGCGATACTGTTCAGGGCTATGGCATAGTCGTCACCCTCCAATTCGATTCGCCTGTATGCTTCGGATAGCTCGTATAGTTTCATCATTTCACCTCGTTATCCAATCTACTCCTCACCATCTGCCCGTACTTGCCCTTTGCGGTTGTGTCCTGTTCGTGCCTTGACTTCTCGGCTGTGTACTCGCCCGGATTCTCACGGTAGGGCTTCTGCCTCTGGTACTCGCTTTGATAAGCGAGCCAGTTGGTGATGTGCAGCCCGCTTCCGTCCTCATATATCCGCCCTTCCTTTATACACTTCTCAATCGTGCTCTCCAAGTCCTCAAGGCTGCTGTGTATCTCGTGGGCTATGTGATGGTGGGGTAAGGGTCTGCCATCGTTGTCAGCTATCACGCCGTTACCCCCGCACAGCCCTGCGAAACAGAGTATCTTGTCCCATACACTCTGCTCCGCCTCTGTTAATTGATACACCACACTGCCGTGCAGCCGCTGGTAGCAGTAGAGCTTGACCCATGTGCGCTGTGTGCTTCGAGGCATTAGATTCTGTCGCCCCTTTCTATGTGGTCGAGCAGGTGGTTAAGGGCTACCCGCATAAGCGTTCCCATCGCTACGTGTGGCTGGAAGCTCCTGCAATATACCCTCGCCCTCTCCCATGTCCCGTCGTGCATAGAGATTATCTTTCGTGTGGTGTACGTGTCCCCAGCACACGGAAGCTCAGTCACGACCTTGCCGCTCCCACCACCTATACCGCTTGCTCTCATACGTCCCCCTTTACTTGCCTGACTATGGATAGTATATCAACACTCAGAGGAACAGCCTCAGCAGCCTCAGCAGCAGCATAAGCAGCATCAGAAGCAGCCTCAGCAGCCTCAGCAGCAGCATAAGCAGCATCAGAAGCAGCCTCAGCAGCCTCAGCAGCAGCCTCAGCAGCAGCATAAGCAGCCTCAGCAGCAGCATAAGCAGCATCAGCAGCAGCATAAGCAGCATCAGAAGCAGCCTCAGCAGCAGCCTCAGCAGCAGCATAAGCAGCATCAGAAGCAGCCTCAGCAGCAGCCCCCGACCTATCGCTCCCGTCCAGCCAGCCCTCTGCCCACGTCACATAGGATGGCCCTGTATAAACCTTTAGCGATACACGTATGGCTATCTCCACACGCTGCTCGGTGGTAAGCGTTGGCGGGTCAACCTCACGCACGGTGGTAAGCGACTTACACCACGACTTACACCTGTCAGTACTCGTCCTGCCGTGTGTCTCCACCTCCCACATACGGTAGTCTTTGAAATTACCATGTATGGGATTGTAGAAAACCGCCAGCAAGGGGTCATCGTAGTAGTGTATCACGGTATCGCTACACTCCTCCATCTTCCCACGCTTGGCAGTGTGAGTTACCCCTTCTCCCCACTGGCAACCGTTGTATGTCTGTCCATTCCTGTCTGTGAGTTTAACCTTCATCTCTCCTCCAACCTTTAATTCCTACTATACCACATATTATACCCCACCGTCAATGCCCCTTATTCTACCCCTATGTCTTTGTGGTATAGGGCTTGTATGTACTCGCTTATGCTCTTATAGCCCTTTGACGTAGCCGTAGCACGCATATCGAGCCAAGTCTGTTTATCGAGTCGTATCTGCTGGTAGTTGTAGCGTGCAGGCTTTTTCTCAGTGTTCTCGATCATCCTTAATCACCTCCTTTCGCCTTCCATCCCGCTGCCCCCAGTTGCCCAGAGGCAGTCGGATGAAAGGAAGAGTACCAAGGGGGCAATAGCCCCATTTGCTCGTCTCGTCTATGCCAGCAGGCGGTATTGTCTCGGCACTGGTCACGCTCGACCCACCCTTGCCCGCCGACATATTCCAGCCGGGTTACGATGTCCTGTGTCGCTCCGCAGTTTACGCAGGGCATATCCGTATCCTGTCCGCCAGTATGCCCTCCGCCTCGTCCTCGTCGTCGGTTATCCACTCGTCGCACTTCGGGCATTTGTATTCAGTCGGCTCGTCCACGTCGGGGCGGTGGTAATTGTAGGTCAGCGATCCGCCGACCAGCTCCACCGAGCCGACCACCACATGCCTGCCTCCACAGTCCTTCTCCACCACCAGCTCGGTCAACTCTATGTTACAGTTTGGACACGTTGCCATCTTTCACCCCCTTATCGTTGTGCAACAAGCATCGTCGTGTATGCTCAATACTGTAATGCCGTCCACCTCCACGCTCAGTATTTCATGTCCATCAGCGGTTGTGAATCGTGTGAGTTCTACCTGCACTGTGCGGGGTTTGTCTGCAAAGACCCCCATCTTGAATGTATATTCCATGTTACCCTCCTTGTTTACGGCATAGCCTTACGATGTGCTTCATGGTTAACCTATCCAGCGCCTTACGCTTCGCCTCGTAGTCGTCATCCAGCGGCTTACGCTTCGCCTCGTAGTCGTCATCCAGCGGCTTACGCTTCACCTCGTAGTCGTCATCCAGCGGCTTAAGCTTCGCCCAGTAGTCGTCATTCAGCGGCTTAAGCTTCGCCCAGTAGTCGTCATTCAGCGGCTTAAGCTTCGCCCAGTAGTCGTCATCCAGCGGCTTACGCTTCGCCTCGTAGTCGTCATTCAGCGCCTTAAGCTTCGCCCAGTAGTCGTCATCCAGCGGCTTACGCTTCGCCTCGTAGTCGTCATCCAGCGGCTTAAGCTTCGCCCAGTAGTCGTCATCCAGCGCCTTAAGCTTCGCCTCGTAGTCGTCAGTCAGTGCCTTACGCTTCGCCTCGTAGTCGGCGACGATTTCATCGGGGATGCGCCAGAGGGTACAGCGATCGGTGCGTATCTTATCCCCGTCACCGCCCAATATCTTGCCTGTGAGAGCGAGATAATACTCCGTTGCGTCAGCCACATACTCTCTGGCAATAGCGATTGACCTTGCCAGGTGTATGCCCTCGCCGCACACCACATCTGACATATCGGGGGCAGGGTGTATGTTTTCCCCTTCGTGGTAGACATACGACGGATCATACCCCGACCTTCCGCCGTCCTTTGTTGCCTTTATGAAATACTTCTGCATGTTCTCCTCCTTTGCCATAATCGGGTAGCCATTAGCGTTATCCAGAAGCGACCGCGTGGAGGTTGCTACCCTTGCGCTTCCGAGAGGTGGGGCGGGGGCTAGCCCCGCTTACCACTCTCTCACAATACTTGAGCCACTCAAAGCCCTTTTTGGCATAGGCTTGCTGGGGTCGTGTGAGTGTATCAGTTGCGTTGCCGTACACCCTGAATGACTGGCGTTTCCCCTCGTGTTCCCATTTAGCGTATAGTCTCGACGGCATGATGCCAGCCTTCCGAGCCTTGTAGCTACCCTTGCGGTAGCGTCTCCCCATCAGCCTTAATTGATTCAGTTGTATTTGTTCAGAGTGTCTCATTTTTTACTCCTATTTCTAGGGCTAGTATCCGTTTCGGGCTGGGCGGTTTCCTTTTCCCGTTTCTTGGGGCTTTCACCCCAAAGGCGATATGCCCGTATATGTGCCTTGTAACTGGTCTACGCTCCAGAGCTTCCCTTGACCAGCCGTTATCTTTTGACCATGAGCTGCGATAACATTCACTCACTAGGCTAACAAGATGGTTACTTGCTTTCACTTCCACCAGCCCGCACCCTTCGGCTATGCACACTCACCTCAAGCCTTGTGACTGGTGTCTATTCAACTTGCAACCTTCCCGCCAGTCCGCCAAACTGGACTTTCGGGCTTTTCCCCTTGCCCACACTAACATTACCACACTATTTACAGCTTGTCAAGCCCCCCTCACTCGTGGGGTTATGTTAATTTTACACCAGTTTTGAAATTGGTTGGGTTGCCGGGTTTATGGCGGGTTAGGTGGCCAGTGAAACAGGGGCATGAAGTGGGTCGGGCAATGGTAGGATACCACCCGACACCAAACAGGGGCACTGGCGGGGCTTGTAGCGTTGTCTAAAAGGAAAAGCCCACCGTTGGACTGGGTGGGCTTGCCTTATGGGAGGGCTGGGATTATTCTGGCATAAGCTCGTGTTGTTGTCTATTCCAACGGTCAGTAGTCAGTGAATATCCGATAGTCTTGGCGCTGGGCGATTTCTTGATACGCTTAGTGCATACGATGTTGCAGGCGTCGATGTCGTGGGCGTCGATGTCGCGGGCGTCGATGTCGCGGGCGTCGATGTCGTGGGCATTGATGTCGTAGGCGTTGATGTCGTAGGCGTTGATGTCGTAGGCGTTGATGTCGTGGGCGTCGATGTCGTAGGCGTTGATGTCGTGGGCGAAAAGGTTGTGACACTTGATGTTCCCATAGACTGTTAGCAACGGCACATCCATGCTTACGTCGTCATCAACTATCAAGTCACCATTGATTATTGCTTCTGTAATTACTTTCATTATCATACCTCCATTTAATTTATTCCTATTGCCCTGAGCTGGAGGATCGGATAATCCCCAGCATACCGGATGATGAAGTAAAAGTATCTCATGATTACATCTCCCCTAGATTGTAGACACAGCCACACACAGCACAGGTTATAATACCATCATTGTTGCTCAGCTTGTCTACGCAATCCTCACCACACTTTGGGCATTCAAAGCCCTTTGCAACTACATCATAAGTTTTCATGCTGTCACCTCAAGGGCATCGAATAGTTCCGCTATTAGCTCTGGTCTTTCCACGTCATCGGGATAGTCGCCTCTGTAGGCTAGGACGGCCAGCCAGTAATCGTGAATATGGTTTTTCAGCGGCAGCTTCATCGCATGGAAGCATGTATTACACGGCCAGCCGTCATGTTGGATTTCGCAGTCTGTTTTATTCACTAATCTATTGCGTAACTCTTCTCGTTCCATGTTCTTATACCTCCCTTAATTGCCGTCGAACTCTGGGCATATAATCCCATACCCGCCCCAGTCTGTAGTGATAAGCAGGTCGTTGCCGCTGACATAGCGGTCATCAATCTTTAAGGCGTAGCCTCTGGGGTCACTGTTAAAGAATACTGGGACGCCGACGGTGGAAAAACGCAGGATTTTATCAACCTCGATTATGACGGCTGATACTCCATCATCAAAGAGCGTCTCGTCTATCTCACCATTGCACCACTGTTCAGCCAGTCGTTGCCCCTGGGTTTCGAGCCTGTGTAGTTTCCTGCACAGCTTGTCGGGGTCTTTAGGTTCAGCGTTGGGGAAAATTGCCAGTAGCCGTTCGCCGTGTTGTCTGATTTGCTCTTGCATCCGTTCTCTTTTATTCATTTCCTTTCCCTCTCTTATTTTATTTTACACGTTGCCATATTCTCTGAGCCATTCCGCCACCATCTCACCCAGCCGCCGTATAAATTCTCTCATCGCTTGCCCTCCTCTCCAGCCACTCGTCGATATTCGGCACCACAGTTCGCACGATGCCTGCGCACTCACCTAATACCTGTTGTCGGTCGGCGGCGTAGTAGGCGTAGTAGTAGGCGTAGTAGGCGGCGTAGTAGGCGTAGTAGTAGGCGTCGTAGGCGTAGTAGGCGTAGTAGTAGGCGTCGTAGGCGTAGTAGGCGGCGTCGTAGGCGTAGTAGGCGGCGTGGGCGGCGGAATCGGCGGCGTCGTAGGCGGCGTGGGCGGCGGAATCGGCGGCGTCGTAGGCGTAGTAGTAGGCGTCTCTAACCTCTTCCAGTGTTGCCGCTCCACGTGTCCACCTCTCCGCTGTTTCGATAGCTATTCGAGGTCTATCTTCCCCTCTCGGCACGTGCTTAAGTGCCAATCGAGCACATTTACAGGCAAGTAATACTACCTGTTTATGTTTCTCTGACCCCGTATTGCCACAAGATTTCCCCAACAGCCATAGCATCCAATCGCCACGCTCACAGGCTTCCCATGCTGCCTGTAACGTGGGGTACTGTGACGCCCATTCGACTGCCTCCTCACAAGCCCGTAGTGTTTTAAGATATCGTGTGTGACTCATCGCTTGCCCTCCTCGTCGCTGGCCGTATCACCAGTCGGTCAATTACGATTGTATCATAAAATTACAGACTTGTCAAGGGGTCTAGCATACCAATTTAGAAGCCGGTTTTCACGTTCAGAACTTACAGGTTAGGTAAGTTCTAGCCCCAAATACTTACAGATTAGGTAAGTCAACATAATAAAAACCCCACCATTATTACGTTTACCAGAATCCCCCCTAATAACCCCCCTAAGATATAGAAGAAGATAAGATATAGATAGAGGGGAAGTAACAGCACAGGTTACTGGAAAGTGACAGCACAAGTTACAGGTTATTTATATCCCATAGCTGAATAATAAGTTATTGTCTATATAATTTTATACCCTCCAAAGCTGGCGTTAGTCTACATCCGGCCAGCCTATCCACCATAATGAAAAGATAGGGTATTTAGGGCGGGAAGGCAATAGGGTAAGGGCTGGAGACCTCACGCCCTGCCTTCACCGGCATGTATATATTAGTTCAACATTTGAACTATTCCACGGTGGAACTATTCAACATTTGAACTATTCGCATACGAACTATCACCTAGTACTAAACGAATACACTCACACCTTCAAAGCTGGTAGCAGTCAAGCGCATTGTACCGCCCGATTCGCCTGAGGCGGACGCGTGCTACCCATTGCGAGGGGTAAAAGGAAAGCCCCGGGTTGTGGGCCCGGGGCCTACGATCGTCAGTGTGTCAGGGGTTAGATGGGATATGACTTGACAACGTTTATAAATCCCCAGCGTTCTAGTCTTGAGAGGTTCGGCTCATCTGCTGGCTGTGCATCATCATCGCCCCAATATAGCGATATGTAGTTATCGCCCTCGTAGTTTGGCATCTCTATGCCCATATTCCGCCACCGTATTTCGTTCTGCTGCGTGGATTCAACTATGTGTTCTGCTGCATCTTCTATAGAATTGAATTTCTCATAGTCGCCATTATCGCCGATCCTTACCCATACATATAAGTCCTGCATCGTTGCCCTCCTACTCGCTGGCCTTGTCGCCAGTCGAGCTACTGAATACCATTTATAGCATCCGCAAATTGTTTACTGATTGCTTTAGATAACCTATTAAGCGAGCGATACAGTTCAGGATTCACTATGGCATGGCAATGTGGGCAGGTGAAGTTATCCTGCAGTTCATGGGCAGAGTGTTCTATGCGCTTACAATATGGACAGCGTCTAACCCACTGCCCTGCCCACTGCTTGACTATCCACATCATTTTACCCTCCTCGCCGCTGGCCTTGTCGCCAGTCGATACCACGAGTATATCATAAGTTTACCAGTTTGTCAATACCCCACTGGTGCGGCCCGGGAAAGTCGCAGCTGACCGGTGCCCGCCCGCCCGTGAAAAATAATTGATTCAGCTGCCATACTACCGTCGGTGGTTACCCACCACCCCGCCCCGCAGACGGTGGGGGTCGCTATTTATGGGTGGTAGGTCTCCTTTTCTACAAATATACCCTTCTAACCCCCTCCTGACCCGTGAACTTCTCCTTTTCTACAGATATACTCTCATAAGCCCCTTGAATCTTTCGCCAGTCTTCGCCAACCTTCGCCAGTCTTCGCCAACCTTCGCCAGTCTTCGCCATCTTTCGCCAACCTTCGCCTAATCCTAATCCTAATCATAATCCTACCCCTACTCCCAATGGTTGGGGGTGATGATTGATTAATGGGGGGCTTGACAAGGTCATAAGTTTGTGGTAAAATTGTAGTTGAGCATGGGATAACCTCCATGTGTTGCCCTGATTGCTTAGGTTTGGCGCCAACAGTCAGGGCTTTCTTTTACTTTTAAGGGCTTGACATATTGTTTTTTTCATGGTATAGTATTGGAAATGGAAGCTGGTGTATTAAGTAATTCCCTGCATAAGAGTAATGGGGCGAGCGTATTAGATTTACCGCAGGAGGTAGTATATATCTCAAGTGGTGGGGATAGTGAACGTGCTGTAGAGTGGTTATGGGAGAGTGGGTGTGCGGTTGTGTGTCCCATGTCGTGCAGTGCGTATTCGAGGGACAATGAGGCTGGGTACAGGAGTGGTTGTTTAGAGATAGTGACGAGGTGTGATAGTATATACATGTTAAGGGGTTGGCAGTGGGATGAGGCAGCGGTAGAGGAGCGGCGAGTGGCTGAGGAGATGGGCATGAACATATATTATGAGGAGTGATTATGGCGAAAGTAGTTTTTTTATCTAGTGGCGAGCAAGTAGATAGGACTACAATAGAGTCTTTAGACAGACGGGGTTATGTTGTGTTAAATTTAGGTGGTAGTTATAGAAGGGATGAGCGTATGGAGTTACTTAGCAGGTGTGATATATTATATTTAGCAAAGGGGTGGTATCGTTGTAGTGAAGGTCGGGAACAGCGCAAGTTAGCGGGAGAGATGGGAATGGAACTATGGGGCTTAAAGAGTGGGTAGAAGTAAATGACGCATAGGAAGGGTACGGTATTGAAGAGGCGCACAGAGGAGAACAAGGCTGCGTTGCTGACGTATTTAGCTGAGGGCATGACGATAACTGATGCTTGCAAGCGTGTTGGGATGTCGAAGGCGACGTATTACAAGTACATGGAGACTGATGAGGATTTTGCGAAGGGTATAAATGCCGAGTTATCGGTGATGGTGCGGAGGGTAGAGAACGAGCATTTCCTTGCGTGTTTTGGGAGGGACTTACCTGCGTACAAGTCTAGGGAGAGCTGGTTAAGGGCGAATTGTCCTGAGAAGTACAATCGTCCTGCGAAGATGTCCGTTGAGGTGATAGAGTGTTGGGATGACATCTTAAAGCGTGCCCGTATGCCGCAACAGCCTTTGGAGAAGTTCTCGAAGGCAGAGCCGCCGTTATTGTTGGATGCGGCGAAGCCTCCAGAGGTAGTTGTTGGAGAGGGGGAGTTTGATGAGAGGGTGGTGAGCAAGTCTAAGAGGCGTAAAGGTTGAAAGATTTAACAGTAGAGCAGTGTCGTCGCATGGTGGACTATTATGCTGGTGATCCTGTAGCCTTTGCGTCTGACGTGTTTGGGGCTGACCTGTGGGACGCACAGAAGGAGTTGTTGTGGTCTATACGGGACTGCCCTCGTGTGGCTTGCAAGTCGTGTCAGGGGAGCGGCAAGACTTACACGGAAGCTGTTGTGTCTCTGTGGCATCACTGTTGTTTCTACCCTGCCACCACGATATCCATAGCCCCCGGCATGAGGCAACTTGAGCGTGTTGTGTGGGGCGGTATACACTCGCTTTACATGCAGTCGAGGATACCCCTCAAGGGCAAGCTGTTACAGGTATCTCTTACGGATGATTCCCGACATTTTATGGTGGGTATAGCCACTGTGGAGAAGGAACGGGTGCAGGGGTTCCACAATGATTATGTTATGGTGACAGTTGATGAGGCGGAAGGTGTCAAGGAGGAGATTTTCAATGCTATAGAGAACCCGTTATCTACTGGCATAACACGGCTGTTCATGATAGGAAACCCCACACAGATATCGGGCAAGTTCCATGACGCTTTTTACTCTCCTATTTACAAGACATATACCATCAGTGCCTTTGACACGCCAAACTTTGTAGAGAACGGCGTGACACTGGATGACATCAGGACTACGGAGGCAAAGGACGGTGAGATAAAGGGTAGCTGGGTGGAGAAGATAAGGTACGGTCTTCAACGCCCGTATCTTGTGTCGCCGGGCAAGGTGGCAGAGCAATGGCTGGAATGGGGAGAGAACTCGCCTTTGTGGGACGTGTACGTGATGGGGGAGTTCCCCAGCGAGTCGGCGGACACGCTGTTCCCTCTCGGCTGGATAGAAGCGGCCATAGAGCGTGAGCTGCCGGCAGAAGGGGCTACGGTGTTCGGGGTTGACACGGCGAAGGGCATGGCTGAAAACGTGTGCGTGGTCAAGCGTGGGTCGAAGATGCTCTCACTGGAGACGTTTATGTCAGGGGACACCAACGAGATAAGTGCGTGGATAGAAACCCTGTGTAAAAAGTGGTATCCATCCCATATAAATATAGACTCAGCCCCCATAGCTTCAGGGGTCATAAGAAACCTGCGGGATAAAGGGGTCATCGTTAATGCCATCAACTTCGGGGACAGGGCCTTCGATAAGGAACGCTACGGCAATACCCGTGCGGAGATGTACTGGAACCTCAGATACCTGTTTCAGGAAGGGTTGATAGACATAATAGACGACCCTGTTCTCAAGGGGCAGTTGTGTGTGATAAAGATGAGGCATCGGCATCAGGGGCAGCAGACGGTGCTGGATGACAAGTACATCGAGGATAAGGCTCTGTTGCGGACGGAACTGAGGAAGATGTCTGGCAGCGGTTCTCCAGACCGTGCTGATGCTCTTGCGCTGGCGTTCTACAATGTGTATGGTATCATGGGTATAGGCAAAAACATGCAAAAGATAGAGGTTGCCCACTATTAAGGAGGTTTCATGGGACTTATAAGCATAATCAAAGGCAAAGACGACAACATGAAGCTGGTGGAGGACAAGAAACAGGAGTTGAGCAAGCTGTACCAGCGTATTGATGAGGACATGAACTACTACCAGCTCAAGGATTTTGTGGTCAAGTATAACGTGGGCGAGAACAAGAACAAGCCTATACCAGGGGCGGAATCGGTGAACACTCTTATGCCCCGTGTGTTTGCGGACAGGGTTCTGTCTATGATTTCGGCTGCTGAGCTTACCCCTCATGTAGACAGCGAGCTTCTTTCTGAGGATGCGCATAATGAGATTGAGCAGTGGGAGCACTGTGTCCGTTATAATGCGGACAGGGAGTTTTTCAAGCAGAGCAGGCTTCCCGTGCATACCTATGATACCTTCTCCAGTTGTATAGCAGGGTGGGTACCGAGGTTTAACTGGTGCTACACGGACTCCAACGGCAACACACGATTTATCATAAGACCGCTGGACATCAAAAAGCTGACGTGGCAGGAGTCGGTAGACGGGCTGGTATGGGGTTGTGTGGAGAGTGAAAGAGACCCTATCACCATCGAGTACGAATACGGCATAAAGGTCAAGGGGAAAAAGGGTGTTGTAAGGGACTTCTGGACGCCAGAGATAAATGTGGTTTATATAGACGGCAAGAAGCAGATTGAACAGGAGAACACGTCTGATGTAGTGCCGCTGGTCATACACCCTGTCGGCGATACCCCGTTCTTTGATTGGGGAACTGAGGCTAACATCTCCATGCTGGGGGCAAGCCTGTACGCAGGTTGCAGGAAAAACATCGACGAGATTAACTATGCCCTCTCCATACTTAAAACTATCACCGTGCTGGGGTGGAGACCGCCGCTGGGTATGGTGTCAAAGGACGGCACAAGAGCACCAGACGAGTACCCGTACAAGGGCGGGACATTCCTGAAACTGATGGAAGGAGAGCACTTTGAAAAGATACCGTTCCAAGAGGTCATGCAGCAGATTTCATTCTTTTATGGGGCACTGGATGCTGAGATGCAGAGGGCGACACTACCGTATAATGAGTACGGCGGACTCAACTTCGAGCTATCAGCACTAGCACTGGAAACCTTACAGAAACAAAGAGACCAGGTTTTCATACCACGCCTCAAGGCCATAGAGATAGCCAATCAGGAAAGCATGGTCATGCTGTTCAATCAGTGGGTTGATGGTGCTGCCAAAGGCTCGTTTAAGAACAGCATCAGCAGGGAGAACGGTGTTGTGGTCAGCTTCGACGCATCCAAGATGAGTAAGTATAAGGGCAAGTTCCAGTTGACTTATAAGATAGCTACCACATCCCCTGAGCGTGACATATCCAGCTATACAAAGGGTGCCGCCGCTGCGCAACTGGGCGTGTCTCAGGAGACCATCCTGCGGGACATCATACAGTTCGAGAACCCCGAAAAGGAGCTTGACAGGCGCAACAACGAGGTTATGGATGAGCTTATGCCAGAGCGCAGGCTACTCAGGCGGTTGCGCTCGATATACAACGAGTTGAAAAACACAGACATGGACAAGGACGAACGCTACTCACTGATGCTGGAGGCTGACATGATTGAGTCGCAACTTGCACGATCGCAACAGGCAAGTGGCGACGGTGGGGCTGCCCCTGCCAGTATGCCGCAGGACGCAGGTGGCGGGCAACCGTTCCATCCAAGACAGAACACAACCTCGTGGGTGCCACCCACACAGACTGAACAAATGAGAAGGGAGGGCATGGAAGTACGTGAACGTGCAGAATAACCAGTTCAATGATTACTCGATGGAAGCCATGTACCAGAGGCGTAAAAGGCGCAACCGCCCGGTGACATCGGTCACAGGGTCGGTTCAGCCCAACTTTACACGCATGTATGCCAATATACGCCGTCCCAAACTGGAGTTCTCTCCCAAGATGCCCAAGCTGGCAACTGGCGTCCCGAACCTTGACGAGAGGTTTCCATTCTTAAGGAAGATGAATGGTTGATAAGGTAGACCGCTCCCTGTTCTCGCACCTGCAAGCACAGTCTGGGCGTATGCCCGGACAGTTTGCTGTTCCAGACCTGCCGCAACTGTCATACCAGCGTGTCAGGCTGGGGAAGGCTGGGCAGTTGAGGGCACAGGCCATGCCCACCCCTCAAGAACAGTGGGCTGTGCTATCCACACAGTTCGGCAAGTCTTTTTATGATCGCATGGTGCAACAGGATCAGGCTAATAAATTAGGGGCACTAGAAGGGTTGAAAGACAGGGCAAGGCGGTATGCCGAACGGTATGCCCAGTACAAGGATGTCGCCCCTTATAAGAAAGCCTCATGGACACAGGGTGAAATACCAGAGGCACGGGCTGAGTGGCTGAGGGACAAGGAGCGCAGGCGCAGGAGCATACAACAGAGGGCTGAAGAGGAACTCGGTATGCAACTGGAGGTGGGTTACGGTAGGACGGCTGGGGAAAAGGGTGCTCTGACCATCGCTCGTGAGGGGCTGGAGTCTTATGATCCGCACTGGGCTGCCGAGCGGTGGCAGATAACTCCAGAGGAGAGGGCAAACAGGCAGGCAGTAGTTGACGAAAAGATTATGAAAGCCAACTACACGCTGTGGAAGATGGCAGAGGTAAACGCCCTTGAGTTCTACTCCACAGACGAGTATGCTGATTTTTACGACTATTTCAGGGCATGGGTAACAGATGTCAACGAGAACGGGCAGTGGGACACGGATATCGGTCACATGCTGGGGAGGCTGGTCACAAATGCTGCCGCCCCGCTACCCATAAGCGAACTTCAGGAGATGGGCTTTATAGGGGAGTACGACCTGCTCACGGCAGAAGACGCTGTGGACTTCGGTTATGTGCTTCCTGAAGGCTCAAAGTTGTATATCTACCCTGAGACCATATACCACCAGACACTTGTTAATCCCGATGGCACAACAGAAGAGATAAACCTTGAGGATTACACCGCAAGGGACTGGTCTCAACCACAAAACCTTAACGCTGACCAGTTCGAGGTTTATTTTGAGGGGACTGCTGCTGAGGCTTACGGCATAGAGGATACTGAGGGGTGGATGTTCAGGGCTGTGCTGGATGATGAGGGAAACCTGTCCGTGCAAACCGTTATTGACCCGTTCGGCATACA
>Ga0180432_10006382_pt1 | contig 15296 bp, 9 predicted proteins | sample SS_ome_10_FD_132414 | JGI IMG/M metagenome (GOLD analysis project Ga0180432, IMG submission 132414) | Hypersaline lake sediment archaeal communities from the Salton Sea, California, USA - SS_1_MS_2 metaG | ecosystem: Environmental > Aquatic > Non-marine Saline and Alkaline > Hypersaline >... | reverse complement strand
TCCGGCAGGAGCGCTGGCCGGCGCCATCGATCCGAAAATTAACGACAGGGGTAAATCGCGAGTCAATAGATACATCACAAGAACGACAAGGATGAAAGCGCTGAAAGATTCGGCTAAGATTATAGATATAATTCCCGATCCCAAACGTCTCAACGACGACACATTAAGCTCGGAACCGATGCTGAAAGCCACAAAGCCCAGAGCAATTTCCGTGATAAAGGAAAGTCGCTCCATCGAAGGCTCGTTGAAAAGATGGAGTACGGACGGGCCGAGGACGACACCCACAACCATGTATCCGATTAGAGACGGGAGTCTTGCGTACTTTGCCACTCGCCCGACATAGAATGCCACTATCGTCGCCGCACCCAGAAGAGTCAGTCCCGACAGATGAAAGAAGGAAAGATCGGTTGTTATCGCAAGAACAGCCATTATCATCCGCAATTGTGTTTACGTTTCCAACGATCCGGCCGAGTAGGAAATCTCCTGGATTGTTAACATGACGCCGGAGCACTTGTCGAGATCGCCGGTGACACTCTCGATCCGCCTGACAATTTCGTTGGCAAATTTCTTGTCGACAATCGCGAGAATAATCCTGCAGAAATCCGACGGTTCATCTGTCCAAAAACTCGCAAACAGCGGCAGCTTCGAGAGATAAACACTGGCGTTTTCAGCTCCGACAACAACCAGAGAGCAACCCTCACCGGTCAGAATCTGCAGGAGATCTCTGAACAAGTTTTCGCTCTGTACAAACACATGAATCAAGCACCTGGCGCCTGTTTCTCGTTCGCTTATCTCTGCACTCTGATCCCGAGTGCAGACTTCATATACTTCCTCCTGTGTCTGCCGGGATAAAATTTTCTCCGCAGATTTTGGCGCCTGAAGCATTTGTGAAATAACCGACAATAACCTGACGTGCTTGTTGGATTCGATCTCAGGAGCAATTATAAAGACAATGATCTTCACCTTGGCGCCATCAATCGCGTCAAAATCGACGCCCGAAGGAACCGTAATCATCCCTACAACAAAATCCGTTACAGACTTGAGACGGCAATGAGGAATTGCCACCGACTTTCCGACTCCCGTTGATCCCAGCTCCTCCCGAGCCTGGAGCCCTGCGAGTATCTCCTGCTCGCTGACATTATCAAGAACGCTGCATTTCTTCGCAAGCCGGGAAACTTCGCGCAACGCCTCGGCCTTGTTGCCGAATTTGGAATTGGCCGCAATACATTCTTTGCGTAAGACATCAGCCAGTTTCATTTCAACTATTCCTTATGGTCCCGAGAAAATCCGAGTCAATCGCATCGACAATCCAAACCGGTATTCACAGCGGACAGAAAAGGTCTAATAATGAACCGTCAGCCGGAAAAAACGGCGGGCGGACTACGCGTCCATGTTCATGTAAAAACGGACAATGATACGATCCGGCAGAGCTTTGTCAAACGAAATCCGAGCCAAGATCGAAAAAAGCCGCCGCACTAAATCTACATGTTCATAGTCATGCCCAAGGCTCTCACCGGGCGTCGATCGTAACTCCGGGCCAGCCATCGGTGCGGAACGGGCCGGCGGGCAGCCCTTCGTTGTTGTAGAGATTGCACACAGGGTTGTCCGCCCATCCATAACGCACGGCTACCGGTTTTGCGACTTTCCCGCTGCCGACTACGACGGTATTGCCGTCAATTTCCGCATCGGCCCAGACGAATTTCCGGTCGGCCCCGGCTACGGCAAAACCTCTTAACTCCCCGTCGCCGCGGGTCACAAGGCCGCCGCCGACGTGATCGAAGCTCAGCCTGATCCTGCCGCCCTCGGTCTTCATCGACTTATAGAGAGGACCGGAGTAGACGATATCCTTGCCGTATGTCTCCGCCAGGGCCCACAGGGCCAGGCGCTTGCCGACGTCCTGCTTGTTCTTTGGATGAATATCTTTGGCCTCGCCGATGTCTATAATCGTCGCCATGCCCGCGTTGGGCAGAGACAGCGTCATCGTCTGGGCCTCGCGCAGCTCCGCCCAGGCACTCTCGCCCGGCTCAGGCTTGGTAGCCATGAAATTGGCCAACTGGACGAACAGGAACGGGAAATTGCCCTGCCGCCAGTCTTTGCGCCAATTCGTTATCATCGTCGGAAAGAGCTTTCGATACTGATACGCCCGGCCGGCGTTCGATTCGCCCTGATACCATATCGCACCCTGAATGCCGTACGGAATCAGCGGCGCGATCATCGCGTTATACAGACCCGCCGGTGAATGAGGATGGTCCGGGCCACGCGGCGCACGCGGCCTGCGCGGCGGTTGCCCGCCATCGGCTTTGGCCTTCTCTGCCGCCTTTTTCCATTCTTCCACCTTGCGCTCATACTCTTTATACGCCTTTGGATACCTGGCAACAACGTCGGCCTGCCGCGTAAGAATAGGCTCGAAATCCGAATCCGCTTTTAGAAATTCTATCCTGGTCCAGGCCTCGGCGGGAGTGCCGCCCCACGATGTATGAATCAGGCCGATCGGCACGTTAAGCTCCTGGTGCAGCTTTCTGCCGAAAAAGTACCCCGCCGCCGAGAAGCCCGGCACGGTCTCGGGGCTGCACTGCGACCAACTGCCCTGGCAATCCTGCAGCGGCTTTTCTGCTACCTTTCGGGCCACCGTGAACAGCCGGATGTTCGGATAGTCGGCCGCGGCGATCTCCTCTTCTCGATTGTTCGACGACTGCACCGACATTGCCATGTTCGACTGGCCCGAGCAGACCCAGACCTCGCCGGACATGACGTTGTCGATCTCGATCTTGTTCTTGCCGTTGACGGTCATCTTGTACGGGCCGCCGGTTTTCGGAGAGTTCATTCTAAACGACCATTCGCCCTTCTCGCCGGCGGTAACGGCCCATTTCATCTGGCTCCAGCTAACGCCGACCGTTACCTCCTCGCCCGGGTCCGCCCAGCCCCAGATCGTGACCTTCTCCCCGCGCTGCAGGACCATGTTATCGCCAATCACCGCCGGCAGCCTCACATCGGCAACAACCGCCCCGGCACAAAACAGGACCAACGCGACCATTAGTAGGGTGGGCTTTAGCCCACCAAACAACGATGCTGGGGCAAGCCCCACCCTACACTTGCTTGTCTTGTAACTCATTCTACCGGACTCCTTTACTAATACAATGTGACCACAATAAAAACCGGAATCAACAATCTTCCGGAACCGAAGGCTGCCTGCTATTAAAGCACCTCAGCCCACAATATGCAAGCTGTGGTAAATAAATAGCGTTTAGTCGTGTTCATTCCCATTCGACTGCGCTCAGAGCCTCCCCTGAGCTTGTCGAACGGGGCAGGCTGTGGTTTCACCTTTTTTTAGTTCTCCTCGAATCAGCCTCTCCTGCGGCACCGGAATGCCCCCCAACGTCCCCACGGCAAACATAAGAGTCTTCCTCTCCAATGCCAGTCCATAGAGTGTGACTGTGGGAATTTTTTCAATTTTTTTAAGATCCTGCAATCTTGCATGCTCCATTTTATTTTTTATATTTATATATGGGCTCCATAGCCAAAATAAGTAAGAAGGTCTGGTTGGAATATCAAGTTTCTTCGACCGATTCTGAACATCTCAAATTATGAGTGAGGGGAAGGATAAACATTCAACCATGTCCACCAATGAAGACCAAAGAGCATTCCAAGAGCGTCGAAATGTATGCGATCAGGAGCAGTATAAAATTCTCATACATTGTTCTGAAAAGAAGAACATAGCGGAATGGAACAAATATCGTGCCGAGCACCCTGAGACCAAGATTAACCTGCAAAATGCAGATCTGAGAAGAGCCAGACTCGAAGGAGCCCAATTTAGGGAAGGTAACTTTCGAGGGGCACGATTCGACGGAGCCAACCTTTTTGCTGTAGACTTTAGAAATGCGGATCTTAGAAGAGCTAATTTTCAAGAGACCAACCTTTGGGGCGCCACCCTCATGGAGGCAAACCTGGAAGGCGCCTGCTTTGTTTCGGCCAACCTTGAGAATGCAGACTTGAGAAGAGCTAATATTGAAAGAGTTAATTTTCGCGGGGCTAACCTCGAGGAAGCAGTTATTCCCGAAACCGTGGATGAGAACTTGCCTGGTTCCATAGGATTTACCTCAATAGAAGGAACGGAAGTAGCCATCAATCTCGTAGACGACATAACTTATGCGGAATTTATCAGCCTTGTAAAATGCCTGGAAAGTTTGAGTATTATTTTTGGAGGCTCGCTTCCTCATCTCAATGAAATCCAAGTTGGCCGCCAGATAGAAGAAAAATCCGCCTGGGCTAACACGGAGATGGGCAATATGATCTCCCTCAATATGCCTATAAATGCAGCAGAAAATCTACATGGAATTTTGCGCGTGGGTGTAAAAGCAGGCCAGATCCAAAAGGAATCATCTGAAACTGGGAATGCTATGGTCAATAACAGCTCAGTTCTCTGTGATGGTTTTCGAGAAGTCCTTGCCAATACGGGACTATCTGAGGATGAACGAGAAGCTGTTTTTGCTAACCTGGCTTCACCAAATATAGAAGAGCATAAGCTGATCGAAGACCTTAGAGCTGTCACCAATCTCATAGAATGTGGACGGATATACCTTCGGATATAGAGGAGATCGTTGATTCCACGAGCACAAAACGGCTCTAAGAGCTAAGTTGCGAGATCGTTTTGACTAGGAACACAATCGGGTCAGACATCAAAATAAGATTCTGCTGAAAAACCCCCAAAACGGCCAATGTCACCGGCGTTATTGAGCTATTAATGAGGACAATTTTTCAATCAATAGACTTTTTCAGCGGAATCAAAATAACAATTAAGGCTTGACGAGGATCGGGCACTTAAAGGGGGCCGGTACATTTTCTGAAGATGTAAAAGGCAAGAGGATTACTTTTGTGCTGCTTTATATCAGGGGATGCCATACTCATTGCAAAGTTTCAATTACCCTGTTTATCCCTTGTCTACTTTTTCCAGGATAGAATCTGCGCTGAGAAGTAGTAGGGTCAAAGAAGTGATTCTGCTGAAAAACCCATGGAAATCGGCAAAATCCCCTCGTTTTTGATGGCGGCAGTGCATGTCACAAGGGGTTTTTCAGCGGAATCAAGAAGTAATGGATACCACGTTCCCGCATCGTCCATCCTTACCCCGGCATTCGCTTTGACGCCAAGTACTCAAGGCAGGAGCCGTATGAGGTAGTACCTCACGTACGGATCTGTGCGGGGGGCACCCGTTAACGGGCGTCCCTGCCGCGACTTGGATTTAGGCATTGAGACAGTTCGCAATCGTCGATTCAGTGTAAGCCTGCGTGTAAGAAATGTTAACAGCATCAGAAAGGCGTTTGTGACTAAATATATAACTGGCCATAAAAGGTCACAGCAGTGCCCGAAGCTTGTAACACCTAAATCCAAAGCCTGACCCCTTTTGCCAAACGTGAGATTGCTTCGTCGCTGCGCTCCTCCTAAGAAAATGAGCCCTTCTCCTGCCGCAAGGATTGAGATTGCCGCAGTCGCTCGCCCCTTAGGGGCAAGCTCCTTCGCAATGACATGTAGGGCCTTTTTCTTTCCGACACTGGCCGCGAAGCGGCTAAACGGCTCGAAATGACAGAAGCGAAAGTTGGATAGCGTTGCCAGGAAACACATATTCTTTTCGGCGAAGAAGGGCCAAATGTTTCTGCCTTGAAGAAGACGCCGCTATCGGTTAGAATCCCCCCAGAGATTTGGGCATGCTCTTTGAGGCGGTTCGGTGTTCGGGCCGCGAGTAAAAAAAGCGGGCTGCCGAAGAACGAACGAGCATTGGCAGGTTTAGATTAGTTTCCGGAGGCAAAATGGGACTTCTTGACAAAATTCGCGGCGAATTCATCGACATTATCGAATGGACCGATTCGTCCGGTGATACGATGGTGTACCGTTTTGACCGGCACGACAATGAAATAAAAATGGGCGCGAAGCTGACCGTCCGGGAGGGCCAGGTGGCGGTCTTTATCAACAAGGGCCAGCTCGCCGATGTCTTTGAGCCGGGAATGTACACTCTCGAAACCGACAACATGCCGATCCTCTCGACCCTGATGGGCTGGAAGCACGGCTTCCACAGCCCGTTCAAGGCCGAGGTGTATTTCGTCAGCACGCGGCGGTTCACCGATCTCAAATGGGGCACGAAGCACCCGATTACGCTTCGCGACGCCGAGTTCGGCCCGGTTCGGCTGCGGGCGTTCGGCACGTACGTTATCAAAGTCTCCGACGCCGGCACGTTCATCAAGGAGATAGTCGGCACAGACGGCCACTTCACCACCGACGAAGTAACCGACCAGTTGAGGAACATGATCGTATCGAGATTCGCCGACATCATCGGTGAGAGCAAGATACCGGTGCTCGATATGGCCGCCAACTACGACGAGCTGGGAGAATTCATTACCGGCAAGATCAAGGACGGCTTCGGCAACTACGGCCTCGAAGTGACAAAGATGCTCGTTGAGAATATCTCGCTGCCCGAGGCGGTCGAGCAGGCTTTGGACAAGCGTTCGAGCATGGGAGTCATCGGCAACCTGGACCAGTACACGAAGTTCCAGACGGCCAATGCGATGGAAGAAGCGGCAAAGAACCCCGGCGGAATGGCCGCCGGCGGCATGGGAATGGGAATGGGCTTTGCAATGGCCAACCAGATGGGCCAGTCGATGACGTCTCCGCCTCAGCAGCAGCCCCCGGCTGCGACTCCGCCGCCGCTGCCGCAGACGCCTCAGTTTCACGTAGCCATCGACGGCACGCAAGCGGGACCTTTCGACATATCGGCGTTGAAGCAGCACATTCAAAGCGGAAAACTGACGCGCGAGACACTCGTCTGGCGTCAGGGTATGACAGGCTGGACCGCAGCCGGGCAGGTCGAGGAATTGACGACTCTATTCGGCGCCGTGCCGCCGCCGCTGCCGCCCAAATAGAATCACGAAAACTCAGAAAACGCGATATAGTAGTCTGTTAATCTAATCATGGATTGGTTGTCTGTCTTTTTAGGTTTGGGTGACAGCCTCAAAGCCGAAGGCTTTGGGGATGGTCAGTACGCCGAAAGCCATCCCCAACCCATTCGACTTTGCTCAGGGGAGCGCTTCGCTTGAGGTTGCCACCCTCCCAGATTACCAACTTCAATTTTGCAAAAGTTGAGTAACTAAATCGAATTTGGCAAAAACACTAATATGTGAGCAGGCACATGGCTGAATCAATCGACTCCGGTCCACAGGAATCCGAAAGCGCAAAAGTCGGCGAGGCCGACAAGCTGCACAAGTCCTTCAAGTGCGCGAACTGTGGAGCCAGGATGGAATTTGTCCCCGGCGCCGATGCGCAGGAGTGCCCATATTGCGGCCATGAGAATCCAATTCCGAAATCCGAGGAGGACATTAAAGAGCTGGATTTTCGCTCTCATCTGGCCAGGCTCTCGGACAGCGAGCAGACCGAGGAACACCTGACCGTAAAATGCGACGATTGCGGAGCCGAGACCACAACCGAGCCTAATGTAACGGCGAGGGAGTGTCCCTTCTGCGGCAGCCACATTGTTTCAACCGCCAGCTCCACCAAACACATCAAACCCAAGTCGCTGCTCCCGTTCAAAGTCACGCACGCGGAAGGTCGCGAGAGCTTCAAAAAATGGATTGCGGGCCTGTGGTTCGCGCCGAGCAGTCTCAAGAACATCGCGCAGCAGGACGACAAGCTGTCGGGAATGTACGTGCCGTACTGGACTTACGACAGCGACACCACGAGCTTCTATCGCGGCGAGCGGGGCGAGCACTATTGGGACACAGAGCACTACACCACCAGAGAGAACGGCAAAACAGTACACAAGACTCGCCGGGTGCGAAAGACGCGATGGTATCCGGCCAGCGGCACAGTCTGGGGCTCATTCGACGACGTGCTCATCCTGGCCAGCGACAGCCTGCCCCGCAAGTACACCGAGAAACTCGAACCGTGGGACCTGGATAATCTCGTCCCGTACAAAGACGAATACCTGAGCGGCTTCAGAGCCGAGAGCTATCACGTCGACCTGGCCGAAGGTTTCGACCATGCGCGTCAGATCATGGACGGTCACATTCGCGCTCTCGTGCGGCGGGATATCGGGGGCGACGAGCAGCGGATTCACTCGGTCCGAACGCAACACGCCAACGTCACATTCAAGCACATCCTTCTGCCGGTCTGGATCAGCGCATACCGGTACAAGAACCAAACTTACCGATTCCTCGTTAACGCCCGGACCGGCGAGGTCCAGGGTGAGAGACCCTGGAGCTGGGCCAAGATCGTTTTGCTCGTGGCCGCAGTGGTCGCCGCGGGGGTGGCGGCTGCATTTATATTCGGGCCGCTCGGCGCGAGATGATTTAAGCCATTGACGCCGCGAAACCGGTAGGATGGGCTTTAGCCCATGCGGATATCATGGCCCTCTGTTCAGCATGGGCTAAAGCCCATCCTACAATAATGACTTCATTTGTGCTATTATCTGGCTGTATTCTAACGAAAGGGTTTTCATATGAAATTAGCTAAATGGATTATTATATGTTGTCTCATGGTTCGCCCTGCGTTCGGTCAGGATCTGGGCGAGCTTATCAGTTCACACGGCTTCAAGGGCGGAATCATCGTTCATCTTGGGTGCGGCGACGGCGAGAAGACCGTTCAATTGCTCGTCAATGATCGCTGTCTCGTGCACGGGCTCGACCGAAACGAGGGCGACATCCAGAAAGCACGTCGAGACATAGCATCACAGGGTGTGTACGGGCGCGTTTTGGTTATGACGCTCGACGGTAACAGGCTGCCGTACGCCGACAATATGATTAATCTCATCGTGGCCGACAAGCCCGACGGAATCTCCACCGATGAAATGATGCGAGTGCTCGTGCCGAACGGCATGGTTCTGGTCCGAAACGGACGGAACTGGCGCAAGGCAGCCAAGCCGGTGCCGCCTGAAATAGATGAGTGGAGACAGTACCTGCACGATGCGGATAACAACGCCGTCGCGCATGACTCGGTCGTTGGCCCGCCAAGGCATCTCCAGTGGGTCGGCGAGCCGCGATGGAGCCGTTCGCACATGGCAATCGCGACGGTCGTGAGCGTGGTATCTTCCGGCGGGCGGCTCTTCACCATCGAGGACCGGGCCACGCTGGAGAATCCGTTCCTGCCCGGGCGATGGTCGCTGATCGCACGCGATGCCTTTAACGGCCTGCCGCTCTGGCGGCACGAGTTCCCCGACTGGGAGCCGGTGACGCGATACATCAAGGACATCGCGGTTCAATTGCAGCGGCGGCTGGCGGCCATCGATAATGTCGTTTATTGCACGCCCGGTCTGGATGCACCCGTCAAGGCATTCGACGCCGCGACCGGTAAAATCATCAGAACCTACAAGGGCACGGAACTCACGCAGGAGTTCGCGTACGATCAGGGCATTCTCTACGTCGTCGTCGGCGACCGCATGAACGCCGCCCAGTACAACATCGTGAAGACTTACTCAGGTAAAGGCGTGAGCCTCGGCGGCTCCGACCCGAATGCCCCGTTCGGCGGAACGGGGTTTCGCGGCGCTTATGCAAGAGAATCGCAGGATAAGGCCGATCCTGTCTGTGCTATCGTCGCCATCGCCGCCGACTCGGGCGCCGAACTCTGGCGGATCGAAGATATCCACAGCTATACCGGCTGCTCGCTGGCCGTCAAAGGACGTCATGCGGTCTATCAGACTTCCGGCGGCCTGTTCTGCATCAATCCCAAAACGGGCAAAGAAATTTGGAGCATTGATAAGAAGATCGAAGGCGGCGACGGCACCGAGGCCAATACGGTGGTTCTTTCCGATTCGGCGGTCTACGCCCAGGAGGGCAAAATACTCTGCGCATACTCCCTCGAAGACGGCACGGAAAAATGGCGGGCGCCTATCGCCGGCAATTATGAAAAGTCGGCAGATCTCTTTCTCGCCGCCGGTGCAGTCTGGACGGGCGGCAGCAAACAGCCCACAAGCTACGACATCCAGACCGGGCGGAACCTGACCACGATCCCGCAAAAGATGAAAGGCCCCATGGGGCACGACCGCTGTTACCGCAACTTCATCACGGATCGTTACTACATCAACAGCAAGACCGGCGGCGCCGACTTTCTGGACCTCGCCTCGCAAAAAGAATTCCCCAACCACTGGACCCGCGGAACCTGCGGCATGGGAGTGCTCCCCTGCAACGGGCTCCTCTACGCACCGCCCTACTCCTGCCAGTGCAGCATCGGCCCCATGGTCAACAGCTTCAACGCATACTCCACCGAAAGAAACCTCAAATCTCCCGACCAACCAATCAAGCTCGAACGCAATCGGCGCCTCGTAAAAGGCCCTGCTTTCGGAACACTCAAAACTCAAAACTCAGAACTCAAAACTAACAATGATTGGCCCGCATACAGGCGCGACGGCAAGCGAAGCGGCGTCACCCCGGCAAAAGTGCCTGCTCAATTAACGCCGCTATGGCAAGTCCGGCTTCGGACAACTCCGAGCGCTCCGGTCATCGCCGAAGGCAAGGTCTTCGTAGCGGACGTCGACGCTCACACCGTCTGCGCTCTCAACACCTCCGACGGAAGCACTGCCTGGACCTACGTAGCCGGTGGACGTGTGGATTCCCCGCCAACCTGCTATGAGGGCCTCGTCCTGTTCGGCTCGCGCGACGGCTGGGTGCACTGCGTCCGAGCATCCGACGGCGCCCTGGCCTGGCGTTTCAAAGACCTCCCGGACAAGCTGATCGGCGCCTTCGGCCAACTGGAATCCGCCTGGCCCGTCTGCGGCAGTGTGCTGGTTCAGGACGGCAAAGTCTATTTCGCCGCGGGCAGAAGCTCCTTCCTCGACGGCGGCATATTCCTCTACGCGCTCGATGCTCAAACCGGCCGGCTCGAGCGCAGCCGCCAGGTCTACGGCCCGTTCGACGCCAAAACGGGATTCCCCGCCGTTCAGAATATGGGCTTCAGAGCCGACATCTTCGTCAGTGAGGGCCGGCGGCTCTTCCTGCGACACAAGGCATTCCTGACCGACTTGTCCGACACGGCCGGCGGGCCGCACGTTCTGCCCTCGGCAGGTTTCCTTGACGGCACGCCACAGCATCGGACGTACTGGACGATCCCAAAAAGCGGAGGCTTCACGGGCAAGACCAGGATCGCCCACCCATCGGGTGACATTCTCGTCGTCGACGGCAGGCAGTACTACGAAGTCCGCGGTTTCCCGGTCCACCGTCACTCGTATTTCGATCCGCGTATCAGCGGGTACAAGCTCGCAGCCGGCACACTCACGGACGCCGGCGCAGCTAAAAGAGCCGCGGGGAACAAGCGAAGAAGAAGCAAGGCCGCCGCCGGTGACCCCGCCGAGAGGTGGAGCGTCGACATCCCGCTTACCGGCAGGGCCATGGCGCTGGCGGGCGACGTACTTTTCGTTGCAGGCACACCGGCATATTTCCCCCCGAGGAATCCAGTGGCCAAGTATGAGCAGGGGTATGCAGGCAAACTCGGAGGCGTCCTGTGGGCCGCTTCGGCAAAGGACGGCGGCAAGCTCGCCGAGTATAAGCTCGACGCCGCCCCCGCCTGGGACGCAATGGCGGCAGCCAACGGCCGGCTGTATATCTCCACCGCTGACGGCAAGATTACCTGCTTTGCGGGAAAGTAAATTGACTGATCCATACTTTAGAAAGGGAAATGATATGAACCAAAATAGCGAACACTCAAATGCCCGACAGTCTCTCGACGGAAGCTCTTTAACGCGACGCGAAATCCTGACCGCCGGCGCGGCTGCTGTCGGCGCCTCATCGGTGCTGGCAGGACTGCCGCGAACGGCATCGGGCCAGACCGGCAAGGTCGTCGAGAAGGGCCGGATCAAGCAATCCATCTGCAAGGGCTGCCTGCGCAAGCTCAAGCTCACGCGGGAGCGGGAAGCGGCTATGGCCGCGAAGATGGGCCTCAAGGGGCTTGACCTCGTCGGGCGCGGGGACTGGGACGCGGTCAAGAAGCACGGCCTGGTGGCCACGATGGTGCCCGGCGCAGGGGGCATCAGAGACGGCCTGAACAACAAGTCGCGGCACCCCGAGTTTCTCAAGGCGTTCAAGGAGAACATCAAGGCCGCGGCCGAGTACAAATGGCCCAACGTCATCTGCATGGCCGGTGATCGCAAGGGGATCAGCGACGAGCAGGGGATGGACAACTGCGAACTCATCCTCAAAGAGGCCGTCAAGATCGCCGAGGATCACGGCGTCACCATCTGCATGGAGCTTCTCAACAGCCGCGTCAACCACCCCGGCTACATGTGCGACAAGTCCGCATGGGGCTTCGAGCTGTGCCGCCGCGTCGGCTCGCCGCGATTCAAGATGCTCTACGACATTTATCACATGCAGATCATGGAAGGCGACCTGATCGCCACGATCACCAGGAACATAGACATGATCGGCGCCTTCCACACCGCCGGCGTTCCCGGCCGTCACGAGCTGGACGAGAACCAGGAGATTTACTATCCAGCCGTCATGCGGGCGATTGTCGAGACGGGCTACACCGGCTACGTGGCTCACGAGTACACGCCTCTACGCGACCCGGTCGAGTCGCTCATTCAGGCGATCAAGGCATGTGACGTATAGGCCTTACAGCCGAGCCGTTCGTTATCAGAAGATGATCGCGGCGTAGCCTACCGAGTCGGTGCTGGTGGTGCCCATCTTCCCCCGCATCACCTCGCTGCTGCTTGTCTGCGCGAGCAACCGGCCGCGCTCGCACCCCATTTCTTTGGCGAATGCAACCGTCGCAGCCGTGGCGCCGGGACCGCAGGCGTTGCCGTTCTTGGCGGCGCTTGCCAACAACTCGACGGGCTTGAGTTCCAGCGCCAGATCGATGAACTCTTTGTCGTTTACGTTTTGCGCCCACATCAGCGCCTCCCGGCCCGTCCCCTTTGGAAGGAATCCATAGCTCGCGCCGTAGTGAGTCAGATCGGTCGAGCCTAAGCAGACGATCTTTTTGTTCTCCTGCCCTGTCACGATCCGACCGATCTCCGTGCCCAGCTCAACCGCCTGCTCGACGGGCGGCACCACAATCGGCAGAATCTTCGCACCCGGCAGCAGATACTGTATGAACGGCACCTGCACCTCGATGCTGTGCTCGGACAGGTGCACGTGGGGGTCGGCAACCGCCGTGCCGGTGGCTAATACGGCGTCGGCCAGCTCATCATCGACGAAAATCTCGCCGAGCGGCGTCTGCCACGCGCCCTGGCTATAGACCGCCGGCGCCGAGCCCAAAAAGCTGTGGGCGGCCCCGAATATCACGAACGTGTTGACTTTTTCATGCTGCTGCTTTATCGCCCAGAGCACCATCGCGGCGAGACTGCCGCTGAACGCCCAGCCGGCATGAGGCACAACGCCGGCCGATATCGTTTCGGGCAAAGGCTCGCTCAGTGGCCTTTCTTCCAGGCATTCATTGATCTGATCCACGCAGGACTCGTGCTGGCCGGGGTAGAATCGGCCTGCAACAATCGCTTTTCTCGTCTGCATTTTACAAGCTCCCAAGCAGCGCCGTAAGGCGTCCGGTGAAGTGCGAGACTATCACTTCACAGCCACCCGATTGCATAACTTCGCTCCGCAGCACCGAGCGCACATCTTTGCGCTTGCCTTGGAGCCGCCGGGTTGTTATCTTTGCCGCTTATAAAATGAACACTATTGTAACTCCTTGTCAAGAGAATACGACATGACATCGAAAAAAAATACTTCTCGTAGCGAGGGCATCTTGCCCTTGAACTCAGACGCCGATAAGTCAGTGGCGATAGTAATGGGCTCGGACAGCGATCTGGCCGTCATGCAGAGCTGCATCGACCAGCTCGGCACATTCGGTATCAAACCAATCGTGCGAATCATGTCGGCCCATCGAACTCCGGAAATCGCGGCCGATTTCGCCAAAAACGCCGCTTCCAACGGCATCAAGGTAATCATCGCCGCGGCGGGAATGGCGGCCCACCTTGCCGGCGCTATGGCGGCCAAGGTTACCCTGCCGGTCATCGGCGTGCCGCTGGACTCCGGCCAGGGCCTCGGCGGCATGGACGCCCTTCTCAGCACGGTCCAGATGCCGCCCGGCGTGCCCGTAGCGAGCATGGCAATCGGCAAGGCCGGCGCTAAGAACGCCGCCGTCTTCGCCGTCCAGATCCTGGCCCTGTCCGATGAGGACCTGGCCGCGAGAATAGTCGATTTCAAGAAAACCCAAAAGCAAAAGGTCATCGCCAAAGACGCCGCCCTGCAATAAGCTCGTATGTCGCATCTCGCATCTCGCATCTCGTATGTCGAGTCGCCGCCGGCCCAAGGACGGAAATTGGCTTTGAATTGGCTTTGCTTTCCTTGACTTGCGACATATCTATTTCGCTCTAAGTCTTTGTTTTAAGCAACTTTACGCCCATTTTGACCTTTAGCATATTGGGTTTGTTTTGTGTCGAGGACGTCCCGTCCGCGAGTGCCCAGGGCGTCTCGCCCTCGATTGGGTTTGTTTTTCAAATTTAACCACCAATACCTAAGGCACAAGTGAACACGAAATTTTAAAACCAACGGTAGGGTGTGCACCGCACACCATTGTTTTGTTATGTTATGTTTATCCATATCCTGATGGTGGCATTTATGGTGTGCCGTGGACACCTTACATAGTGGACAGTGATGGCTGACGCTTGCAGCCTTCTGTCTCCTGTATTCTGCATTCTGTATTCTCCGTAAGGAGTCCCAAGGACTGTATTCTGTATTCTATTTTCAACAACTGCGTATTATACCATATTTTTGCTTTAATATCAAACAAAAATTACAAAAACGGCTAAATAAACTGCAGAGAACGCAGATCACGCAGATAAAGGGCAAGACTCGACTTAAATAGACACTGATTAGCGCTGATTTACACTGTTTTCACCACAAAGACACGAAGAGCACTAAGCTTTTACTATAACAGATGTCTATTTTCTTCGTGGTTGAAAATATTCTTAATCTGCGTTAATCCGCGTGAAACTGCGGTTCCAATTCTGTGTAAATTAGTGTTAATTCCCATTCGGCAAGCTCAGGGCAGGCAGTGGTTTCGGACTTTTTTCTTATGGATTTACCACAACATACGAGATACGATACACGAGATACGATACACGAGATACTACCGACGAGAATGTGGAGACGTTGAATATGGCAAAAGAAAAGCGTCAACGGGAGCGGTTAGAACGGGTTATCTACCGATGGCTTGATCTCACGATGCTATCCATCACGGCAGTCTTGACCTGCGTTTTACTTCAGCCTGTGATTGCCGATGGAGCTAAAAAATTTACTGACTTGTTGATTCGTTGGCATTGGGGTGTTTCC
>Ga0180432_10006381_pt1 | contig 15296 bp, 16 predicted proteins | sample SS_ome_10_FD_132414 | JGI IMG/M metagenome (GOLD analysis project Ga0180432, IMG submission 132414) | Hypersaline lake sediment archaeal communities from the Salton Sea, California, USA - SS_1_MS_2 metaG | ecosystem: Environmental > Aquatic > Non-marine Saline and Alkaline > Hypersaline >... | reverse complement strand
GTCCGGATGCAGGAGGTAGTGATACACGAGCCAGTTGAGCACGCTCGTGCAGGTCATCACGAAGATCACCGCGGCGCCCAGGCCCAGAGAGCTGCGCAGCTGGCCGGACACGCCCAGGAACGGACACATGCCCAGGAACCGGGCGAGCAGAATGTTGTCCGTGGTGATGGCCGCGAACAGAATCACCAGGGGATGCAGGTCCGCCGGGTTCATGCTACTCCTCACCCGCCGCGCGGCGGCGCGTGCGCCAGTCGTTGAGACTGCGCGCGGCCCACATGAACACGGCCAGCCCGAAGAACCCGCCCGGCGCGATGACCATCACGTTCCACCGGGTGGCATCCGCGAGCGCGGGGATGGGCACGTCGAAGAACGTGCCCAGGCCCAGGGGCTCGCGCACGCACGCGATGGCCAGAAGCACGATCGAGTACCCGAGCCCCGCCCCGAGCCCGTCCAGCAGGCTCGCGACCGGGCGGTTGGCCGCGGCAAAGGCCTCGGCCCTGCCCATCACGATGCAGTTGGTGATGATGAGCCCTACATACGCGCCCAAGGCGTCGCTCACCTCGGGCACGTACGCGTCGAGCACGACCTTGACCAGGATGACGTACGCGGCGATGGTGAGGATCTGGACCATCATGCGCACGCGCCGGGGCGTGTAGGCGCGCAGCACGCTCACGGTCAGCCCGCTCAATGTGGTCGTGAACACGAGCCCCCCGCACATGACGAGCGTATTCCTGACGAGGTTCGTGACCGCCAGGGCCGAGCAGATGCCCAGGATCTGCACGAACACCGGGTTCTCGGACCACAGCATCCGCCGCAGGGCCGCCCACCCCTCGTTCGCCTGCGATCCCGCGCTCATGGGCTCGCCTCCTGGTCGCGCACGCGCACGAACCGGGCCAGGGCGTCGTTGAGGATCTGCTCCACGGCGACGCTCGTGCCCGTGGCGCCGGTAATCGCGTCGATTTCGCGCGCGTCGTCGGCGTCCTGCACCACGCGCAGCCGACGCCCGTCCGGGAAGGGCCGGTCGTAGGGGATGCCCTCGAGCTGACGCTGCCACTCGCGCTCGGAGATGCGCCCGCCCAGGCCGGGGGTCTCTTCGTGGCGGGTGAAGTCGAGGCCCGTGATCTCGCCGGTGCGCGCGTTCACGGCCAGGTACCCGCGGATCGGGCCCCAGAACCCCCGCCCGGAGAGCGGCAGGGCGTACAAGGCCGGCCCCTCGCCCGTGCGGCGGAAGTATGCATACGCGCCGCCGTCGGGCGCGGTTGCCTCCACGCGCTCGACGCGCTCCTCGTAGCGGCGGGCCATGGCCCTGTCGGTCAGGTTCTCGCCCGGCTCGACAAGGTCCAGGAGCTGCAACAGCACCCGCTGGCGCGCGAGCTCGCGGTTGCGGGCCTTGCGCGCCTGTAGCCCGACGTTGACCGCGCTCACCAGGCCCACGAACACCGCGGTCACCACCACGGTGAACACGATCGGATAGGCCTTGACCGCGGCGGCCGACCCCTGCCCGGCGGCCAGGTCCCGGCACTTGGCCAGTCCACGTCCCAGGCGGCCCGGAACGTCGCTCATGCCCGGCCTCCCCGCCCCGCGCGCCAGTCGTCAAACCGGCGGCAGCCGACCTCCAGGATGGGGCCGAACATGTTCCCCAGGAGCACGCTGAACATGAGCCCGGCGTTGAACACGGAAAGCGTGCGGATCACGGACGCGAACAGCCCGATCAGGATGCCGTACAGCCACTGCGCGGTCTTGTGCCGGGGCGCGGACACGGGCTCGGTGGTCATGAACACCACGGCGAAGAGCGTCCCGCCGCCGAGCACGTTCACAAGCGCCGCCTGGCCCAGGGGCAGCAGGCTCGCCCCGCCCGCGCGCAAGAGCACGAGCCCCAGCCCCATGCCCACGAGCGGACTCACCACCAGCTGCCACGCGGCTGCGCGGCGGTACAGGAGATACGCGAGACCCAAGAGGATCAGAATCCCGCTCGTCTCGCCCTGGCTGCCGGAGATGCGCCCCCACAGGAGCTTGCCGAGGTCGATGCCCTCGAAAGCGCGCCGCGCGGCCCGCACCTGAGGCTCGTCGCTCTTGGCGCGGGCGGCCTTGGCCGCTCCGCCCAGCTTCTTGGCCGCGGTGAGCGTCGTGGCCGAGCTCACCCCTTCCACGTCCACGCCCTCGGGCGCGGAGAGCTCGTGCACGGGCTCGGACTCGGCGCGCGCGGTCCAGCGCACGAACCCGCCGCCCGGTCCGTCGATGGGCGCAAACCACCGGCCCGTGAGAAACAACGGAAAGGCCACGTACAACAGGCACCGGCCCACCATGGCGGGGTTGAAGATATTGCGGCCGAACCCGCCGAAGACCATCTTGCCGAACACGATGGCGAAAAGCGCCCCGACCACGACCATCCAGAACGGCACGTTCGGCGGCAGGATCAGGGCGAAGATCGTGCCGGTCACGAACGCGGACAGAGTGACCGGGCGTCCGTCGCGGCGCACGAACCACCACTCGCCCGCAAAGCAGCACACGTTCGAGACCGCCACCACCGCAAGCACCCGCCACCCGAAGTTGTACACGCCCATGAGTGCGGGCGCGGCCAACGCGGTGAGCACCGCGGCCATGCGAGGTTGGTACTGGACAAGGCGCCTCGGCTTGAGGGGCAAGCGGGTCCTCTCTTCGATGGCGGCGACGCCCCTAGCCCAGGGCCACGTCCAGGGTCATCATGATGGCGAATCCGACCATGGCCCCGCCGGTGGCGAAGTCCTCGAACCCGTTGCGCTGGCTCTCGGGCACGAGCTCCTCCACGACCACGAAGATCATGGCGCCGGCCGCGAACGCGAGCGCGTAGGGCAGGATGGGCTGCATGGTAAGCACCAGCCATGCGCCCAGCACCCCGGCCATCGGCTCCACCACGCCCGAGGCCTGGCCGTACAGGAACGCCTTGAACCGGCCCCAGCCCTCTCGGCGCAGGGGCATGGCCACGGCCAGGCCCTCGGGGAAATTCTGGATCCCGATGCCCAGGCCCAGGGCGATGCCCCCGAGCAGGAGCTCGTGCGCCTGGCCGGGGTCGGCGGCATGGGCCACCGCGCCGAAGGCCACGCCCACGGCCAGTCCTTCGGGAATGTTGTGCAGGGTCACCGCGAGCACCAGGAGCACGCTGCGCTGCCAGGTCGTCTTGATGCCCTCGGGCTGGTCCAAACCCAAGTGCAGGTGGGGCAGGACCTTGTCCACGCCGCCCAGGAACAGCCCGCCGAGTAGGAATCCGACCGTGGCCGGAATCCAGGAGCCGCCCGACATCTCGATGGCGGGATTCAGAAGCGACCAGAAGCTCGCAGCGACCATCACCCCGGCGGCCAGGCCCAGCATGCCGTCCATGAGCTTCTGATTGAATCGCCGCGTGAAGAAGACAGGGGTTGCGCCAAGCGCGGTCACGAGCCAGGTAAACAGGGTGGCCAACAGCGCCTGCGTGATCGGAGACAGGGGGCGGAACACATCCAGAAAGGCCTCGGCCACAGACGTCCCTCCAACCGTGTCGATCGAGCTCAGTCCGCGTCGGCGGGGAAATGCGCCTTGCGGAACTCTGCGATGGCGCGTGCGTGGTCGGTGCACGAGCGCACCATGCGCTCCACGAACCCGGGGTCCAGGCCGGGCACTCGGTCCGGGAAGCGCCGGTAGAAGTTCTCGGCTACGCCGCTTTCCAGGTGCTCGCAGATCTCCAGCGATCCGGCCACGTCCACGGACCGGTCCACCACCTCGTCGTGAACGTCCTCGACCGTGCCCAGGGTGATGCGGAACTCTTCGGGCGCAAGCTCCTCGAACACGAAGTCCTCGGGGACGCGCCCCCCGGCCTCCTGCACCCAGGACGCGTGCTCCTGTTCCTGATCGGCCAGGGCGGAAAAGAAGCCCTTGGCCTCGGCGGAGACGCCCTCCTCGGGCAGGCGTTTGCTCATGTCCGCGTACAGGCGGCCGATGCGCTCTTCGACTTCGCGCGCCAGATCGAAGAGGTCTTTGGCGGGGATGGCCATCACGTCTCCTGTCGAGCGATGTAGTGCTCGGCCGCGATGGCCGCCGTGGACCCCTCGCCCACGGCGGTGGCGACCTGGCGGTACGAGTGCTCGCGCACGTCTCCGACGGCGAAGAGTCCCGGCACCTTGCTCATCATGTCCAGATCCGTGGCCACGTGCCCACCGCACTCCTGGGGCAGGAGGTCGCAGAGGATCTGGGTGTTCGGTTCCGCGCCGATGAAGATGAACACGCCGTCGGTGTCCATGCGCGAGGGCTCGTGGGTCTTCGGGTTCTCGAGGGACACGCCGGTGACCTTGTCCTCGCCCTCGATGCGCGTGACGATCGCGTCCCAGCGCACGTTGATGCGTTCGTGGTCGAAGACCTGATGCTGGTAGATCTTCTCCGCGCGGAACGCGTCGCGGCGGTGGACCACCGTCACCTCGCTCGCGAACTTGGCGATGTAGAGCGCCTCCTTGAGGGCGGAGTCGCCCCCGCCGACCACCACCACGCGCTTGCCGCGGAAGAACGGCGCGTCGCACGTGCCGCAGTAGCTGACTCCGCGTCCGCGCAGCTCGTCCTCGCCCGGCACGCCCAGCTTGCGCGGGTCCGCGCCCGTGGCCAGGATCACCGTCTTGGCCCGCAACGTGTCGCCGCGGACCTGCACCTCGAACCGATCCCCGTCGCGGCGCAGCGCCTGGGCCTGGGCGGTGCGCACCTCCACGCCGAACCGCTCGGCCTGCTGGCGCATCCGGTCCGCGAGCGTCGGACCGTCGATGTTCTCCGGGAATCCGGGGTAGTTGGCGATGTCCATGGTCAGCGCCACCTGTCCGCCCAGGCTCATGCGCTCCAGGAGCACGGTCTTCAGGTCGGCGCGCCCCGCATAGATGGCCGCGGCGAGCCCGGCCGGACCGCCGCCGATAATCAACAAGTCGCAGTCCATCGGAACCTCCGGGCGCTACTCCTGGTACGGCTCGAACTCATCCTTGCCCAGCCCGCACTCCGGACACACGAAGCTGTCGGGCAGGTCCTCGAACGCGGTTCCGGGCGCCACGCCCTGCCCGGGCTCGCCTACTGCCGGGTCATACACCCATCCACACGCCATACACACGTACTTCTGCACGGCAGTCCTCCAAATTCGACCAGGATTCGACCAACGCCTCGACCATGCGCCCGGGCGCGTCTCTATGGAGCGGACGCGGGCCGCCCTGTCTCCCGATGCAGGGCCTCGGACACATAGCGCACGTGACTCATCTCTTCCTGTAGAATCCGATCCACGCCCTCGCGGCCGCGGTTCTCGGGCACGATGTTGCGCATGCCCAGGTACAGGACCACGGTGTCTCGCTCACGGCGCAGGGCCTCGCGGAAGATCTGCTCCAGGCTCGTGCCCGGAGGCAGGGTCTCCTGGGGCGACTCTCGGACGTCGAACACCTTGCCGTCGGCAATGGCCTGCAGGTACTTGGCCGGCTCCTCCTCGGGACTCAGTGGCGAGGGTTCGAGCCCTCCTTTCCCATAGTCCGCGCGCATCTGGTGGAAGGTCTGGCGGTGCTGCTCCTCCCAGTCGGCCAGGCGCACGAGCAGCTTCTGCGCCTCGGGCTTGCCCGCGACCTCGGCGCCCGCGCGATAAAAGGCCGCGCCGTTCTGCTCAATGCGCTCGGCAATCTCAAACATCTCTTCGGCGTTGAATTGTACCGGCATGGCTCCGCTCCCATCCAGGCCAAGGCCCGCGCCCGCGCGGGCGTCTGTACGACGGTCGCTGACAGGGCTCGCGCCGCCATTATCGCCTCTCGGTCACCCGAAGCAAGGCCTATTCTCGGCCGGGCGCGCGACCCTCGATCCGCAGCGCCGCCGCGTATCCGAATGCGCGCACCGCGTCGAGCACAGCCCGCGCGTCGAACCCGCGACCGGCCACCTCCACGCGGCCCCGGCCCAGGTCCACGCTGGCCCGCTCCACCCCGGACACCTCGCGCACGGCCTGGCCCACGGCCTCGGCGCAGTGTGCGCAGGTCATGCCGGTGACCCACAGCACGGCGCGGTCGGGCAGGGTCGCGGATGACGAGGCCCCCTCCTCTACCTCCTTCTCCTCGCCCGAGTGGGGGTGCTTGTGCGCGCGCGCATCGGCCGCGCTCACGGCCAGAACCGCCACGAGCCCAGCGGCCCACGCGTGGCCGGCCCAGCCCACGAGGCCTTCGCCCGGGCCGGGGCCGGTCGGCGCGGGCACGCCCGCAGCGGCGCCGGGGAACAGGAGGTCGAACAGCAACCCCCCGCCCAGGGCGCTCGCCGCGACCACGACCAGGAACAGGATCGCGCTGCGCCGGCCGAGCACTTTCCAGATCGTGGTGAACATAGCGGCGTTCGTGGCCGGCCCGGAGGCCAGGAAGGCGAGCGCCGCGCCGCCCGAGGCGCCCGCGTGGATCAGGCCTACAGCGATCGGCACGCTCGCGGTGGCGCACACGTAGATGGGGATGCCGGCGGCCATGAGCAGGAGCATGGACACCACGCCGCCCCCGAGCACGGTCCCGAACCGGTTCGCCGGCACAAAGGCCACCAGGCCCCCCGCGATCAAGACCCCGACCAACAGGGACGGGCCCAAGTCGCGGGGCAGGTTCAGGAACCCGTAGTGCAGCGCGCGCGAGAGCCGCCCCCGTCCGGGCTGCGCCGCGCAGCAGGCGTCCGTGCAGGGCGCCGCGCGTGCTCCCGGTGCGCCCGGGCCCTCGGGCGCGGCCCAGGCGCGTACGAGCGCCCCGCCCAGCAGCCCGGTGGCGAGCGCGGTCACGACCCGGTAGACTGCGAACACGGGTCCCAAGAGCGCGTAGCTCACAAGCATGCTGTCCACCCCGGTCTGCGGCGTGGACAAGAGGAACGACGTGGTGGCTGCGCGGCTGGCGCCGTGGCGGCGGATCGATGCGCTCACCGGGATCACCCCGCACGAGCACAGAGGCAAGGGCACGCCGAAGACCGCGGCCTTGACCACCGGCCCCAGTCCCCGGCCGCCCAGATGCCGCTCCACCCAGGCCGGAGAGATGAGCACGGACAGCACCCCGGCCACCAGGAACCCGAGCAGCAGGTACGGGGCCATCTGCCCCAGCACCGCCCAGGTCGACGCAAGCCATGCTAGGATCAAGTCCCACATGCGCGAGATCCCTTGTTCTCGGGCGCGCAGGCAGCGTCTTCGTGCATCCAAGCGCTGCGGTGCCTACGCGGGCGTATTCGGCAACCGCGGTTCCAGCACGGAGCCCGACAGCCGGTGGCGAGAAGAGTCACGATCGCATCTTACTGTCCGGGAACGGATTATGACGGACCATCGGACATCGCACGTTCTCGGGCGCAGCCCTCCCGGACCTCAGAATTGAGACTGGGCCCTGCGCACGCAACAGGGATCCGCAGGCGCCGGATGCGGAGAGGAACATAGCGCGGTGTCTCAGACCGGTCGGTTTGTCCCAGCGCGCCTCACACGGGTTGACACGAACCAGGGAACGCGGATGGAGATGGCGATGTCGCCTTAACGTAACATATTGTTTCAAGTACCATACAGCAGTCCAGGCCGTAGCGCTTCTCTTGCGCGGCACGCAGTACCTTCGCGAGATCGCTCCTCCATGTGGCACTGGGATTGCTGGCAAACTTGAGCTGCAGCCGCAGGCGTTCGGGCACGATTCCTTGTCCGCCAAGCCTTCGTGCCTGGACACAGGGCCCGAAAGCGCGCAAAATGGGCCCCGAGACAGACGTCGGAACACCTGGCGCTGTTGGCCGGGAACAGGGCGCATGAGCGAATGGCTTACGCAACTCTTAGAGCACGCGGTCGCGGCCGAATCCGTGGTCGTGTACGTGCTCATTTTCGCCGGGGGCGTGGTCGCGAGCTTCACGCCGTGCACGTACCCGGTCCTGCCCATGACTGTAGGCTATATCGGCGCGCGCGCCGAGGGGCACAGGGCAAAGGCGCTGCTTCTGAGCCTCGCCTTGGTGCTGGGCATGGCCCTCGTCTACGCGGTCGGCGGCACGGTGTTGGCCGCAACCGGCCAGCAGCTGGGCACGATCTGGTCGAACGGGTGGGCCATGTTCGCGGTCGCCTGCTTCTTCCTGTTGATGGGCCTGTTCCTGTTGGACGCGCTCACCTTCCCCATGCCCGGGTTCCTGCGCCGCTTGCAGGCGCGCGCGGGCAAGCCGCGCGAGGGCCTGGTCGGCGCGTTCGTCATGGGCGGGGTCAGCGGCCTCGTGGTCGGGCCCTGCACCGGGCCGATCGTGGGCGTGGTCCTGGCGACGGTGGCCCTGGACCAGGCCGAGGGGCTCGACTTCGTGCAGCAAGCGATCGACGGCGGGGTGAAGCTGTTCCTCTTCGGCCTGGGCCAGGGCGCGCTCATCTTTCTGTGCGGCACGTTCAGCGGGCTGTTGGGGTATCTGCCCAAGTCCGGCCAGTGGATGGTGCGGGTAAAGAAGGGCTTCGCCCTGCTCGTACTGGCAGGGGCGAGCCTGCTCTTCGTGTACGTGGGCCAGTCCACGGACTTCCCGCGCCTGTTCGACCTGCTCGCGCGGCTGGAGGCAGAGGAGCCGCCGCCGACCGAACCGGATGAGGCCCCGCCCGCGCAGGAGTTCGGCGGGGACGAGTTCTTACGTTGAGTTGCGGGCGCATCGCGCCCCTGGAAAGGAGAAAGACATGTTCACGAACCTCGCATCCATCACGACCAGAGGGGCCCTGGCCGCACTCGCGCTCGCTGTGGGCGCGTTCCTCATGGCGCCGGCCGCTCGGGCCGTGGAGGTGGGCGACGAGGCGCCGGATTTCACCCTCAAGACGCACGACGGCAAGGAGCTGACCCTCAGCCGCCTGGAGGGCGAGCGCGGCGCAGTGCTCGTGTTCTTCGCCACCACCTGCCCGACATGCATGGCCGAGGTGCCCCATGTGAAGGAGTTCGTGGAGGAAACCCGCGATCGCGATGTGCTGGTGTATGGAGTGGACCTCGGAGAGTCCGAGGAGACCGTCAAGCGCTTTGTGCGCGACCGCGAGGTGAACTACCGCGTGCTCCTCGATTCGAAGGGCGTGGCTAAGCGTGCCTATGGCGTATGGGCCATCCCGAGAGTCTTCGGCATCGACGCCGCAGGCGTGGTCCGCTACAAAGGCTACACGATTCCGCGCAACACCGACGCGTTCGTGCGCGAACTCACCGCCCCGCTGCGCCCCCCGCACCCGCCCAAGGCGGGCGTAGAGGAGCGCGACCGCACGGAGGAGGGCGTGAGCTTCATCAGCCGCGAGACCCTGCAGGCCTGGATGGAGGAAGACAAGGACCTGCTCGTCATCGATGTGCTCAGCCCGAAGTCCTACGCCCAGGCCCATCTGCCCGGCGCGGTGAACATCCCCAGCGCGCAGCTTGGAGACAAGGCCAAGCTCCTGGCCGACAACCGCACCATTGTGACGTACTGCTCAAGCTTCTCCTGCCGGGCGAGCACCGCGGCCGTGCGCACGCTAACCGAACTCGGATTCCCTGACGTCCACGACTACGAGGGCGGGCTGAAAGACTGGAAGGACGCGGACCTGCCCGTCCACGCGGCGACCACTGAACAGGGCGTGGATCGAGTCAACATCGAGACCCTACGGCTGTGGGTGCGCGCCCAGGAGAAGGTGATGGGCCTGGATGTGCGCTCCGCGCAGGCCTACCACGAAGGCCACATCCCCGGGGCGGCGAACGTTTCCATCGATCGGCTAGAGAAAGTCGCCGAGGCGATCCCCGCCGAGCCCAAGATCGTGGTCTACGGCGCGGGCGGACCGGAGGACCAGAGCATCGAGGCGGTAGCAAAGCTCGCCGGACTGGGTCGAAAGGACGTGTACAGTCTGGTCGGCGGCCTCCAGGCCTGGGAGAAGGCCGGGCTGCCGCTCGCCGCGAGCAGGTGACCGATGCCCCTGCGCGGGAGACCGACATGACCAAGCAGCGCGTCTTGTTCCTGTGCACGGGCAATGCGTGCCGCAGCCAGATAGCCGAGGCCTGGGCGCGCCACCTGCACACCGACCGGCTGGAGGCGCGCTCCGCGGGTACGGCGCCGCATGGGTTGGATCCCCGGGCGGTGCGCGTCATGGAAGAGGCCGACGTGGACATGATCGGCCACCGGTCCAAGCACGTGGACGAGGTGCGGGACGAACCCGTTGACTGGGTAGTAACCCTGTGCGACGCAGCGCGGGAAAGCTGCCCCGTGTTCCCCGCGGCCACGCGGACGCTGCACCGCAGCTTCGAGGACCCGCCCGTGCTCGCGGCTGGGTCGCAGACCGAAGAGGAGGCGCTCGACCACTACCGCCGCGTGCGCGACGAGATCCGGGCGTTCGTGCAGTCCCTGCCCGACACGCTGGCCGGGGGCTAAGTCTCTTCGGCCGGCCCTGCCTGCTGCGCGTCGCGCAGGGGCAGGACGTAGGTGATTTCCCGGGCGACCTCCCGGAACCCGAGCCTGGGATAGAAGCGCGAGGCCACGACGTTCTGCTCCATGGTCCCGATGCGCACGAGGTCCAGGCCCGCCTCGCGGAAGTGCGCCAGGGCCGCATCGATGAGCGCGCGGCCGATCCCCTTCTTGTGGTGCTCCGGGAGCACGGCCAGGTGCGCGATCGTGCCCTGTCCGGCCTCCGCGTTCACGCGCGTCGTGACGTATCCGACCACCTGGCCCTCCAGCTCGGCCACGAAGATGCCCGCCGCGTGCGCGGCGATGTCCTGGTCGATGTGCCGGGCCTTGTGCCAGCGCCAGTCGTGACCGCGGATGCGCCCGTACCGGCGCTCGATGTTCTGGTCGGTGGACACCCCGTCGAACGCCGCGGACGTGATCTCCTTGAGCCCCTCGCGGTCTGCCTCCTGGTAGGCGCGGATGCGCATGATTCTTCTCCTTCCGGCCCGTGCCGCAGGCAACTCCTGCGGCGCTCGGTTCCACAGTTACCCGGAAAGCGCAGGCCAATGCGGGGCCAAGAGCGCGCGCGCGTTCTCGCCCAGGATCGCGGCCTCGTCGTCGTGACCCAGGCCCAGCGCGCGGATCTCGGCGATGACCTCTGCCGCGTCCACCTTGTCCGAGGGCCCGTCCGAGCCGAACAGCACCTTGCGCGGCCTGCACCGGGCCACGGCCTCGGCCCGCTTGCCAGGCACGAACACGTACGAGCAGTCGGTCCACACGTTCTCGTTCGCCGCGCAGATGCCAAGCCCCCGGTCGATGAGCTTCGCGTCACGGGGGTTGCCGAGGTGGGCGAGGATGAATCGCACCTGCCGCATACGTCCGGCCAGGACCTCGAACACGTCCAGAGCCCCGGCCGCGTCCACGAGCGCGGGCACGCCGAGCTCGGCAATCCGCTCGAACATGGGCAGCACGTCGTCGAGCCCGGGCGCCGCGCCCCGGGCGGCCACCACCTCGCCGAAGTGGACCTTGACCCCGGCGAAGCCCAGGTCCCGGACCGCGTGCTCGACCTCCGCGCGGCCCGCCTCGCCCTCGGTGATTCGTCCGGTGGCGAATGGGATGAGACGTTCGGGGAACGCGCGCCGCGCCCGGTCGACGCGCGCGTGGCAGTCGGCGGCGGGCTCGCTGATCGCGAACACCACCGCCTGGTCCACGCCCCCGCGGTCAATGGCCGCGACCACCGTCTCGGGCGCGACCACGGTGCGGGCCGCGTCGCCGTGGCGCAGGTGCATGTGCACGTCCAGGATCACGGGCCCGCCTCCCCTGCGCCGCTCGCCTCCGGATGCTCGGCCAGGAACCGGTACAGGGTCGCGCGGCCCACGCCCAGGGCCCGCGCGGCCGCGGTCTTGTTCCCGTTCGCCTCGCGGATCGCGCGTCGCACGTCCGCCACATCCAGGCCGCGCCGCCCGAGCCGACGGCGGGGGCCGACGGGGCCGGCGTCCCGGGCCGCGCGCAGGATGTGCGGCGGCAGGTCCCCGAGATCGACCACCTCGCCCTGGGCCTTGACCATGGCGAACTGGAGCGCGTTCTGCAGCTCCCGCACGTTCCCCGGCCAGTCGTGGGACAGGAGCGCCTGGCGGGCCGCGGGCGTGACCGTGATCTCGCTTCGTCCGGCCTCGGGCCCGATGCGCGCGGCGATGTAGTCAATGAGGAGCGGAATATCGCCGCATCGCTCGCGCAGGGGCGGCAAGGTCAGGGGCACCACGCAGAGCCGGTAGTACAGGTCCTCGCGGAACCGGCCCCGGTTGATGAGCTCGCCGAGGTCCCGGTTCGTGGCGCTGATCACGCGCACGTCCACCTGTTGCGTGCGCGTGCCGCCCACGCGCTCGAACTTGCCCTCCTGCAGTACGCGCAGGAGCTTGACCTGCATGGCCGGGCTCACGTCCCCGATCTCGTCAAGGAAGATGGTCCCGCCGTCGGCGAGCTCGAACCGGCCCTTCTTGTCCCGGCTCGCGCCGGTGAACGCGCCGCGCACATGGCCGAAAAGCTCGCTCTCCAGCAGGCCCTCGGGCAGGGCCCCGCAATGCACGGGCACGAACCGGCCCCGGGCGCGACGGCCTTCGTTGTGGATGGCCGCGGCCACGAGCTCCTTGCCGGTGCCGCTCTCGCCCTGGATGAGCACGGGCACGTTCACCTCGGCCACCTTGCGCACGAGCTCGAAGACCTCCAGCATCTTCTTGTCCCGGCCGATGATGCCGTGGAACCGTTCTTTCTCGCCCAACCGGCGCGCGAGCGTGTGCTCGCGGGTGAGGTCCCGGAACGCGGCCAGCACCCCGACGAGGGCCCCGTCGCCGTTGCGGATGGCGCGCATGGTCATCTCGAGTTCGCGCGCCTCGCCGTCGCGCGTTGTGAACGAGACCGGGTACGAGGTCGCGTCGAACTCGGGCCGGTCCCCCTTGGTGCAGAACCTGCATTGGGGCCCGCAGAAGGGCCCGCCGAAGACCTCATGGCAGTCGCGGCCCAGCACCTGCGCGCGCGTGTACCCGGTGATCGTCTCGGCCGCGCTGTTGAAGTACATGATCCGCCGGTCCAGGTCGTGCGCGATGATGCCCTCGCGCAGGCTCTCCAGGATGAGGCTCATGCGTCCGTGGGTCTCGGCAAGGCTTGCCAGATACCCGCGCGAGAAGAGCGTGTCCACCAGGCGCTCGATGGTGTCCCGCACCGCGCGCCAGGCCGGCGCCTCGCCGGCGCCGCTGCGCGGGCCGTCCACGTCCCAGCACACGAGGGGCGGAGTGCCGGGCAAGAGCAGGTCGCGCGGCGCCCGCTCGCGCGCCATCAGGCCCACGACCACGTCCACCGCGGCCAGATCCACGTCCGTCAGAGCGGGAGCGGGCGTCTCGGAGACGCCGAGGCCCTTCTCGGTCATGAGGTCCTTGACAAGGCGGTCCACTTCCTCCGCAGGCGCCAGGGCAGCGGCCAGCACCTCCACGTCCGCGGGCGCGCGGGCGCGCGCGAACGCGACGGCCATCGAGGTACGCGCCGCGCCTCGTTCGCCCAGGAACAGGATCCTCGTCATGGTCTCCCCTCACCCACGCCCTTCGGCACAAGGGCCAGCACGGGCGCATCTGGGCCTTGCGGCGCCCTATTCTGTACGCATCGGCGCAGGATTGCAAGCTTCGCGTCCGTGGCACGCTTGACCTGACCGCGCACGCGCGCTAGGCTCCAGGCTCGGTCCAGCGGCCGAGCCGCGCAGCTACGGGAGCGCACCATGGACCGCCGTCCGAACATCCTGTTTCTGATGACCGACGAACACCGCGCGGACGTGGCCGGATACGAGGGCAACCCGGTCGTGCGCACCCCGGTGCTCGACGAGCTCGCGCGCACGGGCGTCGTGTTCCGCAACGCCTACTGCGCGGTGCCCCTGTGCCTGCCCGGCCGCCAGTGCATGATGGCCGGCCAGCACCTGCGCACCTGGCATCCGGGCAACGCCTGGGGCCTGGACCTGCCGCCCGGGTACCGCACCTTTGCGCGATACTTCTCTCAGTACGCGTACCAGACCGTGGTCAGCGGCAAGCTGCACCACGTGGGCCCGGACCAGATGCAGGGCTGGCTGAGGCGCATGGGAAGCGACGATGTGTGCATGGCCCCGCAGTACATCGACGGCCTGCGCGAGGAGGAGGTCGCCAGGTACGCGCCCAAGCGGCCGTGGACGCCCTCGCTCGCGTGGCGGATACGCACCGCGGGCGTGGGCCCGTCCAAGGACGAGCGCAAGGTCCAGGCCGCGTTCTACTGGATGGAGCGCCAGTTCCTGAACGTGTACAACGACCACCCGTACCTGATGCGCTACGCGGACCAGGACCCGCTGCCGCCGTTTCTTTTCAAGGTCAGCCTGCTCGAACCCCACTACCCGTTCCACACGAGCGAGGAGCTGTTCCGGTATTACCTCAATCGCGTGCAGCCCTTCGTGGACCAGGAGCCCGTGGAACATCCGTACCTAAACGGCCTGTATGTGCTGCGCGAGGGCAAGGACCTGCACCGCCGCGACATCCGCCGCGCGACCGCGGCCTACTACGGGATGGTGGAGAACTGTGACCGCAACTTCGGCCGGATCCTGGACCGGCTGCGCGACGCGAGCCAGGACCCGGACGACTGGATCATCGTGTACACGAGCGACCACGGCGACCTGCTGGGCGAGCACGCCTCCTGGGAGAAGAGCCAGTTCTTCGAGGGCGCGGTGCGGGTGCCGCTTGTCATCCGGTGGCCGAAGCGATTCCCGGGCGGGCGGGTGGTCACGGAGAACGTAAGCCACTGCGACCTGTTCGCCACGCTGTGCGAGCTCGCGGGCCTGCCCGTGCCCGAGGGACTGGACAGCCGCAGCCTGGTGCAGCTCCTGGAGGGCCGCGGCCGGGACTGGAACGACGAGGTCACGAGCGAACTCTTGCCCAAGCGCGACCTGCCGCACGGGGCGTTCATGATCAAGCGCGGCGCGCTCAAGTACCATCACTACGGCCCGGGCATGCCCGACGTCTTGTGGGACCTCGCGCGAGACCCCGGCGAGACGCGCAACGCGGTGGACGACCCGGCGTATGCCGAAGAGGTCGCCGGCTTCCGCGCGCGCACCCGCGAGCTCGGATTTCCGCGCGCGCAGCCCTAGGCGCGCACACAAGCAAGCCGCAGCCAGCTCGACGCGGAAGAGAACAGGAAGGAAGCGCGATGAGCCATTACCTGAACGAACAGCGCGTGCTGCCCGTCAGGGACTTTCACCCCAGCCCGGACGAGACGACGTTTGACATGCTCTTCCAGACGCGACTGGGCGGGAAGCTGTACCCGGAGGAGGATGGGCTTCTCCACTTCTGGATCGTGACGCGCGCTCAGAGCCCGGCGCTCGTCTTGCCCCTGGCCGAAGAGGTCCGCCTGGCCCCGGAGCGCAAGATCGAGGGCGAGCTTCCCGTGTTCTACCT